>Ga0194137_10002849_pt1 | contig 10100 bp, 5 predicted proteins | sample TARM_MetaG_T3_14_FD_134025 | JGI IMG/M metagenome (GOLD analysis project Ga0194137, IMG submission 134025) | Freshwater microbial communities from Pennsylvania, USA, analyzing microbe dynamics in response to fracking - TARM_MetaG_T3_14 (version 2) | ecosystem: Environmental > Aquatic >...
CGTGCCGTCGTCGGCCTGGCCAAGGCCAATGGCTACCGTTTCATCAAGGTCTACAACAACCTCGCAGCCGACGTCTTCCAGGCCCTGGCCGACGAGGGCCGGCGCCAGGGCCTGCCGCTGGTGGGGCACAGCGTCACGAAAGTCGGCCTCGCCGCCCAGTTGGACGCGGGCCAGGTGGCCATTGCCCATCTGGAGGAGTTCCTTTACGCCTTCTTCTGGCCGCCCGGCACCGAGCAGACCGACGCGCCGCCGCCCGATTCCGCCATCCCTGCCGCCGTCGAGCTGATGCGCCGCCACCCTGGCGCGGCCGTCATGGCCGACCCGGTCACCTACGCCGCCATTGCCGGCCAGATCGGCCATCCCGAGGTCGTCGCCCGCTACCTGGCTGCCCCTGAGGTCGCGACGCTGGCGCCAGCCGATCGCCTGGCCTGGCGCCAGAGCGGCTATGTGAACAAGTCCGCCAAGCTGCAGGCTCGGCAAGCTTTTCTCGGCCGCTTCGCCCAGGCCCTGGCCGAGGCCGGCGTGCTGCTGCTGTCGGGCACCGACGCGCCCACCATTCCCGGCCTGTTTCCCGGCGTCGCGTTGCTGGACAACCTCGACCTGCTGGTGCAGGCCGGCCTCACGCGCGAGCAGGCCCTGGCCACGGCGACGCGTCAGCCGGGCGACTTCATGCAGGCCCAGGGCGGCGGCACACCCTTTGGCCGCATCGAGGTGGGCGCGCGGGCCGACCTGTTGCTGACGCAGGCCAATCCTGTGGACGACCTGGGCACGCTGCGCCGGCCGCTGGGCGTCATGGGGGGCGGCCAGTGGCGTGATGCGGCCGCGCTGGCGGCGTTGCGCGCCGACGTCGCCCGCCGCTACGAACAGGCCCGCTAGGGGACTTATGCTCGCTGCCATGGGCCTGAACGGGCCGAATCGGGAGAGCGGGGGATGGCGTTGACGCCGATCAACCTCGGAATACAGGCCCGCCTCACGGCGGGCATCGCGCTGGTCGCCAGCCTGTTGGTGTTGGCCGTGGGCTGGTACTGGACCACCCACGAGGAGGCCGAGCTGATGGCCTCGCTCCGACAGCGCGAGGCGCGCATGGCCGGCCTCATCGAGCGCGGCTTCGCCGGGCCGATCTGGAACCTCGACCATGTTGCCATCGAGAACCTGCTTGATGCCGTCATGGCCGACCCCGAGGTCCAAGCCATCGAGCTCAAGGGCCTGGGCCTGCGCGGCGGCCAGGCCAGGCGCAGCCGCAGCGTGTCGACTCCCGGAGCGGCCGGCGGCGCGCTCAGGCGCGAATTCGCCATCACCTACCAGCCCGCGGCCGACACGCCTGGCACCCAGGTTGCATCGGCCGTCCTCGTCTTCACGCGCGATCTCGTCGACGAGCAGATCGGCCGCACCCGCACCTTCGTCGTCGAGCTGCTGGCCGTCGTCGTCGTCGGCATCGTCATTGCCAGCTCCCTGCTGGTGCACTGGCTGGTGCGCCGGCCCGTGGCGCGGCTGGGCGCCCTGGCCCAGCGGGTCGCCAAGGGTGACCTCGGCGCGCAGGAGATGGTCGAGCGCGGCGACGAGATCGGCGAGCTGACCATGCGCTTCAACGCCATGAGCCTGAAGCTGCGCAGCGCGGCCGACCAGGTCCAGCTCAGCTCCGAAGGCCTGCGTGCCAGCGAGGCGCGCTACCGCAGCCTGTTCGAGAACGCCACCGAGGGCGTTTTCCAGGCCGATGCCGACGGCCGCGTGCTCAGCATGAACCGTGCCTTCACGCAGATGCTGGGCCTGGGCTCGCAAAGCCCGGTGGGCCATCTGCTGCGCGACCTGACCGGCATCGAACGCAGCGAGTTGCGCCGCGTGGCGCACGTCATGAACGAGCAGGGCAAGATCCAGCAATGCCAGCTGCAGCTGCGGGCGGCAAGCGGCAAGCCGCTTTGGGTGGAGCTGAACGCGCACTGGGTGGAAGGCGAGGGCGGTCGCCGCCGCATCGAGGGCATGGTCAGCGACATCTCGCTGCGCCGCCAGGCCGAGGCCGAGCTGACGCGCCACCGCGACCACCTCGAGGAGCTGGTCAACGAGCGCACCGCCGAACTCAGCGAGGCCAAGCTGCGCGCCGAGGCCGCCAACCAGGCCAAGGGCCGCTTCCTGGCCACCATGAGCCACGAGTTCCGCACGCCGCTGAACGCCATCCTCGGCTTCACTCAGCTGATGCAGATGGACGCGGCCATTCCCGCCGGCCAGCAGGCCAAGCTGCAGCTGATGCGCGACTCCGGCCTGCACCTGCTGGAGCTCATCAACGACGTGCTGGACATGGCCAGCATCGAGGCCGGCAAGGTCTCGCTGAAGGCCGCGCCGGTGGACCTGCGCGCCCTCGTCGACATGGCCTGCGACAGCGTGCGCCTGCGTGCCGAGCAGAAGGGCCTGGCCTTCGCGGTCGACATCGACACTCGGCTGCCGACCACGGTCGTCGCCGACGGCCAGCGCCTGCGCCAGGTGCTGCTCAATCTGCTGTCCAACGCGGTCAAGTTCACCGACAGCGGCAGCGTGCAGTTGACCGCCCGCGTCGTCGAGCAGGAAGCCGACCACACGCGGCTGCGCTTCGAGGTGACGGACAGCGGCATCGGCATGACACCGGCCCAGCAGGCCCGGCTATTCCAGGCCTTCGAGCAGGTCTCCGACGCCTCACGCCACCTCGGCGGCACGGGCCTGGGCCTGTCTATCAGCCAGCAGCTGGTGCGGCTGATGGGCAGCCAGATCCTGGTGCAGAGCACGGCGGGGCAGGGGAGCAGCTTCGTTTTCGAGCTGAGGCTGCCGCTGGCCTGAGCTGATGACCTGGGCCATCGCGTTCAAGCTGCTGGCAATCCTGGTGGCGGTGGCCATCGGCTGGACCGTCGGCCGCATGCGCTGGCTGGGCGGCGGCGAGGCGGGCGGTGACAACGACCCGGCCCGCGTGCTGGCCAATTCGGCCTTCTTCATCTTCGTGCCGGCCCTGCTGTTCCGCACCACGGCGCGGCTGGACACGACGACCCTGCCCTGGGCCTTTTTGTTCGCCTTCTTCGTGCCGGTGCTGGCCGTCGTCGCACTGATCTATCTGTTCGAGCGCTGGCGTCGCCAACCCGGCGAGGCCGTCACGGCGCCCAGTGTCAAGGCCATCACGGCGGGCTTCGGCAACACCCTGCAGGTGGGCGTGCCGGTGGCGGCGGGAGTGTTCGGCGAGCGCGGCCTGGCCATCCACATCGCCGTGGTCAGCCTGCATTCGCTGACCATCCTGACGCTGCTGACGGCCCTGGTGGAGCTGGACGTGGCCCGCGGCCGCGATTCGCGCAGCTTTCGCTCGACGCTGGCGCAGACGGTGCGCAACACCGTCATCCACCCCGTCGTGCTGCCGGTACTGGCCGGCCTGGCCTGGAACGCCACCGGCTGGCCCATCCCCGCCGTGCTCGACGAAGTGCTGCAGAACCTCGGCACCGCCGTCGTGCCGCTGTGCCTGACGCTGATTGGCATGTCCCTGGCCTATTACGGCTGGCCCAAGTCCTGGCGCGGCCTGTCCGGCCTGGTGTCGGCCAAGCTGCTGCTGATCCCCGCCGTCGTCCTGGGCATCGCCCATTGGGGCCTGGGGCTCAAGGGCCTGCCGCTGGCCGTCATCGTCATGCTGGCCGCCCTGCCCACCGGCTCCAACGCGCTGATCTTTGCGCAGCGCTACCGCACCATGGAGGCCGAGGTGACGGCCGCTACCGTCCTCTCCACGGTTCTTTACGTCGCCACGGCGCCGCTGTGGCTGGCCTTGCTGGCATGGTTGTCACCTTGGTAGGCCCCATGGTGACTCCTGGCACTTCTGCCACGTGCCGGCCGCATCGCCCAATCTTCGCCTGCCCCTTCGAGGACCGATACGAATGAATGCTCCCGCCCCCCGCTACGTGAACCGGCTCTCCGTCCTGCTGGCCCTGGCCGGCGCGTTGTCGCTGCCCGCCTGGAGCGTGCCAGCCGCATCCCAGGGCGCGGTCAGCACCGAGGCCGGCCAGCTGGCCGTGCGCCAGGAGAAGCTGACGCTGGCCAATGGCTTCGAGGTCATCCTCGTCGAGGACCACCGCCTGCCGCTGGTGGCCTTCAACCTGTGGGTGCATGCCGGCCCGCGCAACGAGGCCAAGGGCCAGACGGGCTTTGCCCACCTCTTCGAGCACCTCATGTTTGCCGGGAGCCGGCATGTGCCGCGCGGCGAGTTCGACAAATTCGTCGACGCGGCCGGCGGCACCGACAGCAACGGCTCGACCAACTTCGACCGCACCAACTACTTCTTCACGCTGCCGTCCAACCAGCTCGAGCTGGGCCTCTGGCTGAAGGCCGACATGCTGGGCTGGATGATCGACGAGGTCGATTCCGTCGCCCTGGCCAACCAGCAGGACGTGGTGCGCAACGAGCGCCGCCAGAGCTTCGAGAACCGGCCCTATGGCATCGTCGAGGAGGCCATGTACCAGGCCCTTTATCCCGAAGGCCACCCCTATCGCGCCGCCGTTATCGGCTCGCATGCCGACATCCAGGGCATCCAGCTCAAGGACGTCAAGGATTTCGCCCGCACCTATTACAGGCCCAACAACGCCACGCTGGTGCTGGCCGGCGATTTCGACCCCAGGCAGGCCAAGGCCCTGGTGCAGAAGTATTTCGGCTCGCTTAAGGCCGGCCCCAAGCCACCCGAGGTCAAGGTGGCCATGCCCGCCATCACCCAGGAGCGTCGTCTCGTCGTCACCGACCGCATCGAGCTGTCGCGCCTGAACCTCGCCTGGCACACCCCGCCCATGTTCGCCGCCGGTGATGCCGAGTTGGACGTCGCCGCCCATGTGCTCGGCGGCGGCAAGGCCAGCCGCCTCTACGGCCTGCTGGTGCGCGACAAGCAGCTGGCGCAGAGCGTGCAGGTGGGGCAGGACTCGCAGTCGCTGAGCTCGGTTTTCAACATCGAGGTCGTGGCCCGCCCGGGCGCCTCCCTGGACGAGATCGAGAAGCTGGTCGACGCCGAGATCGCCAAGCTGGCCGCCACGCCGCCGACCGAGGCCGAACTGTCCCAGGCCCGCGCCACCATCCAGACCCAGCTACTGCAGCGCATGGAGAAGGTCACGTCGCTGGCCGACCTCGTCAACCACTACAACCAGATGGCTGGCGACCCCGGCTATGTCGGCAAGGACCTGGCCCGCTATGCGAGCACAACACCGGCCGCCGTCAGCGCCACCGTGGCCCAGTGGCTTCAGCGCGACCACCGCGTCGTCGTGCTGGCCCAGCCCGGCGAGCAGGTGCTGCCGCCCGAGGTGGCCACGCCGCCCATGCCGACCAAGGCGGCCAAGGGCGAGCGCGAATCGCTGAACGCCGCCGAGGCCTGGCGCAACAAGGCCCCCGCTGCTGCCAAGGCCAAACCGCTGACCCTGCCCGGCGCGCAGAGCTTCACGCTGGCCAACGGCCTGACCGTCATCCACTCGCCCAAGCCTGGCCTGCCCCTGGTCAGCGCCACCCTCACCGTGCGCGCCGGCCAGGGCTCCAACCCGGCGGACAAGCCGGGCCTCGCCGGCTTCGTCTCGGCCATGCTGCCCGAGGGCACGACGACACGCAGCGCCCAGCAGATCGCTGAAAGCCTGGCGGCACTGGGTGCGACGCTGACGGCCCAGGCCGGCAGCGAGGAGGCCCGCATCGAGTTCTCCGGCCTCAAGGCCAGCGCCAAGGAGGGCCTGGCCCTGCTCGCCGACGTGGCTTTGCATCCCGCCTTTGCCGCGGATGAGATCGAGCGCCAGCAGGCCCAGCGCCTGGCCGCCCTTGCGCAGACGCGCGAGCAGGCGCCGCTGCTGGCCAACGCCGTCGGCAACCGTGCCGTCTATGGCGAGGGCCATCCGCTGGCACCCAATGCCCTGGGCACCGAGGCCAGCATCAAGGCCATCGACGCGGCCGCGCTGCGCGGTTTCTGGCAGGGCCACTATCGCCCCGAGCGGGCCGCCCTGGTCGTGGCCGGCGACCTGACCGAGGCTGAGCTGCGCGCGCTGATCGAGCCGCTTTTCGGCACCTGGAAGCCCGCCGGTGAGGCCGCACCGGCCACGCCGCTGCCCAAGGCTCAGCCGATTGCCGCGCGCACCATCGTCGTCGACAAGCCCGGCGCGCCGCAGACGGCCCTGGCCGTCGTCGCCCCCGGGCCTTACGCCTCCGCGCCGGACTGGGCGGCCGTCGAGGTCATGAACGCGGCCCTGGGCGGCCTGTTCACCTCGCGCATCAACAACCAGCTGCGCGAGGTCAAGGGCTATACCTACGGCATCTTCTCTGGCTATGCCATGGGTCGCGAGCGCGGCCAGTTCGGCATCCGCGGCAGCGTGCGCACCGATGTGACCGGCGCGGCGCTGGCCGACATGTGGAAGGAGATCGAGGCCATGCGCGCCAAGCCCATGGACGCGGCCGAACTGTCCCGTGTTCGCAATGCCCGCCTGCTGTCGCTGCCGGGCTCCTTCGACACCAACCAGGCCGTCGTCGGCGCCTATGCGGCCAACTGGACCGTGGGCCGGCCGCTGAGCGCCGTCGCCGACGAGCCCAAGCAGATCGCCGCCGTCACCGCCGCCTCGGCGCAGAAGGCCGCGCGCGACCACCTCGACCCGGCCCAGCTGATCGTCGTGGCGGTGGGCGACAAGGCCAAGGTGGTGCCGCAGCTGGAGGCCATCGGTCGCAAGCCCGAGATTCGGGACACAGACGGCAAACCGCTGCCCTGATTGCGCGCCGGCGTGACCGGTGCGAGCATGCTTGCTTGGCCCCCGCCGGGCCTGGAGGTCGCATGCATGCTCGCCACCGCCTCGCTTCCCGCCTCCTGCAGGCCCTGGCCATCGCCGGCCTGGTGGCCCTGGCCAGCAGCGCCGACAAGGCCAATGCCTTCGATCCGCTGCTGAACAGCGTCGGCGGCGTCTGCGCACCGACGGTGGCCGGCCAGCCGCTGCTGTTGCAGGCCTTGGTGGCCTCGGTCGCCGCCACACCGCGCAAGTCCGAGACCGCGCCCTTCCAGCCCGCCACCATGAAGGCGGCGCCGGGCGATGTGCCCATCTACAAGGATCTGGGGTGCATGAGCTTCAAGCTCGACAAGGTCTCGCCCAAGGTGCAGGCCTATTTCGACCAGGGCCTGCGCCTGTCCTTCGCCTTCAACCATGCCGAGGCCCAGCGTGCCTTCCATGCCGCGCAGAAGCTCGACCCCGGCTGCGGCCTGTGCTTCTGGGGCGAGAGCCTGGTCCTCGGCCCCAACATCAACGTGCCCATGCAGGCCGAAGCGGTCGCGCCGGCCTGGGCCGCCTTGCAGCGCGCCGTCGCGCTGAAGGACAAGCTGCCGGCACGCGAGAAGGCTCTCGTCGAGGCCCTGCAGACCCGCTACGCCGCCGAGCCGCCCCAAGACCGCGCCCCGCTCGACGCCGCCTATGCCGATGCGATGAAGGCTGTCGCGAAGCAGTACCCCGGCGAGGACCTGATGCAGGTGCTGGCCGCCGAGGCCGCCATGGACACCCAGCCCTGGGATTACTGGGAAGCGGCCGGCGCGAGACCGAAGGGCCGCACCGCCGACATCCTGGCTGCGCTGGAGACCGTGCTCAAGCGCAGCCCCAACCATGCCGGCGCCATCCACCTCTACATCCACGCCGTCGAGGCTTCGACGACGCCCGATCGCGCCCTGGCCCCCGCGCGCCGCCTGGCCGCCCAGATGCCCGGCGCCGGCCACATCGTGCACATGCCGGCCCACATCTACTACCGCGTGGGCCTGTACCGCGATTCTCTGGAGGCCAACCGCGTCGCCATCGCCGTCGACGAGGCCTATTTCAAGCGCTCGCCGTCCGATCCGCTCTACCGCTCGGCCTACTACCCGCACAACATCCACTTCCTGATGGTGTCGGCCCAGATGGGCGGCGCGGCCAAGACGGCCATCGAAGCGGCGGCCAAGCTCGACGCAGCCATGCCCAACGAGGTCGTCAAGGCCTTCCCCATCATGCAGCCCGTCAAGGCGGCGCCCTACACGACGCATGCCCAGTTCAGCGCGCCCGACGTCATCCTCAAGCTGCCGGCACCGGCCGACGACCTGGTGCTGGTGCGCGTCATGTACCACTACGCCAGAGCCATCGCCCAGGCCGCCCGCCACGATGCCGCGGCCTCCAGGCAGGAGATCGCGGCCATCACGGCGCTGGAAGGCGCCGACTTCAGCGCCTTCGACGCCTGGGGCATCCCGGCCAAGGCCATCGCGCAGACGGCCCGCCTCGTCGCCACGGCCCGCCTGGCCGACGCCCAGGGCGACCTGACCGGCGCCGCCACCGCACTGGAAGAGGCCGTCGCCGTCGAGGAAGGCCTGGCCTATACCGAGCCGGCCTATTGGTACTACCCGGTGCGCCAGTCCCTGGGCGCCGTGCGCCTGCGCCAGGGCCGGCTGGACGAAGCCGAGAAGGCCCTGCGCGACTCCCTCGTGCGCGTGCGCAACAACGGCTGGGCGCTGGCGGCGCTCGCCGAGGTCTACAAGCGCAAGGGCGATGCGGCCGGCGAACAGAGCGCTCGCCAGGCGTTGAGCAAGACTTGGTTCGGCGCGGAGGGCGGGCCCGACCTCACGAAGATCTAGGCGAAGGCGCCTCGACGAAAATGGCGGCCATGAGCCTGACCGCCTACATGGACAACCTCGGCCGTGCCGCCCGCGCCGCCGCCACGCAGATGGCCGCCGCCTCGACGGCCGCCAAGAACCAGGCGCTGCTCGCCCTGGCCCGCCGCCTGCGCGAGGCCGGCCCCGCACTGGCCGAGGCCAACGACCGCGATCTGGCCGGCGCAGCCGAACTCAGCGGCCCGCTGCGCGAACGCCTGAAGCTGGATGCCAAGACCCTGGCGACCGTGGCCGAAGGCTGCGAACAGATCGCCGCCATGCCCGACCCGGTCGGTGAGATCACCGGCGTGAAGCGCCGCCCCACCGGCATCAGCGTCGGCCAGATGCGCGTGCCCCTGGGCGTGTTCGGCATGATCTACGAGAGCCGCCCCAACGTGACCATCGAGGCCGCGTCCCTGGCCATCAAGAGCGGCAACGCCTGCATCCTGCGTGGCGGCTCCGAGGCCCTCCATTCCAACTTGGCCCTGGCCGAGCTGGTGGCTGCGTCGCTGGAAGAGGCAGGCCTGCCGCGCACCGCCGTGCAGCTCGTCAACACGACGGACCGCGCCGCCGTCGGCCTGCTCATCAGCTCGCCGCAATGGGTGGACGTCATCATCCCGCGCGGCGGCAAGGGGCTGATCGAGCGCATCAGTGCCGAGGCCAAGGTGCCAGTCATCAAGCACCTGGACGGCAACTGCCACAGCTATGTCGACGAGCAGGTTGACCTCGACCTTGCCGTCAAGGTCGTCGACAACGCCAAGACGCAGAAGTACAGCCCCTGCAACGCCACCGAGTCGCTGCTGGTGCATGCGGCCCAGGCGCCGGCCTTCCTGCCGCGCATCGCGGCCGTGTTCAAGGCCAAGGGCGTGGAGATGCGCGGCTGCCTGCGCACGCTGGCCCTGGTGCCCGGCGCGGTGCCGGCAACGGAGGAGGACTGGTCCACCGAATACCTGGCGCCCATCATCAGCATCAAGGTCGTTGATTCGCTCGACGAGGCGATTGCGCATGTGAATCGCTATGGGTCGCATCACACGGACGCGATCCTGACGACGAATCATCCGAACGCGATGCGCTTTCTGCGTGAGGTCGATTCGGCCAGCGTGATGGTCAATGCCAGCACCCGCTTTGCCGACGGCTTCGAGTACGGCCTGGGCGCCGAGATCGGTATCTCCACCGACAAGTTCCACGCCCGCGGCCCGGTGGGGCTGGAGGGGCTGACGTCGATGAAGTGGGTGGTCCTCGGGCAAGGTGAGGTGCGCGGCTGACGTTGACGCTGTCGCGTCCGGAGGGCCAAGATGCCCCATCGTTGCTGATCCGCGAGGAGGGGCCATGGTCACACCACCGCGTCAGCCCGCACGGGCGGACAGCCCGGCTCGGCGACGCCTGCTCGAGCAGGCCTTCAGCGCAGCCCTCGCCGCGCTCCCGATGGGCTTGCGTGCGCAGGCAGTCCGCTCCCTCGTCATTTTCGGTGACGACAGCTATCCGCCCGTCATCCATCTGGCGC
>Ga0194137_10002852_pt1 | contig 10097 bp, 9 predicted proteins | sample TARM_MetaG_T3_14_FD_134025 | JGI IMG/M metagenome (GOLD analysis project Ga0194137, IMG submission 134025) | Freshwater microbial communities from Pennsylvania, USA, analyzing microbe dynamics in response to fracking - TARM_MetaG_T3_14 (version 2) | ecosystem: Environmental > Aquatic >...
AAAACAACGCTGAAAAATGAAAGAGCCTAGGAAAGGAGAGACGAAAACACCTTTCTTAGGCTCTTCTTTTCTTGCCATAAGGAAAAGCTAAATAATTGTGAACTCCCAGAATTTAAGGTGATTGGTAGGTGGAATACAGTATAATATAAATACCTAGAAACTGTTAATAGAATACAGTGATGAACACGAGATTCATGAAGATGCGTAGTGTAAAATTCTAATTTGATAAAGGCAAGTCAAAAATAGAAGGGAGGGAGACCCATGAAAGTAGCTATCATTGGTGCAGGTAATTCAGGTTTGGCCATGGCAGCACATTTGAGTTTTTCGGGTCATAAAATTTATCTCTGGAATCGTAGTGGTGAAAACATTGAAGAACTTCGAGAAAAGAAAAAAATCACATCCATGGGGGTTTTGGTGGGAGAATTCCCCCTGGAGATGGTGACCAATGACATGGCAGAGGTGCTCAAGGAAGCCAAGGTAGTCTTTGTCACCACCCCAGCCACGTCCCACGGGGGCCTGGCCAGGACCATGGCGCCGTACCTTACGGATGAACACACCGTGGTGTTAAACCCGGGTAGAACCTTTGGTGCGGTGGATTTTAAAGATGAGCTTTTTAAACACGGAAACTTTCACACGGTGGATCTCTTGGAAACCCAAACCATCATCTATACCTGTCGAAAACTTTCCCCCACCTCAGTGAACATCATTGCTTTAAAGCGAGATGTGCTCATTTCCACCTTTAGTGATCTCAACGTGGAAGAGATTTTAAGAAAACTTCCGGATGAGCTGAACAAATTTTATAAAGTGGCGGGGAGTATGGTGGAAACCTCCATTGGCAATGTGGGGATGATTTTCCATTGCGCCCCCATGGTGCTAAACGCTGGATGGATTGAATCGGGCCATCCCTTTAAATATTATCGAGAGGGCATCACTAAAACCGTGGCCTCTTTCATTGAAAAAATGGATGAAGAGCGTTTAGAAGTGGCCAGGCGCTTAAAACATCCCGTCATGTCTGCAAAGGAGTGGCTCACCCACTCTTATGGCATTTCCTGTAGTACCCTGTATGAGTGTATCCAAAACAATCCTTCCTATGAGGAAATTTTTGCCCCTAAGAGCCTTCAATATCGCTATATACTAGAAGACATCCCCTATGGTCTGGTCCCTTTAGAGAGCATGGGTAAAGATCTGGGTATCCCCATGACCCATGTGGGGCTCATCATTGATTTGGCCAATGTGCTCCTTGAAACAGACTTTAGAGCCTATGGCCGTACGGCAGAAAAACTCCATTTTGACTATAAAGACCTCATGAAGGGCATCCCACTGGAAGTCATCGAAGAGGAAAACATCAAAGAGGGGGAGAAGTAGTGGAGAAAAAAATGATTGTGGCCTCCATTGGCAATTGTGTCCATGCGGCAGGGATCTATAACTTTAGTGTGTTGGCGAGAAAAGAAGGGTACCATGTGGAGTATCTGGGCTCTGCAGTGTCCTTACAGGCGCTTCTTGGGGGCATCATAGAGTTTCAACCCCATGTGGTGGCCTTAAGTTATCGGCTCTCTTACGAGGGTGCGGAGTACCTTTTAAAGGAACTGGAAGGAATCATTTTAGAGCAGGGTCTAGAAGAGATGGTGTTCATCTTTGGGGGCACCTTGGAAACAGCCAAGGCTGCTAGAAAGTTCTCCTTCATCAAGAAGGTCTTTGATGGCAGTGAAGATGTTTCTGAAAGTGTCATTTATTTAAGGAGTATGGACCAAGAAGAGGGGGAAGCCGCCATGCCGCCCCAGACTTTAGGGGAAAGAATTGCATGGAAGAAGCCCTTTCCCATCATTCGGCATCATATTGGCCTGGAAACCTTGGCGGACACAGAAAAGCATATTGAAATTTTAGCGGAAAGTGGACTTTTAGATGTGATCTCCTTGGCCCCAGACCAAAATGCCCAGGAACATTATTTCCAGCAAGGGCAAATGGCCAAAGGGGAAGATGGTGCAGGGGGCGTCCCCATTCGCAGTGAAGAAGATTTAAGAAGGATGTATGCGGCCACCAGGCGGGGAAACTATCCCTTGATGCGATGCTACTCTGGCACCAGAGACCTATACCCTTTTTCGAAAATATTAAAGGATACGGTGAACAATGCCTGGGCGGCCATTCCCCTCACTTGGTATAGCCAGCTGGACCGGCGCTCAGACCGAGAGCTCCTCTTGGCCATAAAAGAGAACATGGAGGCCATTGCCTACAATGCAGAGATGGGTGTCCCTGTGGAGATGAATGAATCTCACCAGTGGGCCCTACGCTACTGCTCGGATGTCATTGAAGTGGCTGTGAGCTACATCACCGCAAAGGTGGCCAAATCTTTAGGGGTCAAGGAGATGGTCATGCAGTATATGCTGGCCAATCCACCCTCCATTTCCCCCCTCATGGATCTGGCCAAGATGCAAGCGAAAATTGATTTCATGGGTCAGTTGGAAGACGAGAGTTTTAAGATTTATCGCATGGTGCGTACAGGCCTTCTGGCCTATCCTGCGGATATGGATGCAGCCAAAGGACTCATTTCCTCCACCATGTTTTATGGGAGCTTCTTAAAACCGGACATCGTCCATGTGGTGTCTTACTCCGAAGCGGTGAGAAGAGCCACCAGTAAAGAAATCCTTGAAAGTGTGAAGATGGTGAAAAAATCCATGGACATCGCAGGCAAAGGCCTCTTGGAAAACTTGAAGGAAGAGCCGCGCTTTAAAAAGAGACTGGAGACCCTGAAAGAGGAAGTGGGCATTCTCCTAGAAGAAATTGCCACGCTCAAAGAGGTGGAGGATCCATTGGTGGACCCTGAAGTGATTTATCTGGCCATCAAAGAAGGGCTCTTAGATGCCCCAGGCCTCTTAGGCTTTAGTGTGGCCCAAGGGAATTTTCGAACAGAAATACATGAGGGTTATCATGTGACCATGGATGAGGATGGCACCATCTTAGATGAGCGAAGCCGCATTGCTCGGGTGAAAGCCATGAACCACCAAAAGAACCAGTAGAACATAAAAAAAGATCCTTCCAGGGGAGGCAAAACCGTCCCCCTTGGAGGGATCTTCACTATGGTAGGGCTAGGCGTAAGGGCGCTCTTCCTTGGGCATGATGATGGCACAAAGGATATAGAAGAACACCGAAGGCCCTGGCAGAAGAGACAGGAGTAAAAAGCCCACACGCACCAAAGTAGGGTCAAGACTAAAATATTCCGAAAAGCCCCCCAGGACACCGAAGAGCCACTTGTTGTGGATAGATTTGGTCAATGGTTTTTTCCTATTCATTACAATCATCTCAAGTTTTTTCATGGTCTCATTGTAAGAAGGAAAGATTAAAGGTCCATGAAAGGAGCATAAAAATCCCCTGAAAGATGAATGTTTTGCGAATTTACACACTTTTAAGGGAATTGTGTGAATATATGATGTATACTGTATAACATAGGAAATTTAACCACATAATTTTTTGACGAAAGAGAAGGGATGTACCATGAAAAAAGAATTTTCACTGAGTAACAACAAGGCCATGATCAATTTCTCGGCAAAATACTGTGATACCATCGAAAAAATCTTAGAAGCCGATGCCTTTCGACGGGTCACCGATGCCTATATGGCCTCCATTGAAAAAAGAAATACCAAAAACTATAAGCACATGATGCACTTCTATGAAGAAACCACCATGGCACAATTGTCAGAGCGGTTCATAGAAGTGATGAAACTCCTCACCATCTTTGAAGGTAAGGAAGTTATGAAGATTCGAGAAGACTATAAACCTTTCTTAGAGGATCCCGATTGGTTTGTGGCCCTGGTGGAAGATTTCTATGCCTACTGGAGACGCTTGGAGCGCTACTCGGTGATCCAAAGTAGAAGAAACACCGAAGGCCTTGCCCAAACCAGCTTCATTGAAGCCAACAATAAGTTTACAAACCTTATTTTAGAGCTTTATAGAAAGATTGAAAAAAATGTGTTGGGCTATGAACCCAATGTGTTTCGTCAAGTGCCTGCAGGGGTCAATGCAGGGGTGATTCTTCAAGAAACCCTATGGCCACTACCCAGAGGCTATGAGATTCTCAGCGATGTGCCCTTCATCAGTGCCATCGTCATGGACTCTCCCTTCATCTCGTATCCCAAGAAAAATACCCGAAGTGGCTTCTTCAAAGAAACCCTAAAAAACCCCATGGAAGATGCCTATTTAAACAAGGACCATTTCTTTTGCTATCCAGCAAAAATTGGCAAGCTTGTGGCCTTTCTCTACTTCCATAGAGACCTCATGGCCCATGGCATCTCTTTGTCCAACCTCTTTGAGATGGCCAGAGAAGAAGAGTATGCAGGAAGAAAGCCCGACATCGTCTATGTATTCGGGGGCAAGAGCAGCGATCAGGCCATGGACAATGTGTTCTATGACGATGCGAAAAATGACATCATGTTGGGCTTTGTGCCCTATAGTGAAAATATAGATTACTTTGGATATATGAAGAAAATGAGCTTGACCCTACATAATCTCATTGCCATCAAAAGAGGGCATCTACCCATCCACGGAGCCATGGTGAACATCAACATGAAAAATGGGAAGTCTGCCAATGTGGTGATTCTAGGAGATTCTGGGGCAGGAAAATCCGAGTCCTTAGAAGCCCTTCGAAGCCTTTCGGAAGATCATATCTCCGATATGACCATCGTCTTTGACGATATGGGGATCTTCACAGAAGAGGAGGGGACCATCATAGCCTACGGTACAGAAATTGGCGCCTTTGTGAGGCTGGATGATCTAGACCAAGGCTATGCCTTTAAAGAAATTGACCGATCCATCTTCATGAACCCAGACAAAACCAATGCCAGGCTTGTGATGCCGGTGGCCACCTACAAAGAAGTGGTTCGCGGTTATAAGGTGGATCTGTTCCTCTACGCCAACAATTACAAAGTGTTAGAAGAAGGGGAAGCAGGCGTACGCTACTTTACGGACAAGGAAGAAGCCAAGGAAGTCTTTAGAAGCGGCAAGAGAATGGCCAAGGGCACCACCCAAGAAAAAGGGCTGGTGGAATCCTACTTTGCCAATCCCTTTGGGCCTTACCAAAAGCAAGAAGAAACAGACCTTCTCCTGGACCGATATTTCAACGCCCTCTTTGCCTACAATATTAAAGTTGGGGAAATCTATACCCAGCTGGGGGTAGAAGGGAAAGAAAAGAGTGGTCCTAGAGATGCGGCCATGGAGCTCTTTAAAGAAATCACCAGTCTCTAAAAACATGATGAAATCCATGAAAATGGAGGCCTCCTCTTTTGAGGAAGCCTCCATTTTTCTAGTCTTCTTTGCTTTTCAGGAGATCATCTGGCCTTCTGTTTTTCACTTCTTCTTCATCGTAGCCAGGAAGATCTTTGGCGTTTTTCACGTCGCCGGTTTCTGGATCCACGTATTCTTTTTCAAACTCATGGATCACCAAGTTTTTTTCCTTCAGTTCCAAGTCGTCATACTTGTTCATGTTCTCTGCTTCAAAGTGTGCAGAGGCTTCATCGTATTTCTCTTCTTCTCGTTTCTTTTTTTCATCCATGGTATACACATCCTTTTCCTGGTAATCCTTTACAGTCTTATCATACTATGACAGGAAGGTCTTTTCTATAGATGGTTTATGAATTCATCCATTGTTTGTAGAAAATTCAAAGGAAAGACCCTAGAGGCGCTATTTAAAACTTTCCATGAAGAACCCTATTTCATTGATAAGAGTCTTCTATTCAGGATATAATGGTGAAAAGAGATGGAAAGAGAGGGAACCTCATGGAACATGTAAGAATTTCAGATACCCTGACCATGGATCGCATCATCCATGGCCATTGGCGCCTACTGGATTGGAAAATGACCAAGGAAGAACTATTGGCTTTCACCGAAGAAGTGCTCGCGCTGGGCGTATCTACCATTGACACCGCAGATATCTACGGAGGATTTTCCTGCGAAGAAGCCTTTGGTGATGCCCTGAAACTGAATAAAGGATTGCGTGAAAAGCTCACCATCGTCACCAAGTGTGGCATTGTGTTTCCTTGCGAAAACCGTCCGCAGTATACCAGCCATCATTATGACCAATCTAGAAAGCACATTATAAAGTCCGCAGAGCGGTCCTTAAAAAACATGGGCACAGACTACCTGGATCTTCTACTCATTCATCGGCCGTCTCCTTTCATGGACCCTGCTGAAATCAGTGAAGCTTTTCGGGAGCTCTATCAATCAGGGAAAGTGAGAAACTTTGGGGTGTCCAACTTTAAATCTTCTCAATTTGAACTTTTGAGCTCCTATCTAGACTACCCCTTGGTGACCAATCAAGTGGAGATTTCTCCCCTGAAGCTAGACGTCTTCCAAGATGGCACCTTGGACCACCTCATGACCCGTGGTCTATATCCCATGGCTTGGTCTCCCCTGGCAGGAGGAGATCTCTTTCGAGGAGATGGAGAACGGGTACAGAAGGTCCAAAAGGCCTTACTGGACATTGGCGAAAAGTACGGGGAAACCAGGCTAGATACCCTGGCCTATGCCTTCTTGCTCAGCCATCCTGGAAAAATTCTCCCCATCGTGGGCTCAGGAAAAATAGACCGCATCCAAAATGCCGTGGATGCACTAAAGATTAAAATGAATGCAGAAGAATGGCTCACGGTGTATAAAGCATCCATGGGCAGAAATTTACCGTAGAGGAGGGATCGTGATGAGTAAAGATGCCAAAGACCCTAGAGAAAAAATTACCTTAGGCAAGGAGCAGTTTGACCATCTTCCAGAGGTGCAGAAGAAAGAAGACCCCAAGGAAGAGGCCCCAAAGGGCAAAGAGAAGAAAGACCTGGTGGAACCAGAGCAAGTGGTGGTGCAAAAAGAGGAGAAGTCTTTCTCTTTTAAGAAACCCAAAAAAGTTCAGATGGTGGGGATTCTCGGCGCAGTGGTTTTGATTTTCATCCTGTTTGCAGAAACCTTGAGAAGAAGTATTTTTCGCGCAGAGGACTCTTTAATATTCCAACCCAAGGGAGGCTTTTTGATCCCCTCCGTGGGCATTGTGCTGATGATTGCAGGTCTCGCCCTGGTGTATGTAGCCTTCACCAGCCTATTCCATAAAAGAGGCAAGCTCACCAAGCAGCAAAAGGGCATCGCGCTACTTTTAGGCATTGTGGTGGCCTTTGTGGGCTTTACCAGCTTCTTTCGGTATGTGGATTATACGGAAACAAGAATCATTGACCGCAGCATCTTCTTCACCAGGGAAGCCACCTATATGGATGTTCAAGAGGTCCATGCCAGCACCTATCAAGAGGGTGAAAATAATCGCCTGAATTACCACTACAAGCTACAAAATGGCCGTAGCTATGACGTGAAGGTGTCTGAAAGCAACATGGAGGCGGTGAAGAAAATTGATGGCAAAATTCGCAGCACCACCAAACGGTCCATTGACAACTTCGCCATCTTAGAGATGGAAAGACTGGGCATGTATAGTAAGGATGAAGCACTGAACCTCTTCATTTTAGAATAAGGACCCAAAGGATGAAAAAAGGACAATCCTTGGCCTCTTAGTAAAAGGGGAAAGGGAAAAGTGGACCGAAAGAAAACAGCTGGAGACCCGAGAAAAAGGGCTCTAGCTGTTTTTTGTCTGTTATAAGACTTTGTCGCTGTCTTCTCCTAAGAGTCTCTTGGCCAAGGTGTGCACATGGGGCGCGTCGCTGGAGTTTAAGAGGGTCACCTGGCCTTTTTCTATTTCGGTGGATAAGAGCCCACGTTCTTTGAGCACCTCTTTTAAGCGCCGCGCGGTGCCTTCACTGCCGTCTAGTAAGACCACATCCTTTGGGAAAATGCGTCTTAAGGCAGGCTTGACAAAGGGGTAGTGGGTACACCCTAAAACCACCACTTGGGGCGACTCTTTGATGGAGTCCAGGGCTTTTTGTAGGTAGGCATAGCTTCTCTCTTCCACCTCCAGGCCCTCTTCGATGATTTCCACAAGGCCAGGAAGGGCCAAGGTGCTGATGGGGCGCGTGGCTTTATAGCGGTCGAGAAGATCGTTGAACTTTTTTTCCTTTAGCGTTCTTTTGGTTGCCAAAACCAAAATGTGCCCCGTTGCGGTATGATCGATGGCCACCTTTAAAGCCGGTTCAATGCCAATGATGGGGATGTCTTTGTAGGCCTCGCGTAGAGCGTCGATGGCCACGCTGGTGGCAGTGTTACAAGCCACCACCACGGCCTTTGCACCCCTTTTAAGGAGCTCTTCCATGACGCTGAAAGAGAGGGCCTTGATGGTCTCCACATCCTTGTCTCCGTAGGGGGCATGTTTGGAATCCCCATAATAGATGAACTGTTCATGAGGTAGTAACTCCATGGCTTTTTTCAACACACTGATGCCACCGACACCGGAGTCGAAAAAACCAATGGGCTGATTCTTCGCCATAGCGTTTTCCTCCCGGTTTTATGGATTCTTCATAATAGCTCTATTCTAGCAAAGGAATGGGCCCTTGAAAAGTTATTTCAGGTTTTCTTCCAGGACAACGCGAAGGTGGGTCCTTTTGCCCAGGGTTAAGAGGAAGGTGCCTTCTGCGGGCAACTCTTCCATAACCGTTATTTTTTCACCGTTGATGGCTACGCCCCGTTGATGTAAAAGCCTTTTGAATTCATTTTGGCTCGGGAGAAAACCCGCTTCTTTGAGCAGGGTGGGCAGGGAGGAAACCTCTTGAAGCTTTAAGATTGGGAGATCCTTGGGGACTTCTTTATGGGTGAAGAGGTTAAGGAAGGCTTCTTTGGCTTCATGGGCCAAGGCTTCATCATGGTACATGGTGGTGACCAAGGTGGCCAGCGTAAGCTTCACCTCCCGAGGATTTTCCTGGTCTAAGCGCTTTTTAAGCTCCTGAAGCTCCTCTGTACGGGCATCTGTGACCAGAGTGAAGTACTTTAAGATGAGGGGATCGGGGAGGGTCATGAGTTTTTGGAACATGATTTCTGGCGCGTCATGAATGCCCACATAGTTGCCCAGGCTTTTGCTCATTTTTTGAACCCCATCCAGGCCCTCTAAAAGGGGCATCATCATCACCGTTTGAGGGGTTAGGCCCCGGGCTTTTTGTAGGGTTCTTCCCATGAGCAGGTTGAAGGTTTGGTCTCGACCCCCAAGTTCCACATCTGCCTCCATGGCTATGGAGTCAAAGCCTTGGAGTAGTGGATAGAGAAACTCATGGAGACTGATGGGTTGATGCTCCAGAAAGCGGTTTTTAAAATCTTCGCGTTCCAGCATCCTTGCTACGGTGGTGGTTTTCAGGAGGTGTAGCATCTCCTCTAGATTCATCTTTTCCAGCCAAGTGCTGTTAAAATGCACTGTGGTTTTCTTTTCGTCTAGAATCCTAAAAATCTGATCCGTATAGGTTTTTGCGTTTTCTAAAACTTTCTCACGGCTGAGCTCTACTCGGGCGGTGGATTTTCCTGAGGGGTCTCCAATTCTACCGGTGAAGTCTCCGATGATGATGTGCACTTCATGGCCCAGGTCTTGGAAGGCTTTGAGTTTTCTTAAGACCACCGTGTGACCCAGATGAATGTCTGGCGCGCTGGGGTCTAACCCAAGTTTTACCTTCAAGGTTTTGCCGGAGGCGATCTTTTCTACGAGCTCCTCCCAGCCAATGATTTCTTCTGCCCCTTTTTCTAGGAAGCTAAGGGCTTCTTCCATGTTCTTATGCATAAGAACCTCCTATAGTTGTTATTCTTTTCAAAGTCTATGGACTAAAAAAAGCCTCCATCCCCTCTTCTATCTGTAGAAGAAAGGATGAAGACTTGAATGATCTCCATGGTACCACCTTACTTTATGACCCAAGTCGCCTTGGGTAAACTTATCGAGTACATACATACTCTAGCACGATAACGGGTGCAGCTTCATCCGAGGCAGCCTACTCTTTGTCATTTCGGTGCCTGGCTCAGAGACGTATTCATTTCTACCGGTCCATTTCCTTCCACCAAACGGAAACTCTCTTTGGGTACCTTTGTAAAAACTACTCTTTCTCATCATGGCCATATTCCTTTGAAATTAACTATGATTCTAGGCTTCTTTTGGGAGGAAGTCAAGGGGAAAGTGTCATGCCCAGGAATTTCTTGAGACATACAAGGGGGATATT
>Ga0194137_10002853_pt1 | contig 10097 bp, 6 predicted proteins | sample TARM_MetaG_T3_14_FD_134025 | JGI IMG/M metagenome (GOLD analysis project Ga0194137, IMG submission 134025) | Freshwater microbial communities from Pennsylvania, USA, analyzing microbe dynamics in response to fracking - TARM_MetaG_T3_14 (version 2) | ecosystem: Environmental > Aquatic >...
GTTTCCTTCACGCCCCGTGTCCCAAACTTGTTGCGCCAGTACTGTAACTCCAGGCCGACATAGAACTTGTCCGGAACCCCCCAGAAATTACCCACATCCAGCTTGGCCTGCGCTTCCACCAATACTTGTTGCGAACACGTGCCATGGGCACCGATCACATCGGTATAGCCATCAAAGACGAAGCGTGCACCACCAATATTGAACGGCATCAGCCATACCGGTGTGATCTGATAGGTCGTTGACGGCCGACCGCAGAGTCGTCCGCCGCCGAATCCTTCGTACGATCCCGCATCCCGGTACGCCAGTACGTCCACATTGAAGTACGTGAATCCAGGCACATTGAAGTCAAATGTCGGCCCCAGCAATCCCACACGTGCGTTGGGCCGGAAGCTGCTATTCCTGGCCCCATAGTTAAAGCCCGCCGTCACGCCAATATCCTTCAGCGGACCCAGCGACAACGAGCGTGAAGTCAGTTTCGACAAGCTCAGAGTAGCCTGACCCTCGCTATACAGGTCGCCAGAGTTGTTATCGGCGCCATCACCTTTGGACATAAGCAGGAAGAAGTAAGTCCGTCCCAGACTAAAGCCGCTGCTGTTCTGAACCTGGACCAGATGCTTGGCAATCTTTTGGCCGCCAGTGCCCCCGTTGTCATTGAAGTCATCGCCGTAACGATACTGGATGTCCGTCGAACTCCAGTCAGCCGCGTGCGCCGACGAGGCGCAGAGGAACGTAGCAGCAATGGCTAACGCTCGTATAGAAAAATGAATCTTCATATATTATCTATTCGGAAAATAAATTGGCTGCAAACACGCACCTGATATCCCGTAGGAGGCGCAGGCTTGTAAAATTATCAAACGTTTTTATCAGAGAGCTAATCCGTGATAAGTTATTTGCATGAGCAATCGGCCACCAAGCGTGTCCAAGATCTTTCCGAAGTCGTTTGCGTAGATAGACACCGCGTAGTCAGATATGGAATTGGAATAGTAACGTCTCATTTTTATGTCCTTTAGCACTTCGTCTCCGTCCGGAACTTCTAAGTGCTAAATTTAATTACATATCCACCCTTGGGTAAGGGGTTTTATAAGAAAATGCGTTTTGTTTTTGAAACGCTCCAAGGCGTCGGCCCGTCACTCTACTAACATTGAGACGATCTTGCTTCCAAGACCGGCGCACCAACCTACATAATCTGTCTATATGAAATAACACTTCAATTCTGAATGGCTAGGAGACTAAGCGCGGTGCCGCCCGTGGAGTAAAAGCCCGTAAGTAGAAGTAGGCGGCTGCATCGGTGATATGCGGCAAAGTTTTTTACACTACAGCAAAAAGGATGATTCATCTGTCCGACAGTAGCGCCCGTTCCTTACATAGGGGTCGAATGGATACGATCGTGATCATTTGGTTGAGTGTACAGAAGCGGTCTACTCGGTTCACCACTGGTCAGTCCCCACCCAATATAAATTGTTTCTCAGAGGGTAGTACCTACCTCAACTAGTATGTTGACACGACCCATTTTTTCCGTTTAATAGCTGTCTAAGGGGGCCAACCCTACAGGACGCTGTGATGAACCGGAAATATGTGCTTCTCCAGTGCCGCAACTGACTGCGCAAGAGCGGACATGGACAGAAGCAATGGTGCACACAGGCAAAACAGGGGCATGGAAGATCTGGCTAGCGCATGCCTCGTGCAGATGGACCAAGGCGAAGACGGACCGAGCTGACGGATGCACGCATTGCCGAAGCTTTCGGCATGACACCCCGCGGTCTGAAGAACTGGCGCAAGCGGGCAATCCAAGAGGGGCGTGCGGCACTGTTTGAACGACATTAAGCCGCGCGGCCAAACAGCCGCACTTTACGGTGCAGACCAAGCGCAGTTAGGCAAGCTCGCCTGTTTGCACGCCCCGGAAGACGCTGCCGGCTGGACGTTGAATTTGCTGACCGACAAACTGGTAGAGCTGCGCATTGTAAATGCAGTTTCACGCGAAACGGCGCGGCGCACACATAAAAAATCATTACAAACCGTGGCTGTAAGGTCAGGGGTGCATCCCACCGGCGCATGATGCCGAGTTTGTCTGCCAGATGGAACGGGCGCTGGAAGTGTATGTCCGACTCTACGATAAACGCTGCCCAGTCACTTGCCCCACCGATACACTACAACTGTTAAGCAGAGTGCAATTGGTACATACGGCTAAGCATGGCAGTTGGCTCAATATGGCCGAGCCGGAGTTGGAGGTGCTGACACGGCAATGCCTGGATAAGCGCATCAGTGAGGGGGAGCGCGTCGCCTAGCTTGCCAGGAACTAACCGAGACATGCAATGACTGGAAAACGGATATCGACTGGCAATTCCGCACGGCTGACGCGCGCTTCAAAGTAAAGTACCTCTATCCGAAAATTGAAGCGTAGCTGACCACTAGTTTGATTCCTATTAAGCAATTCTCGTATTGCTCTTGTTCGCGCCAGAAGCCGCTGCGGAACCTAAAAGCATGACAGGATTACAGGAAAGTGCTAACCAAGGCTATTGAATCAATGCCTTTGTTGTCTCGGTGACTAAATCACGTAACCACCTATGCTCTGGTGAGTGATGAACGCGGTCATGCCACAACTGATAAAAGCGCATTGGTGCCAGATCTAACGGTAACGTAAATGCTTTGATAGGCAACGTCTGTTCGTAGTACCGCATAAATTGTCGGCCGGTTGTCAGAACGAGATCACTATGGGTAAGCAAGGATGGAATGAGACCAAAATATGCTGATTCAACAACCACCTTACGTTTCAAGCCTTTTTTGGCCAAAAGCGTGTCAATAATACCATCGCGTCCAGGCTGCATTTGCACTGGTGCAATATGTGGCAATGCCAAGTAATTTTCGATTGTCATCGCGTTCGAACTTGTGCGGGTCGCAAAAGCGGAATCAGAGCGCATAAAGCAGGCAACTTCATCCTGAAATAGCTTTGAAATATGCAGATGCGGCGGTGGCTCATCCCAATTGCCAATCACGAGATCAAGGTCGCCGTCCGAAAGTAAGCGTACGTAGTCAACATCTGGCCCCAACGATTGAACCACTACAGTGCTTTTAGGTGATTCCCTCCGAATGCCAGACACAATCCTGGGTAGGAACTGGCTGTCGAGGTAATCTGGCGCCGCTATCCTAAAGTTACCCGTATCGTTAGCCGGTTGAAAAATGGCTTTAGGAGCAAACAAATTTTCTGCTTCCTCCAAGATAAGTCTTGTTGAGGCTAAGAGGTTTAAACCATGTTGGGTCGGTACCATTCCTCTGGATGCCCTAACTAGGATAGGGTCGCCGATAAGCTCTCTTAGCTTACGTAGTGATGCAGAGACCGATGGTTGAGGTACGTTAAGCTTGATCGCAACACGGGATACACTCTTCTCCGTCAAGAGCATATGCAAGATTCGTATTAAGTGAATATCCAGATGGTGTGGCAATGTTGACATACTATTACATCCAAAAAATTGTGTTGTTGTTTCCAATGCTAGCGCGACTATCCGTGGTATCGGATTCGTCGTACCACTCAACCATTTTTATACCTGCACTTCGTCTTGTAGAAGTTGGCACCGGGTCAGAAACTGCTTCGGCCCTTGCATCCAGACAGTACCCCTTCAGTACATCAACCACTCATATGCGGATGCCCTCACAGGTAGCAACCAGCAACTATACCGAGCGACCGAGGCGATCTATATAGCTGCGCCATCTGCTTCCAGACATACCTGCACACTAGAGAGAAAGTACTGTGCATGTTGTCTCATTTAAGTACCAGTTAGATCGCCCGGATAAACCAGACTGAAATATCGTATTGTCGGGTGAAGCAAAATCAGCATTGCCAGAGAATTTAGGTCCATTTAACGAAGCCCTAGGCACCCAACTTCCCCAAAGACCGCCTAGAGCTAGTTCGATTGTTAAATTGAATAGTCGTCTTTGCAGGGCGAATTTCAACCTCACCGCTCATCTATATGAACCCTCCTATAACCAACATTATCCGTACGTGAACAGTGGTAAGCACATCGTGTGTAGAATGGAATCGTCTCCTCCAATCTCTCTGAGTTTGGATTTTTGCCCGTAGTCTATATGACTACGGGCTTTTTCTCGGGAGCGTCAACCCAGTCTGGTACCCAATGACCTTGGCAGACGACATCTATGTACACACAGCCTCTGCAGAGACGAGACAAGAACTTCTAGCGACCTGACAATACCGAAGCTATTAATTCTTTTAGTCAGACAAAAAGACGGAGTCTATGGAATGGTCACCCAAGTACTATCACATTTCCATAACGTTCAGTGTCAACTACCATCCGCATACAGTTAGAAAGCACTACTGTGTTCCGTACACTAACAGGCATCAATCGGATTCTATAAAAAACGCCCTTTGATGGCATACAACCATTGCTCTGAACCTCACCGTCGCTATCCTCCACTAGTCAAGGTTATGAAACCAACTAGCTAGTTTATTAAGAGAGAGAATTCTCTACCCAAAGCTCAGAATCACCAGGGCCGTGGGACGAGCCTTGGCGTCTCGGCAGGGCGCACCGAATTAAGATCGTCTAGGAAGCTCCTAGTTGAAACAAAGGCCACTCTTGTCGATCTCCGCAAACTCGATCTCACGTTGATAGTCTGAGGAAACCTCGGACAATAGCTCAAACTGACGCCTTCGGTTTTCACTTAGAGGTCTATTGCGGAAGAAATTCGCATGCTCTTCGCTGATAGACTGCGAGAAGCCAACGAATGAGTTGCACTCGCCACGAATTCCGTCAAGCACCATTGCAGAAGGGGTTAGTTCGGCATTGAGTAACTTCTCCTTCTGCGCAGACAGAGCAGATGCATAAACAGGGCGCTCCAATCCGCTGTCAAGAAGATCCGCAATGGAGGTCATTTGATCTATGACTTCCAAACCCAACAATCTTAAACAACGTTCGCCACTTGACGTCACAAGCGTTAGTCCTGGCCTACGGCCTTCAGTCACGGCAAGATTGAAGTTATGCGCATTATGCTTCATCTCTGTTTCGTCCGAAAAAGCGCTTTCCGTCAGAATGCAGTAATGAGCAAATATGTCGAGGAAGCGCATGCAATCCAAACTAACGCCTACTGGAGAAAACGGGTCAATGTCTATGCACCGTAGTTCCACATACTGAATCCCGTATTGTCTCAACTCTTCCGTTAAGGAACGACCCTGGCTTATGATGCGCTTAGGTCGGATCATCGCATAATGTTCATTTTCGATCTGCAACTTATGTGTATTTAGCTGACGTAGTGGTCCCTTATTCTGACGATCGATCTCTTCATATGGAGAGTATGAGGTACTTAGCGCCGCGCCGATATCCGCAAGATAATCGGCTAACGAATTGTATGACCTAACCAGTCCTGTCTGTGCGTCATTCTGATAGCCCATTTTACTCATACGGAGACTCGTACCGTAAGGCAGGTAGAGTGTGCTACTCGATAGGTACGGGATGCTATGAGATCGGCCCTCCATAAAGTCTCCCGCACAGGCCGGCGAGGCACCGAAAAGATAGGCAAGCAGCCATCGATGCCTGTCGAAATTTCGAATCATCCCCATGTAAGCTGCAGTTTCAAAGTCTTTCAACGACGCAGCGCTGTCCGTTAGCGACATAAGGATAGGCCAAATCTCGCTATTCAGGGAAAAGTTATAATGTATCCCAGCTATACACTGCATTGACCTACCATACCGCAATGCTAAACCTTGTCGATACTGATGTTTCAACTTTCCTGCATTTGAGACGCCATAGTAAGCAATTGGGATGGCTCCGTCAGGAGGCAGAAGACATGGCATCGACTGGTTCCACAATTCTTCATTACCGATACCTTCATAGATGTACCTATGTATGTCGTCAAGCTGATTAAGTACCTCTACACTATCTCGGCAAGCTGTGGTAACCAATTCCAGCATTGATTCTGAAAAATCAGTGGTTATGGACGGATGCGTCAAAGAAGACCCTAGGAAGGCCGGGTGGGAACTGAGCGCAAGTGTGCCAGTTCGTGTCGCTCTTAGTGCTTCACGCTCGATGCCGCGCTTACCTGATCGTAGAATTGCCAGATGTGTATTAGAACTAAGAAGCCGTACACGCTTTTCAAACAACTTGTCCATACATATCATTAAATATAACGTTCCTAAATCACCAAAGATTTCCGACTATGTCACTTGCGGACGTTCGCCCTGATCAAAAAAGGGGTGCAGCAAGTACCTAGTAGTCGAAACATGACTAAGATCATACTTATCCTACCATCACCCCCCTTCTCTCTCATGAAAAGCTACGGTGGGTATAGAGTCCTACGTATAGCCTACTGGACAATGTCCCAAAGTCTAACCACATCCAGCATTCGCTTAAGAGTGACGTGTCCTCCAATTTCACCAACCCTTTGCGATCCTATGAAATATTAGAGCATAGTAGGAGCGCCTGATCCTTGCGCTACGTCGGATTTAAATTTTCCTACAACGCACGCCAGAGCGCCTACTTGTTGTTCCAAAAGTTTCGTAGCTTCAGTTCCCTGTTCCACGAGGCATGCGTTTTTCTGCGTAACTGTATCGATCTGAGCGATGGCGTTATTTACTTGAGCAATACCTTCGCTTTGTTCACGACTTGCCTCTGCGATCATATTCATAAGAGAAGAAGCATCTTGTACGTTTTTAACTATCTCTGAAATAGTGCTGCCTGCTTCGTCTACTAAATGTGTCCCTGATTCAACTCGTTTAACGGAGTCACTGATTAGTTGCTTCACTTCTTTTGCTGCAGAAGCAGTACGGTGCGCAAGAGTACGCACCTCGGATGCAACAACAGCAAACCCTCTACCCTGCTCCCCAGCACGCGCAGCTTCAACAGCAGCATTAAGGGCAAGTATATTCGTTTGAGCGGCAATACTGTCGATGATCGCAATGATCTCAGAGATGTTGGCGGAGCTTTCTTTTATTAAAGCCATCGTACTAACAACTTTACTTACAGAAATAGACCCTTTGTCCGCCGAGGCGTAGGCGCTTGCCGCCAGTAGGCTCGAGTGAGCTGCGTTCTCCGCAATCTGTTTCACCGCGACAGTCAACTGTTGCATGGCAGATGCGGTCTCTTCTAGGCTGGCGGCCTGGGCCTCCGTGCGCGAAGAAAGTTCAATATTACCTGAGGCCACTTGCTGGGTGACTACAGCAATGGCATTCGTGCTGTCCTTTACTTCATTGATCGTCCCATTAAGCGAGGTAACAAATCTATTGAACGCTTTAGCGAGCGCACCCACCTCGTCATTAGTCTCGACCGGCATTCGACGACTTAGATCACCGCTTCCCTCCGCGATTTCGCCAAGCATTCTGGCGGCTCGAACCACAGGACCGGATATTGTTGAACTAACCAGATAGATAATCAATAGCCCAATACCACCGCCAATTAGAGCCGCGATACCAACGGACACCAATGCAGCCGCTGTGAGGCTTCCAAGCACTTCATCCTCCGGCACCTCCGCAACAAGATAGGAATTGATTTCAGGAATATACGAAGATGCTACGATCCGAGTTTCGGATCCGGTATGATAAGTCGATGTAACAAGCTTTTCCTTGTGGAGCAGCCTATCATTTAGTTCGGCGGTGAAGCCGGGTGTATCTTTCAGAAAGTGGCTTCCGTCCACGAGTGCGACGTCCTTATGCATGAGGTAGCTACCGTCTGCCTGGACAAGATACACATAACCTGATTTTCCAACGCGGTACGTTCGAATTGCAGTTTCCAGATCTCGTACTGAAAGACCCATACCGGCAAGAGCGACCTTGCCATTCGGTGTGGTCGTGCGGTAATTGATAAACAGGAAATGCTCACCGGTCTTACTATCACGCCCGAGCTCGAGCCTCGATTTTTCGCCACTAGAGAGAAACGCGTAGAACCACTGATCGGAAGCTTTATCCTTACTCAAGGTTTGATACAATCCCGCTTCGGTAAAATGTTTGCCAGTGTCGGCGGAAACCCAATAAATGGTTGAGGCTGCCGATGCATCCTTGAGTGCTTTGGCGTATTCTATCCATCTTTGAAGACCTTCGTCGGATAGCCCTTGAGCTTCCCATTGAAGAACGAAAGTGTTATTTGCAATTGAACGTGCAACCGTCATCGGCTCGCTTACCGATCTGAGGATGTCATTGCGAATTTCTCCAATGGCTCCCGGCAACTCATGCGATAGAACTCGTTGCTTATTACCCTGGGAGTTTAGATAAACGCTCAAAGTTGATGAAACCAACATAAAAATTAGCAAGCTCACCGCCATACTAATGATTAGTTTCTGCTTGATCGAAAGGTTGCGCAGTAACTTCAAAAGAGTCTCCATGGCGTATATACCTGGCGTTATTGTTTAGCGCTGCTGTCGAAACTGGGGAGAGTGTGATGTAGCCTCTCCCTCCGGACTGTTAAAATTCAGGCCTTGAGTTCTGAAGCTTGGCCTAATTGCTTCGCGTGATGGACTAGGTGGTCTTCAATGAACGTGGAGATGAAGTAATAGCCGTGATCGTAACCATCATGCCTTCGCAGTAACAATGGCTGATTGACTTTTTCGCACGCTGCCGCAAGTAAATGGGGATGCAATTGCTCCTTCAGGAATTTGTCATTCTCGCCCTGATCGATCAAAATTCCCTTCGGAAATGGAGCGACCTCGCAACGTTGCATCAATTCAGTAGCGTCATATTCCACCCATGTGTCTTTATCAGTCCCTAGATAGCCTGAAAATGCCTTTTGGCCCCATGGACATTGGGTCGGCGCTGAAATAGGTGAAAATGCAGATACTGAGCGAAATAGGTTGGGGTTGCGAAGAGCAAGGACGAGCGCCCCATGCCCCCCCATCGAATGTCCCATGATGCCGATTTGTTTTCTGTCCAGATTGAAATAGGTAACGACACGTTCGTACAATTCGCTGACAAGGTAACTGTACATCCTATAATGGCGCGACCAAGATTCTGCCTTTGCGTCAAGGTAGAATCCCGCACCGACTCCAAAATCCCAGTTGTCGGTTTCACCCGGAACATTTGCACCTCGAGGGCTTGTGTCCGGTGAGATCAAAATAACACCAAGATTACTCGCAACACGCTGAGCACCAGCTTTCGCCGGAAAGGTCTCCTCAGTGCATGTTAGGCCTGAAAGATAAAAGATGGCAGGGCATCTCTCTCCTGTAAGAGCTTGTGGAGGTAAATACACCGAGAACTGCATCGGCAATCCGATTTCATTTGACAGATGTCGATAAAATCGCTGTACACCGCCGAAAGAGCCATGCTCACTGATCAGTTCGAGTTCGCTAGTCATTATCTATATTTCCTTAATACAATACAACTGAGCGAATGGATTCTCCTCGCTTCATCAGGTCAAAGCCCTCATTGATGCGCTCTAGAGGCAACGTATGAGTAATCAAATCGTCGATATTGAGCTTACCCTCCATGTACCAGTCGACAATCTTGGGAACGTCGGTGCGTCCGCGTGCGCCGCCGAACGCCGATCCCTTCCATTCCCGTCCGGTGACGAGCTGGAACGGGCGTGTGCTAATTTCTGCGCCGGCCTCGGCTACCCCGATTACGATCGATTTACCCCAGCCTTTATGGCAGCACTCCAATGCCTGACGCATTACCTTTGTGTTGCCAATACATTCAAACGAGTAATCAGCCCCTCCGTCTGTGAGTTGGATGATCGCATCGACAATACTCTCGTGATCCTTAGGATTGAGGAAGTGGGTCATACCGAACTGGCGGGCCATTGTTTCACGCGCCGGATTCAAGTCAACGCCGATAATCATATTGGCTCCAACCATCTTCGCCGCTTGAATGACGTTCAAACCAATACCGCCTAGGCCAAAGACCACCACGTTTGCGCCTGCCTCAACCTTCGCGGTGAACAGGACGGCACCTACGCCGGTGGTTACTCCACATCCGATGTAGCAAATCTTCTCAAAAGGTGCATCCTTACGTACCTTTGCAACCGCAATCTCCGGCACTACGATATAGGGCGGATTCAACCGGTCGTCGCAACACCTTAAATAAAGGAGGTGTTTATGGGAAGACCAGCGGGATGGATGCAGAAGTTGACCGGGCGAGGACCGATGCGCTCACCAGGTGCGCCGTCGCA
>Ga0194137_10002854_pt1 | contig 10097 bp, 7 predicted proteins | sample TARM_MetaG_T3_14_FD_134025 | JGI IMG/M metagenome (GOLD analysis project Ga0194137, IMG submission 134025) | Freshwater microbial communities from Pennsylvania, USA, analyzing microbe dynamics in response to fracking - TARM_MetaG_T3_14 (version 2) | ecosystem: Environmental > Aquatic >...
GCATCATACAGCACTGAATAGCCCAGAATCCCCTAGTTCGTCAAGGCTTAGACTTAGTTTACGTTAGTTTAAGCTCATGCGCCGAACGGACACACTCGTTCGAGTAGCGCGAAATTAGGTTTGATCCAAAAGTGAAGAAGGTTTGATCCAAAGCGTGATTTTTAACTGATCCTGCACGATATCTGCAGCTCAAATTAAATCACTTTTAAACGGCGGTTGCATCGCTGAAAAATTCATCCTTCGCGATAATATATGCGTAGGCTTGGCTTGCGGGACTTTTGCCAGCTTCCTGAAGAACGGTGTCTGAGAAGTAGGTTTGAAAGTCCGCTTCGGCAACATAGTAGCTCTTTTCGGTCACGTAGCCGTGGCCAGCATCACGCGAAGCTTGATTGACCCACCCGTAAACCCAAAGGCGACAAATGCCGCTGTGATAGTCAAATTCTGTGGCGGTCTTTGCTGCCCAATATTCAACGGTGACTCCATTCTCCAGTGTTTGTGTTTTTTGTAGCGCCATTAGATCCAGTTGTAAGCAGTGATGGTTAAGTTAAAGAATGATGAGTCCAATCCAGACGCATTTGTCAGTGTAGCACGAAACTCACGATTATCTGTGGCACCAACGGAAGCCACATAGGATGCTGAACCTGCGCCTTCAAATATCCAATCCTCGTCAGGGGTTGAGGACTCTCCAAATGCAGTGAATAAGTCTGACCAACTCCCACCATTTAGACGGGTTTGAACTTTCACGCTGGTGTTCTGAGCCACATTTGACGCAGTGCAAATTACCGAGATCGCAAACGTCACATTATCCGGTAGCACTCTATTTGCTGTCGATGCTCCGCTCGCATTCCGACCTCTGAAGCTAAGAGTCCCGCTTGATTCAGCGGATGAACTGGTGTCTTCCCTGCGTTGGATGAGAACCGGAGAGGCAGGTTTGCTTAATGCGTCTGAGCGGTAAATCCACACATCGTCATCGACGATAATATTACTACTTCGCAGGTTCCCGCGCACAGTGACATTATTTAGCTCAGCATCGCCGTTGCCACGGAGGCGAAATCCGGTCGTGCCACTGTTGAAGTTGCTTGATTCGATGCGGCCGCCCGTTCCATCGAGCGTGAGCACTGCGGTGTCGATCGTGCCGGAGGTTAATTTACTCACATCTAAGTCATAGATCTTCGCACTCGTGATAATTGCGTCGGCGATGTTCGCCGTGTTCGCGATCACCTGATTTGCTGCGATCACCCCGATCAGCTCGGAGACTGTCAGGATATACTGAGCGTTTTCCCAAGCAGTGCCGTTCCAGCGCATGATTCTTTTACCTGCACCAGTATCAAACCAGATAGCGCCCTCGGCTCCAGGATTCGCAGGCTCGACCATGCCGTAGTATGTCCCGTTGATCACAGCTAAGGAGGTGCCATTTGCCACTGCCGACCAACTGGAGAGAACCGAGCTGCCCACAAGCGACTTCACCGCCCGCACTTGAAACCATTTTGCAGTGTTGGAATCGAGGCCGGTTAATAGGTAAGAGTTCGTCACGACTTGCGCATCGACTGCAGGCGGCTCTCCTGACACACTTGGGTCGGAATCATAAACACTGACCTGATAATAATTCGCCTCCGGAACATCGTCCCACTCTAGCAGAAGGGATCCGTAGCCTGGAGTTAATGCCAACCCTGTCGGCGTTGCCGGCGCACCCGGATCAGGATCCCCGTAGGTGCCGTTTCCTTGTGTCACCGCGAGGGATGAACTTTCGGCTGTATTCTCAGCGAGCGTGTCGAAAGCCTGAATCTCCACCGTCCAATCTCCAGCCTTTGGAAAGACCGCGTAAGTGCTGATGTTGAGCTGTGCTCCCTGAGCGGCCGTCGCCTCGATGTTTGAAATTAGTGTCCGGGATCCATCGCTAAATTTAATGTAAACCCGAGCCGATTCCAGATCGCCATTGACGTCCGTGACGGTCGCTTCGATGAGGTATGGGACACCCACATATCGCGGAGCACCTGGAATCGTATCAAAGGCGGTTTGCGGCTTCTCAGGATCACGATCGCGGAAAGTGTATTCGATCTCTGCCGCCTGGCTAAGGTCGAGTATCGAGCCGCGAGTAAAGGGCTGCAGTTTGAAGTAGCGCGTCGTATCTTCGATGAACTGCGCATGCTTGATAACGACTAAGTCATCGCGAAAGACGAGCCACACCGCGTCATTGACTGCATGAGCGGCCGCTACGGTGCCTTGACGTTCCCGCTTGCAGGTCAGCGTGTAATCCATGCCGGAGATTGAGACATTGCCGACGGTGAAAACCTCGTTTCCAATGATGGCGAGCAGCTGGTCATTGTCCCGATCTTCATCACTCTGCGAGCCGATACGTTCCTCATCAATGTTGCCTGCATCCAGCGCCACGGTAAACGCCACATCGGCACTGGTTGCCGGCAGTGCATCATTGAGCTGACCTTTGACGGCCCACTTCGTCTGAGTCACCAAAGGGTCATAGGCGGCATTTGTGGAACCATACCAGGCGCGAAAGCCGGTCACCGATCGATCATCGATGCCTGCGCTGCCTTCGATTAGAGCCTTCGGCCGCATGGCCAGAATTGAGATTGGTAGCCCGAGCCGGTCTCCAGCGAGATCTGGAGTCAGTTCAAAGATTCTCGCCTCGACGATTTGTTCTGGCAACGCCTTACCTAAGTCTGGGACCGCCGTCGTAGGAGCGGTGTAAGGCAGTGGGAAGACGCCCGGCTCCGCAATAAACTCGACCTCCATCGATCCGTCAAAGCTCTCCGTCAGCGCGACAATGCGGCAAACCTGATCGAGTTCATACGGAAGGTAGTCGAGTTGAAAGTTGTCACCCGCATTCAGCGCGTCGCCATTCCCGTCCACGAGACGAGCACGGCGCACGCGGAATTTGCCCTCGCTACCAGGGACGGATCCCGTGGCGACCATCTCTGCGGCGAAGGCCGTCGCTTGCTCCACGTCCACGATTGCCGGCATCTCCAGATTCAGCGCAGCTACGCGACTACGTGCTCCCACCTGTCCGCCATCGGTTTCTGTGACACTGCGCTCCTCGAGGAGTTTATCCTTATCCCGGTAACTGACGGTAACGGAGTTGATTGTCCGACTGGCTGACGGAGCGGAGATGTCCGGCTTTTGAGTGAAATCGTGATGACTCAGCTCTGTTAGTTCAGCGGGCACCGTCCCATCGTGCGGAAAGATACCAGGCACCAACTTCCCATTTTGAAGCTTTATGAAGCCGTCAAAATAGCGAAGCAGCTCGGGGATCAGCGAGGCGGCAGGCTGTTCCCTCGTTTGCTCTGGACTATGATAGCCGGCGCGGGCGATCACCTCGGCCGACAATGCTTCCCATTCAGCGGCATCGAAGAGTTCAGTCGGCAGCTCCGCACCAAAGATCGGGTCTGTCAACAGTTCTAGGATTGCGGCCACCAGCGATTCGCCTTGAGCATTTTCAGACTCGTTAAAGACCCCTAGCTGAGGCTTTGCCGCGCGGCGAAGAAAGACTCGAACATTCGGAGCGCTGGTGCTCGATTCGCCGAAGTAGAGCTGCTTGCAGACGAGGTAGCATTGGTTACGATACGCGGGATGCTCCAGGTCCGCATTGGCAGCGCCAAGAGGCCCGAGCAGAACATCGTCCACCGGCTGATCTGCTCGGCCCCAGTAGAGGTAGAATGTGCCGATATCGGTGGCGATTTCCGCACGCCAGTAGTCAGGGTCGGCCGGATTGGTTGGCCGCGCAATATCACCGGTCCAGATGATCTCATCGCCCACCTCGATTTTTTGGATGCGGTCGACCAGGCCCATGCAGCAATGCCCGGCGAGATCCCCGTAGACATCGTGCCCCACGGTCACCGTCGATTTGCCGGCTTTCTCTCGGATCGCTACTCGACGCTCGTTGTGGATCGCAGTCAGCCAGGTCAACGCGACCCAATCGCTACCGACAAACCACCAGGCCACACGCTCCTCATTACTTGCGAAACTATCGCCATCGATGCCCGCAGTCTTCGCCGGGCGGGAAGGTTTCTGTGCTTTATTGCCAAACATTAAACGTAGAATCGATACCGTTTAGAAATGAGTCCCTTCACCCGGTCGTCACTCAAATGAATGTAGGATACGAACTTTCCATAATACACATGGATGAGTTTATTAAATCCGTAGTAGCTAGTGATGTGATGCTCGCAGCGTCCCCACTTCAACAGCACTAAGTCACCGGGTATCCACTCTGCACCATCGGCGAGCTCGACCAGCTTCACATGGTAGTCACTCGACTGCAGTTGCTCCAGAAAGGCCACGATAGCCGAGTCAGCATTATGCCAGTGATGGTCCATCCGGACGACCGGGATTTCCAGTTCAGGCAGAGCCCATGCGCTACGATGAAGCCAATACTGCAGGCGAGCGCAATCGATGCCGGCACGCGGGCAATCGCAGTTCGCACGAAAGGGAACTCCGAGCCATGCCTGCACTTCCTCCCGGAACGCATCGATGCGCTCTTCGTCCTGGTAAAAGCCAATCATCCTTTTTTGCCGCCTCCACCGGAGCTGGTGTTCAATGCCGGCACACTCGGATTACGGCTCTGGATGTGCCGGTGCCCGCCGAAGTTATGCCACTCGTCGGTCAAGTTATACTTCGTTCGACATTCCTCCCAAGTGCCACTGCAGTGCGGGACGATTGAGAGAGCCAGTCCGGCCGTCACGGCGCGAAGTGGTTTCTTCAGTGTAAGCACCAGGTTACTCCCGGCCACGGAGCTCCGCACGATTTGACGCAGCTCATAGCTCGCACCGGTGCCCTTTGTCAGGTAGCCTTTAGCGAAGTAGTCCGTCACGATATTGGCCGCCGTGGGGTTATTCACGATCGTGCAGGTCAGCACGCTGCCCACTTGAGAGACCACAGTGGCCGTAAATGTCCACACCGCGATCGCCCGCCCGCAGCCGGGACCGCAGAAACGATAGTTGCAGTTTTGCCCCAGTCGAAAGCGCGGCACCTTCGTCTCCAAGACTCCACCGAGCACACGAGTATCGGCTGTGAGAATACGCCCACGCCCATCGACTGACTCCACCTCACCGAGATATTTCAACTCCGAATCAACATCGGGATTCGCAGGCTGCACTTTGCGAATGCTCACATGCAGCGGCACATCCAGCTGTTGCTTCAGCACATCGAGAAGAGGCGATCCGGCCACCGCGTAGCTGGTGATTGTCACCGGCGAATCACTCAGATCGATTGTAGTTTGGATGGCATCGTGCTCGATCGGGATTGAGGCATATTCCTGACCGCCGAAAGTGATTGGCTTCTCATAGCTGGTATAGAGCCACTCCACGGGGCCACCCGGCACATCAAGCCAGAAGCGGTAAAGCCAGGTGAATGGATTTTGCTCCGGAGTCTCACCGACTACACCTGCGACTTCCCAAGGCAGCTCGGCAAAACGGATCCGCACATCAGCACAACGTGGAGAGGCAAAGCTCAGGTCGAGCCGGTCCTGATCAAATCGCACGGAGGTCGCATGTGGTGTGTCCGGAGTATCATCACCGGGGATGAAGGCCAGCGGCATTTCAAAAGCCTGGGTGGCTCCTTTGCGAGCCAGCCAGAAGTTCAGCAGCTGCCGAATCTCCGACGCATCGAGTGTGTAGATCATCCGCTGCGTGCGTTGCGGTGTATCTTCCTGTCCATCGATCGCGATGGTCCGACTATGGCCGAGTTCGTCAAATTCAACGATGTCCTCATGGCTCGTTTCCGGATCTTCGATCGCATTTGGGACAAGGGCTTCTGGCCAGTCTGCAGCGACCACCTCCGGCATCACACCGATGCGATCATCCCAGGGCGAATCCTCCACCAGCGTCACACTGAGTTCACACACGCCTTCGGCCAGTCCGCGTAAGCGGGGCTGCTCACGCAAGTGTCCCACGAGGAGAGGCGCGATTTGGCTGCGAGCGATCGCTCCAGGCACCGAGGCAGTCTCATAGATGTCGTAGCCCGTTTCGTCGAAAGCGATCGCATATTGCGGATTATAGATGCGATCCGGCCAATCCTCCAATGGCCAAGCATCGGCATAGATGGGCATCCCGATATACTCAGTGCGGGAGCTGCGCAGTTGAGCCAGTAGCGCGTTGGCTTCCGTATCGGCGAGAACCAGCGAGATGGTTTGTTGCAGCCGCATTGCCTCGTAGACAGGGCGGCGGTTTTCACGACTGGAAAGACCGGCTTCGATTTGTGTATCCAGAATATGGACGATGCGCGGCGGGATCGACCAGTCATGCTCTGCGAGCCATAGGTGCAGTGTGTTGCCCAGGTGATTTGTCGTGTAAAAACTCATGTATCAATTCCCATGTCTGCACGGCCGGATGCACCGATGTTCACGATCGCCTTTTTACCCTCGCGAGATTTGAGAGCAGCTATGGCCGACTGGCGACTGTCCACTATGGCGATGCTAAGTTGCATCGGCCCTCCGGTCACACCGCCGCTTGCAGCACTCGCAACCGGAGTGCTTAAATTACCGCCTGAGTTAATCTGCTCGAGTAGTCCACGGTGCCGGGCAGTTGCAGCCGCATTAACCACGAACTCGCCGTTGGATAGTGCAGTCAGTATGGCGTCATCACGCGGGCCACCCGGACCGGTTACGAGGCCACCGTCGGAAAACTTCAAAGCTGATGCATAGATCATCGAATTTGCCATCGCGGCACCAGCGACTGCGGCCGCGCCATACGTTGCGATCGATGCGGCCGTCGCAGCTGGCGACCAGATTGCAGTTTGAGCGGCGGCGATTGGGAGCGTTGTCGCCAGGCTGGATGCTTGTAATGACTTGCCCACCGTGGCCATGAGGATCTGCTGCGTGATCCACTCGGCCGCCATATCCGCGAAGCTGGAAATGATTGCATTGACGATCGTGTTTCCGATGTTCTGTAGAGCATCGCCCCAGGTCATGGTGCCGTTGATCAATCCCTCGATACTCCCGGAGATTCCATCTTCGATACCATTAAAGATATTTGTGAAGGTGCGATTTACCTGATCGCCTAAGGTGCCGACGACAGCCTGGTATTCATATACAGCTGCCAGCGCACCCTCCGAAAGCGATTGATAGTGCTGCTCAGGATCATTCAATCCTCCGGAGATGCCACCGGTCGGTGCAAATTGTCCGGACTCTTGATTAAAGGCGAGTTCCGCCTGTCCCTGCACCTGCGCTTTCGACTGCTCGAAGCGGGATAGATTGCCCTGCACGAAGCGGCCGTCGCCGACACTTTGCAGTCCCTGTAGTTTAGCCAGCCCGTTGATATACTGCACCTGCTCGCGGGCTTTCCGCTCGGTTTCATCGGCCTGACGTTCGTGCTCTTTAGCGATGTCCTGTTCGACCTTCAGTAGATCCTTTCGGGCCTTGAGTGCCCCATTGAGGTCCATCGCATCGAGCGCAGTATTGTATTCAACCTGCAGGCGCATCCGCTCCTCATCCAGCAGCTGCAGCTTCTTAGCGTTTTCGGCCTGTTTGATCGCATGTTCACGCTCCAGCGTGGTGATGCCTTCCTTCAGTCGCTTACGGAATACTTCGAGAGCATTGGCCTCCTTTTCAGCTTTCGCATTCTCGGCTTCAACTTCAGCCTGCTCGGCCATCTCTTCGCGCTCCTTTGATAGCAGCTCTAAGCGCTCGGCAACTTCCCGTTTTGCGGCAGCAAGCGTTTCCGGATTAATACCAGGGAAGTTCGAGCGGGTCACTTTATTCAACCGCTCTTCTAATGCCTCTAGCACTACGATTGCGCCTTCGGCACCTTCCTCGAGACCGGGTAGGAAGTCATCAGTGAAACTGCCTTGCGTGCGATTCGATTCCTGCAGACGCAGCAAAAAGTTGCCATCATTCAGAGCAGCAATCGATCCTGCACGACTGGATCCGTTTGCTCCGACCAGCTTAAGGCCAGCATTGATGCTACGCAATTCATCGGCCAGTGCCCGGATCGATCCTGAAAGCTTCTCGCTCGCCGGCCGCGCCAGGATGTTTACGAGTTCCTTCACTTCAGTGGTGAAACGATTCGTATTTCGGGCCAGCTTATCGGCATTTTCACCGGCGGCCTCGGCAAATTCCTCGTCCAGCACATCAGCAAGTTTCGGCAGGAGGTCGATGGCCAGCACCTCGCCGTTATCGAGCATCTTGTTGAGTTCCTGGGTGGTCACACCCATTGCACGCGCTGCCAGGTTAAATGCACCGGGTAGGCGCTCGCCGAGTTGGCCGCGCAACTCTTCAGCCTGCACGTTGCCCTTACTCATCATCTGCTCGAGGGCGCGGAAGGTACCACGAATTTCTTCATTGCTCAGCGCCAAGGCCGTGCCGGTGCGGGTGATCGAGTCGAACACCGCATCAATTTGCTCGGCAGTGAATCCGGCACTCTCACCGGCCACCTTCATTCGCACATAGCTGCGAGCCGTAGAATTGAGCTCAAGCCCCAGATCGTAAGACGAGCGCCGGGCTTTATTATAGATCTCGTTAGCTTCGTCCTGGCTGTCAGTCACCGCGTTGATCGCAGCATCGAGCGCATCATATTCCTCGATCACCTGCCGGGTGAAGCGAGGCACGTCAGTGGCCATCTGAGTGATCTTAGATAAGAGCAAATTGATGCCGGCAATGGCACCACCCATTTTGAAAGCGCCCTCGATCGATCCGCCCGCCTTACGCAGATTATAGCTCTCCGTCGTGGCACGCTCGATCTTGCGGGTCAGTTCGACCATTTCACGCTGGGTAGCTTCCAGCGCTTCGATCTTTTTGACCGTTTCGATCTCGATGCGTATGCGTTGACTTTTTTTCGCCATTCTGCTTGGTTATTGGTCTATGGAAATTATCGCAGGTCTGATTGTAGGTGGAATTGTTCTACTGGCTCTCTGGCTCGGTCGCTACAAAGCGCCGGAGTTGGATTAGTCGGCGGCCTGATTTTTGAGGCTTTTCACGAGTGACTTCGATTTCTCACCGGCCCACATGCCGCAATTAATCAGGTTTAGAGTCATCAAATCTCGCTTAGCTTCTTCCTGCAGGGTCTTTTTATAGAGTAGGTCTATTTTATCCGAGGGATACTTTAGGATGGTTTCTACGCTTCCGTATCCGGCGCGGACGAGCTTGTGGACGATGTCGCCGATGGGGAGTTTTGTTGACTGACTTTGTTGATTACGGCGGCGTGAAGCTCCGCCAGATCCACGCCCAGCTTCTTGAGTTTCTTTTCTTCCCGCTTCAGCCACCGATTCAATAAAGGGTCGTTCAGCTCATCCCCCTCATTGAGCACATCGATTTTACTTTCGTCAGAGAGGCTGTTGGCCACTGCCTCTGGATCCTCCGCTTCGATATACATTGCGATCAGCTGCAGGTCATCACGGCGCACGCGGGCCAGCTTCGGCATATCGACGAGCCCGACCTTCTTGATCGTCACTTCACCTTTTGAGTCGTCGTTAAAGACGACTGCAAGCGCTTTGCGACCTTCGTTTAAGATTTCAAGTTCACTCATATTGAGAGGGGGTTATGGGTTGATTGCGGCCGCACGGAAGATGTCGTCGATCTCGGCAGTGGAGAGTCCCAGTGCCGAGCCCAGGGCGATCACATAAGCGTCATCGCGTTGTATATTGGTGGCGTATTCCCAGGCATCCTGAGTGTTCTGGTCAGCGGCTGCGACCGCTGCTTCCACCTGGGCACGTAGACCGGGAACCTGATTCAGGGCCATGCGGAATTGCTTCGGCGAGACGCGCTGCGGGACAGGTGACGGCACGGGCGTATTAATGTAGTCCACGCCGGCGTCGATCTCCGCTTGGGTGATCGTGTGGCTCTGCGGATTGCCCTCAGCATCGGTCCAGTTGATCGTCTGTGCGGCCCGATCATAGTCAAAATTAGTGGTCCCCGTCAGGTCGACCGGCAGCGAGGCGACTCGCACGCCAGATCCAACCCGAAACACAAGACCCTCTTCAGTGGCTTCTTCAAATGTCATAGTTCAAATTCCCCTTTAGTTGGTTACTTTTTCGAAAATGAATTTGTAATCCACGCTGCTATCATCGGCTGGCGTGTATGTGGCAAAGGTGGTGCCTGCCCCCGTTCCTGCTGTGCGGCTAAAAGTCAGCGTGCCGCCCGTGTTCGTGCAGTA
>Ga0194137_10002856_pt1 | contig 10088 bp, 11 predicted proteins | sample TARM_MetaG_T3_14_FD_134025 | JGI IMG/M metagenome (GOLD analysis project Ga0194137, IMG submission 134025) | Freshwater microbial communities from Pennsylvania, USA, analyzing microbe dynamics in response to fracking - TARM_MetaG_T3_14 (version 2) | ecosystem: Environmental > Aquatic >...
AGTTCATCGCAACGAGGGCAGGCACGAGTCTGAATTGACCTTTCAGATACCGACCAATGCGCATCCGGGCCAAACCCTTGTGCCAGAGAACGTCGTCGGCCATTTGCCTCCACACGACTTCATTGCCGAAGCCAAACTTGTCAAGGAATTCCATGCCCGCTCTGCCGAGCCAAACGTCAAGCGACCAAGTGTTGCCACGCCTGAGGTCGGGCTACAAAGCGGCAGTTCGTCAATCGGTCGTCCGTCGGCAGGTGCGACAAGGGCAGGCCGATCAATGAACGTGAAGGCTGTTGGTATGGGGTGTGCCGTGGCTGCAATAGTCGGCCTTGGTTATCTCTGGTACCGACAGTCACGCGAAAGCAAGGAAGCCAAATCTGATGGTTGGGCTCAGCGCATCAGCCGCGAACGACAGGGAGGAGTAGCGCAGGCCACGCGATGAATCTGCTTGCATCGGGTTTGCTGCAATGTATGGTGGTAGCTTGATGAGCTAACCACCATAGGTAGCGGCATGGCAACGCACGGAAGACATCAGGGCCAACACTCAAAGTATCACGGTGCGGCACATGAAGCAGTGAAGCAGGCTGGTCTGCAAGGCCTCCTCGCTGGCATTCCGGCCGCGCTGCTATTCAGCGCCCGGTCGTCCCTGCACACGCATATGGGGCGTACGCTCAATGGTCTGCTCAACAAGGGCGAGAAGTACGCGCATGAGGTGGTGAGCCACACCGAAGGTCAAATCAAAGAAGGTAAGCTTGCCATCAACGCGCCGACAGTGGCGGTGGTGGGCGCTGTCCTCGTCGTCGGCGCGATGCTCCATGGCGCCTGGAGAGGTGCCAAGCGCGGCGAAGAGCGTAGTTTTGTGGAGGCCGAAAACGCGCGACGCGCACAACGCGGTACTGAACCCACGCAGGCCCGTTGAGGATGCCTTCGGGATTCACCCCATCTACTACTTATTTCAGTCAAACGCCACCCATTCTGATTGAAACCCGCTAGCCAGACACTCGTTCGCGCGAGACCAGCAATCCGGCAGCACCCGGCCGTGAGCAGCCGGTAACGTCAAGAAAAAGCAGTCATTCAACACTGGAGCTAAGCGGCGACGCGGAACCTCGTCCGCTTGAACGACTTTTGATAGGTAGCCAAACCGCTTATTTGCAAAGCTCCATCAGTAAATTGATGGAATTTCGGAGTTCGGCGCTAGTGAAGGTTTTTCCAGGATCGGGGTGATGAATCGCATTTCTGATGTAGGTGGGCAGCGAACTATAGCTTGTTGTTCTAAAACTCGATGGCTTAGCATGAGTTGCCGCATTATATTTCTGATGCGTGATGATGAAATCGTCACACGATTTCACGGAATCTTTTGATTCTTTGTCCTGAAGCCAGCCATAGAGTTCGATGTGATAGTCATTTGAAATCAGATCGAATGCAAGAAAATTTGTTTCTGCACTTGTAATGCTCGGCAAGACAGATGGGGAGTCAATCTTTTTTGTTTTGATATTTCTGCCGTCGCGCTCCAGCACAATTACTAGATTGTTCGTTTGGTCGGCAAGGGCATGCTTCAATACGTGGTCAGAATGAGTTGCAAAAAATAGCTGTGCCTTTTGTAATCCAGCATCGTTTGTAAATAACCCCTTGTAGTATTTCAGTATTTTTTCCTGCCATTTTGGATGCATACTGAGCTCAGGCTCATCAATCATTACGGTGGCATTGTCAAGAATGCCGCTATTCTTTAGGAGAAATATTCCCCTAAAGACAATTTGCTTCTCGCCGGTGCTCAACTTGTCTATTGAAATGGACGCCCCATTCTTCGTGAATTTGATTGTCTTCTCGCCGGATTCGTCGCTTACCTTCTCATAAGCCATGCCTTCAAAAAAGGTGTCGAAGGAATTTTTAAAACGATAGATCTTTGATGTGGGATAGTAATCTGACCATGACTTTGGGGATGCACCCAGGAGTTTGTTTATCTCCATATAATCAGCGTTGCCTTGATTTACAACGTCAACAATAAGCTGCTTTAAGGATGTGAAATCATCGTTAATGTCCGCGTCGTATTTTTCTACATCCAGCGCGCTAACTGATGTTGATGTTATCTTCTGGGTCTTATAGTCGGATCTTGCTTTTGAGAATACGCAGCCATAGTGCCTTAAATCAAGAGGGTTTTCTTTTACATGACTGGGATTGTTGCCTTGATCTGAGCGGATACGCTGCGTTGTGCCGTCGGGATTGGTGATGTCGAAAAAATTGAGATGCGTCGCTCCATCAGAGGTTGGAATAGCTTTGTAGATATCCCCATTTACCACATACTCTATATACTCAAATTTCTCAAAAGATCCGAGATTTAAAAATGAACCAAGATCTTCGAGGACTGTAGATTTTCCTGCTCCATTCTCACCTGCAAAAATGATCGTCCCATAGGGTTGCCCCGAGGCTGTATTGATAAAATCCAAAAGGAGGTTACCTAGTACCGGATGATCTTTCCACTTCACCTTTCGAATTTTCATTGTGATTTACTCCTGATGATTTGTGTGATATGTACTTGCGAAGACGTAAGTGTTGGCAGTCCAACGTAATACTACGCGCTTTCCTTTGCTTTGGCCGCCTCAGCAACCGTGTCAGGACCACGCATCACCTCGACGCTGATGCTCTGCACGTAAGGGGCTGAAGCTTCGGCGACAGGCACGAACTCCTCCGCATTAAAAGCCTGAATGAACTCACAAGTGTGAAGCTTGAGGGCCTCAATGATGGGGCGAAGCCCCCGCCCCTTGATGGTCACGACCAGGCCGCTGCCGGTCAGGAAGATGCGGGTGTAGTCGCGGCGGTCATAGGTGATATTGACCAGGTAGGCATAAGCCAGACTGTGGCCAAGCCCATTCTCACAGCGGACATCGAGCCGATGGGTTTTGTCCTTCGTGCCGAAGGCCTCGTAGGTTGCGTGCGCACAGGGACGGCCAGGTTCCGGCTGCGGGGTGGCCGCCCGTCCCTCCTTGGGACTGACACGGTCAGCAAAGCTCTTGAACAGATCAGCCATACCTTACCTCTCAATATCAGGATCGTCGTGATTGGGTGCACCAGAACCCCGGGCATGTTCAATGAAGCTCTGCCAATGGCCTTTGGCCCAGGTGAAGGCATCGGCGACCAGCGTCACGATGGCGAAGACGGCGACGACACGCTCCCAAAAGCTGAGTCCATCGCCGAAACGCGGCGAGCCAGCGTTCTGGCGCATGGTCTGCTTCACATCGCTCGCGAACGTGTCGAAAGCGTCGGCGGAGCCACTCACCGCCGTTACTTCCGTGCTTTCGCCTGCTGCGTTTACGCCGAGCTGCTCCTCGAAGACCAGGGATTCGGCAACTGGCTCCGGCGTCGGAGGCTTTTCAAGGTCAGGCTGGCTGCTGTCGCCCTGCTCTCGGGGAGTTTCGGGTGCCGACACGGTGTCCATCCGAGCCCTGGCTATGGCACTCGCTTCGGCCACACTCGGCAGGGCTGCGCGGTCGATATCGGCCAGACGCTCACGAATGTCCTTGGCCTTGGCGCCGTCGATGCGCCGGGCCAGGCTGTGGGAGTCACCGGCCTGGTCGATGATGCAGAAGTCGCGCCGGTCGCCTTTGGCGAGGAGGTAGCCGCGCTCCTCCAGCGCAGCGGCAAACGCCTTGCCGCTGTCGGCCTGGTGCCAGAGTTCGGTGAGCTCTGCCTTGACAGCCTGCGGGTCGATGCCGCTGGCATGACCCCGGAAGGTCTCCCAGTTGTCCGGGCAACGGTCGGGGCGGTCTTTCTCAGGATCGCGGCTGTGGACGCCCTCTACGGCCTCGTGCCCGAACGCTTCCTCCAGTTGGCGCGCGGCGCGCTCGTGGGCCGCATAGTTGTTGCTGTCGGAGGCGGCCACCATCTTCTCGGGATCGATACGCGACCAGACCACATGCCGGTGGGTGCGGCCATCCTTTTCGTGCTCCACGACGAAGCGAGAGTGTCCGGTGAGGCCGAGTTCCTCCTCCAGCGTGTCAATCGCCTGGTCCCACTGCTCCGGCGTGAGCGTCTCGTCAGCGCGCGGGTTGATGTTGGCGTGATAGAAGAAATTCTTGCAGCGCGTGCCGCTGGCCAGCGAGTCCATCTCGCGGAAGGCCTCGCGAATGTCCTCAGCCGCAAGGCCGCGAATCTCAGTGATGCGGACGTGCTCGTTCTCCTCGGTCTTGACGAGGTGCCGGGAGAAGAAGCGCCAATTGCTGCGGCTACCCCCACTGATGATCACCGTGCGCGCCTCCCGAGGGTGGCCAGAATGGCGGCGATGACCTCGCGGTATCCTGCGAAGGCGGCCATGATTTCGTCACCTGCTGGCGTGCCGCCAAAGCGTATGTGCTTGAGCAACTGGTGGATGTTGGAGCCAACCCGGTTCATCTCGCCCTGCAGACGGGCGAGCGTCTGGACCTCGATGGTCGGCCGTCGATACTTGCGGTCGGTCGGCGCGGCAAGGAGGCGCTTTCGTGCAAAGGTCGCCATCGTCAGGCCCTCCCGGTTGGCCGCCTCGGCAATCTCGGCGTATTCGGCCGCCGTCACGCGGACGGACACGCGCTGCTCCTTCTGGCGCGTCTCGCTGCCACGACGGCGACTCTGCCGTTCCGGGGTCTGCTGCGCTACCAACTGGACTGCCTGCATTGCCTGCCTCCTTTCATCGCGAGTTCAGCGCCGCGAAGCGCTGACGGCATGCAACCGGCGCACGGTTGCGAGTGGGTGTCGGGACAGCGAAACGTCCTGACGCGGGCTCCAGGGACAAGTGCCCTGGGAGGGGGTGCACGGGGGCCGATGGCCTCCTGCTTGGATGGGGGATGCAACGGGGGAAGGTGAAACACTTTCCTCCTTGCCAAGCCGTGTTGGAGGGCATGCGCGGTCACCCGCGCGGGCACCCAACACATGGCTTGTCATATCGTTTTATTGCACGCTACCCCTAGTAGTGCAAGACCTGAATTGGCACAACCGATTGCGCTTTAGTACTCCAATGAATCACCGGCACGCAAACCAACATCTAATGCAGATGTGCCATATCGGAACATCGCGAACCTCGTCATTGGCACGCACATCGAGGAGCAATCCCATGAAGCTTGAGCCTTCCTTTTCGCTCAGACGCATTCTCTTCATCGAGGAGTTGTCGTCACTGATCGGCAAGACAGCCACGACCATCAGAACGTGTGTCTCCAACGAAAAATATCAGCACCACATACCGCGTCCCTTCAAATTGCCGCACTCGCGGCGATTGGCCTGGTATGAGGATGATGTTGCTGCCTGGATGCAGGCAGCACAGCCGGTCGGCCAGCCTCAAAAGAAGCGGCGGGGACGACCGACCAAGGCTGAGCAATTGGCGCGTGCAAAGCACGCGGCTAAATAGGCTCGTCAGGGAAGTGATTTTTTGGGGGGCGCCCCCACCTGCACCGTGCACTCAACGCGCTTCTGCGTGCTTGTCTGAGGCCTTAGCGTCCGATATCTTTCGTGACCTTCGGGAACCGGCTCATTGATCGCTCACTCGTCGTCTGATTCGTCTTGCAGCAGGTTCTCGTAGTTTTGTCCGCCATAGAACACGCCGATGATGGAAACAAGATCGGCGTCTACGGCAAAGGCAATCACTGCGCGCTTCTTGTAGTGCGTAACACGCAGACCTGGCCGCACATCATCACGCAGGGTGCCGCGTCGTGGGAACGTGCGCAGGCTTTCGCAGTAGCTCACTATGGCATCGGTATAGCGCGCTGCTATGTCGGGTGAGGCAGCCTCTGCGATGTAGCGGTACAAGGCCGTGAGCTGTTCTTCAGCTTCAGGCGTGAAAACGACGCGATAGCTCATCCCGCTTTTTCCGCATGTTCAGCGGCGAGACGCGCGCGAACCTGATCTGCGGTGATGGCGCGAGACGGATCGGCTTTCAGCGCGTCATACGCTGGACCCACCTGCTCATGCAGCCAGTTCTCCACAGCCCGATCCCGCGCCATGAGTGCGCGCAAACCGTCCCGGATCACTTCGCTTTCGCTGGCGTATTCGCCAGCCTGCACCTTGGCTTTCACCGCATCGGCCATGTCGTTAGGCAAGGTGATGCTCATTTGCTGAGTGGTACGCATCTCTGGCTCCATCAAAAGAGTAGGATTTAATCCTATCGCAACCAGAGGCCATAGTCCAGCCCGTATTGCACAGCAGATTCAAGCGAGCTATCTCAAATAATGCTTGGAGTATTTTCGGGGGGAGCCGCCCCCACCGCCCCAGGCACTCAACTCGCTTCTGCGTGTTTGTTTGGTGCCTTGGCATCGCGATATTGCCTGCTATTGGAAACTGTCCGACTCGTACGAAGCACAGCCTTCATTTGCCAAGCCGTCTGAGGCATCAACCCGGTATGGTCTATCTGTTCATGCCGTGATCTTTTAGCTTATTGCCGACTATCCGTAGGGCAATGAGCGTTGGGATGGTTCTCAAGGAAGGGAATGCAATAGTCCCTTCCTTGAGAAGCGAAAGCCTTCGATGGGCTTGAGCTTCAAATCCTTGCTAAAGACAATCTTCTCAGCAAGATGGAGTTACCCACCCCCCGCCTTCGCCAGCGCAATTTAATCGCGCTACGGCGAAGCGTGGATAACTCCTACAAGCATTCATTTTTATATGATAAGAAGGGAAATACGCTAAGCCATTGATATATATAGCTGCCTACCGACAGTTTTAGTCGGAGTTCCGACAACATCAGTCGCAATACCGACAGAATATACTTGAAATATTGTCGGAGTTCGTTCATCGTGCCTGCGGTTTAGCGACAAAAAATGGTATTCAAAATGGCAGAAATAGACAAAGAAAACCTGGTCGTTGCAGAAAAACGAGGGGTAAAAATTTACCAAACCAACCCCAGTATTCCCTCTGAAGCTGAAATCAAACGCAATAAACGCGCGCAAATTGGCACGGAAATGCGGGGGCTTGTAGTTGACAACGGATCGGGCGAAATCCTTGGCCATGGCGGCGCCATCGCGTATGAATGGGAGGAGGTGGATAAAGAGCGCTTTGTGAAGCTCTATCTCGCGGGCCTCAAACAAGCTGCCGGTCTGACAAAGGCAGGTCTGGCTGTATTTGAGCTTGTCTACAAGAAGGTACGCGAAAACCCTGGAAAGGATACCGTGCTGCTGGATTCGCTCAGCTCTGGCCTTGAGGAGCGTACCTATCAGCGAGGCTTACGGGAACTGTTCGAAAAGGAGTTCTTGTTTCGCAGCATGAACCCCGGCCTGTTTTTCGTGAACATCCGATTCATGTTCAACGGCGACCGCCTTGCCTTTGTGAAGGGATACAAGCTTCGGCAGGATCAGCCAATCCTTCCTGGACTTGAGCTTGAGCCGAGGCCTGGGTAGGTCTCTTGAGCCGGTTTGATCGTCGATAAAAGACCACTCATGGCACTCAACTTTGCGACAACCTTGCGCCAATGAGTGTCCCAAAACGATCTAAATCAACATGAACAGCAATGCAGAGCTATTCATATAAGTGTTTGATTTGATTGATGTTTGTGTGGTCGGGGTGAGAGGATTCGAACCTCCGGCCTCTACGTCCCGAACGTAGCGCTCTACCAGGCTAAGCTACACCCCGATGCCGACTTTTAAACAGCCGATCGCCAGGAAAAATCAAGACGAACGGTGAATTGAGTCAAACGACAAGTGTAGCAGAGCTTCCCTGTACTCCGAGGCCGGCAGGGCGTCCAGGCATTGCTTGGCCAGCTCCGCTTGAGCCTGCGCTGCTTCGCGCGTGGCCTCGATGGCACCAGTCGCTTTGACGATCGCCACGATCTCGGCCATGCGTTCCACCTCACCATGAATGATGGCGTTGCGAATCATGTCGCGCTGCTCTGGTGTACCGCGCTGCATGGCCACCAGCAGGGGCAGCGTGGGCTTGCCTTCGCGCAGGTCGTCACCGATGTTCTTGCCCAGCTCGGCCGTGCTGCCTTCGTAGTCCAGCAGGTCGTCGATCAGCTGGAAGGCCGTGCCCAGGGTGCGGCCATAGGCGGCGCAGGCGTTCTCGATGTCGGGTGATGCGTCGGTGATCAGCGCACCCAGGCGCGCGCTGGCCTCGAAGAGCTTGGCCGTCTTGTATTCGATCACGCGCAGGTAGTCGTCCACCGAGATGTCGGGGTCGTGCATGTTCATCAACTGCAGCACCTCGCCCTCGGCGATCACATTGGTGGCCTCGGCCAGGATCTCCATCACCCGCATGCGGTTGGTCGAGACCATCATCTGGAAGGCACGCGAGTACAGGAAATCGCCCACCAGCACGCTGGCCGCGTTGCCGAACAGGGCGTTGGCGGTCTTGCGGCCACGGCGCAGGTCGGACTCGTCCACCACGTCGTCATGCAGCAGCGTGGCAGTGTGGATGAACTCCACCACGGCGGCCAATTCGTGCCGATGCGGGCTGTCGCTGCCCAGGGCACGTGCGATCAGCAGCAGCAGCATGGGACGCACGCGTTTGCCGCCCGCGTTGACGATGTAGTGCGAAATCTGGTTGACCAGGGCGACCTTGGATGCCAGCCGACGGTGGATGACCTGATCGACCTCGGCCATGTCATCGGCGGAGAGTCGGCGGTAGCTGACAGGGGATGCGGAAGTGGATGTCACGCGATGGTTGGACTGAAAGTGCCCGCTTGAGGCAGGCAAAACAAGGAAACCCTGATGATTCGCAAAGGGGCATTATAGAAAGCCACCGCGCAGGCGCCCTCGTCCGGTGCATCCTGGAGGGACAATACCCATTTCCAGTTCAATGCCGTCATGACCGCCAACAGTCCGAAAGTACCATCGAGCGCCCTGAGTCTGGCCATCATTGGTGCCGGGCCCGCCGGGCTGAGCCTGGCCATGCAAGCTGCCCAGTCGCTGCCGCCGCAAGCCCGCATCACCGTGTTCGATGCCCGCCCCGCCGACAAGGACGTGTCAGGCGACGCGCGCACGCTGGCCTTGTCGCAAGGCACGGTGCAGGAGCTGCAACGCATGGGTGTGTGGGATGCCATCGACGCCAGCGGACAGAGCGCGCCGATCCTGGAAGTGCATGTGTCGCAGCAGCAGCCCACGGTCTTGTGGCCGGGGCAGCAGCAACCCGAAGTGCGCATCCGTGCACAGGAACAAGGCGTGCCGCAACTCGGTGCCGTGGTCAGCTACGGCACCCTGGTGGCACCGCTGCAGCAGGCCTGGCTGCAGGCCGTTGAACGGGATGCGCCGCGCTGCGCCATGCGCTTTGGCACGCCCGTGCGTGGTCTCAAGAAGGCGGGGAATGGTGTCGAGGTCGATGCCGACATTGCCGAGGTCTTCGATCTGGTTGTCGTGGCCGAGGGCGGCGTGTTCTCGGACCAGGCCAAGCTGAGCTGGCCACAAGGCCTGAGCCACGACTATGAACAGACCGCCTGGGTAGGCCAGGTGCTGCTGGACGATACGGACGTGGGTGTAGATGCGGGCGCGGGCACAGCCAGCCATGGTGTGGCCTTCGAGCGCTTCACCACCTCCGGCCCGGCCGCGCTGCTGCCTTTGCCCCCGGGCGCGGTCGTGGCAGGTGGCCCCAGAGGCAGGCGCGCCGCGCTGGTCTGGTGCGTGCAGCAAAACGACGACCCGGTGCGCGAGCTGACCGACGCGCAAAGGCTCACACTGCTCAACACCGTGTTTCACCCCGCCGTGGGCCGCATCACGCAGGTCTCGGCGCTCAAGGACTTTCCGCTGGGGCTCAACGCGCACCGGCAACTGGTCGAGGAAGGCGCCATCGTGCGCATCGGCAATGCGGCGCAAACCCTGCACCCGGTGGCGGGCCAAGGCTTCAATCTCGGCATGCGGGATGTGCACGAACTACTGGCTGCCTTGAAGGACGCCGCCTGGCGCCATGAGGACGACGCCATCACCCGGCACATGAAGGTGGAACACGCACTGCGGCGCTTCGAGCGCCGACGTCAACCCGATCGCTGGGCCCTGCTGGCCACCACGGACTTCCTGGCGCGCAGCTTCACCTGGCCAGCACCGGTGCTGGCCACTTTGCGAGGTCTGGGGATGGGGGCAGTAGGCGCACTCAGCCCGGTCAAGCGCCTGGTGGCCCGCTCGATGATGTTCGGCTGGCGGTAAGGCGCTAAGGAA
>Ga0194137_10002861_pt1 | contig 10076 bp, 10 predicted proteins | sample TARM_MetaG_T3_14_FD_134025 | JGI IMG/M metagenome (GOLD analysis project Ga0194137, IMG submission 134025) | Freshwater microbial communities from Pennsylvania, USA, analyzing microbe dynamics in response to fracking - TARM_MetaG_T3_14 (version 2) | ecosystem: Environmental > Aquatic >...
CAGCGTGTTATCGTCAGCCGATGTGGCATCGGCTGACGATAACACGCTGCCGGCCAGCAACGGCCGCCGCGCGACGCGGCCGACCGCCAGTGCCGGATCGGCGATCACGCCGGCCACCAGCCGGGCCGCATCACGCGACTGCACGGTGAAGTCCGCCGCCCCGACGGCCTCGCCGGAGCCGATGTTGCGCTTGAGCACCAGCACGTTCTGGCTGCTATGCAGGCGGATCGGGACGAAGATCCGCCATGCCGGCGCCGGACACGACACCTCGACGCTGGCCGCGCCGTTGGGCCGGGCCAGCAGCGGTGCCATGCACGACGGCATGCGCAGGGCCGGGTCCAGCGCCGCCTCGGCATCCGCATCCGGTGCCAGCGCGCCCAGCGCCGCATGGCGGATCGCGGCCAACGGCTGGCATTCGGCCGCCGCGCAAACGGCGGTCGAGACCAGCATGGCGATGCCGATCAAGGACGATGTCAGGCGTTTGGGCATGCGTGCCGGGCTCCGGAGGTCGGTGGGCGGAAATTTCGCGGGCAAGGTCCCGCCCCTGCCTGCCGATGCAAGCCGCGTGCCTGACGGCATGGCCGGATGCCGGCGGCGGCAGCTCAAGTTGCCGTGCGTCGGGCCGATACGGCTGGCATGAAGGAAGATCTGCTGGACCGCATCGATCAGCGCACCCGCCTGGCCGGCCACAACCGGCTTGCCCTGCTCCTGTTCAGGCTGGGCGGGCGCCAGCTTTTTGGCGTCAACGTGTTCAAGGTGCAGGAAGTGCTGTCCCGCCCGTCGCTGTTCCAGCTGCCGGACATGCCGCCGCAGTTTGCCGGCGTGGCCGACGTGCGCGGCCGTTCGGTGCCGGTGCTGGACCTGGGCCAGTGCATCCACCACCCAGAACACGATGCCGACGACGGCACCGGTTATCTGGTGGTCACCGAGTTCAACCGCTCGATCCAGGGCTTCCTGGTCAGCGGGGTGGAGCGCATCGTCAACATCGCGGTGGAAGACGTGCTGCCGCCGCCGGAACCGGATTCGGCCGGCAGCAGCTATCTGACCGCCATCACCCGCTTCCACGACGAGCTGATCCAGGTGATCGACGTGGAAAGTGTGCTGGCCGAGATCGCCCCGCCACGCACCGAGGTCGATCTCACCCCGGATCTGATGCTGCCCGAATGGGCTCCGCCGCTGCACGTGCTGGTGGTGGACGACTCGCGCGTTGCCCGGCAGCAGATCCGCAGCGTGCTGGACCGCTTCGGCGTTGAAGTGACCCTGCTGTCCGATGGCCGGCAGGCGCTGGAGCACCTGCAGCAGCTGCTGGCAACGGGCGTCAACCCGGCCGATTACTACGCCATGATCATCTCCGACATCGAGATGCCCTCGATGGACGGCTACACGCTGACGTCGGAAATCCGCCGCAATCCCGGCCTGGCCGGGTTGTTCGTGCTGTTGCACACCTCCTTGTCGGGCGTGTTCAACCACGCCATGGTCGAACGCGTGGGCGCCAACGATTTCGTGCCCAAATACAGCGCCAACGAACTGGCCGAGCACGTGATGCGCCGGCTCAAGGCCTTCGTGGAAGAAGCCATGGCGGCCTGAAAGCCGCCTCGCCCCGCCTTCGGCACCCTGCTCCTGGCCCCGTATCCGCCATCGCGGAACGGGGCCTTTTGCGTTGCGTCGCAAACATGAGCCCGGCCGGTGGCGCCCGGCGCCAGACAACCGACTCTCCGTGATTGGCACGGGGCTTGCCTTTTCTCCGGCGAGCCCCCTGCGGAGAGTTCCATGTCCAATCCCCTGACCTCGTACTTCGGTGTCTCCGCCGTGGCAATGCCCTTGCGCGACCAGCGGATGAAGCTGATCGCCAGCAACCTGGCCAATGCCGACACCCCCAACTACAAGGCCCGGGACATCGCTTTCGACGATGTCCTGCGCCAGGCCGCCGGCACCGCCGCGCCGCTGCAGACCACCGATGCCCGGCACATGAACGGGCTGAACCTGCAGCCGCAGCTGTTCGAGCGTACCCCGCTGCAGCCCAGCCTGGACGGCAACACCGTCGACCCGGACATCGAGCGCGCCGCCTACGGCCGCGCCGCGCTGGAGTACCGCGCCTCGCTGAGCTTCGTCGAATCCAAGACCCGCACGCTGATGACGGCGATCACCGGAGAGTAAGCCATGAGCAACCTGCCCATCTTCGACGTGGCCGGTTCGGCCCTGCAGGCCCAGTCGGTCCGGCTCAACACCATCGCCAGCAATCTGGCCAACGCCGATTCGATCGCCTCGTCCCCGGATGCGGTCTACAAGCCGATCGAGCCGGTGTTCAAGGCCGTGCCGGCTTCCGCCGACGGTTCGCTGACCGGCGTGCAGGTCAAGCAGATCGAGCAGACCAACGCCGCCCCGATCAAGCGCTACGAACCCGGCCACCCGCTCGCCGATGCCGACGGCTACGTCTACGCCCCGGACGTCGACCCGGTGGCGCAGATGGTCAACCTGATTTCCGCTTCCCGCAATTACCAGGCCGGCGTGGAAATGCTGAACACCGCCAAGGACCTCGCGCTGGCGACGCTGACGATGGGCCGCTGATCGCGCCCTTCTCACTCCACAGGATTTCCGCGATGAGCACCATCACCAATACCACCTACAGCGGCGCCAGCGCGTCATCCACGGGCAGCGACGGCACCTCCACCAGCGGCACGACCACGACGTCGTCCACATCGAGCCTGGGCCAGGCCGACTTCCTGAAGCTGATGACCGAGCAGCTGAAGAACCAGGACCCGCTCAAGCCGATGGACAACAGCGCGTTCCTCGGCCAGCTGGCCCAGTTTTCCACCGTGCAGGGCATCGAAACGCTGAACACCAACTTCTCCACCCTGTCCAGCTCGCTGACCAACGACCAGATGCTCAAGGGCGCCGAACTGGTCGGCCATCAGGTGCTGGTGCCATCCACGTCGCTGGCCATTTCCCCGGACGGCAGCACCACCGACGGCGTGGTGATCGCGCCTTCGGCTGGCGACATCACCGTCGAAATCAAGAACGACAGCGGCGAGACCGTGCGCAAGCTGAGCCTGACCGCCACCGGCAACGGCGAGGTGCCGTTCTCCTGGGATGGCAAGGACGCCTCCGGCAACGCCCTCCCGGCCGGCGCCTACAAGGCCACCGCCACCCACCTCACCGCCGCAGGCGCCAGCACCTCGCTGAACACCTACGTCAACGCCACGGTGGACAGCGTCACCGTCGGCAGCAGCGGGCTGTACGTGAATCTCGCCGACCTCGGCAGCACCCCGATCGACAACGTGATCCGCATCGGCGGCACCAAGTCCTGACCGACCGCCCACATCAGCACAGACGCAAGGAAACCCTCATGGCCTTCACCACTGCACTGTCCGGCATGAAAGCGGCCAACGCCGACCTCAATGTCACCTCCAACAACATCGCCAACGTCGCCACCACCGGCTTCAAGCAGTCGCGCGCCGAGTTCGCCGAGTTGATCACCAATGCCGGCACCAACAGCATCGGCTCGGGCGTGCGCGTGAGCACGATCTCCCAGCAGTTCACCCAGGGCGACATCACCCCGACCGGCAACTACCTGGATCTTGCGATCAGCAAGAACGGCTTCTTCACCGTGCAGGGCACCGACGGCACCAACTACTACACCCGCGCCGGCAACTTCCAGCGCGACAGCAACGGTTACGTGACCACGCCGGACGGCTACAAGCTGCAGGTGTTCCCGCCACTGGCCGACGGCAGCGGCTTCAATACCGGCTCGCTGACCGACCTGCAGCTGCTGACCAGCGATGCCGCGCCCAAGGCCACGTCCACGCTGAACCTCGGCGTCTCGCTGCCGGCCAATTCCACCGCGCCGATCGTGGCCACCTTCGACCCGACCGACACCAACAGCTACAACCAGACCACCGCGACCACGGCCTACGATTCGCTGGGCGTCGCCCACGAAGTGCGCTTCTACTACGTCAACACCGGCACCAACAGCTGGGACGTGCACACCATCGTCGACGGCGACACCGCCGCGGCCACCACCTCCGCGCTGGGCTTCGACAACAACGGCGCGCTGACCACGCCGGCCGCGCCGGCCACCGTGGCGCTCAACCCGTTCACCCCGTCCACCGGTGCCGGCGTGCTGTCGATGTCGCTGAACCTGACCGGCACCACCCAGTACGGCGAGAAGTTCGCGGTCAACGACCTGCGCCAGGATGGCTACGCCAGCGGCAAGCTCAACGAATTCACCGTCGACGGCGACGGCATCGTCTATGCCAAGTACTCCAACGGCCAGGACAAGGCGCTGGGCCAGGTCTCGCTGACCAACTTCACCAACATGCAGGGCCTGTCGGCCGTCGGCAACAACCTGTGGGCCGAGACCGGCGCGTCCGGCCAGCCGCGCACCGGCGCACCGGGCACGTCGGACTTCGGCTCGATCCAGTCCGAGGCGCTGGAATCGTCCACGGTCAACCTGACCGAGCAGCTGGTGAACATGATCACCGCGCAACGCAACTTCCAGGCCAACTCGCAGATGTTGTCCACAGAAGACCAGGTCACCCAGACCGTCATCAACATCCGCTGACCCTGGCGCGCACCGGAGCTGACCCATGGACAAGGCCCTCTATGTCGCCATGACCGGCGCCCGCGCCTCGCTGCAGGCGCAGGGCGTGGTGGCCAACAATCTGGCCAACGTCGACACCAGCGGTTTCAAGGCTGCACTGGCCGGCACCCGGCAATACAAGGTGCAGGGCGCGGGCTTTGCCTCGCGCATCGACGCCACGCTGATGGACCCGGGCTTCAATGCCAGTGTCGGCATGCAGCGCGTCACCGGCCGCAACACCGACGTGGCGCTGGCCGACGGCAACTGGCTGGCGGTACAGGGCAGCGACGGCAAGCCGGCCTACACGCGCGGCGGCGAATTGACCATCACGCCCAACGGCCAGCTGGTCACCGCCGGCGGCCGGCCGGTGCTGGACGACAACCAGGTACCGATCGCGGTGCCGCCGTACCAGTCGGTGGACATCGGCAGCGACGGCACGATCTCGATCGTGCCGCAAGGCGAAGCGGCCTCGACGATGGTGGTGCTCGGACGCATGCGCGTGGTCCAGCTCGACCGCAGCCAGATCGCCCGCGGCAGCGACGGGCTGATGCGCACCACCGATCCGAACCTGGCGCCGCCGCCTTCGGCCGGCAACGTGTTGACTACCGGCGCACTGGAAGGCAGCAACGTCAGCGCGCCGGACACGCTGGTGCAGATGATCCAGCTGCAACGCCAGTACGAGATGCAGGTGAAGGTGATCAAGACCGGCGACGAGGACGCGCAGAGCGCCAACGGCTTGCTGCGGCTGAATGGCTAGGTTCTTGCATGGACCTTGCATGAGTCATGACGCGGGCCGCACCCGCCAGTTTCCCGGCAGGACGGCTCGATGCCCCGCCGATCAGACACTACCGAGGAGTCACCGATGAACCAGGCCCTGTGGGTCGCGAAAACCGGACTGGATGCGCAGCAGACGCGCATGTCGGTGATCGCCAACAACCTCGCCAACACCAACACCACGGGCTTCAAGCGCGACCGCGCCAGCTTCGAGGACCTGCTGTACCAGCAGGTCCGCCAGCCGGGCGGCTCCACCTCGCAGCAGACCACCCTGCCCAGCGGCCTGCAGCTCGGCACCGGCGTGCGCATCGTGTCCACCTCGAAGGATTTCCAGCAGGGCAACGTGCAGCAGACGGGGCGTTCGCTGGACGTGATGGTCAACGGCCGCGGCTTCTTCGAAGTGCTGATGCCCGATGGCACCTCCGCCTACACCCGCGACGGCAGTTTCCAGATCAACGATCAGGGCGAGCTGGTCACCAACAGCGGCTACCAGGTGCAGCCCGGCATCCAGATCCCCGAAGGCGCGCAGTCGGTCACCATCGGTACCGACGGCACCGTCAGCGTGAAGATGGCCGACCAGGCCCAGAACGTGCAGGTCGGCGCGCTGACCCTGACCGACTTCATCAACCCTTCGGGCCTGCAGGCCAAGGGCGAGAACCTCTACGTCGAAACCACGGCGTCCGGCCCGGCACAGGCCGGCAACCCGGCCCAGGGCGGGCTCGGCAGCATCGAGCAGGGCTCGCTGGAAAGCTCCAACGTCAACACCGTCGAAGAGCTGGTCAGCATGATCGAGACCCAGCGCGCCTACGAGATGAACGCCAAGGCCATCTCCACCACCGACTCGATGCTCGGCTATCTGAACAACAACGTCTGAGGCCTGCGATGAAACCCTCTCTCCCGACCGCCGCCCTGCTCGCCGCGACCCTGCTCGCAGGCAACGGCTGCATGCTGGCCAGCTACGGCGACGTGCGCCCCTACGCGCCGATGGCGCCGGTGCAGCCGGCCATGGCGGAGGTCGGGCAGGCCACGCCCGGCGCGATCTACCGCAGCGGCCCGTCGCTGAACCTCTACGGCGACCACCGTGCCCGCGACGTCGGCGACCTGCTGACCATCAACCTGGTGGAAAGCACCACCGCCACCACCAGCGCCACCACCGGCATCGACAAGAGCAGCAAGACCGCGCTGTCCGCCGGCGCCGTGCTCGGCGGGCCGGTCACCCTCAACGGCCGCGACCTGCTCAGCACCGACATGAGCGGCGACCGCAGCTTCAGCGGCAAGGGCAACAGCGCGCAGAGCAACAAGTTGCAGGGCAGTCTCACCGTCACCGTGGTGCAGCGCCTGCCCAACGGCAATCTGGTCGTGCAGGGCGAGAAGAACATGCGCCTGAACCAGGGCGACGAGCTGGTGCAGATCCAAGGCGTGATCCGCCCGCTGGACATCGCCACGGACAACTCCGTTTCGTCCAGCCGCGTCGCCGATGCCCGCATCGTCTACGGCGGCCGCGGCCCGATCGCCAAGTCCAACGCGATGGGCTGGCTGGGCCGCTTCTTCAACTCCCCGATCTTCCCGAACTGAGGCCGGCCATGCACCGCTCCTACCGCCGCCACCGTCTCGCCCTCGCCGCCTGCGCGGCCCTGCTGGCGCTGTCGTCCTCGCCGGCCTTCGCCGAACGGATCAAGGACATCGCCCAGGTCGGCGGCGTGCGCAGCAATCCGCTGGTGGGCTACGGCCTGGTGGTGGGCCTGGACGGCACCGGCGACCGCACCAGCCAAGCGCCCTTCACCGTGCAGAGCGTCAAGAACATGCTGGCCGAACTCGGCGTGGCAGTGCCCTCCAACGTCAACCCGCAGCTGAAGAACGTGGCCGCAGTGGCGATCCAGGCCGAACTGCCGCCCTTCGCCAAACCCGGCCAGCAGATCGACGTGACCGTCTCCTCGCTCGGCAACGCCACCTCGCTGCGCGGCGGTGCCCTGCTGATGGCGCCGCTCAAGGGCGCTGACGGACAGGTGTACGCGATCGCCCAAGGCAACCTGATCGTCGGCGGCTTCGGCGCGCAGGGCAAGGACGGTTCGCGGGTGTCGGTCAACGTGCCCAGCTCCGGCCGCATCCCCAACGGCGGCAGCGTCGAACGCGCCCTGCCCGACAGCCTCTCGGCCGGCGGCGACACGATCACGCTCAACCTCAACACCACCGACTTCACCACGGCCGCACGCATGGTGTCGGCCCTGCAAGGCACCTTCGGCGCCGGCAGCGCCTATGCGCAGGACGGCGGCACGGTGGTGGTCAAGGCCCCGGTCGAACCGGGTGCGCGGGTCAACTTCCTGGCCGCGGTCGAAAACCTCGAACTGACCCCGGGCACCGGCCCGGCCAAAGTCGTGGTCAATGCCCGCACCGGCACCGTGGTGATCGGCGGCAACGTGCACGTGCTGCCGGCCGCCGTGGCCCACGGCTCGCTGACGGTGACGATTTCCGAGAACACCCAGGTCAGTCAGCCCAACGCCTTCGGCAGCGGGCGCACGGTGGCCACGCCGCAGTCCACGATCAACGTCTCCAACGAAGGCAGCCGCATGTTCAAGTTCGCAGGCGGCGGCACGCTGGACGAGATCGTGCGCTCGGTCAACGCGGTCGGTGCCGCCCCCGGCGACCTGATCGCCATCCTCGAAGCGCTCAAGCAGACCGGCGCGCTGCGCGCGGAGCTGGAGGTCATCTGATGAATCTCGTCCAGCCCTCCCTGCCGCTGCCCGGCACCGCCGCCGATCTGGCCCGTACCCAGGCCCGCGACAGCGCGCGCATCAAGGATGTGGCCAAGCAGTTCGAAGGCCAGTTCGCGCAGATGCTGGTCAAGTCGATGCGCGATGCCAGTCCGGGCGACTCGCTGTTCCCCGGCGAAAACCAGCTGTTCCGCGAGATGTACGACCAGCAGATCGCCAAGAAGCTGACCGAAGGCCGCGGCCTCGGTCTGGCCCCGATGATCGAGCGCCAACTTGGCGGCAGCGCGGCTGCGAAGACCGATGCGGGCCAGGCCACTGCCACCTCGTCGCAGGCACTGGCGCAGTATCGCAAGCTGCTGCCCTCGACGCAGGCCGGCGAACAGATGCTCGACGCCATCGCCGGCCGCGGCACCGGCAGCGCGACGACATCCAGGAGCAGCGTCCTGCCGAGCCTGATGGACACGCTCTCGCCGCCTTCGGACGGCGGCAATGGCGACGATGCCGACGGCTCGCCGCTGGACCGCCTGATCGGCGTGCTGATGGGGCGCAAGAACGGCGGCGACGGCAACGACTCGGGCAGCAACGCCATCACCATGCCGGCCGGCGGCAAGCACTCGCCCGAAAGTTTCGTCTCGGCCATCTGGCAGCACGCGCAGAGCGCGGCCAGCGAGCTCGGTGTCGATCCGCGCGCGCTGGTCGCCCAGGCCGCGCTCGAAACCGGCTGGGGCAAGAAGGTCATGCGCCGCAACGACGGCAGCAGCGCCCACAACCTATTCGGCATCAAGTCCACCGGCTGGAGCGGGGACAGCGTGCGCCGCAGCACGCAGGAGTACCGCAACGGCGTGGCCGGCACCGAAAAGGCCGACTTCCGCGCCTATTCGTCGGCCAAGGAAAGCTTTGCCGATTACGTGCGGATGCTGAAGAACAACCCGCGCTACCAGCAGGCATTGGCCGCCGGCGGCGACGTGCGCGGTTTCGCCAACGCCTTGCAGAAGGCCGGCTACGCCACCGATCCGGGCTACGCCTCGAAGATCGCCGCCATCGCCAACGGCCCGCTGCTCAACCGCGCCATCTCCTCCGTCACCAATGCCATCGCCAGCCGCTAAGGACTCCCACCGATGACCAGCATCCTTTCCACCGGCACCGGCGCCCTGCTCGCCTACCAGCGGGCCATGAACACGGTGAGCGGCAACGTGGCCAACATCGGCACCGCCGGTTACACCCGCCAGAGCACCCAGATGAGCACGCTGTACACCGGCGGCGTGCAGGTGCAGGACGTGGTCCGCATCGCCGACGAACTGGTCAACGCCCGCCTGCTGGACAGCACCGGCGAGCTGGCCCGGCTGGACAAGATTTCCACGTTGTCCAGCCAGGTCGACACGATGATGTCGGACAAGACCACCAACCTGAACTCGGTGTGGTCCAACTTCTTCGATTCCGTCAGCGCTTTGACCAGCACGCCGTCCTCGTCCTCGGCGCGGCAGGCGGTGCTCGACAATGCCAAGGCGCTGGCGACCCGCTTCAACCAGGTCGATGCGCAACTGGACCAGATGGATGCGGACATCAACGCCTCGCTCGAGACCGGTGCCGACCAGGTCAATTCGCTGACGACGCAGATCGCCAAGCTCAACGGCCAGATAGCCAACAACAAGAACGTCACCTCCGACCTGCTCGACAAGCGCGACCAGTTGGTCTCGCAGGTGGTCACCCTGACCGGCGGCTCCATCAAGACGCTGGACGACAACAGCATCAACCTCTACCTCCCCGGCGGCCAGGCGCTGGTGGTCGGCACGCTGACGACCAAGCTGACCACGGTGCAGGACGCCCACCAGGCCAGCCGGCTGCAGCTGGGCATCGTCAGCAGCGGCCAGACGGTAGTGCTCGACAACAGCCTGATCGGCGGCAGTCTGGGCGGCTCGCTGGAATTCCGCAGCACCATGCTCGACCCGACGCTGGCCGAAGTCGGCCGCCTCGCCCTGGCCACCGCCGACACCGTCAACCAGGCCCAGAAC
>Ga0194137_10002862_pt1 | contig 10073 bp, 10 predicted proteins | sample TARM_MetaG_T3_14_FD_134025 | JGI IMG/M metagenome (GOLD analysis project Ga0194137, IMG submission 134025) | Freshwater microbial communities from Pennsylvania, USA, analyzing microbe dynamics in response to fracking - TARM_MetaG_T3_14 (version 2) | ecosystem: Environmental > Aquatic >...
AGGGGAGCCTTATATCTACTTCCCGATGCAGAAGGACAAAGCCGCGTTCAGCCAGGACAAGCTCAACAAAGGCATCGCCGACCGGTTCGAAATCAAGGTCGGCAGCATGATGGACGTCAAATTCGACGAGTTAACAACGTTCCTCAACGTCAGGGTCGACAAGGCGATGCCTTACATCTGGACCGGCCTGGCCATCTCGATGATCGGCTTGATCATGGGCGCCTACTGGCAGCATCGCCGCATCTGGCTTCGTCTGGACGGCAATGCCGTCACCATCGGCGCGCATACGAACAAAAACTGGTACGGCATGAGGGCCGACCTGGCCGCTGCGCTCAAAGCAGCAGGAATCCAGGTTGATCCCAAGAGCCTCGACAACGGAGGGAACCGGACGTGAATTGGCTTGATTTCAGCAGCTCTGCTTTCGTCGCTGCTTTCTTTCTTTACTGCTTCGGATTTTTATTTTTCGTAACGGCCATCGTCGGCCGCAGATGGAGCCACGGCAACCCGGACCGGCATGAAAAGCGATGGGGGAATATCGCTTTTGTCGTATCCGTGCTCGGACTTGCCGCCCATCTCCTGTTCTTCATCACCCGCTGGGTCGGCGGGGGCCATATACCGATCAGCAACATGTATGAGTTCATGACCTTCCTGGGCATGGCTATCATGGTGGCCTTTACCATTATTTATCTCATCTACCGCAAGCCGATTCTCGGCATGTTCGCCCTGCCGCTTGTCGTGATCATCGTCGCTTACGCATCCGTGTTCCCGCAGGAGGTGCAGCCGCTGATCCCGGCGCTCAACTCCTACTGGCTCAAGATCCACGTGACGACGGCGGCGCTCGGCGAGGCCTTCCTGGCCGTCGGCTTCGCCGCAGGGCTGCTTCATCTGCTCCGCACGATCGACTTTGCCGGCAAATCCGAAGATTCGCGCAAGGAGCGCCTCTGGATCGAAGTGACGATGTTCATGATCGTCGTCGCCGTCGGATTCATCGTCACCGTATTCGCTTTCCGGGCGGCGGGATATGAAGCCCAGTTCACCCAAGAGAACGTGCAGGTCAGCCAGGCTGGCGAGGAGAGCTCCAAAGTGGAGACCGTAAAATACTCCATGCCTCCAATCGTCAAGCCGTTCAACAGCACGCTCGTCCATATGGACAGCTTCCTCGGCATCAAGCAGCCTGTGCTGGAAGCTCCATCCTGGATGAACGGCATCAATGCCGGCCGCAAGCTGAACACCGTCATCTGGTCCTTCCTTTCAGGCTTGATCCTGTACGGCATCCTGCGTCTTGTTCTGAGACGAACGCTGTCGGCAGCCATCCATCCGTACACGACGGATATCGATCCCGACGATCTGGACGAGATCAGCTACCGGGCGATCGCGATCGGCTTCCCGATCTTCACGCTCGGAGCGCTTATCTTCGCCATGATCTGGGCGAGCATCGCCTGGTCGCGCTTCTGGGGCTGGGATCCGAAGGAAGTATGGGCGCTCATCACCTGGCTCTACTACAGCGCCTACCTCCATCTGCGGCTGTCGCGCGGCTGGCACGGCAAGCGCTCGTCGTGGCTGACCGTCATCGGCTTTCTCATCATCATGTTTACGCTCGTAGGCGTCAACCTGGTCATCGCCGGGCTTCACTCCTACGCAGGCGCCTAATCAATTCGTTATGGGATCAAAAGGAGCTGATACGGAGTGAACGAATATTTGCATCGCATCCTCGTCGTCGACGACGAGGAACGGATTCGCCGCCTGCTCAAGATGTACCTTGAGAAGGAAGGGTATCAAATCGAGGAGGCCGATGACGGGGAGACGGCTCTGCGCATGGCTTCCAGCCAGGATTTCGATCTCATCCTGCTGGATGTCATGCTTCCCGGCATCGACGGCATCGAGGTATGCAGCCGGCTGCGCCAGATCAAGGCGACGCCGGTCATCATGCTGACGGCCAAAGGCGAGGAAATGAACCGCGTACAAGGCTTCGAGGTCGGGGCGGACGATTATGTCGTCAAGCCGTTCAGCCCGCGCGAAATCATCTACCGCGTCAAGGCGATCCTGCGCCGTTCCTCGGCGACGGCGTTCCTGTCGCGGGAAACGTCCGCCAGCAGCAACATCGTATTCCCGCATCTCGTCATCGAGCATGACGCTCACCGGGTAACCGCCGGCGGGCAGGAGATCAGCCTGACGCCGAAAGAGTACGAGCTGCTCCATTATCTGGCCGTCAGCCCGGATAAAGTATTTTCCAGGGAAGAGCTGCTGAAGGATGTATGGAACTATGAGTTCTTCGGCGACCTGCGGACGGTCGACACCCATGTCAAGCGTCTCCGCGAGAAGCTCAACAAGGTGTCTCCGGAAGCCGCCTCGATGATAACGACCGTCTGGGGAGTCGGCTACAAGCTCGAGGTTCCGAAATAAAGATGAGATGGCTGTGGAGAAGCGTCGTCGGCAAGCTTTGGATTACGATCATGCTGCTCGTAGCGGTCGTTCTGATCATCCTGGGCATGTTCCTGCTCCAATACATCGACATCGCCTTCGAGGATTCATTCCGGGTCAAGGTGCTGTTCGTTTATATCGGGATCATCGGGTTCCTGCTGTCTACTTTTTTCGCTTTCTTCCTATCCAGCAAAATCACTCAGCCGCTCCTTCAGCTCAAGGATGCGGCTGACCTGATTTCACAGGGCGAGTATCGGACAAGAGTGCCGATCCGCTCCTCCGATGAAATCGGCGAGCTGGCAGGAACCTTCAACCGGATGGCATCCGAGCTGCATGAGCTCATTACGGATCTCAACCATGAGAAGGAGCATCTTTCGAGCGTGCTGCGCAGCATGGCGGATGCGGTCATCACGCTGGATGCAGGGGGCAACGTCGTGCTGGCGAATCCGCCTGGAGAGCTGCTGCTGGAACGCTGGAGAAGGGTGGACTGGAACCAGGACGAGGATCCGGAAGGGCTTCCCCTGGAGTCGGCGCCTCGTCCGCTGCGGGACCTGTTCCGCACGGTTTCGATCGAAGGCAGGGATCTCAGCCAGAAGCTGCAGGTCCAGAGCGGGGTCTGGTCGGTCGTCATGGCCCCTCTCAAGTCGGAGGACACCGTGCGCGGAGTCGTCGCCGTCATGCGGGATGTGACGGAAGAGCATCGCCTGGAGAAGCTGAGGCGGGATTTCGTCGCCAATGTGTCCCACGAAATCCGGACGCCGCTGTCGATGCTGCAAGGATACAGCGAAGCGCTGCTCGACGATATCGCCGGCTCGCCGGAGGAGCGGCGCGAGCTCGTTCAAGTCATCCACGACGAGTCTCTGCGAATGGGCAGGCTCGTCAAGGATCTGCTTGATCTGGCGCGAATGGAAGCCGGCCATGTGGAGCTCAACTTCAATCGCGTGGATCTGGACGGGCTGGTGAGCCGTGTCGTGCACAAGTTCCAGGTATACAGCATGGACCGGGACATCAGGATTGAATACCGTTCTCCGGAAGAGGCTGTCATCTTGGCGGAGGCCGACGAGGACAGGCTGGAGCAGGTGCTTACCAATCTGCTCGACAACGCCGTGCGGCACAGCTCCGACGGATCCGCCATCCGTCTTACGCTCGGAAGAAGTCATGATGCCGGCGGCACAGCTGCCGTGCTCAAGGTTGCCGACGAAGGCCAGGGGATTCCGGCGGATGACCTCCCATATATTTTCGAGCGCTTTTATAAGGCCGACAAAGCCCGCAAGCGCGGCGCGGGAGGCGGCACAGGGCTGGGGCTTGCGATCGTGCGCAACATCGTGGACGCCCATGGCGGCACGATCCGCGCAGAGAGCACCGAAGGCGTCGGAACATCCTTTACGCTGCTGCTGCCTGTCGAAGGCCATCGCGTTATGTCTTAACACCCTCCCAACGAGGGTGTTTTTTGTTGAATTCGGGGCTCTAATCTTGTTGCTTGTGAAACATTTAAGGCGAATAGGAGGAGACGCCTGCCGGATGCCGAAAGTTCGGAATAGGATCCGATGGCAGACGGAGGGAGAGGGAAGCTGGAATGAAAACCGTTTATTTGATCCGCCATGCCCATTCTGTATATACTCCCGACGAGCGCAGCCGGCCTTTGTCGGATGCGGGGAAGGCGGATGCCTGGCGTGTGGCGGATCTTTTGGAGCAAGAAGAAATCGGGGAAATCTGGTCCAGTCCTTATTTGAGGTCTGTCCAGACCGTGGAAAAGCTGGCAGAGCGGATCGGGCAGCCCATCCGGCTGCAGGAGGGCTTCAGGGAGCGGCTGCTCTCTGACGGGCCTGTCGGCGATTTCGAGGATTCCGTGAGGCGGTTATGGGATGAGCCCGAGCATGCCTTGCCCGGAGGGGAATCCAACCGCATGGCGACGATCCGCGGGATGGAGGCGCTGAGGGGAGTGCTGGCAAGCTCCCGTTCAAGCCGCATAGCCGTCGGAACGCATGGCAATATCATGGCGATGATGATGAACGCCCTGGACGGAAGCTTCGGCTACGAGTTCTGGAGAGGGCTGGAGATGCCGGATATCTATAAGCTTTCCTTCGGAAAGGAAGGAAGATATAAGGGAGCCAAGCGCATCTGGAGCCGATAGGCCGCGGAAGGACAAACGTTTGTTTCTCTCCCGTGAAACGGCCCAAGAGGATATTGAGAAGCGGAAAAAACCCCCGGGCAGCCTGCCCGGGGGTTGCTGTTATACCTGGAGAAATCAGTACAGCGTGATTTCCTTGGCTGATTTGAGCTCGTCGAGCTGCGTCATCTGTTCGAGCACGTTCCTCGGAACGCCTTTGTCTACCGTCAGAACCATGATGGCGGCGCCGCCTTCGGCCTGGCGTCCGACCTGCATGGTCGCGATGTTGACTTCGTTCGAGCCGAGCAGCGTTCCGATGCGGCCGATGATTCCCGGACGGTCATGATGGGAGATCAGGACGAGATGGCCGGATGGAGCGACGTCAACCGGGAAGTTGTCGATCTGCACGATGCGGGGGCCGTATCCGGTCAGCAGCGTGCCGGCGACATGGCGGCTTTCGCCGGAGGTGCGCAACGATACGGTGACCAGATTGGTGAAGTCCTTGGCGGCATGGGACTGGTTGATGACGACGTTGACGCCGCGCTCCTTGGCCAGATGCAGGGAGTTGATGATGTTGACCTGGTCGCTTCCCAGATGGTGTCCAAGCACGCCTTTGATAATATATCGGGTTAGAGGCTGGGTGTCTACTTCGGCAAGATCGCCGGAATAGCCCACCGTTATTTCGGCGACCGGTCCTTCGGTGATCTGGGCGGCCAGCGAGCCGAGCATTTCTCCGAGCTCGAAATACGGCTGCAGCTTGGTCATGACCGCTGCGGCGACCGGAGGCATATTGACCGCATTCACGAAAGGCTCGCTGCGAAGAATATGAAGCACCTGCTCCGACACGTCGATGGCGACGTTCTCTTGAGCTTCGACGGTCGAAGCGCCAAGATGCGGAGTGACGATGATTTTAGGATTGTTCAGGAAAGGATGATCCGCTGCAGGAGGCTCCGATTCAAAGACGTCGAAGGCCGCTCCGGCCACGATGCCTTCGTTCACGGCATCGACGAGAGCATATTCGTCCACGATGCCGCCGCGGGCGCAGTTGACGATCCGCATGCCCGGCTTCATGACCTTGAACTGCTCCGCTCCGATCATGTGGCGGGTTTCCGGCGTAAGCGGGGTGTGGACGGTCATGAAATCCGCGCCGCGCACGATATCGTCGACGCTGGCCAGCGTGACGCCGAGCTTGTCGGCTTTCTCTTCGGTGAGGAACGGATCGTAGCCGAGAATGTCCATGCCGAACGCCTTGGCGCGCTTGGCCACCTCGCTGCCGATCCGGCCCATGCCGACGACGCCGAGCTTCTTGCCCCGCAGCTCTACCCCCAGGAAGGATTTGCGGTCCCATTCGCCGTTGACGGTTTTGGCGTAAGCCTGCGGGATGTGGCGGGCTACAGCCATCATCATGGCGAAGGTATGCTCGCAGGTCGTAATCGTATTGCCGTCCGGCGCGTTGATGACGATGATGCCTTTGCCTGTAGCGGCAGGAAGATCGATGTTGTCCACGCCGACTCCCGCCCGTCCGACGACCTTGAGGGAAGTGCCGGCTTCAAGCACTCTGGCCGTCACGCGCGTTTGGCTGCGGACCAGCAAGGCGTCATATTCGCCGATGATGGCTACAAGCTCGTCCTCGCTGAGGCCGGGCTTCTTGTCCACCGATACGTCGGGAGCGTCCATCAGCTGCTGGATGCCCAAATCGCTGATAGGATCGGATACTAACACTTTGAACATGGGATTGCCTCCTAGCAATGGGGTGTAGGCATACGGCGCTGTGCAGCGCCGCCTTCGAGGAGACGGCAGCCGTATGCGCAGGAACATCATGCAGACTATCGTGGTTCAATATAGAAAAAAGCCCGTTCCGACGATGGGAATGCCCAGCCGGGACGGGAATTTCTGGAGAACTGCCCGGGCCTTGCGAAGCGGGCCGGGGATGGAATCGCCTTGGTCCTGTCATTGGTAACCATATGCTGGTGCTGGCTGACCTCTACTATTCTAAAGCGGTGAAGTCCTAATTGCAATGACAAAACTTGATGGAGGCGCTTTTTTTCGCTATCATTCTTCCTACCAACACTAGGGGGAGGAAGAACATCCCATGTCAGCATTTCAACAGCCTTCCATTAGGGAAATCCAACCCTCGGACCTGCTGGAAAGGGTCCGTTCCGGAGCCGTCCGGATGGATCAGATCATCGATGTGAGAGAAGAGGGCGAGTGGGAATACTACCGTCTGGAAGGCTCCCGCCATATTCCGATGAATTCCATACCGGAGCATCTGCCGGAGCTCGACGCCGGACAGGAATGGTACCTCATGTGCGCTCACGGAGTAAGGAGCCTATATGTCCTGGATTACATGCGCAAGCAGGGATTTTCCAATCTGGTGAACGTGACGGGGGGCATCAGCGCCGCCGCGTCCGAGCTCGGCTTCAGCTATGATTAAGGCCTAGTTGTCCGGCGGCAGGAAGAAAGGCAGCTGAGGCAGCGTCTCCTTGCCGTACAAACGGGACTTCATGGTCCAGAAGTCGCCGCCTCTGACTGCTCCCGTGCCGGTAACGACATCGGCGAGCTCATTGATGGACGACGCATGCAGGCGCTGCGATTCGCCGGATTGAAGGAGGGCGTCGACGGATCCCGCAAGATCCTGGGGATAATAATCCGTCCACTTCCCGCGCTTCTCGAGCAGGTCGGCCATCAGCTTGATCTTGACGAGGAGCGGGTAGGATTTCCATGCGCTCGTTTGGACCGTGCCGGTCAGGACGGCTTCGGACGGAATGCTGCCGTCGACGCCGGTTGCCCACTTCAGCATGGAGGAATAATAATCCTTCTGCGCGGCCAAGCCTTTTCGGGCGGCATCCTTATAGGACGGCTGCTTGCGGAGGGAGGCGAGGAAGCTGTCCGCCGGCTGGCCGGATGCCGCCTTGGCCGCCGCAGCCGAAGCCTGCGAGATGGAGTCGAGGCTGGCCAGATAACCGTTTCTTGCGCTGGCCAGAAGGCCTGTGTCCGGGACGGAGCGCACCGATCCGATCTCCTTGCGCTTCTCGTCCGCGAGATCTCCGAGGTCCTTGAGTAGAGAGGAGGAAGCCGGTATGTTCCGGGATTCCACTTTCTTCTCCATGGCGAGCCATTCGTTCTGAAATTCACGGTAAGGCGAAAATACGGTATGATAGAACGATACCAGATCTTGCTGGGAGTACGAGGTTTTGGCGGAAGCGGCTGAGGCCATCAGCTTCTTGGCCTCGTATCTGGATTCCGTGCGGCTTGATCCCACTTCGACGCCGGCGAAAAATGCGCCTACCGCAGCGACGAGCATGAAGATGAAACCGAGGCTGAATAGCATTTGATAGCGGCTGAGATGTTTGTCCATTGTTTTCTCCTCGATGATAAAGATTAACGGATTTCGATTCCTTCAAGACAGGCGGGACTACATGAAAAAATTCGACATCCGCAACATTCGCGTCCGGAGCGTTTCGGTAGACGAGCTCGACGACCGGATGCTGCTGCTCAACTTGTACATGACGCAAGCTATTACCCTCATTATCGGCTTGGTCTGGTGTTTTTTTCAGGGCCGCAATTCGATTGCGCTGTTCCGCTGGCCCGACAGCCTCGCCTTTCTATACTGGGGCTTCGGTTTCGCCCTCCTTATTCTAGCGGTAGACCTGTTCATTTCCCGTTGGGTGCCAGAGGAGGCGGCCGATGACGGCGGCGTGAACGAACGCATCTTCCGCAACAGGCCGGTCTGGCATATCGCCCTTTTGTCCCTGGTCGTCGCCGTATGCGAGGAGCTTCTGTTCCGGGGCGCGATCCAGCATTCGCTTGGAGCTTATTGGACCAGCATCCTGTTCGCGGCTATCCACGTCCGGTATTTGAAGCATTGGATTCCGACCGCGCTCGTCTTCGGCATCAGTTACGGCCTTGGCTGGATCTATATCCGCACCGGAACGCTTCTGGCTCCGATCGCCGCCCATTTCGCCGTCGACTTCATCATGGGCATGATCATCCGCTACAGGAGACAGCCATGAGCAGGATCGAGAAATTCGGAAGACGAAGGCCTCAGGAGCAGAAAACGGCATCCGTTGAAGCCGGGGTTGAGCTTGAAGGCGACGGTTACCCTCCGCGGCGGGAAAAACATCCGTCCTTGCAGCCCAAGCTGACGAAATGGCTTGTCAATACCTTGATGCTGCTGTTCATCGTCCTGGCCTGCACGCTCTTTTTCTGGGGACGCAGCCTGTTCGCCCCGCATGAAGGCACCCACGATGCGGCAGAAGCATGGAAAGGAGCTTGCCTTTGCGCTTCTACCTGATGCTGTCCATTCTCGCCGCCGCTGCTGCATGGCTGGCAGTCCTGTTGATCAGACGGATGATGGCCGAAGCGGCAAGCAGCCGGATCGAAGTTGAGACGGTTGCTCTCGAGCGCCTTCCCGAGGCGCTGGATGGCTATCGCATCCTGTATATCAGCGACATCCACAGGCGTATTCTCAATGAAGAAGTCCTCCTTCAGGCACGCGGCGAGGGAGGAGCCGACATCGTGCTGATCGGCGGAGATATGAGGGAGAAAGGCGTTCCGCTCGATAGAGTGGAGGACAATATGCGTCTGCTCGCTCGGATAGCTCCCGTATACGCGGTGTTCGGAAATCACGATTACGACGAGGATATCGGCTCCTTGGCGAAGCTGTTGGAACGGTGCGGAGTCACCGTGCTTGTGAATCGTTATGTATGGCTTCAAGTCGGGGCGATGCCGTTCAAGCTGGCCGGAGTCGATGATCCGCGCTTGGGCAAGGACCGTCTGCAGGCTGCTTTGGAGACGCCGCTTGATGCAGCGGGAGCCGAAGGCGACAATCGGTCCGATCCTCCATTTACGATTATGCTAGCCCATGATCCCATCATCGCGCATCGCAATCCTACGATCGAAGCCGATCTCGTTCTTTCCGGGCATACGCACGGCGGGCAGATCATCCTGCCGTGGATCGGACCCGCGATGAGAACGGCCAGCGTCCGCAGGTTTCCGTCCGGATGGTTCGATCTTGCGGGCTGGCGCGGAAAAGACAAAAACGGACCCGAAAGGGTCCGCATGCTGGTGAGTCCTGGATACGGCACTTCAAAAGCGCCGATCCGCTGGAATTGTCCGCCTGTCATCCATCTGCTGTCGCTGACCCGCGGCAATCAGCCTTGCTCCAAGTCGATCGAGGCAGGGTCGATGAAGCCGTAGCCTTTTTCCTCGAGCTTCGTCAGGAGGCTGTCGAGGGCTTCCTTCGTCCACGGAAGCTCGTGCATCAGGATGTTGGCTCCGGGATGCAGCTGCTCCAGCACGTTTTTGATGACGAGCTGGGGATCTTTCTTCGTCGCCTTGAGATCCCAATCAAGGGAACCGTTCGACCAGGTCATGTACAGCATGCCGTCTTCCTTGGCGACTTCCTTGCCGACATCTCCGCCGGTTCCGAATGGCGGCCGGAAAAACTGCGGCCGTTTGCCCGTCAGCTCCTCAACCAGATCCGATACATCGCCGAGCTGCTTTTGCACCTCGGCTTTGCTTTTTTTATGGAGATCGATAT
>Ga0194137_10002863_pt1 | contig 10069 bp, 6 predicted proteins | sample TARM_MetaG_T3_14_FD_134025 | JGI IMG/M metagenome (GOLD analysis project Ga0194137, IMG submission 134025) | Freshwater microbial communities from Pennsylvania, USA, analyzing microbe dynamics in response to fracking - TARM_MetaG_T3_14 (version 2) | ecosystem: Environmental > Aquatic >...
GGCCGTGCTTATAATGGATGCCATTGCCGTGAAAGGGCAAACCCAGGGTCGCAGACGATTCCAAAAAACAGGCCATTAGTCGCCCTAAACCGCCATTTCCCAAGCCTGGATCGGCCTCCTGATTGAGAATAGTCTGATAATCCAAACCTAGTTCAGTCATGGCAATTTTGACGGTTTCCTCCATATCCAGGCTATTGACATAGGATTTCAGTAGCCGGCCAATTAAAAATTCAATTGAAAACAGGTAGACCCGCTTGTGAGGAACCTCGTCATATTGTGATCTTGTTTTAGCCCATTGGGAAGCGGTTTTATCCATGACAATTTCAGCTAAAGCCTGGTACTGATCGAGTACCGATGACTCAGCAAGATATTCGCCGGAAACTTCTTCGATTTTTTTTATATATGAAGATTTAAAATCTTCAATTTCTTTCAGGCGTTGTGATGGTTTCATGAGGTTTCCTTTCAATAAACTAATTTTGATAATCAAGAATTCATTTTTAGACAAAAAAGCACTAGTCACTACTAGAATCTTTTTACCCTTTATTCCTAAAATAAAACAAAAAAGATTGCGGGTAATCGCAATCCTTTTAAGGTGGAGCGGCTAAATTATTTGACAGGTGCCAGGGGTGACCATAACAATGGCGTAAGAAAGAGGTTGAAGGACAATCGGGTTGAGCGAAATGGCTTCTCCAGAGATCAGATCCAAACCCTGGCATCCGGCAAAATCGGGGTGTTTAAACAAGTGAACTGCTTTGGCATTGCGGTTAAACAGGCAAAAACAGAGGGAATCTTCGTTTCGCCGTTCAAATACGAAGAGATCGTCGCTGGCTTCATAGGGCTTCCAGGAACCCTTCTGAAAGACCGCATAATCAGCGCGCAATTTTGTGATTAATTGATACCAGGAAAGGATATCCTGATCCTCATTGCCCCAAGGATAGGTTCGTCGGTTGTAGGGATCTTCAAAGCCCTGAACACCGGCCTCATCACCATAGTATAGGCAGGGGACACCAGGGAAGGTAAACTGGATCAGACTAAGCAACTTTAGTCGTTTTACGGCGAGCGCATATTGGGTATCATCGAGCCGATAGGTGTTATGGCTATGGTTCCCCAGATGTTTATAGGCTTCACCAAGCACGTTAAGGATCCGCCGACGGTCATGGCTGCCAATCAGATTCATATTACCCATAAATTGATCTTTGGGATAATGCTCGTAAAGCGACATCATAATCCGAGCGGCCAGCTTTGAGCTTTTATCGCCTAGAACAAAGTCGATAAAGGTCTCACGGAAGGGGTAGTTCATCACGGCATCCAGCTCATATCCGGAAAAATAGCTACGCAGTTCATCATAGGCCACTTTTCGGGAGGCATCTTCCCAGACTTCACCAATTAAAATACTATCAGGATTTTCCTCGATCATCGCCTCTTTTAGACCCACGATAAAGGGATCCGGCAGTTCATCAGCGACATCCAGCCGCCAGCCCGAAGCCCCTGATTTCATCCAGTGACGAATGACGCTGTCCTTGTTTTTATAAATAAAAGCCTGGAAATTAGGATGCATCTCATTGGTGTTGGGCATCGAGTCAACTCCCCACCAACAGGTGTAGGTTTTGGGATAATCGATGAAGGTATACCAGGGATAGTAGTCGGAATCTTTCGACTGATAGGCGCCAACACCGGGATAATTCCCGTAACGATTGAAATACAAGCTGTCGTCACCGGTATGGCTGAAAACGCCGTCAAGGATAATCGCGATCCCTCGTTTTTTACATTCGGAGGCGAGCGTCTCAAAGCTTTCCTGGGTACCCAGCGCCGGGTCGATGGTCATATAATCGCCGGTATCATAGCGGTGGTTACTGCGGGATTTAAAAATCGGGTTCAGATAAAGAATGGTAATGTTTAAACTTTCCAGATAGTCGAGCTTTTCGGTGATTCCTGCCAAGGTGCCACCAAAAAAGTCCCAGTATTTAATGCCGCCATCCTTTTCACGGAAATAGTGGGGGGTATCATTCCAGTTGGGATGTAAGATGGCATCCCGACGGAAGTTGGTAAGATCGAAGTCGGCGCCACGATTAAAGCGATCCGGGAAGATCTGGTACATGATGCCCTGAGAATACCAGGCTGGAGACTGCCGCTTAGGATCATAAACCGTAATTTGATAGGAAGGTGGTTTTGTTTCATAGATTCGGCCTTCACCACCTAGATGGTCATGCAGGGTGCCATAGGCATAGGCTCGGTTCCGGGAGCAAAAACTGAAATCATACCAGAGGATCCCGGGAATCACCGGCATATCCAGGGTGACCTCCCAAAAATTGGACTCCCGGGATTTGATCATGGGGTGCAAAATTTCCTGGTCATTAAAACAAGTCCGTAACTTTAACTTTTCAATTTCGGTAGCATAAACCCGCAAGGTGACAGCACTGCCAATTGGCAGTGCTCCAAAGGGTTTGCGAAATTCCAGTTCCCATGAATGATGACGAAATTTCATAAGCTTATCACTCCATCAATTTTTTATAATATGAAAGGTAAACATCGGCTGATTGTTTCCAGTCAAAATGGCTGTTATAGCAATTTTTCACCAGTTTTTTAAAATCTGCCGGAGCGTTGTGATATAGCGACACGGCATCCTGGATTGTGAAAAGCATGTCGTGGGCATTATAGGTTGCGAAGCTAAAACCATTACCCTTTTTTGTTTTGGTATTATAATAGCTAACGGTGTCCTTTAGACCGCCTGTTTCCCGAACGATCGGAACAGCTCCATAACGCATCGCGATCATCTGAGAAATGCCGCAGGGTTCAAATTTCGAGGGCATCAGGAAATAATCGCTGGCGGCATAAATCTTTCTTGACAGTGATTCATCAAAATCGATGATGGTCACCATCTTATCGGGGTAGTTATAGGCGATGCTGCGAAATAGGTTTTCATAAACGGCATCACCAGTCCCCAGAATCACCAGCTGCAGATCCAATTGCAAAATTTCATGGATCACGTTGGAAACCAGATCCAGCCCTTTTTGTTCAACTAATCGGGTGATCATCGATACCATCGGGAGATCAGCCCGGATCGGCAGATCAAGATACTCCTGCAAGGCTTTCTTATTATCCGCTTTCTTTTTTTCGGGATTGTCGAAGGGAACAAATAAGGCCGGATCAGTTTTTGAATTATAAATCGACTCATCGATGCCATTTATAATCCCGACCACCTGTTGATTGAGATGGCGGATTACCCCGTCCAGCCCCTCCCCCATAATAGGGATCAGTTAGTTCTTTCGCATAGGTGGGGCTGACCGTGGTAATTAAATCAGCGGCGTAAAGAGCCCCCTTCATCAAGTTGATTCTTCCGTAAAACTCCAGGTCCGAGGGTAAGAAGCCCAGATGGAGATAGGGGCTGATATCGTGAAAACCATAAACCCCCTGATAGCGGATATTATGGATCGTAAAAACCACCTTGGTATTGGGAAAAGCGCGACGATACTGATGTTTGATCAGATAGGGAACAGCCGCCGTCTGCCAGTCGTTGCAATGAATAATATCTGGTGTAAAATCCAGCAGGGGCAGGGAATCCAGCACGGCTCGACAAAAAAAACTGAACCGTTCGCCGTCATCGTAATAACCATAAAGCGAGGGGCGCTTAAAAAAAGCTTCATTGTCAATAAAATAAAAAGTAACCCCCTCGTATTCGCAGGTTAGTAGACCACAATAATGGAGGGTATCCGACATCCACATCTGAAAATGCTTGAGAGGTTTTATTTTCCGTCGCAACTCTTCTGGAATGGTGCTGTAATAGGGAAGAATAACCCGGGCATTGACATCTTCAGGAAATGATTTTGGCAGGGCGCCGAGGACGTCTCCCAAGCCGCCGCTTTTTGAAAAAGGATAAGCTTCTGAAGCAACAAATAGGACGTTTAACATATCAAATTACCGTGCCTTTCTTTAAAACAATCGGAGCATGGGGTTTGCCCACTAAGGTTGTGTGATCACTGATTTTAGTATCCTTATCCATGACCACATAGTTCAGATTAACATTTCTCCCGATTTCACACCGTTGCATGATGATGCTATTTTGAATATGTGAGCCAATGTTCATTTGGGTATCTCGAAAAATAATACTGTGATTGATGATGCCGTCGATGGTACAGCCGCTGCCGACAATCGAATTGGAAACCTGAGCGGGATCGTTATAAAGGGTCGGGTGGTTGTCTTTGATTTTGGTGTGAATCGAATTTTTACCCAGAAATAGCTCCTGCATAATATCGTATTCCAGCAGATCCATGCTGGCTTTCATATAGTTTTCGAGGCAGTTTACCCGCTTGATATAACCACTATGCTGGGCGCCGAAGACCTTGAGGGTATCGATATTGTATTTAATCATATCCATTAAATCCCAATCACCGGTGCGCTCGCTGAGATCGAGCAATTCTTCCAAAACGGTTTTTTTAACAAAAAACATTTCCGTGAAAAAATGTCCGGTGGTGTGTTCACGTTTATAATGGAGACCGCTGACCCGATTTTTGCTAAATTCCAGGTAAAGATCATTGTCTTTGAGGTGATACAGGGGATCATCCTTTTTAAAAATCAGGGTAATATCACTGTCGTTTTTTAAATGCAGATCATAGGCATGTCGAAAATCAAAGGTAGTGACCAGGTTAGGGGTGGCAATCAGTACATGTTCGGCAGCGGTGGCGTCCAGATATCCGCGGTTGTTCTGAAGATTGCGCAGATTAACCTTGATCAGCCGTCCAATATGGTAATTATTCGAGCCGGAAAGAATCGAAAGATCCTGAGTTTTTCGGCTCAGCGACCACTCTTTACCGGTTCCCAGGTGATCCACCAGGGAACTGTATTTATGCGAGCCAATGACACCAATATGAGATATACCGGAATTGACCATATTGGAGAGGGTAAAGTCGATGAGGCGATAACGTCCGCCAAAAGGCAGGGTGCTCAGGCTACGATGTTGAAGAAAACCTTTTAAGGAATCATCCTCGCCATCCATATTTAAGATAAGTCCAACAGCATTTTTCATTTTTCCTTACTCCTTTTTAGTTATTGATGACATGTATTTCAGGAGTTGCGTCGGCAGGGTCGGTAATATAGCGGGCATCACCTTTGATTCTGGCTCGGGCTCCGACGATACAATTCTCTAAAATAGCGCCATCTTCGATGATCGCTCCGGTGTGTACGATCACATTTTTCAAACTGGTTTTCTTATGGATCACGACATCATGGGATAAAATCGAATTCTCGACCTTGCCAAAGATGATACAACCATCACAGATCAGACTGTTAGTGATCCGGGCCTGGGGACCGATGAATTGGGGATGACGGCTGGTGTTGTTGGAAAAGATCCGAAAGCTTCGGTCGCTGAGATCAAAATCACAGTTGGTATCCAAAAGATCCATGTTGGCATCATAATAACTTTGAACCGTCCCGACATCGCGCCAGTAGCCAGAGAAGGGATAGGCAAAAATCCGTTTGCCACTCTCGTGGAGGGCGGGAATCACATTATGGCCAAAGTCATGTTCAGATTCCCGGTTTCCGGCATCATCCTGGAGGGCTTTTTTTAGTTCTTTCCAGGTGAAGATATAGATACCCATCGAGGCCTTATTGCTTTTGGGGTGTTCCGGTTTTTCTTGGAACTCCTTGATACAATGGTCCTCATCGGTATTAACAATGCCAAATCGATGGGCATCTTCCCAGGGTACATCCATCACCGCAATGGTCAGGTCGGCCTCTTTTTCTTTATGAAAGGCCAGCATGTGCGAATAATCCATCTTATAAATGTGATCGCCGGAAAGGATCAATACATACTCGGGATCAAAGCGGTCAATGAAGTCGAGGTTCTGATAAATGGCATCAGCGGTACCCGAATACCATCGGCCGCCTTTCTGACCCATATAGGGCGGTAGGATATGGACACCGCCCTGGATCTGATCGAGCGCCCAGGCCGATCCGTCGCCAATATAATTATTGAGAATATAGGGACGATACTGGGTCAGCACCCCCACCACATCAATGTCCGAATTCATACAATTACTTAGCGGAAAATCAATGATCCGATATTTCCCGCCAAATAAAACCGCTGGTTTGGCGTTATTAAAGGTTAGGGAGCCTAAACGACTCCCCTGACCTCCCGCCAGGAGCATTGCCACACATTCAGTATTCATGGTGAAACCTCCTTAAATGATTTTCCAGATTTTCCGTTGATAGTCTGCAATTGAACGATCGCTTGAAAAAACACCGGAATTTGCTACGTTGCTGATGGACATCTTTGTCCAAATGTTGGGGTTACGGAAGAGATGATCGACCTGATTCTGAGCATCAGTATAGGCATTGAAGTCTTTTAAGACAAAATAGCCATCGTTGTACAAGAGCAGCGAATCATAGATGGCCTGGAAGCTGAGTCCATGTCCCAGGGTTCCGTCGATCAGCTGGCCAAGCACCTGCTGAATCCGGGGATCCTGCTCAAAGATATCAACCGATCGATAACCGCCATGTTTCTGATAGTGATGAACCTCGTCGGCCGACAGGCCAAAGGTGACAATGTTACTGGGACCAACGGCGTCGAGAATTTCGATATTGGCACCGTCCATGGTTCCCAGGGTAATGGCTCCGTTCATCATAAACTTCATGTTCCCGGTTCCCGAGGCTTCTTTGCCGGCGGTCGAAATCTGCTCTGAGATATTGGCGGCCGGATAGATGATCTCGGCCAGTGAAACATTGAAATTGGCCAGGAAAACAACTTTCAGTTTGTCATCGAGGGTCGAATCGTTGTTAACCAGCTCGGCAATGGCGGTAATCAGTTTGATGACTTCTTTGGCGTAGTAATAGCCGGGGGCGGCTTTGCCGGCAAAGATAAAGGTGCGGGGCGCCATCTCCAAGTTGGGGTTTTCTTTAAGTCGATTATAGAGATAAAGGACATGGAGGGCGTTTAGCAATTGCCGTTTATACTCATGGATCCGCTTGACCTGGATATCAAAGATCGAGTCGGGATTGACTTTCACATCATTATGGCTGGCCATGTAATTGGCCAGTCGAACCTTATTTGACAACTTGACGGCTTCAAACTTTTCATAAAAAACCGGATCATTGATAAAATTGAGTAGTTTTTTTAGATCGAACAGGTTATGATCCCAATCGGGTCCGATCGATTCATTGATCAGCTCTTTTAGCTGGGGATTGCTGTTCATCAGAAAGCGTCGCGGTGAAACCCCATTGGTTACGGAATAAAAGCGCTGCGGGAAGACCTGGTAAAAGCCGTTAAAGGTTTCTTCCCGAAGGATCTTGCTGTGGAGCGAAGCCACCCCATTGATGGAATGACTCGAGACAATCGCCAGGCTGGCCATATGGACATAATTGTCCCGGATAATCGCAAGGCTATGGTTGCGATCCAGATCATGAGGAAACTCGCTATCCAGTTCTAACTGAAAACGGCGGTTAATTTCTTCAATGATCATATAAATCCGCGGCAGTAAATCCTTCATCATATCGACCGGCCATTTTTCGAGCGCTTCCGGCAACACCGTATGGTTGGTAAAGCTTAACGCGTCGACGGTGATTTTCCAGGATTCTTCCCAACCTAAACCTTCTTCATCCATCAGCACCCGCATCAGTTCCGGGCCGCACAGCGCCGGGTGGGTATCGTTAATATGAATACAAATCTTATCACTGAAACCGTCCATAGAGTTATTATTGGATCGCTTAAAATCAACAATAATCCGCTTGAGCCCGGCGCAGACAAAAAAGTACTCTTGTTTGAGCCGTAGCAGCTTGCCATCAAAGCCATTGTCATTGGGATAGAGGATCTGGCTAATCGCTTCAGCTTCTGATTTATGTCGAACAGCGTTTAAAAAATGGCCCTGATTAAAAGAGGGCAGATCAAAGGCTTCGAGCGGCTCGGCACTCCACAGCCGCAAGGAGTTTACGGTTTCGTTGCGATACCCTTTAACCGGAATATCGTAGGGAACGGCCATAATGGCTTCATAATTTTCGTGGACAAAGGTCAGGTTGCCATTGATGTTTTCAGAATGAATCTGGCCGTAGTATTTAATAATAACTGACTTATCGGGATTACGGATTTCAAAAGGATAGCCATTTTTAAGCCAGTTATCAGCTACTTCAATCTGCTCACCATTGATAATCCGTTGCTCAAACAGGCCGTATTTATAACGGATACCGTTGCCGTGGGCAGGCATTCCCATCGCCGAAGAGGAATCCAGATAGCAGGCCATTAAGCGACCCAGGCCACCGTTGCCTAGGCCCGGATCGGATTCCTGGGCAAGAATGGCCTCATAATCCAGACCCATTTCGGCCGAGCATTCCTGAACCAGATCTTCAACCCCTAAATTACTGAGGTAGGACTTCATCAGCCGTCCGATTAAGAATTCAATTGAAAAAAAGTAGACCTGCTTGGCTTCGTTTTTGTTATAGAGGGTGTTGGTTTTTGCCCATTGGGAGGTGATGCTTTCCATTACCATTTCAGCTAAGGCCTGGTATTGATTCAGCAGTGAGGCATCGGCCAGACAGTTTCCCGAAACCTCTTCAATTTTTTTGGTAAAGGTGGCCTTATAGGTGGCCTTTATTTTTTCGCGTTCTGAAGAATTCATGTTAGTTCCTTTCAACTAATGCTAGTTTAATAAAGCGTTATATAGATTTTTGTATCGATTTTTAAGTAATCATAGCAGTGCGGGGTTATTTTTTAGGTTTTGATTTTTTAGCTGGTTCCGGTTTGCTCTTGACGCTTGACCGGGGAACAATACCTTTTAGGACAATTACTGATGAGGGCGGAATATTGATCGAAACTGAATAGTCCTGGCCATGGAGGGGAAGGGTCTGAGCCTTCATGGTTTTTTTCATTTTAAAACCACTGCCGCCATAGCTGCTGTCATCGGAATTAAAGGCCAGCCGGTAGTTGCCTTCGGCAGGAACACCAATCTGATAATCATTATAGGTAAGTGGACAGAAGTTGATGATAGTGATCAAGGTATCTTTCTCCTCAGTACCCAGGCGTTTAAAAATCAGAATACTTTGTTCGCTGTTGTTTGGTTCCAGCCATTCAAAGCCACCCCAGCTATGGTCATCGACCCAGAGGGCTTTTTCTTTAAGATAAAATTTATTGAGATCTTTAATATAGGTGTGAATCTCCCGATGTTTTTGATAATCCAGCAAAAACCATTCCAGTGCTTCGTCGACCCGCCATTCCAGGAAGGGGGCAAATTCATTGCCCATAAAGGACAATTTCTTTCCCGGGTGGGTCATTAAATAGCCGAAAAGAATCCGGAACTGATCAAATTTTAGATTATAATCGCCAAACATCTTATCGAGGATGGTTCGTTTGCTGTGAACCACCTCGTCATGAGACAGCGGCAAGATAAAATTTTCATTAAAGGCGTAAGCCATCGAAAAGGTTAGCAGATTATGGAAGCGATTGCGAAACATTGGATCGGTTTTCATATAATCCAGGGTATCGTGCATCCAGCCCATGTCCCATTTGAGATTAAAGCCAAGACCGCCCTTATCGACCGGCCAGGTGACCATCGGATAGGAGGTGGAATCCTCGGCTGACATAATCGCAAAGGGAAAATCTCTAAAAATAATCGTATTCAGTTCCCGCAGGAAGGACAGCGCTTCTAATCGATCGGTACCGCCCTCGGTATTGCTAAAGGGTTGACCGTCCAGACCATGGTTAAGTTCAATCATGCTGGCTACCCCATCGATACGCAGGCCATCGATGTGGTAGCGGTCAAACCAGAAGTGGGCATTGGAGATCAAAAAATCAAGGACTTCGGGTTTGCCATAATCAAAGACCATTGTGCCCCATTGCTGATGTTCGGAAAACTCGTATTGACTGGTGCCGTCAAAATGCCGTAGCCCCTGAGCATCCTTGCAGAAATGACCGGGTACCCAATCCAGAATCACACCAATGCCGGCCTGGTGGCAGCAGTCGATCAGATACATCAGTCCCTGGGGGTCGCCATAGCGGCTGGTAGCGGCGTAATAACCAGTCAGCTGATAACCCCAGGAACCGTCAAAGGGATGTTCCATGATCGGCATCAGTTCAATATGGGTATAA
>Ga0194137_10002864_pt1 | contig 10061 bp, 7 predicted proteins | sample TARM_MetaG_T3_14_FD_134025 | JGI IMG/M metagenome (GOLD analysis project Ga0194137, IMG submission 134025) | Freshwater microbial communities from Pennsylvania, USA, analyzing microbe dynamics in response to fracking - TARM_MetaG_T3_14 (version 2) | ecosystem: Environmental > Aquatic >...
CATAAAGGCTGCCGATGCCGGTGCTGACAATCATCATGGCCGCGCACAGCAAGGCGAGAATGACGAGCACCCAGGTCGTGCGGCGCTCGAGCAGGAACGACAGCCGCGGCCTGTCCATTCGCAGGGAACGGTATCTGCTCATCGTGTCACCCTCCCCGACCGCGCGATGTACACGAAGAAGGGAACGCCGATGACCGCCGTCATGACACCCACGGGCACTTCCTTAGGCATCGCGATGTACCGGGAGCCCAGATCGGCCGTCACGAGCAGCAGCGCGCCCAGCACGGCGCAGTAGGGAATCATCCAGCGGTAGTCGCTGCCTGCGATGCGGCGCGCGACATGCGGCACGATGATGCCGACGAAGGCGACCGGTCCGGCCGCAGCCACGGAAGCTCCAGCCAGCAGGATGATGGACAGGGCCGCAGCCCCTTTCATCCGGGCCGTGCTCTGCCCGAGTCCTTGCGCGATGTCGTCGCCCATGGCGAGCACATTGAGATGGCGGGACAGGACGAGCGCCAGAAGCATCCCGATGCCCATATAGGGAAGCACGGCGGTTAGGGCATTCATCTCCCGGCCCGCGACGGAGCCGACCAGCCAGACGAGCACTTGGTCGAACATTTTCCCGCTGGTCAGCATATACCCTTGCGTCACGGAAGCGAAAAAAGCGGCGATGGAAGCTCCGGCCAGCGTGATTTTCACCGGGGTCATGCCGTCCTTGCCCATGCTGCCCATGACAAAAACGATCAGCCCGCTGATTCCCGCTCCGGCCAGAGCCATCCAGGTCTGAGCCTGCATGCTCTCGAAGCCGAGCAGCCCCGCGCCGATGACAGCAAAAAAAGCCGCCCCCGCATTCACCCCGAAGGTGCTTGGAGAAGCGATCGGATTGCGCGCGATGACCTGCATGAGCGCTCCGGCCACGGCGAGGCAGGCGCCTACGGAGGCCGCGATCAGCGCCCGGGGAACCCGGGCCGTTCGGATGATGAGCTGCTCCTGCGTTCCGCTGTATCCGGTGAAGGAGCCGATGACATGGCGGAGCGGAATATCGGCCGTCCCGAATGCGATGCTGCATAGAACCGCGAAGGCCAGAAGCGTCATAAATAGAACTATTCCCGTAAGTCTCATGTCGGCCTGCTTTCTTGTTCATAGAACTCTCTTCATCTGCTGCTTCTGCCCGACACCTGCGTTGCCCTCCGCTTCCGCTTCCAGGGTCTTCAAAGCCGTCCAGCCGGATTAACGCGTCTCGGATTCGAAAAGCAGCAGTGGCTATGGAAAAAGTGTAGAAGAAGAATACGGCCCTGTCAACGATTCTGATAATCATTCTCAAATATTCATTGACAGGCGATCCCTTCTTCTCTAGAATTTCTACCTGTACTGATAATGGTTATCATATTAGACATAAAGGGGATTAAGAGAGATGAACAAACGCTTTCTGACCTTCATGGTCTCCATCCTGCTGGTCGGCCTGCTGGCCGCTTGCGGCAGCAACAATAACGCGAACAACTCGGCGAGCGAGCCTGCGGCCAATCAGCCCGCCGCGGACGCCGGAGAGGGATCCTCCGGCGGCGACGCGGAGCGTGTCGTCAAGCATGCGCTCGGAGAAACGATTATCAAGGGCACGCCGCAGAAGGTCGTCGTGCTGACCAATGAAGGCACCGAAGCGGTGCTCGCTCTCGGCGTGAAGCCAGTCGGCGCGGTCAAGTCCTGGACAGGCGATCCTTGGTACAAGCACATCAAGGACAAAATGGAAGGCGTCACCGTGCTCGGCGAGGAAAGCCAGCCGAACATCGAGCTGATCGCCGGCCTGCAGCCCGATCTCATCATCGCCAACAAGATGCGCCACGAGAAGATCTATGAGCAGCTGAGCGCCATTGCGCCGACCGTCGAAGCCCAAGACCTTCGCGGCTATTGGAAGGAAAACTTCACTCTCTATGCCGATGCCCTGAACAAAAAAGCCGAAGGCGAGAAGCTGATCGCCGACTTCGACGCGCGCATCGAGGACTTCAAGGCCAAAGCCGGCAGCAAGCTGAATGAAACGGTATCGATGGTGCGCTTCATGGGCGGCAAGACGCGCGTCTACCACACCGACACGTTCTCCGGCATCATCTTCGATCAGATCGGCATTGCCCGCAACGCGATGACGAAGAACAGCAAGGAAACGTTCGTCGACGAAATCACCAAGGAGCGCCTGCCGGAAGTCGAAGCCGACCGTCTCTTCTACTTCACCTATGACACCGGCGACGGCAAAGGCAATGCTACCGAACAGGAATGGACGGGCGATCCTCTCTGGAAGAGCCTTAAGGTCGTCCAGGAAGGACGGGCCAAGCGCGTAGACGACGCCATCTGGAATACCGCCGGCGGCATCCTGGCCGCCAACCTGATGCTCGACGAGCTGTATCAGATCTACGAAGTGTAGCCTCGCTCGACCTTCAAGCAGAAAAGAAGAAGCTCGCCCTGCAAATGGTTTACGGGGCGAGCTGTTTTTTATTTGAAAACGGTTTTCGACCCCATCTTTAAGAACAGTCCCTTGATTCTTTCCCACTAACAAAAAAAGCCCCGTCATGTTCACATGACGGGGCTTTGCCCTTTCTCGGCTCTTTCTCTTCCTAGCGCTTGCCCGTCATCTTCTCCGGACGGACCCACTCGTCGAACTGCTCGGAAGTGAGCAGGCCGCTCTTGATCGCGCTCTCCTTGAGCGTCGTGCCTTCCTTATGCGCCTGCTTGGCGATCTTGGCCGCGTTCTCGTAGCCGATATGCGGATTGAGCGCCGTCACGAGCATCAAGGACTGATCCAGGTTGTGCTTCAGCGTGTCGAGGTTCGGCTCGATGCCGACGGCGCAATGCTCGTTGAACGAGAGCATGGAGTCGGAGAGCAGCACGACGGACTGCAGGAAGTTGTAGGCGATGACCGGCTTGAACACGTTCAGCTCGAAGTTGCCTTGGCTGGCCGCGAAGCCGATCGCCGCATCGTTGCCCATGACCTGGCAGGCGACCATCGTAATGGCTTCGCACTGCGTCGGATTGACCTTGCCCGGCATGATGGAGCTGCCCGGCTCGTTCTCCGGGATCGTGATCTCGCCGATGCCGCTGCGCGGGCCGCTGGCGAGCCAGCGCACGTCGTTGGCGATCTTCATCAGGTCGGCCGCGAGGCCCTTGATCGCGCCATGCACCCAGACGATCTGGTCGTGGGACGTCAGGGAATGGAACTTGTTCGATGCCGTCACGAAGTTGTGGCCGGTAATCTCGGCCACCTCGGCCGCTACCTGCACCGCGAATTCCGGATGCGCGTTGATGCCGGTGCCGACCGCCGTGCCGCCGAGCGCGAGCTCGCGGATGGCGTCGACGCTGCTCGTCAGCATCCAGGACGATTTCTCCAGCATCGCTTCCCAGCCGCTGATTTCCTGGCCGAGCGTAATCGGCGTCGCATCCTGCAGATGCGTGCGGCCGATTTTGACGATGTCGTCGAACTTGACGCTCTTCTCGTGCAAGGTCGCCTTGAGCACCTCGAGCGCCGGCAGCAGGCGGGTCGATACCGCGATGACCGCCGCGATGTGCATCGCCGCCGGGAACGTATCGTTGGAGCTCTGCGAACGGTTCACGTCGTCGTTCGGGTGGATGCGCACGGAGGAGCCTTCCGCCTCCAGCAGCTGGTTCGCGCGGCGGGCGATAACCTCGTTGCAGTTCATATTGGTCTGCGTGCCGCTGCCCGTCTGCCATACGACGAGCGGGAACTCCCCGTCATGCTTGCCCTCGAGAATCTCATCGGCCGCGCGGCAGATCGCGTCGGCCTTTTCCGGCTCCAGCACGCCCAGCTTGCGGTTGGCCTGAGCCGCCGCTTTTTTCACATATGTCATCGCTTTGACGACCTCAAGCGGCATCTTCTCCCAGCCGATCTTGAAGTTCTCGCGGCTGCGCTGAGTCTGAGCGCCCCACAGCTTGTCCGCGGGAACCTTGATTTCGCCCATCGTATCCTTCTCAATCCGGTATTCCATGATTCCATTCCGCCTCTCTTAAGTCGATAAACCGCTTACTTTCACTCTCCCATTTTACCCAATCCGGGCGCCTGCCGCCAGCGGGGCATGCCCGCCGCGCGCTCAGGCCCTGGCGGCCCGGTAGGCTTGGACGTAAGCCTGGGCCTGCCGCTCGATCAGCGTGTAATCCCCGTGCTTCACCGCTTCCTTGGTCAGATCTCCGCCGATGCCGACCGCGACCGCGCCGGCCTTCACCCACTGCGCCAGATTGGCCAGCGAGACGCCGCCCGTCGGCATGATGTTCGCTTGCGGAAGCGGGCCCTTGACGGCCGTAATCATATCCGGGCCGAACGCGCTTCCCGGAAACAGCTTGACGATGTCCGCTCCGAGCTCCATCGCGGTCTGGATGTCCCGGATCGTCATCGTTCCCGGCATGACCGGCACCGCATAACGGTTGCACAAGCGGATCGTGTCGGGATTGACAGCCGGCGCAACGACGAACTCCGCGCCGCTCAGAATGGCCGCGCGGGCCGTCTCGGGATCCAGCACGGTTCCGACGCCGATGATCGCGTAGGAGTCCGATGCGGGATCCGCCTTGCTGGAATACTCTGCGGCCAGCTGCTGGATCGCCTGCAGCGCCATCGGCACGGTCATCGTAATCTCGATCGCCTTGATTCCCCCGCGGATGGCATGCCTCGCCATGCGGGCGACCTCCTCCGCCGAATCCGCGCGCAGCACGGCTACGACGCCCGCTTCCGCGATTGCTTGAGTCACTCTCAGTTTGCTAAGCATGTCAGCTTCCTCCCCGATTCTTCTGCTCTACGAGCCTCGGCGGCCGGCCTCGTCATGCTGCCGGCCGTGCGGCGATCGCCGCACGGCTGCTTCCCCGCCTCCGGATCGGACAGCCGCCTGAACGGTAGGCTGTCCGATCGCTTTCTTCCATTGTCTCACTAGCCCGTCGCCACCGTCAATCATCGAAGCTATCCACAGAAAGGCCTCTTCCGCATGGAAGAGGCCGATTCATTTTTTATCCACAAGGGGACAACAACTGCCGAAAAAGCCTTTATGAATCCATAGGTTCACGGTTGCAGGCTGCCCGTTCAAGTTATCCCTACAACCCTGTGGATATTGTGGATATCAATTGTGCATATGTGCATAGATTGGGGGATAACTTTTTTCGAGCCGACATCCCCGCTTTTACAAACAAGTAAGGATAACCGGTCCCTGCTCGGTTATGGCAACCGTATGCTCGTATTGCGCCGACCAGGAACGGTCGCTCGTCCGCGCCGTCCAGCCGTCATGGGCAATCCATACTTCCGGCCCCCCAGCCGTCAGAATCGGCTCGACCGTCAGCACCATGCCGGGCTGCAGAACCGCTCCGCTGCCGCCTCTGCTGACATGGTTCACCTCCGGCGGCTCGTGGATGGAGCGTCCGATTCCATGCCCGGCGAAGCTGGACACGACCGAATGCCCCGTCTCCTTCGCCGACTGGACGACCGCGGCGCCGATGTCGCCGAGCCGGCGTCCGACCCGGCACTGGCCGATCCCCTTCAGCATCGCCTGGCGGGCGCCCGCCATCAGCGACTGCACGCCGGAGTCTCCCTTTCCGATCGCATAGGTCCAGGCCGAGTCGGCCTTCCAGCCGTCCACATCGGCAACCATGTCGATCGTCACGATATCTCCCTCCTGAAGCGGCACCGCATCCGGGAATCCGTGGCAGACGACCTCGCCTACCGACGCGCAGGTCGCATAAGGATAGCCTCTGTACCCCTTCTGAGCCGGGTAAGCTCCATGCTCCGCCATCAGCCGTTCTACGAAACGGTCGATCTCAAGCGTCGTGACGCCGGGCGCGATCCGCTTCGCGATCGCATCGTGGCATAACGCAACGACTCGTCCCGCGCGGCGGATCCTGCCGATTTCCTCTTCCGACTTCCATTCCGCCATGGCTGATGCCTCCGCTCCTCGTCCAAGATCAAGATCGCCTTCCAAGCTCCCTCGATCTATGCTATTCGGAAGAGCCGCGCCTCATTCCGCCGCTTCACGGCACGCAAAAATGACCCGGAACTCCGCAGGGGGAGTATCCGGGCCGGGTATATGATAGGCTCGCTTGTTCTAGCTCACGGAGGAATTCATTCTGCCCATTTCATGCTCAACCAGTGACGTCAGCTCATCCTCATATCCGCCGGTGATGCGGTATTTGCGGATGTAATCCTTAACGAACTTCCGCGGATCCTTGGGCTGAAAAATTCTCGTGAGTTCCTTGAGGCTTTCCTTGACTTCATTCTGGCTGTGCTTGGCCATGAAATCTCCTCCTCTAACGCTGGATGTTCATCCGAAACCTCGGATTCGAGAACGTGCAGGTATCCCTATGGTGCAGACACTCCATGGCAGTTGAGCGAATGTTTGTATTTTTCACACTATTATATCACTTCATGCATCAGGTTGGAAGCAAATTCCCAATCATTCCTGCGGAGGGAGTTCTTGATCGTTCGGTTCCTCCTGGGATTTCCAGCTGTCCCGCAAGGACGCCTCGGCCTTGCGCGGGGCCTGGTCCGGATTTTGGCGGCGGTACAAGCGCAGGTAGGCCGCGACGCCGACGACAGCCGCCGCAACGCCGAAGGCCAGCGTCAGAGCCGTCACCCATCCTTCAATCACCATGCCGCCGCCCCCCGCTTCTCCAGTAAATGTCATTACGGAAAAGTATATCGGAAAGGTAAGGCGCTTACAACAGCGGCACCCCGTGCCGTTCCCTCATCTCCCTCTGCAGCCGGCGATCGCCGGAACCGCATCAATTCCCCATCCTTCAAGGATTATCGACAGGAAAGGACAAGCTTTTCAGCTTTTTTACCCTGCATAACCGCCATTTAAACGCTGCCTGGCGAAAGAAATGAAAATCACCGGCTTTGCATCGCTCTCCTTTCTATCATCCGCCGCCAGAGGGATGGGTTGGCCCATCTTCGAGCGTCTATCCCCATTGTATGAGCGGAGGAACGGAAAAAAACCGGAAGGCGCGCTTCCGGCTTGGATGACGGCTCTGCCGCGGTTAGCTGCTGCGGATGATCGGAAGGCCGACAAAGCCCGTCGTTCCTTTTCCGAGCTCGCTTTCGTAGTACATTTTGCCATGATGGTTCTCGACGATCTTGTACGTCATGACAAGGCCCAGGCCGGTTCCCTTCGCTTTGGTGGAAAAGAACGGCTCGCCCAGCTTGGCCAGCTTCTCCGGGGGGATGCCGGAGCCCTGGTCGATGATCCGGGTCCAGGCCATGTTGTCCTCGCCGACCGAAGCCTTTACCTGGATGACGCCGCCGGAGCCCATCGCTTCGATGCTGTTCTTGATCAGATTGATGAACACCTGCTTGAGCTGGTTGTCCACCCCCTGCACGAGCATATCGCTCTCCGGAATTTCCAGCTCCAGCTGCACATTGTTCATGATCGCCTGCGCCTCGATCAGCATCACGACATCCCGGAGCACGGCTCCCAGCGCGACGGGATGGAAGTCGACCGCCTGCGGCTTGGAGAGGACGAGAAGCTCGCTGACGATCTGCTCGATCCGCTCCAGCTCCATCGCCATGATGGAGATGTAGTTGCGCCGGTTGTCTTCCTGCATCAGCTTCGTGAACCCTTTGAGAGAGGTGAGCGGATTGCGGATCTCATGGGCGATGCCGGCCGCCAGCTGGCCGACGGCTCCGAGCATCTCCGACTTGCGGAGCATCTCCTCCGTCGTCTTGCGGTCGGTGATGTTCTCGGAAATCTTCATGTAATGGATCGTCTCGCCGCGCTTCACGATCGGCAGCAGCCTGGCCTGCTCCCAGTAGACGGCTCCGTCCCTGCCGATGCCGGCCAGCTCGCCCTCCCAGATTTCGCCGCGCTTGAGCTTTTCCCAGATGTCCGCGAAGCTGCAGCCGCTCGCCTGCCAGTCATCGAGAGACTCCAGATGCCTGCCGTAGATGCTCTCCGACGTCTCGCCCGTCAGGTCGTGGAACTGCCTGTTGGCGTAGAGGATGCCGCCTTCAAGATCGGAGATGACGACGAGGATCGGACTTTGCTCGATCGCATACGAGAGGCGCAGCAGCTCCTCGTTGGCTTCCTTCAGCTCGGTGATGTCCACGAGCGTGATGATGACGCCTTTGGTCAGATGCTCCAGCGTCCGGTAAGGCATCATCCGCATCTTGTACCAGCGCCCGCTGCGGCTTTTGATTTCCTTCTCCAGCGAACGGAGCGATTGCAGCACCCTGGAGGCGTCCTCCACGAACTGGTCGTAGTAGAATTGATGCGAAATATGATGGAACGGCCGTCCGATGTCCACATTGAGAAGATGGATCTCCTTGGTCACAGCGGGAGTGAAGCGGCGGATGCAGAACTGCGTATCCAGGAAGATCGTGCCGATCTTGGTGCTGACAAGGAACAGATCCATGTCGTTGTTCAGCTCCGTCAGCTCCTGGATTTTGAACTGATACTCGCTGTTGATCGTCACCAGCTCTTCATTGACCGCCTGCAGCTCCTCGTTCGTGCTCTGCAGCTCCTCGTTGGAGGCGATCAGCTCCTCGTTCGTGCTCTGCAGCTCTTCATTGGAAGCCTCCAGCTCCTCGATCGCCGACTGGAGCTTGTCCTCGGTGGAGCGGAGCTGCTGCTCCAGCCACACCATCTGCCTGCGGACGCTGTCGTTCAGATCGATGGAAGCGACCGGAACTTCATCCAGCTCGGGAGCTAGCTCCAGAATGATCAGCATGCTGCCGGCGAACGCCGCTCCGCTCTTCGAGAACGGGCGAACGGTCACGTTGATCCGCTGTTCTCCCGACGCCGTCTGCACGACCAGATGGCGGAATACGACCTCGTCCAGCCCGGCGCGGATCTGCTGGACGGCGGTCATGACCGCGACGGCCAGCCCCGGCTCCAGCATCTTCTGCAGGTTCCATGAAGGCCTGCCCTCCATCGGGGACAGGAACGGCTGCACATTGCCGGTCAAATGCTGGATGTCGAGCTTCTCGTCCACCAGCAGGGAAGGAGCCATATGCTCGTTCACGTATGTACTGTAGAACTGGCTCTGGCGGCGGTTCTCCTGCGCATCCGCCCCGGCATGCTGCTTGCGCCTCTCCCTCAGCTCGCCCGGAGTGGACAGGCTCCTGGCTCCGTCCATGAGCAGCGTCGCGCCGGACGCGCTGTTTTTGCGCTGGCTCTTGTGCCGGAAAATGTTCCATTTGCCGTTGGAGGGCTCGAACAGATGGTCCTGCCTGCCGACGGTCTCGCTCGGCCCCAGGAACAGGAAGCCCCCGGGAGTCAAGGCGAAGTTGAACAGCGACAGCACCTTCTGCTGCATCTCGGGCTGCAGGTAGATGAGCATGTTGCGGCAGCTGATGAGATCGAGATTGCTGAACGGCGGATCCTTCGTCAGGTTATGGGGGGCGAACACGATCAGCCGCCTCAGCTCGCGCGTGACCTGATACGTGTCGCCATGGCGGACGAAGTATTTGTCGAGCCGCGCCTTGGACACCGAGGTCCCGATCGACAGCGGATAGACGCCGTGATTGGCGTAATCGATGGACTGCTTGTCCACATCAGTGGCGAAGATGCGGATGCTGAAGCGGTTCTGGAGACCTTCCTGCTCCAGCACTTCGAGAGCAAGCATCCCGATCGAATAAGCCTCCTCGCCCGTCGAGCAGCCGGCCGTCCAGATCCGCAGCTCGGTGTTCTTGTTCTGCAGCTTGGCGCGGACCAGCTTGGGCAGCACCTTTTCCCGGATGATGTCGAACGCTTCGGGATCGCGGAAAAAGTGGGTGACGTGGATGAGCAGATCCTGCCTCAGCGCCAGCACCTCCTCCTCCCTCGACTCCAGCAGAAGCTCATAATCGGCCAGGGTTGCCGCCCCCGCCTCGGCCATCCTCTTCTCGATTCTCCGCAGCAGGCTGTTCTTCTTGTAAAAGCTGAAATCGATGTTCGTGCGCTCCCGGACCCTCTCCAAAATCTTGGCGAGCAGCGCCTCCGAGTCGTTCAAGGCGGCGGCCTGCACCGCATAGCTGGGGCTTGGAATCAAGGAAGCGGGAAATTTGAGCTTGGACGCGATCTTCTCCGGAGCGAGCACGAAATCGACATGCC
>Ga0194137_10002865_pt1 | contig 10059 bp, 10 predicted proteins | sample TARM_MetaG_T3_14_FD_134025 | JGI IMG/M metagenome (GOLD analysis project Ga0194137, IMG submission 134025) | Freshwater microbial communities from Pennsylvania, USA, analyzing microbe dynamics in response to fracking - TARM_MetaG_T3_14 (version 2) | ecosystem: Environmental > Aquatic >...
AGGAACGGGCGAAGGCGGCGGCAGAAGCCCAGGCAAAGAAAAAAGCCGAAGCGGAAAAGGCTGCCGCAGAGGGCGAGGCTGTTGATGAGCGATCCGCCAAGGCCGCCCTGGTCGAACAGGCCCTGGCCCGCAAGAAAGCAAAAACCGAGGCATCCCGGCCACAGCCACCGGTCGCCGATACCGCAGAGGAGAAACCTGACATTGAGGCCCTGGAAAAACAACTGACGCAGGCCCAGTCCAAGCTGGAAACCATGCAGAGTATGCTCGATGACGCCAAGGCACAGCAGGCCGACAACGTCGAGAAGCTGGAGCGGGCCGTTGCCAAGAACCACGACCGCGTCAAACGGGCCGAACACGCACTGGCTGAGGCCAGAGGCAAGCTGGCGGCCCGGCCGACCACCGAATCCCAGTCCACTCAATAAACGGAATCAGGCAGCCAATGGCGTTCGTTCAACAGTCTTCACCTCATGCCCACAATGCCCGCCCGACATCCCGCGTGATGTTGTGGGTCATGATTGCAGCGCTGCCTGGTCTGCTCGCCCAGACCCTGTTTTTTGGCTGGGGCAACCTCATCAATGTGGTTTTCTGCGTCGCCGTTGCCGTGGCGTCGGAAGCCGCCCTGCTTCGCCTCCGGAAAAAACCGGTGGCGTTCTTTATCAGGGACAATACCGCCGCGGTTACCGGCCTGTTGCTTGGCCTTTCACTGCCACAATTCGCCCCCTGGTGGGTTTCGGCCGTGGCAGTCATCTCCGCCATCGTTGTTGCCAAGCAGCTTTACGGAGGGCTGGGCTCGAATCCGTTCAATCCGGCCATGGTGGGTTATGCACTGGTACTGGTGTCGTTTCCCGTTGCCATGACAACCAACTGGGCAGAACCGGCCATGCTCTGGAACGGTGCACCCGGCTTTGGAGAGACGCTGGCGACCATTGCCTCCGGCCAGCAAACAGCGGTCGACGGCTGGACCATGGCAACCCCGCTCGATGAATACAAGCACAAGATCACCACCCATACCGCAGCCGAGGTCCTTAACCACCCGACCTTTGGTGAGGGTATCGCCAAAGGCTGGGAATGGGTCAATGCGGCATTCCTGGCCGGAGGTCTCCTGCTCATCGGTCTGCGCATCATCAGCTGGCATATTCCGGCAGGATTTCTTGGCGGCCTGGTTGTGATGAGTCTGGCCTTTGGCAGCAATTCGGATCTGTACGTGCCAGTCTCTCTCCACCTGCTGGCCGGCGGTACCATGCTCGGGGCGTTTTTTATTGCCACCGACCCGGTATCCGCGGCTACCAGCCACCAGGGAAAGCTGATCTATGGGGCCGGAATCGGCATTCTGATCTACCTCATTCGCACCTGGGGCAACTATCCGGACGCTGTTGCCTTCAGCGTCCTGCTGATGAACTTTGCCGTTCCATTTATCGATCACTACACACCGCCGCGGACTTATGGCCATCACAAGCCCCGCAGGGGTGTGCCGGGCAATCAGGGATAAACCATGGCCGCCATCGTACAGTCCATGCGTCGCAGTGCCATCGGTCTCGGCTTGTTCGCCGTCATAACCGGTGGCACCATTGCAGTGACCCAGGTCGCCACAGAGGCGCGGATCGAAGAGCAGGCCGCACGCGCGGAAGCTGAGGCATTGTTCGAGATTATTCCGGAAAGCCAGCACACCAATGATATGCTCAGGGATACCGTCAAGCTCCCGGCCAGTGACCGTCTGAGCCAGCCCGGCCCGCTCACCGTCTGGGTAGCCCGGAAGAACGGCCAGCCAGTTGGTATGATCATGCCCATAGTCGCACCGGACGGCTACTCCGGGAAAATCCACCTGCTGGTGGGTGTAGACATGCAGGGCACCATTCTCGGTGTTCGGGTAACCAGCCACAAGGAAACGCCCGGGCTGGGTGACCGCATTGAGACCAAAAAGTCCGACTGGATCAAAACCTTCGAAGGTCGCTCTCTGGGCCAGCCACCTCATCGGGAGTGGAACGTGAAGAAAAACGGCGGCGTGTTTGACCAGTTCACCGGCGCTACGATCACCCCGCGGGCGGTGGTAAAGGCTGTACAGAAAGCGCTGATCTATTTTCGAGAGAATCGCCAGGTAATCCGGGAGCGTCTCAACGAAGCGCCATCCCCGAGAGATGAAGCCCTCAAACCGGAAGCGATTGCCGGCGAATCGGCCAATACGGAGCATTCCTGAATATGGCGACCAAATCTTCCAGCGAAATTGTCCGGGACGGGCTCTGGGACAACAATCCGGCCCTGGTGCAGGTGCTCGGGCTGTGTCCGCTGCTGGCTGTTACCAGCACCGTTGTCAATGCCATTGGCCTGGGCGTGGCAACCCTGATGGTGCTCATGGGCTCCAACTTTGCGGTGTCCTTGATTCGCAACTTCGTCAGTGAATCCGTGCGGTTGCCAGCTTTTGTCATGATTATCGCCTCGTTCGTAACCTGTGCCGAACTGCTGATGCAGGCGTTCACCTACGAGCTATACCAGATACTCGGCATTTTCATACCGCTGATCGTGACCAACTGCTCGATTCTGGGCCGGGCTGATGCTTTTGCTTCCAGGAATCCGCCGGTCCCCGCCCTGCTGGATGGCGCCATGATGGGAATCGGCTTTCTGGCTGTCCTGGTGGTTCTGGGAGGTATGCGGGAACTCATCGGCCAGGGCAGCCTGTTTGTCGACATGAACCTGCTGTTTGGCCCGGGGGCAGCTGACTGGGTCGTCCGGCCGTTCGAAAACTACCCGGACATGCTGTTCATGATCCTGCCTCCCGGCGCCTTTATTGGCCTGGGCGTGCTGATCGCACTCAAGAATGGTATCGACAATCATCTCGCCGAACGCCGCAAGGTGAGCGAACCGGCACCGGTTGCCGCCGGAAGTAAGCGGGTCCGGGTTACCGGCAACGTCTCCTGAATATCGGGTTGCAGATAACTGAGAGCTGATGAACAAACAGAAACGAATTGAGATTTTTACCAGGCTGCGGGACGCCAATCCCAACCCGACCACGGAACTGAACTACTCAAACCCCTTCGAGTTGCTTGTTGCCGTCATCTTGTCTGCCCAGGCAACCGACGTTGGTGTCAACAAGGCCACCGATAAACTGTTCCCGGTAGCCAGCACCCCGGAAGCCTTACTGGCTCTGGGTGTTGACGGGCTCAAGGACTACATCAAAACCATTGGCCTTTTTAACAGCAAGGCCGAGAATGTGATCAAGACCTGCCGCATTCTTGTGGAAAAGCACGGCGGCCAGGTACCACAAAGCCGGGAAGATCTTGAGGCCCTGCCGGGGGTTGGCCGCAAGACCGCCAATGTGGTCCTCAATACTGCCTTTGGCCATATGGCGATGGCCGTGGACACCCATATCTTCCGGGTTTCGAACCGGACCGGCATCGCCCCGGGAAAGAACGTTCTGGAAGTGGAGCAGCGGTTGATGCGGCTGGTACCGAAAGAGTTTCTGCTGGACGCCCATCACTGGCTGATCCTTCATGGGCGCTATACCTGTACCGCCCGTAAGCCCAAATGCGGGGCCTGCATTATCGAGGATCTGTGCGAATTCAAACACAAGCGCGACTACCTCTAACCCGGCTCTGAAACCCGGCAACGGACGAAAAAAGCCGGCGGGAGCCGGCTTTTCATAACGGGATGCGGTCGTGTCTTAACGCTGTCCCAGCATTTTCTCTTTCAAATCCTTCTGGGCAGGCTGATCGGAAAGCCAGATCCCGAACAGGGCTTTCTTGAAGGCCAGATCACCCACAGTATCCTTGAGTTTGCCATTCTTGAGAACCTTGACGCCCTCGCCGGGCAGGTAGACCAGATCAAACACATCGCCCTCTGAGATTTCTTCCTCAAAGACCGCCATGAACTGATCAACATCATCCTGGATCGCGGACATATCGCCGCCAGTTGACGCCTCAAAGCCTTCCAGGGTCGCCTCTGTCATACGGTCGCTGGTGATCATGCCGGAGATAATATGCAGCGTGATGGCCTGTGGCTCATCGGCATTGATCACTGCCTGTCCATCGCTGATCGTTTCCGGGACATACAGGCCGCCCACATACAGATCCATGAACCACTTGGAACGGGTGCCTGCACCGTTCAGCTTGAGCTCGGTATCCATGGCGGAATAGGTTTCCGGAACATCAACGCCCTCGACGGTGAGTGCAGAGGCCGGTGTGGAGAGCATGGCTGCCATCACAAGGGAGGCAAAGCCGGTAGTAAGAGCCTTCTTCATAGTCCTTTCCTTTTCGATCGTTATTATTGACGTGTTTCATTCGTGCACCGGGTTTCGACACCCTTATCCCAGCCCGGTCCGGGCATTCTATCAACGAGACCGGTGGGCAAGGCACAACGTGGTTCTCATTTGCGGCGATGCTGAAACACAAAAACCGGCCGGGTAGACTCCCGGCCGGTTTTTGTTCGATCGATTGATGACAAAGGACTTACTTGAACAACAGGTTCCCGGAAAGGCCTTCCTTCTCCAGAATTTCCCGGAGACGGCGAAGGGCCTCAACCTGGATCTGGCGAACACGTTCGCGAGTCAGCCCGATTTCCTGACCGACTTCTTCCAGAGTGCTCACCGGGTAGCCTCGCAGGCCAAACCGGCGGGAAAGCACTTCCTGCTGCTTGTCACTGAGCTGATCAATCCACTTTTCCAGGCAGGAGCACATGTTGTTATCCTGCAGGAGATCTGCCGGATCAGAAGCCCCCTCGTCCGCTACGGTGTCCAGCAACGATTTCTCGCCACCGGTGCCAATCGGCGTATCCATTGACGCCACACGCTCGTTGAGACCCAGCATCCGTTTGACGTCGGCAACCGGCTTGTCCACCATTGTGGCAATTTCTTCGGCGGATGGCTCATGGTCCAGTTTCTGGGTAAGCTCCCGCGCCGCCCTCAGGTAGAGATTCAGCTCCTTCACCACATGTATTGGCAGACGGATTGTACGGGTCTGGTTCATGATGGCCCGTTCAATAGTCTGACGAATCCACCAGGTGGCATAGGTTGAAAAACGGAAACCGCGTTCGGGGTCGAACTTTTCAACCGCCCGGATCAGCCCCAGGTTGCCTTCTTCAATCAGGTCCAGAAGCGTCAGGCCCCGGTTCACATAGCGGCGGGCAATCTTGACGACCAGCCGAAGGTTGCTCTCAATCATCCGCTTGCGTCCGGACTCCTCGCCCTTACGCGCCAGCCGGGCAAAGTAGACCTCTTCTTCCGGAGTCAGGAGTGGTGAAAAACCGATTTCGTTGAGGTAAAGCTGAGTGGCGTCCAGCTGTTTCTGGCTGGTGAAGTAGCGCCCCTGGGTGGGAAAACCTTCCTCGACATCCGCAACCTCATCGGTAGCCTCCTTGTCGACTTTTTCTTCTGCTAACAGTTGATCCTCTGACTCCTCAATATCCGACACACGATCAATGATGATGTCTTCGTTCTCTGCTGACATTGTTCTTGCCCCGCCTCTCAATAATCCTGGATGTTCGTCCGATACTTCTTGTTATTGCGGACGTTTTCGTCTTCATGCTTGCTTCAGGACATTTTGTTGGTCGGCCCCTCAAGGCCCTTACCGTTCTTGTTTTTCTTGCGAATGCGGTCTGTTTGTCAGTGCCGGGGTGTGCAATCAGGCAGCCTGCTGACTGTTCCTGTCATCGGCGCGGTGGCAGATAGTGGACTGGATCAACCGGGTTGCCATTTTTTCGGATTTCAAAATGCAACATGGGTCGCTCAGCGCCACTGCTACCGAGCTCTGCGATCACCTGCCCGGCTTTCACATCCTCCCCTTCCTGCACCAGAATCTTCCGGTTATGAGCGTAAGCACTCAAGTAGTGCTCATTATGGTTCACGATAATCAGATTGCCATATCCAAGCAACCCGTTGCCGGCATAAACCACATTACCTTTAGCCGCAGCCCTTACAGCATCCCCGGCTTGCCCGGCTATATCAACACCTTTATTGACTTTTCCGGATGTTGAATAACCAGCAATTACAGTGCCAACATGAGGCCAACGCCACTCGATGCGGGCTACGGTCTGAGTCTGAGAGTCTAACGGTTGCCCTTTTCGAGGCGCCTTGGTCACCGAAGGTTTTGGTGTGGATTCGGCTGTCGGTCTCGGTGGCGAAACACGGCTTCGATTGTCGGCGACGGGCGCGGACGCCCTGCCTGTCGACCCAGTCTGTCTGTTGGACGTTACAGTTCCGCGAAGGTCGAGTCGCAGCACCTGTCCCGCTTTCAGGTTCCAGGGCGGACCAATACCGTTGGCACTGCCCAGCTCGCGATAGTCCCGGCCATACCTCCAGGCGATGCTGTAGAGAGTTTCCCCTGGCTGTACCACGTGGCGCCCCCAATAAACCGGAGGGTTGTAGAGATCATCCTGGTACAGCGCCGGAGTATTGCAGCCGGACAGAAGCAGCAGGGCAACCAGAGAAATCAGTGTGAGCGGCCGGCACTTCGGCTTTTTTGCGGGGCGCGATGGGTCGCAGGCACCGGGCGGGAACCGCGGGGACGCCGTCAGAGCGGCATGAAGTGACCCACGCAAAAATCTCACAGAAATAAGAGCGACCCAGTTATGCAAAATCCGTATAAAGAAAACTATCTGCAGAAACAGATCCTAAAGTTTTCATAGTAACTTCCTAATATATTGCACATTTTCTGATCAAATCCAAGTTACTTGCCGGCCATCGCTGTTACCTCTCGAAACACACGTTTTGTGCGCCAGGTAACACTTTGGCAAGGCTAAGCAGCCTCGCGGCTGCGCCAACCAATCCATTCCACCAATAAAACCAGGCAGAATCCGGCCAGCGCCATCATTAGGGCCATGAGTATCCGGGGGTCCTGCCCTACCTGCTCAGCAAATGTCCAGGGCCAGATATTCACCTCGTTAAGAGGCACCTGCTCACCAGCACTGTTGGTGCGCCAGGTGAGCGTTTCTTTCCAGGGCCAGACTTTATTGAGAGCGCCAATCATAAAGCCGGTCAGCAAAGCCAGCACCAGATCATGAAAATGGTGAAACGCCCAGGTAATCAGACGGGCAATCGAGAGCAGACCCACCAGGCACCCCGCCATAAACAACAGCAAAATGCCCAGATCCAATGCCTTGATCGCCGCCAGCACCGGTGCATACATACCGATAATCACAAGGATAAAGCTTCCTGAGATACCCGGCAGGATCATGGCACAGATAGCCAATGCGCCAGCTCCGAAAAATGCCAGCCCGGAGGGCGACACCTGACCGGCCGACAGGCTGGTTATCCACCAGGCAATGGCAATCCCTGCAGACAGCGGAAGCAATAACGCCGGCTTGTATTGCCGGACCTGACGACCGACATGCCACACCGAGGCGACAATCAACCCGAAGAAAAAACTCCAGATCAGAATCGGAAAGGCCACCAGCAGATAACTGATCGCCGAAGCCAGCGTGGCAATGCTCGTGAGAACACCCCCGAGCAGGCATAGCAGAAAGGTTCCATCACAGAGTTGCCAGAATGCCCTGAACTGGCCCCGGAAAAGGTGGCGATAGGCAGCAGCGGGAACGGCACTGATTGCTTCAAGCAATCTGAAGTAGATACCGGTAATAAAGGCAATGGTTCCGCCGGAAACTCCCGGCACAATATCCGCGGCCCCCATGGCGATACCCCGGAGAAACACTGCGGCAAGGTGATGATTACGGGCGACATCAAGATCGGAACCGTTAGTAGCGGAGTTGGTCATGGTTATCGGACAACTCCACCCAGAAGAGGCACAAACCGGACAGGTTCCAGTTCCTTGAATTCGAACCGATCGCCCCGGCGAATCACCTCCATCAACACCTGGTTCTCCTCACCCACGGGCGCAATCAGTACGCCGCCGTCTGCCAGCTGGGCAAGCAGCTCAGAGGGGATCTCTATGGGTGCCGCTGTCACGATAATGCCATCGAAAGGCCCGCGCTCCGGCCAGCCCATGCCTCCGTCGGCATGCTTGAGAAATACGTTCCTGGCGTTCAGTTGGCGCAACCGTTCCCGGGCGCGATCCTGCAGCGCTTTAATACGCTCGACGCTGTATACGTCGGCAAATAACCGCGACAGCACCGCCGTCTGGTAGCCGGAGCCGGTGCCCAGCTCCAGCACATTCGAAGGCCCGTGGCCGAGCATCAGCTCTGTCATCCGGGCGACGATGTAAGGCTGGGAAAGGGTCTGACCGTAGCCGATGGGCAGTGATGTGTCTTCGTAAGCCCGATGGGACAGAGCTTCGTCAAGGAAGATGTGCCGGGGCACTTCCCCCATGATTTCCAGAACCCTGTCGGACTCAATACCAGCCTCCCTGAGACGTTGGACCAGGCGCATTCTGGTACGCCGGGAGGTCATACCGATGCCTTCGAGCTGAGCATTCATCCACGATCCTCCAGCGCATCCACCCACTCCCGGAGCGGAACCAGAGCCTCATGACGGGTCATGTCAATATGAACGGGGGTTACCGACACGTAGCCTTCGCGAACGGCGTGGAAATCGGTTCCCGGGCCGGCATCGCCCCCCTCTCCGGCTGCACCGATCCAGTACCTTTCCTTACCCCGTGGGCAGGTCATGGGAACTGCACCTTCGGCGCGTTCACGGTGGCCCAGCCTGGTAACACGAATTCCGGCCAGTTTCTCCCAGGGCACATCCGGCACGTTCACATTGAGGATGGAACGTGGCCCCAGAACCAGGGAGCGTTCGCTCTCCAGGAACATTCGCACCACCCGTGCAGCCGTCTGGTAATGAAAATGGCCATCGTTAACCAGTGAAACCGCAATCGCCGGCAACCCCAGATGGCGACCCTCGGTGGCCGCAGCAACGGTACCGGAGTATATGATGTCATCACCCAGGTTGGCGTGGGTGTTGATTCCTGAAACCACCCGATCGAACGGTTGCCGGAACAGACCGTTCACTGCCAGGTGCACACAGTCAGTTGGCGTTCCGTCCACTGAACGAAACCCATTGGGGTGTTCTTCCACCGTCAGGGGACGGTTCAGGGTCAACGCGTTGCTGGCACCGCTGTGGTCGCGGTCCGGCGCGACAACCTCAAGTTCACCCAGCCCCTTCAGACCCTCATAGAGGGCAATCAGACCCGGTGAATGAACGCCGTCATCGTTCGACAACAGAATACGCACAGTGTTCTCCGCTAGCCTTGTTGTTCGTTATGTCGGCCGAGGCTCATGTCCTCAAGCTCGAAAATATCACTCAAAACCGTCGTGGCGTACTGACCGGGTGACAGAAAAAATGCCAATTCCAGGCTGTCCTCGCCCAGCCATTGCCAGGAGAGCCCCTCGGGCTTTACCGCCAGGGGCCGTCGCTCCGGTTTCATCCGGGTGACCGAGAACAGGTCCGCCAACCCGGGTGTTTGTGCGACAATATCCCTTTCAAGGGTTTCCAAAGCTCCTGAAGCCGTGGTGCCCCCGTCACCCCATAACGGCCCGGTTGCCTCTGGCTCCACCCAGGTGCCATCTTCAACCCGCACCGCAAGCACCTCGTTAAACAACCATGAACGTGCCGCCGAAAAGTACAATACGTTTTTCGCGCCTTCGCTGCCACCGCGCTTTTTACCGCCACGGCCCTTTCCCCCGGCTCGGCCGCGCCGGTTGAGGGTGGTTGGATCCAGGGACACCGCCCGATCAAGGTTGGCGCCACCGATGCCAAACCGCTGGGGTCCGAAATAATTGGGTGCCCCTATGTCAGCGAGTCGACGCAGCGCGTCTTCAATAACCTGACAGTCCCCGGTGACGCCCCGCAGGGTAATCACAAAACCATTGCGACTGTGATCCCCGCGCCTCAATTTCCGGGCCTGTCGCGAGGCTGCCAGAACCGGCCAGCGAGCTGCAATCTCTCGAATCAGTGAGGCATCCTCGATCTCACACCCGGGCCGGTAGAGGCTGAACCACTGACGTGTCACGGCATGCCGGTCCTTGAGCCCGCAGAAGCCGACGTCAAAGCTGCTACAACTGGCCAGTCTGGCCAGCTCACGGGCAACATAGTCCGTGTTGTCGCCAACCTTCTCGAGTTTCAGACAGAGATGCTCGCCGCCTCCCGCCACCGGCTCAGCATGGGCATCAGAATAGCCG
>Ga0194137_10002867_pt1 | contig 10056 bp, 8 predicted proteins | sample TARM_MetaG_T3_14_FD_134025 | JGI IMG/M metagenome (GOLD analysis project Ga0194137, IMG submission 134025) | Freshwater microbial communities from Pennsylvania, USA, analyzing microbe dynamics in response to fracking - TARM_MetaG_T3_14 (version 2) | ecosystem: Environmental > Aquatic >...
CTTCATCCGCCGCGAAGCCGCGGACAACAACCTGCCGTGCCTGACCTCGCTGGATACAACCGAGGCGCTGCTGCAGGCGATGGAAATGATGCATTTCCAACTGCAGGCAGTCGGGACCGAACCGGCCTGAATATTTATAAATACCTGATTTCAGATGCAAAAAGGCCGCAAGCTTACCCTGTATGGATAAGCTTGCGGCCTTTTCAGTGTGGACTATATTTTTCGATAATATAGAGAGCGTCCCGGACGCCAGTATGCATTTCAATGCTGTCTTCCGTGAAGTCCACGGTCATTTCGAGCCTTTTTTCCAAATCTATGGCTTTCAGAGTGAACGAATCTTTGGCCAGTTCCAATTTACGGATATCCAAGCGTGTGTTTACAGGCAAGTAAATGACAATCCTCGTGTTAGTTTTTCCTAAGCGTATTTGACCAGTGTTTTTTAGAATAAGATCTATTGGTTCAACATCAAATAATTGATATGTAGCAACCATTTGTTTTAAATATCCAAAATCATCTGCTCCAGGGAAGCGCATCGCATCATTCAAATCATAAGGTTGGTCGAAGCCTTCGCCTTCGACTATGCCGAATCGCTCACCGGTCCTGTGCCAGCTCCAAATTCCGTGTGCACCATAGGTTATGCCTGCACTTGCTCCAGCAAGGATGCTTTGCCATGCCACTCTCCGGCAATCCTCCTGTGTGAATCGACCAAATGAATGCCGGCTGTAGCTGATCTGTTCATAGCAAGGTTCAGTGTTTATGATCGGCAGCTGTATTCCGTTTGCTCTTAATTTCATGGGTATTTCGTATACTTTTTCGGGATATTCTTTGTTATGACCGGACTGATAGCTGAAGAAGTCTGAAGCTTCCAGAAAAACTGCAGGTATTTCATCCAATCGGCCTCTTATGTGAAAAGTAACCAGTGCATCATCATCATATTTTTTTAAAGTTGTCAGTGCGATGTTGTAATATTCAATCGTAGCTTCTGAAGGGAAATCAGTATCGCCGCTGATAAAATAGATGGGGTTAAACTTTTTGTACCTTTGTGCCACATAGGTAACATAAGGTTCTATCTGGTTTTTGTCCATCAGGTTGTTCCGGTTCATGGGTTCAGTCCAAGTATCGGGAACATAATTAGCCCAGAGCAGCACAAGTGCAGGAGTTAACTCGTATTTTTCCATGATCGACAGCATTTCTTCGACGCGATCAAAATAGGCAATATTCAATTGCGAATAATCATAGATATAATGATTGGTATCGTCGAGACTTACCAGTTTAAATGGGTCCCTCCTGGTTTGGGTGGAGCTTGCATCCCATTGGCGCAATAAATTTAGCTGAATAACAGTGAATCCTTGGTTTTTTCTGATTCTGCAGTAATTTTCAAATTCAAACAGCTCAGCATTAGTAAACGCACTCCAACAAGTATCCGCCAAGAAAAAGAAATCCCTGCCGTCTTGCTGGAACCGCATTTTATCGATTGTTAGCATCCGAACAACTCCTTGAAAACGTTATTTTGATAATCGAATCCTAACACACAAAATAAATGCCGTCAATTTAATTTATATAAAATAATCTTTGTTTAGCTCGTTTTGTTTAGTTAAATAGCAAGTGTAAAATCTTTAGATTGTCGAAAAAAGGTCAGACAACGGAGTCTCTTTCGATTAAATTGGTATTGATGAAAGAGTGCATCCCATAATCTTCTTCTTGTCTTTCCAGATTCGCAAGCATTTTTCGCATGGCTTCTTGTGCGATTTTTTGTTTATTGACGCCGATTGTTGTAAGTTCTGGCGTAATCACTTTTGATTCGGGTATGTTATCAAACCCAATTACTGAAATATCCTCCGGAACAGTGATCTTCAGTGCGGACAGCGTTCTGATTAAGCTAATCGCGATATAATCGTTCTCGCAAAAAACAGCTGTTGGTAAGCTGGAATCTGATTGTAAATCAGTGAAATTTTCTATATCTGTTTCGATTTTCATACCATGCATTTGGTAAATGTTTACGTCTTTCGATGAAATGCCATGGGAGTTCATGGCATCAAAGAAGCCGCGTTTCCGCTCGGAGAAGTTATATATCCGCGTTTTTGATTCTGCATATCCAACTTTATGATGACCTTTTTTGATCAGATACTCGGCAGCCTGATAGGCTCCTTGATAGTTATTGATCGAAATGAAATCCAGATTCGATTGGGGAGCGCAGGTATCCAGCACCACCAAATTCTTCTGGATCTTCTGGACTTCTTCAATCTGCTGAAGCGTAAGGTTGGTGCCCAGAAGAAAAATACCGTCGGAAGGCTGTTCGTCCTCGATTCTTTTTAAATCCTCTCGTATCGAATTGGAATCTATCGAGGAAATCAGCAAGGAGAAAGGATAATTTTTCAGTTCATTGGTAAAATATCCGAGCAGTTCGTTAAAAAAGGGCATGTTGTGATAGTTATCTTCAATCAGATCGGTAGCCTTGCAGCCCACGAAACGAATCACATAGTTGGTGGAGTTGGATGGGTTGATGTATTTTTTTTTGATTTTTTTCAGCGGCACGTAATTGTGCTCTTTTGCAATTCTCAAGACAGTCGCTCTCGTCTCTTCACTGACTCCTGGCTTGCCGTTCAACGCGAGTGAAGCTGCCGACTTCGATACGTTGGCTAATCTCGCTATATCCTCAAGTTTCACATTCATACACCTCTGTAAAGTTTATATTTAGTTTAGTTTATGTAAGTGTATCACTTGTTTTGTTGTTAAGCAAAGGTAAAAATGCGTATTTTGCAACATTTTCTATTGACCTTAACTAAACTAGGTGTTATTATCGTCTAAAGAAAGTGATTTATTTATATAAAACAAATGAAATTAAGAATTTTGTTTAGTCAGCAGGAGGAGTGAAAGGAATGGACAAAATTAAAATCGGTTTTGCGCCAACAAGAAGAAATCTGTTCAGCGCAGCGGCAGCAATTGAATATGCAGATTTAACAAGAGAGAAACTGGACGAGTTTGGGATAGATTATGTGGACATCAAAGAAATCAATGAGGATGGCCTTCTGTATGATGATACAGGGCTGGAAAAAATTGCCGAGAAGTTTGCGGCCGAAAAAATTGATGGCTTGTTCCTTGCGAATGAAAATTTCGGAACAGAGTACGAATGCGCAAGATTGGCGAAAAAGTTGAATGTGCCTGTATTGCTTTGGGGCCCTAAAGATGAACATCCTGCAGATGATGGTTCTAGGCTGCGCGATACCCAGTGTGGATTGTTCGCAATCGGAAAAGTACTGCGCCGATTCAAAGTCCCGTTTACCTATGTACGCAATTGTGATTTGGCTGACCCTGCTTTTGAAAGGGGTATTAAAGATTTTGTGAAGGTCTGCAACGTGGTGAAGGTGTTCCGAAATACGCGCATCCTCCAGATTGGGCCGCGGCCTTTTGATTTCTGGTCGACGATGTGCAATGAAGGGGAATTATTGGAACGCTTCAATATTCAATTGTCACCCATTCCCTTGAATGAACTTGTTAAGGAAATCAAAAAAGTCCAAACTGAAGAATCAGATCTGATCCGAGAGAATATCGATCATGTTCATGAGCTTGCAGAAGTACAGATTAAGCCGGACGAATTGAGGATGGTCGTTGCTTTGAAAATAGCCATCCTTAATTTGGCTGAGGCATACGGTTGTAATGCCGGAGTTATTCAATGTTGGACCGCCCTGCAGGATGAAATCGGAATTCTGCCATACGCAGCATTGTCTCTGTTACAGGATGAAGGTTTGCCGGTCACTTGCGAAACCGACGTCCATGGAGTCATTTCCCAATTGTTGGTTGAAGCTGCTACATTAGGTGAACATCGCGCCATGTTTGCGGATGTGAACACGCGTCATCCATCGAATGAAAACGGGGAGTTGCTTCAGCACTTGGGCGTTTTCCCATTATCGACTGCAAAAACAAAACCGATTTTGCCGCCGAGACATTTTGTATTCGATTATCCCGGATCTGTCGGGTTTGAAGCAAAAGAAGGCGACTTGACGCTCTGCCGATTTGACGGAGACAACGGCGAATATTCCTTATTGATGGGAAACGCAAAAGTCATCGATGGCCCTTACAACCAAGGGACCTATGTATGGGTGGAGTTCGAAAATCTGAATCGGTTGGAAACCAAGTTAGTGTATGGTCCATACATTCACCATATATCTGCTGTTTATGACAAAGTTGTCCCGGTGCTTTACGAAGCGTGCAAATACATAGGCATTCAGTCTGATTTCTATGATCCGATTGAAGAAGACATTCAAGCATATCTCAGAGGGGAGTAACTATGGACACGACAATAAATGCCTTAGAAATGAAAGCGGTTGACATCAGGCGGTCTGTACTGACGCTAGTCAAGGAAGGCGAGACCGGGCATACCGGTTCCGACTTATCTTGTACCGACATCCTTGTGGCGCTCTACTATAATATTCTGAACATTGATTCGAAAGATCCGAATGACCCAGACAGGGACCGCTATATTCAAAGCAAAGGACACGCAGCGGAAGTATTATGGGCGATCTTGGCTGACAAAGGCTTCTTTCATGAGAGTGAACTAAGTACTTTTTCCAAATTCGGTTCGAGGCTGATCGGACATCCCAACAATAAAGTGGATGGTGTGGAAATGAATACGGGTTCCCTTGGACATGGTTTGTCCGTATCTGTTGGAATCGCACTTGCCGCAAAAATGGACAAAAAACCTTATCAAACATATACGTTGATGGGCGACGGGGAATTGGCTGAAGGGTCGGTTTGGGAAGGCGCCATGGCGGCAGCGCACTACAAGTTGGATAATCTGACGGCAATCATTGACCGTAACGGCCTACAAATCACAGGCAAATCAGAAGATGTGATGGGTATGGAGTCCTTAAGAGCTAAATTTGAGGCATTCGGTTGGCATGTGATTGATGTCAAAGACGGCAACAGTATGTCTGAACTTGTTGAAGCGTTTGAAGCGCCGACGAAGACAGGCAAGCCGAAATTGATCATCGCCCATACGACGAAAGGCAAAGGAATTTCATTTGCCGAAAATCAGCCGCAATGGCATCACAAGGTTCCGAGCGATAGTGAATTTGCAAAGGCGATGGAAGAATTGGATGTACGGATGGAGGTTCTGGCAAATGAGCGTTGAAAAGAAAAATTCTGTGGCAAACCGGCAAGTCGTCTGTGACGTCCTTGTTGAGTACGCAGGGCAGAACAGGGATTTGGTGGTATTGACGAGTGATTCCCGTGGGTCCGCATCTTTGGCAAATTTTGCCGAAAAACTGCCTGACCAGCTGGTTGAAGTTGGGATTGCTGAGCAGAACATCGTCAGCATAGCTGCGGGACTGGCCCACAGCGGGAAGAGACCTTTTGTGGCATCACCGGCCTGTTTCCTGAGTATGCGTAGCATAGAACAGATTAAAGTCGATGTCGCCTATTCAAATACCAATGTCAAACTTATCGGAATCAGCGGGGGCGTCAGTTATGGCGCGCTGGGGATGAGTCACCACTCTTTGCAAGACATTGCAGTGACACGGGCGATCCCGAATCTGCAGGTGTTGCTTCCAGCAGATCGGTTTGAGACGGAAAAAATGTTCCAGGCATTGGCAACCAGTGATGAACCCGCTTATATCCGCATCGGCAGAAATCCGGTGGAAGATTGCTACGACTCCTCGGACTATAACTTTGAAATCGGTAAGGCGGTTACGTTGCGAAACGGAAATGATATAACCATAGTGGCTACGGGAGAAACTGTGCGGATTGCACTGGATGCATCTGATCAATTAAGGGAGGCCGGAATTGAAGCTAGAGTATTGAACTATCATACGATAAAACCCTTTGATTCCGAAACGCTTCTGCAAGCCGCATCTGAAACAGGGAAAATCATTTCAATCGAAGAACACAGCATATATGGTGGGCTTGGAGGTGCAGTTGCAGAAGTGTTGTCAGAAAAAACAGGAGTATCCCACAAAATCATGGGAATGCCTGACGAACCGGCAATCACTGGGAATGCCAGAGAAATTTTTGATCATTATGGACTGAATTCCCAAGGTGTCAGAAAGTTTGCCTTAGAGATGGTGAAGGAACATGTCAGATAATCGCATACATAAGTTGGTACTCGATCAGAGCACATCAGGCACAAAATTATTATTGGTTGGAATAGAAGAAAATGAAGCTAAAATTTTACGGCGTACGGATAGGAAGCACACACAGATTTTTCCGCAGGATGGTTGGGTGGAGCATGACCCCAGCGAAATTGTCAAAAACACAAAGCAGCTGATCGCTGAAATGCTTGAAGCAACGAATCTTTCCGCGCAGGACATCCGCTCACTCTCGATAACCAACCAACGGGAAACGATAGTAGCCTGGAACAAGAAAACTGGCCAACCGGTTTCGAATGCTTTAGTGTGGCAATGCAACCGCAGCAATGACATCTGCAAACAGCTGATTAAAGCAGGGAAAGAAACTGAAATCCAACGGAAAACAGGCCTGAAAATCGATTCTTATTTTTCCGGCCCGAAGATCAGGTGGTTGTTTGAAAACTCGGATGAGATGCGCAGCCTGGCTGCTTCCGGAGAGCTTGCGATCGGGACGATGGATTCGTGGCTGATCTGGAATTTGACTGATGGGGAAGTGTTTGCGACGGAACCTAGCAATGCCAGTCGTACGTTGTTATACAATATTTATGAAAATACATGGGACTCTGCATTGTGCGACATTTTCCTCGTCCCTCCTGATTCTTTGGCTGAAATCCGGGATTCAAATGATTCGTTCGGTCATTACGAAGGTATTCCCATTCAGGGAGTCATGGCGGATTCCCAAGCAGCTTTGTATGGGCAAAATTGTCTTGGTTTCGGAGACATAAAAGTGACGATGGGAACCGGCTGCTCAGTGATGATGCAGATAGAAGAGCGATCCGATCTAATAAGCGACAATATATTGAAGACCATTGCGTTCACCGATAACGGAGCGACGGATTACGCTTTGGAAGGAATCATCCGTTCCTGCGGAGATACCCTCACTTGGTTATCGAGTGAACTGGCGCTCTTTGGCACAATCGAAGAAGGGATTGAATCAGCGTTCTCAGTGAATGATAATGAAGGAGTTTACTTGGTTCCCGCCCAACTTGGCTTGGCAGCGCCTTTTTGGGATTCCGACATCAGAGCCGCTTTTCTCGGCATGAACAGGAGGACGGGCAAACCGCACTTGATAAGAGCTGGATTTGAAAGCATTTTGTTTCAGATAAGGGCAGTAATCGATGAAATTAAACAGGTTACGTGTTTGGATATTCCGCGGGTAAAAGTAGATGGGGGGGTCACCAAAAACAACAGATTGATGCAGATGTTGGCGGATATTTTAGGCATCACAATCGAGGTCAGTTGTATTGAGGAACTGTCGGCGCTAGGCGTATTGATGCTTACATCCGGTTTTGATATGCAGAAAGAAGGAAAGATTTTTAATCCCAAAAGCAATAATTTGGAACCGCATTATCAGCAATGGCTAGAATACATTAATAAAGTGAGGGATAAATAATGAGTAAATTTGAGACATACAGTGATAAGGCTCTTCAAGTGGCAGCAAAGATCCAAAGCAACAACTATTTAAGAGCGATTTCGAACGGTTTGATGGCAACATTACCGATAAATATTGTGGGCTCCATTGCCCTGTTATTGGCAGTTCTTCCTGTAGGTTTTTGGCAAAATTTCATCGGTGGAATCGGACTGGTTCCGACCCTTTTTACTGCATATTCTTTAACAGTGGGTGTGATTTCTCTTTATGCATCATTCTTGATCGGTTATCAGTTGGCCGACAATTTGGGCCAGAAACCGATTCCGGCTGGTATCGTTTCCCTGTTCTCATTCCTGATACTGACCCCTATGATTACTCTGGATGATGTTACGACTCTGAATAACAGTAAACTTGGTGCAGCAGGACTGTTTACTGCCATGATCAGTGCCTTGATCTTCTCCAGAATTTATTGCTTCTTTATGGAGAAGAAGATAGGCATCAAGATGCCTGAAAGTGTTCCGCAGTTTGTCAGTGATGTATTCTCTGGTTTGATTCCAGTCCTTATTGCAGCTACAGTTGCCATTCTTTTGAGCTTCTTGTTCGGAAAAACTTCATACGGCTCATTTTCCGATTTCGTGTATTCGATCATTGCCACACCACTTCAAAGCCTATCTTCGAATGTCGGCTCCATGTTACTGATTGTACTTGTACAAATGTCTCTTTGGTTCTTCGGGATCCATGGCTCAAATGTTGTGGCTAGCTTCATCGCAGCGCTGTACTTGCCGATGGACGTGGCAAATATGGATGCGCTAAAGTCCGGGGCTACGAATGCGGAACTCCCAAATATTTTAGGATCTAGCTTTTATAATACCTTTGCTGGTATCGGTGGCGCAGGTGGTACGCTATCATTAATCATTGTCATCCTGCTTTTCTCGAAAGCCAAGCAGGCAAAGGCTGTCGCTAATTTGAGCGCAGTGCCGGGTCTGTTCACCATCAATGAACCGATGATTTTCGGCTTGCCATTGGTTTTGAACCCAATAATGGCCATCCCTTTTATCCTCACACCTTTAGCACAAGTTCTTATTGCTTATCTAGGCATCAGTTCAGGCCTGTTCCCTCGTTTGAGTGGTGTTCAAGTACCTTTCGGCATGCCGATCGGTATCAATGGCTTTCTGGCTGGAGGCTGGAAAATAACCTTATTGCAAATGATATGTGTACTGGTGGGATGTCTGGTCTACTATCCATTCGTGAAATTGTTGGACAAAAAAATGTCGGAGGACTCGGAAGAAGAAGCATTGCAATTCAATGAACAGCCGACCGCCGATTGATTGGGCAGTACTGTGTAAATACAAATTTCATGCGAATCAGGGCCAGTTCACAAGCCTTGATTCGCATTTTCTCAATGTAATTCGGAAGGGGTCAAGAAAGATGAAATATTTTACCAGAAATATAGGGGTGCATACCGGAACAGCTACTTTTTATTTGCATGAACCTACAGCGGAAATTGATATAGAGAGAAAGTATCCGGTAATGGTGGTCGTTCCGGGAGGCGCGTACATGTGGACCTCGGATAGAGAAAGCGAGCCTGTAGCCTTGGAGTTTTTCTCTAAGGATTACCATGTTATGGTGGTGAATTACAGCACGGAGGGGCTGGCAGCTTATCAGGATGTAGCGGCTTTGCCCATAGATCCGACCTCGAAATTCCCAATTCCATTAGTCGAGTTGGCTGAAGCCATTACAGCTCTACGGGAGAATGCTGAGGAGTGGGCAGTGGATACTGATCAAATCAGCGTATTAGGATTTTCTGCAGGCGGCAATCTCGCGGGTTTGTTGGCTGTTTATTGGCATGAGTCATGGTTGGAGGAGTTGGTGAATAAGGACAAGCATCTTTACAGACCGAATCGGGTTATTCTGGCTTATGCACCATTGGATTTTGTAGGTATCCATTTTGAGGAATCAAGCGCAATTAATTTGGCTTTGATGGGAACTCTGACACCTGGGACAGAAGAAAGGAAGAAAGTCTCGCCGATTTACCATGTCTCCAAAGACACGCCGCCAGTATTTTTGTGGCATACAACAGAAGATCCGTTGGTGAGCGTCGAAAATTCATTGAAGATGGCTGTCGCTCTTCAAGAAAAAAATATTCCTTATGAGTTGCATATTTATCAGAAAGGTGTCCATGGCGTTTCGTTGGGCGACAGCCGAACGAGTAGAAAGCCGAATCAATCAAATAAACAGGCAGCCTCATGGGTAGAACTGGTAATGGGTTGGCTAGGCTAGTTTGGAGCAGGTGACTCCAATAAGGTATATGATATCAACAAAATACAGCCACAAAACAGATCAATATCTGCTTTGTGGCTGTATTTTAGCGTGTAAAATTATTCACCAATGTCCCGATGCCTTCGATGGAAGATTCAATGACATCACCTGGTTTCAGCCAGGCTTGTTCGTCTTCCGGATAACCGAGGATGACCCCATCCGGCGTTCCGGTGAAGATAATGTCGCCGGGTTCCAAGGCAAAGTGTTGGGAAATGTAGGAAATGATCGTCGCGATGTCGAAAATGA
>Ga0194137_10002868_pt1 | contig 10055 bp, 6 predicted proteins | sample TARM_MetaG_T3_14_FD_134025 | JGI IMG/M metagenome (GOLD analysis project Ga0194137, IMG submission 134025) | Freshwater microbial communities from Pennsylvania, USA, analyzing microbe dynamics in response to fracking - TARM_MetaG_T3_14 (version 2) | ecosystem: Environmental > Aquatic >...
AAAGGAGGAGGGGACGTCGCCCGACAGAATCACAAAGTGCTTTGGTGTTTTCGTGGGGCGGAACATATTAAGCAGCGTATAGGCGGTACCACGATGTGCCATCCAGTTTTCTGCATCCACCAGTAGTGGTTTACCAAGCCAGGTAAAAATACGTTGTATCGCTTCGATCAGCTTAACTCCAAAAATCGGCGCGGCTGAAACTAACACCACTGCATCCACACCAACTAGCTTTTGTTGCAAATTGCTCAATGCCTCCCAATCCATCAAACCTGACGGACTGTGAATGGAACGTTCACTTCGCCATCTTTGGGTCCGGGTATCCAGCACAACTAAAGCTGGTTCAGTAGGCCACTGATAGTACCAATGATTGAAGCGCAGCAATTGGTCTAACATTACATCGTAGCTGTTACTTCCGGGAGAGCATAATTGTTGTTGGATGTCTGAGAGATAGGTTGCAGGAAACTGTTCCGGGCAATTTCCCCAACCCTGAAATAGCAAATAAGCAAGTAGGGCATTGCCAATAATGCGCTTGGATAATGGATGTTGGTAAGCCGCGAGTTCCCATGCAGCGGTAAGATTCCAGTCGTCGGTAATGTCATGATCATCAAAAATCATTGCTACAGGTAAGTGTGCCAGCAGTCTGCGTATAGCGCTAAGGCCGCCGATAAATGCATCCAGTACTTCAGCCTGGCAGCTAAACTGTTGACATTGTTTGGTATTAAAATCGGCTGGAGGGTTGAGGTCGCGAGGGCTAGTTAGCTGCTGCCAGCCAACTGGTGACCATACCAGCAGATACATCGCGAACATTTCAGCCAAACTAATCAGGTGGTTATGCGCGTTATCGGAGGTAAAAACGGGCTTACGTGCACCCTTAAACAGCTGCTCGAGTACTTTGTTGCTTTTTTTATCATCGGGCAGCAGAGTCTCTCGTTTCAGATAGTAGGGGCTCTTGCTGTGCAGGGTACTTGCCAGTGAGACGTCGGTGTTATGCAGTGACTCATCGGGTAAACCCAATCTCGGTATAAACTGGTGGATCGCCATCAACATAGGGGTCGCCACGTCGTCAACATACACTTGGTCACCACTTAGCATGAGTAAGGCTGGCCAATCGTCGATTGATGTGGAGGCTAATAGTTGCTCAGCTCTCAGTAGGCCATCGGCAGCAGCAAAGTGTGGCTTACGACAAGAACCATGTAATAAGCTACTTAACTTCGGCTGGAGCACAAAAAATGGATGAGAGTGTGGCGTAAAATTTAGATCTGGTGCCCACTGTTGCCAGCCTTGACCATTTAACTGCAGGTTGTAATAAATAGCCTGCTGGACAGGTAACCTAATCTCAAGTTTAAGGTCAAATAATTGAAAATGAAGATTATCTCCCGCTTTGATTTGTTGATGACCGGCAGACAATACGGAAGCGGGTAAAATATGGTACAAACCACTGTCAGTGAACAGTGTTAACTCTGGGGTAACAGGTTCTGCCGTTGCCAACCAAATAGTTATTCGATTGGGTTTCAGTCGGCGAAGGATTGGGCCTGCCCAAACGGTTACAGGTAACGTCATTTTGAAAGTATTCTTTAACTAGCCATAGATTCCTATTAAACAGCGACAACTCAAAAAAAGTTCATCTTTGTTTATTTACTTGTGATCCGCATTGATTGATAATAGTAATATTTCGCATTTGTGATTACATTGGTATTACTAAAGAGGTGGTAAGAATGAAAGTAAATCGGGTTGCACAGCACGTGGCGCTGGCGTTAGCTATTTGCAGTTTGCAAAGTCAGGCTGCAGAGCCGCAAGAAAAGCAGTCGCAAATCGAAGTTCTGGAGGTACGCGGTGCGCAAATAGCAGATAGCGGCAACAAGCTGCCAGATATACAGCAAGGTCGGATCTTTGCGGGCAAGAAGACTTCAGTCGTTGAACTCAGTGAACAGCCAGCGCTGATTGAACCTAACTTACGCCAAATGTTTGCTACTTTACCGGGTCTATTTGTCTCAGAGCAGAAGATCCCCAGCATCTACAATGTTAATTATCGTGGCTTGGGTGACCCGCACGAATCTGAATTTGTGGCCTTTTATCAAGATAATGTGCCACTGGCTGCCAACCTGTTTGGTTATGCCACCATGTACTATATGCCAGGTGGTCAGCGCATTGAACGTGTAGAGTTTATTCGCGGTGGCTCAGGCTTACTTTACGGCCCACAAATCGGCCCAGTAGTCAATTTTGTTACTCGTGGCCCCTCTGCACAAGCAGAAACCCGCATAGTGACTGAGCATGCTGTGGGTAGCGATGCTATGTACAGCACCTATAATGAAGCGCGTTGGTCACAAGGCAATACCGGTTTTATGGCCTCATTTGATCATCGTCGTGCCGATGGCCCACGTAATAACGAAGATTTTGATGTTAGCTCTGGCTACTTAGGACTCAGTTACGAAGGTTTCAAAGATATCAAAATCGGAGCTAATTTAGATGTGTATAGCTCTGACTCGGGTGAAGCCGGCCGTTTAACCTCGGCTGAATTTGCGAACAACCGTGATCTGGTTAAAACACCGTTTAACCGTGTTAAAATTGACCAAACGCTAGCAAGCTTAACTTACGAGCAGCAGTTAGATGCAGCGTCCAGCCTTAACGGAAAAATCTGGTATCTAGCGATGGATCGTTTTAGCCGTCGTTCAGGCGCCTTTGTTCCGCCTGCAAATCCACCTTCTTCGACAACGGTTGACGAGCAGCAATTCCGTAACCTAGGTTACGATCTGCGTTATAGCTTAGCCTGGGGTGAAAATAATATTTTAACTGCAGGTACATCTGGCTTTAGTGGTGACAGTCCTCGTACGCAGCACCGCAATAGTGATTTGACCTCTGACGCTCAAAATGCCGCTGACCTTCGTTTTGAGCAAGATCGTGTTACCACCTATACCGCACTGTTTGTCGAAAACCTGTTCCGCTTTGGCAACATTAGCTTAGTACCGGCGGTACGCTATGAGCGTCTGAATTATGATATGGTTGAAGTGGTGAAAAGCGCCAGTTTAAACCGTGATGCCATTGATTTGGATCGGACCTTTAATGAGCTGTTATTTGGTTTAGGCGCAGGTTTGAAGCTGTCTGATACTGCTGAAGTCTATGCCAATATTTCAGAATCTTACCGGCCACAACGCTTTGATGATTTAATCAATCCAACGTCTGAGTTGGCAGGTTCTAATGATCCTTCAGTATCGAAAGCGATGAACTACGAATTAGGCTATCGTAGCCAAGTTACCGAGCAATTTGCTTTTGATGTCAGTGTGTTCCGTATTGATTTCAAAGACAAAATTGAGCAAATTCAAGTTAATATCACCGATATTGAGCGGGTAAACAATGGTGATTCACGTCATCAAGGTGTTGAGCTAAGTCTGCAGTATGCTTTTGCATTATCGCCTGGTCATAATCTAACTGCCTTCGCGAACGGCTCTTGGTTAGATGCAGAAATAACAAGTAGTACAAACGCTAGTCTGGTAGGTAATCAAGTCTCTTTTGCACCAGATTACCTGGTACGTACCGGGCTTAACTATGCAAGTAATGGCTTGACTGCTGCGCTCAGCCTGACGCTGGTTGGTGATCAGTACTGGCAAGATTCCAATCTGCCTCGTGGTACAGGTACGGCAACTATTGATGCCAAGATACCATCCTATCAGGTGGTGGATTTAACTGGTGAGTATGAGTTATCGGCACAGTGGTCTCTGTACGCTGGTATTAACAATCTGTTAGATGAAAACTACTACAGCCGCGTGAGAACTGATGGTATTGAGCCTGCACCTGAGCGTACAGCTTATTTCGGTTTTAGATTTAGTCTGTAACACCCGGTATTAATTTGGCTTAAAGTAAGCTTCTGTATAGCAACCCCGGTTTTATACTGGGGTTTTTTACAGTCAGAATTAACATGGGAGTGAGCAAAATCAGTTAGTATCCTGCTGTTCAGTTTGCCACAGTATCGATTAGCCTCTATGCTGGCGCGTAAAGTAGTTTGAGGTGAAAATGGATATATTGCTAACAGTCGCGGATTATTTTATCGTTGGTCTACAAAAACCAACTTTGGCATTTCTACTTGGCGGTATGTTGATTGCGGCACTCGGAAGTCGCCTCACCATTCCAGAGCCTGTCTACAAATTTATTGTTATCGTCTTGCTGCTAAAAATTGGCTTACAAGGCGGCATGGAAATCCGTAATGCTAACCTTGCTGCACTGCTACTTCCTGCCTTTTTTGCCGTCATAGCTGGTGTGTTAATTGTGCTGTTAGGTAAATACACCTTAGCAAAATTACCTGGTGTGAAAGAAACTGATGCCTTAGCCACGGCCGGCTTGTTTGGTGCGGTTTCAGCCTCTACCTTTGCCGCTGCGATGCTGCATTTAGATGATATTGGTATGGAGTACGAAGCCTGGGTATCGGCACTCTACCCCTTTATGGACATACCAGCCCTAATACTGGCAATAGTGTTAGGCCGCTTAGCCAGTGATCGGCAGCAAGCGATGGCCGAGGCTACGGCGGATAAACCCCAAAAATCAGTGCGTAAGCCTATCTCAATTAAAGAAATTATTATCGATAGCTTACAAGGTTCAGCGCTTACTGCGTTATTATTAGGGTTGTTAATTGGCTTATTCGCCAAACCGGAACCGGTATATGCTTCTTTTTATGAACCAGTATTCCGCGGTTTCTTATCAATTCTAATGCTCATTATGGGTATTGAAGCATGGCAGCGTTTAAGTGAACTACGCAGAGTGGCGCATTGGTACGTCGTCTATGCGATTGCAGCGCCAATTGCGCATGGTGCTATTGGCTTTGGCTTGGGCTATTTAGCGCATCATCTAACTGGGTTTAGTGCAGGCGGGACCGTACTATTAGCGGTGATGGCAGCGTCAAGTTCGGATATTTCAGGCCCTCCGACACTCAGGGCGGGTATACCCAAGGCAAATCCTTCCGCTTATATTGGTTCCTCAACCAGTATTGGTACCCCGATTGCGATTGCCGTCTGTATTCCATTATTCACCGAATTAGCGAAAGTCGTGTTTTAAGGCGCGGGAGTCCATTATGAAATATCAGGCTTATCAAATTAATATTATTGCGGAAAAGGTGCTGGAAGAAGATCTCATCGCGTTATTAGAAGAGGCTGGCGCCAAGGGTTACAGTATTTTCGAAGCGGGCGGCAATAGCTCTTTACACCTGCACCCAGCGCAGCATGCTTCAATTATCGATGCCTTACATCTGATGAAAATTGAGGTCATTGTGAAAGATCAGCAAAAAGCTGAACAGATTGCTGAGCAGATCACTCAGGAGTTTTTTGACACCCAGCCTGGCATTGTTAGCCTCAGCGAAGTGTGGATTTTCAGACCGCAAAAGTTTTAGGTAACTTAGCTGGCTATATTTAAAAGTCGATTATTCCTTAATTGGCTTATCGTAAGCTTTGCTGCTGTGGCCAGGGTTATTCTGGTATTTCAGCTGTTGCTCCTTTCTGGTACAACACTGCTATCGCCCTGAGATATGACGATTGTGGGGCGCAGGCTCCATTCTGTGAAGAGGTGGCGCAGTCGCCTAAACGTGTTTTAAACATTGACAGCAGCCCTCAAAAATGGAGGGCTGCTGTGTTTATGGTGATCACCAACTTTTCCTATTTTGGGTTTAAGCCATTAGCCTTACAAAAAATGGCTTAGCGCTCTCATTGTCTTATTAGTAATACTTCAAACCATCTGCCTTACCGCGAAACGCATAATAGGCAACCGCGGTATAGGCGGCGATAATCGGAATGACCACCACAGCGCCGAAGAAAATAATGGTCAGTGACTCTTTGGAGCTGGCCGCTTCATAGAGCGTCATTTGGTTTGGCACCACAAAGGGGTAGAAGCTGAGTGCTAAGCCGACAAAGCTGCAGACAAAGATCACCTTACAGATAAAGAACGGCAGCCAGGCGCCGCGGTCATCAGGTAATGGCAGCCGTTTTAAAGCCAGATAACCCAGCGCAAACATCGCAAAACACAGCAGCGGAATGGCGGCGAACAAATAGGCCAGGGGTGGCTCGGTCCAAACCTGATACACATTGGCATTTACCAGCGGATTGATGGCGCTGACGGCCAGAATACCGGCCAACGTCCAAACCCCAGCCAATTTACACTGCCGGATGGCATGCCGCTGTAAATCGCCACTGGTTTTGCCTATCAGCCAGGCATTGCCAATCATCGCATAGGCAGCGGTAACACAGAGGCCGCTAAAGCTGGCGAACACAACACTGCCAACGCTGTATTGCAGCCCCATGACATAGATACCCAGCATAAAGCCCTGGCTAAAGGTTGCCAGCAAGGAGCCAAATTTAAAGGTCCAGTCCCAGCGGATTTTCCGCTCTGGTTTTACTTTGGCGCGAAAATCAAAGGCAACACCGCGTAAGATCAAGCCAATCAGCAGCAAGGCGGCGGGCAAATACAGTGCATGTAAAATCGCACTGTGCGCCGCCGGAAAAGCCACCAGCAGCAAGCCGACGGCCAGCACCAGCCAGGTTTCATTGGCATCCCAGAACGGACCAATAGACGCAATGGCGGTATCGCGCCAGGGTTCTTGCTGCATCGGCAGTGTTATGCCAACGCCCAAATCATAACCATCCAGGATGGCATACAGCAGTACCGCCAGTGCCGTCAGGCCGGCGAATACCAGGGCCAGGTTTTCTGCAGTTAGTAGGCTCATGCTTCGGCTCCTTCGTTGGCAAGTTTGGCTTTCTGTTCTGGTAGGCCAGGCAGCGACAGGTCATATTCCTCAACCTCAATCGCCCGTTTTGCCAGCCAGAATAAGGTCTTAACATAGGCCAGCAGTAACACTACATAAAGCGCCAGATACATGATAAGCGTTAAGGCAACCTGCTCAGTGGCTACAGTGGTCACGGCGTCACTGGTTTTTAGCACACCATATACCAGGTATGGCTGGCGGCCGATTTCGGTCACATACCAGCCGGCCAGGGTGGCGAGCCAACCGGAGAACGACATGCCGATTAATACCTTATATTGCAGCGGTGATAACTCGCCTTTACGGTACAACCGCAGGCTACACCACCAGGCCACGGCCAGCATTAATACGCCGATACCCACCATTACCCGAAAACTGTAAAACACCGGGGCCACCGGTGGGTGTGCGCCCGGAAATTCGTTAATACCTTTTAGCTCACCGTTTAAATCATGGGTCAGTATTAAACTGGCCAGTTTTGGAATTTCCAGCGCAAAGCGGTTAGTCTGGGTTTCAGCATCGGGGATCGCAAACAGCACCAGTGGTGCGCCTTGCTCGGTATGCCAAATGCCTTCCATCGCAGCGATTTTCTGTGGCTGATGCTCTAAGGTATTTAAACCATGCAGGTCGCCAACAAAGGCCTGGGTTGGTGCCAGCACAGCGGCGGTAAACAGCGCGGTTTTTAGTGTCAGGCGCGGTGCTTTTTTGTTGTCACCGCGATATAGCCGGTAGGCAGAAATACCGGCTACCAAAAAGCAGACCGTCAGTGCCGATGCCAGCAGCATATGCTTAAAGGGATACGGGAAGGAGGGGTTAAAAATAATCGCCAGCCAGTCAGTGGCATGGGCTACGCCATCGCGCATTTCAAAGCCTGCCGGAGTTTGCATCCAGGAATTGAGCACCAGGATCCAAAATGCCGACAAGGTTGTGCCGAGGGCAACCAGTAAGGTGGCTAGCGTATGCAGCCAGCGCGGTACCTTATTAAAACCAAACAGCATAATGCCGAGCATGGTTGCTTCGAGGAAAAAGGCGGTTAGGATTTCATAGGCCAGTAACGGACCGGCAATATTGCCGACAGTTTCCATAAAACCCGGCCAGTTAGTGCCGAACTGGAACGACATAGTAATGCCACTGACCACACCCAGTGCAAAGGTCAGTGCAAAAACTTTGACCCAAAAGCGGTAAGCACGCATCCACACCGGATGCTGTGACAGGTCAAAGCGGATTTTAAAGTACACCAGCAACCAGCCCAGGGCGATGGTAATGGTTGGGAACAGGATATGAAAACTGATATTGGCCGCAAACTGAATGCGTGACAGCAACAGGGTGTCTAACATGGCAACCTCACTTCAACAGAACAACAGGTGGCAAAAACAGCTAGGCTTGTTTTGCCGGATCTTTTTTACCTAAAAACTTATCGGTAAATTCCAGTACCTTGCCAACGCCAGAGCCTAACTTCATTAAGGTATTCAGCTTCTCTGGTGATAAGGACTGCAGGCTTTGCGTCCATTCGGTAATGTTTTCCAGCAGATCGTGAATTTCGGCGATCCGCTTTTGCGCATAGGCTTCTTCCGGATTAGCGGCCTCATCCATCATAATGTCGCGCAGTAAACTAAGGGTGGGGTCCATTTCGCGTTTGCGCCGCTCTTCAAATACCCGGTTGGCCATATCCCAGATACTGCCGCGGCTATGGTAAAACTCTCGTCGTTCGCCGGGTTTATGGCTAACCTGCACCAGCTGCCAGCTACCCAACTCTTTTAACCCCATACTGACGTTGCCGCGCGAGATCCCGAGTAGTTCGGCAATTTCGTTGGCGCAAACCGGTTGTTCGCTAATCACCAACAGCGCGTAAATTTGGCCAACGGTGCGGTTAAAACCCCAGCGGCTACCCATTTCGCCAAAGTGGTAAACAAAAGATTCGATCATTGGAGTCATTTGCATATGCGCATCTCATTACTGAGCTTTCAGAAATTTCTGAAACAATAATACGCTCATTGCTTGATCAGGATCAAGTTTTTCGGTTCTAAAGTTGCCGACCCAAAATACGGTAACGGCTCTTAGCGATCGGAGCAGCAAAGTTGAAAAAAAGCAATTTTTTCCGGTTGTGACGCTTTCAAGCCGCAAGATAACTGCTAAAGTAGAGACTCTTGTCTTCAAACAATGATCCGGCTTTACGCCGTTATGCAGTCTAGCAAACACAGGGTAAACCTATGTTCAGAACAATATCCATTCAAAAACGTTTACTGGCAGCCTTTGGCGCTCTGGCTTTTATGCTGGCCGCGCTGGGTCTTTATAACCTGAATACCATGTCGCAAATTCGTGAACGGGCAAATTTGGTTGAAACTAATATTTTACATTCACTGATGAGCCTGGCGGACTTAAATCTGAACGTCACCCGTCTGCGGGTTTCAACCTTACGCTTGATGTTAACTACCGACATTACGCAAGAAGGCGCAACACTGAACGAAGTAGAGCAATTACGAGCAGAGGTGCGGCGTAATGAGCAGGCATTTTCTGCTAACATGTATCTGGATGAAGAGAAGAAAGTTTTTGCTGATTTCGAAAAAAGATTACAGCAATATTTGCAGTTACAGCAAGAAGCGATCGAGTTTCTGAAGCAGGACGAGACTGGTATGGCGCTGGATTTGCTGCTGCAAATTAACCCGATGACGGCACAGATGACAACGGATTTACTCGATCTCACCCGTATCAAACAGCAAGCTGCTAACACCGCGCGAACCGAGTCAGTCAGTGCTTATCAGACCGCCCGTATTATTGTTATTGTACTAATAGTGTTAGCGGTGGCGATTGCTATAGTGATTGCACTGGTTATTTCGCGCAGCATTAATGCACCGCTGGAGCAAGCGGTTGAGTCTGCCCGGCAAATTGCTGAAGGTGATTTGACGCAGCGTATCAATAAAGACGGTGACGATGAGTTAACCCGTCTGGCTGAAGCTTTACAGCAAATGCAGCAAAAACTGCGTGATGCCATTGGCCATATCGCCAGCTCAGCCAGTCAGCTGGCCTCTGCTGCGGAAGAACTCAATGCCGTTACCGATGAGTCAGCGCGCGCCATTCAGCAACAAAATGATGAAGTACAACAAGCCGCGACGGCTATCACTGAGATGAGCTCAGCCGTTGATGAAGTGGCGGCAACGGCGATGCAAACCTCAGATGCGTCTGCACAATCGGCCAATCTGGCCAAAGATGGCAGCCAGAAGGTTACCCAGACCCGGGCGGTCATCAGTAAGATGAATACCGAAGTGCAGCAAAGTGTTACCGTGATTAACGTGCTGGCCGAGAAAGTCTCGTCGATTAACCA
>Ga0194137_10002869_pt1 | contig 10052 bp, 12 predicted proteins | sample TARM_MetaG_T3_14_FD_134025 | JGI IMG/M metagenome (GOLD analysis project Ga0194137, IMG submission 134025) | Freshwater microbial communities from Pennsylvania, USA, analyzing microbe dynamics in response to fracking - TARM_MetaG_T3_14 (version 2) | ecosystem: Environmental > Aquatic >...
ATTGATACCCGTGGTCTGGACATCAAGGACGCTGCAGGGAATGTTATTTTCTCTTCTGGCTCGTCGCTAGGGGCTCAGGCGGCAACTACATATGGTGGCGGCAACCTCTGTCAGAACTCAGGGTTCGACTCGGGGACTTCGGATAAGTGGAGTGCCGTTCTGCCGGGCGGCCACACTTTAGGCATAGACCTCAGTGCGGATTGGATGCCTTTCGGCGGGCATGCTGCTTATACAGTGCAGACGGCTGGCGGGGAATACAGCGAAATTCAATCCTACAACATACCCGTTAAAGTGGGTCAGCGATACGAGTACCACGGAAAAACAGGAGCGCATCGTTGTAATGTTGCGGTGTTTATTTATTGGGTTAACAGCGACGGCAATGTATTTACAAACACCTCTTTGATATACAACAACGAGGAAGCCGCTGGAGGGGTCTCGTTGAGCGCATGGAAACACCACGGGGGGTTTGGGGTAGCGCCTGCAGGAGCTGTGGCTGCTAGATTCATGTTCAGAAAAGATACAACAATTGAAGGGTCCACCGATTCGTACATGTTTGCTACGCAGGCATATTTTGGGGAGGCGGGGGCTGACCAGACAACATTTACTCCTTGGGCACCCTCTGTAGGAGGTGGAAGGTTCGGTGCGCTGGACCAAATCACCTCCGGCAACGCCTCTACCTATATTGCGGACCTGGCGGTCAATACACTGCAGATTGCAAACAACGCGGTGACTGTGCCTACCTCTGCTAATGCAGAAGACACCGTTACGATTACGCCAGAAGGTGGATATGTGCTATTTGCCCCAACTATAAATAGCCAGGGTGGTATGACGACAATTCTAGTTGGGGTGAGTCTCTTCGCAAGTAGCGCTAGTTTGATTTTCGGAGTGCGCGTATATAGAAACGGGGCATTTCTCAAAGAGTTTGAATCCAGTGGGAGTGCAAACCACTTCGCAACATTTGTGCTCACTGATGTATTTAACGGAGATGCAAGCTATGGGCTTTTTATATACAAAAAATACAGCGCCCTGCTTGACGGCTCTGTTAGGCAACGGACATTAATTGTTAGCGGGGCAAAGCGATGATCTACGCAATTGTTGAACACACTACCGGAAAAATCGTGCAGAGCGGCGTGGCGTCCGACTTGGAGTGCCTGTCGCCAATGCTGCAGGAAAACCAGGTGGCAATTGAGATTGACAGTACTGTGGATAGCACCAAATTCGTCGTTATAGACGGTCGGCTTGAGCAGCTGCTGGAACGACCATCACCAGCGCACACCTTCGACTACACCACCAAACAGTGGGTTGACCCCCGCACCCTATCCGACCTGCAGGCTGCCAAATGGGCACAGATCAAGCGCGACCGCGACGAAGCCGAGTTCGGCGGGTTCACCTGGGACGGCTCACCGTTCGACAGCGATGCGATCAGCCAGTCGCGTATCCAGGGGGCTGTGCAGCTGGCCGCCATGGCACCAGGGTTTACCATCGACTGGACCCTGGCCAACAACTCGGTACGAAACCTGAGCGCTGCCGACCTGGCCAATGTGGGCGCTGCGCTCGGGATGCACGTAGCCACCCAGCACGCCAAGGCAAGAACGCTGCGCTCACAGATCGAGGCGGCGACCACGGCGGCCGAGGTGGATGCTGTGACGTGGTAGGCACCAAGCATGCCATCCCTGGCTGTGGCCGCCTACGTTGACTCCGAAGAAAACCGCCCGACAGTAACCCTGTGCCCGTTCGTGGGCCGCACCAGGGGTTACTGTGCTCATATCACCACTTCGTCAAGCGCTTGGGGCACTGCGCGTAATCTTGGCAGCGTTTCGTTTTACGTATCAAAGCGCCGGACACTGGACGATTTTGCCGTTTCTGCCGGATACCAGAACCTGATCTACATAGAGTGGGTGAACAACATTGGCGGTGACGGCAGGACAGTTGAGGTCATCGGAGGGATCGTAAATTCATCAGAGTACCTGCCATATCCAGGGGGTCTATGCACGAGTCGGGTTGCTGTTCTATAATGGGACTTCTTATTTAGGAGCGACGACTGTTTAGGTTTTTCAGGGTGTAGGTAGTTACGTCATCACTCCTCTGTACTCAGACCCTTCTGGTACAACACGAGTGCTCGTAGATATGCCGCCCATTTCACGCAATTCACCCGAAGGGTGACGCTCTCTGAACAACATCAAGATCACCACCATCTCGATCAAGAGATAAACATGAAGGACTGCTAAATGGCATGGTACAAAACAGGAACCGTGGCGGTAACCAACGGCTCCACCACTGTCACAGGGGTAGGAACTGACTGGATCGCTGGCGTCGGCATTGGCGAGAGCTTCTACGGGCCGGATGGAAAGCTGTACGAAATCGCCTCTATCGTCTCGGCCACGTCGCTGACACTGGGCGCGGTGTATTTGGGAGCTACTGCGTCAGGCCAGGCCTACCAGATCATCCCTAACCAGTCTTACATCCGCGACCTGGCCGCGCAAGCCGCTGCACTGGTGAACAACTACGGTGCGGCCATGACCACGGCTGGCCAGGGCCGGTTTGCGGACGGCGCGGACGCTGCCCCCGGCATCAGTTTCACCAACGACCAGAACACTGGCATGTACCGCGCTGGCGCGGACGATATGCGACTGGTGGCCGGTGGGGCAGCCCAAGCCAAGGTGACATCTGCGGGCCTGGTGGTTCAAGACGACAAGCTGAGCATCACCGGTTCGACCGATGCGACCAAGGTGGCCAAGTTCGAGGTAGATGGGTTTACCACAGCCACTACGCGCACCTTCACGCTACCCAACGCGGATACCACTCTGGTGGGCGGCGATACCGCGCAGACGCTGACGAACAAGACGATCAACTTTGCCAGCAACACCCTGACGGGCGTCGCACCTCTCGCCAGCCCTGCACTGACAGGTATCCCCACGGCACCTACTGCGGCTGTCAATACCGATACAACCCAACTCGCTACCACTGCCTTTGTCACGGCAGAGCGCAGCAACACGGCGACACTGACGAACAAAACACTCACATCCCCGGCGTTGACCACCGAGTCGGTGAACGTGGTCACTAACAACCTCCCCGCCATCCGCCCGTCGCTGCTGCTCGACTTTGCCAACAGCAAAACAGTCGATCCTCGCATCACCTTCACCCGCGCCAGCACTGCAACGTATTTTGATGCGCAAGGGCTTATGCGCACAGCAGCTTCTGGGGTGCCGCGCATTGACCATGATCCGGTAACGGGCGAGTGCAAGGGGTTGCTGATTGAAGAATCGCGGACGAATAGGTGCCCTTCTTCCGCCGATATTGGCTTCGGTAGTTGGGGCAACGGCACAAACATACAAGTTTTGGGGCGTTCCATTGCGCCAGACGGCACAAACACAGCGACGTTATTTGGCTATTTGAGTGCAGGGGGCGCCTACTCTGTTGTTCTTGTACCTGTATCTGCTGGAGAAACGGTAACTGCGAGTGTATATGTTCGCCTGAAGGCAGGCACATTGCAAAGCGGCACTGGCGCATCAATTATCGTTGATGACGCTCTCGATGTCAGGAGAGCGCTTTATACAGGTGTCGAAGGAACCCCTGTGCTGGACGGCACTTGGCGCAGGCACTCGATTACCATAACCAATGCCAACACTGCAGGCAATATCAGATTGTATGTTGCTGCGGATTTTGCCCCAGGTACGGAAATTGAAGTGTGGGGCGCTCAAATCGAAACGGGTGCGTCACCCTCCAGCTACATCCCGACTACTACTGCTGAAATCACGCGGGCGGCTGATATTGCTTACATAACGCAGGATAAGCTACAAGCATTTACCAAGCCAAACTCCGGCACGGTTTTTGCTGAGTACTCAATTCAGGGTTTTAGTAAAACCACAGTTCAAGTTTACGCAGCGGTTACTATGGGGTTTGAAGACGGCAACTATGCTGCGAGACTTCGGAGCTATTCAGATGCTTCTGGGCAGTACGATTCTGACGCCATTGTCCTTTACCCCGGTTATTCTTTTGACTCTGGTCAAAGTAATAGCACGGAAGCCGGTATCAAGGTCTCATCTGCAATCTCCTATGGCTCCAAAGGGGCGACAGCTTCGACGCTTGGTGAATTTAAGGGTACAAACACGACTCCGTTTGCCCCTACGCAGCATTCTGTAATTTCTCTCGGAAACTACTATAACACAGAGTTTCTTAACGGGCACATTCGACGCGTTACCTACTTTCCTGCAGAGTTGCCTATTACCGAGCTGAATGCTCTGACATCGGTATGAAAATGGACATAACCCCACTCACTCATGCTGCCATCGCATCTGCTGTCCAAGCCATTACTGGTTACTTCACAGGCGACTGGACCACAGGGGCGGCATTAGCCTGCATCTGGTTCATTGCCCGCGAACATACGCAAGCTGAATACCGCTGGATTGAGCGATTCGGCAAAGGATTGCGTGCCAATATGCCGCAATGGGGCGGATTCGATTATCGCGTGTGGAATGCAGCCAGCGCGTTGGACTTTATTGCTCCAATCATGGCTTGCGCTGGCATTTACTATATTCAAGGAACAATATGAAATACCTCAAATTTGACTCAGAGGCTCAGTTTAAAACTGCCTTCGCGGAGTACACGATTAAGACGGAGGATGGCGAAACTCTCCCGTCTTATATTGGTTCATCTGCTGTGGATGTGGTGGGCGTCATCTACAAACCCACCGGCAAGCTGCTGACCGACGCCGAAGGTATGCAGTATCCTGAGCTGGCACCCATTGATGGATGGCACGTCAATTTGAGCGGCAATGCTGTTCCAGAAGGTCTGAAAGCCTTCGAGATTGCGGCACCTGTAACCCCATCACGTATTTTTGCAGGAGATTAAGTCATGCCGAATTTAATTGGAACAGCACCGAATCAGGTGCCTGTGAATGGGTTGCTCGGCACTGCTGCTTTTATTGATACTGAACAACTGCCCGTGTCTGGCCCCCAGAATGAAGCGCTGGGCTTCAAGGCTTCCACTGCTAGCCCTGCACTGACAGGTGTCCCCACAGCCCCCACTGCTGCCGTGGGGACCAACACGACGCAGCTTGCTACTACTGCATTTGTCAATGCCGAGATTGCTAACGGTACTGCGAGTAAGGCCGATAAAGACAGTACGGTTTTAACGCCTGCCACCTCGGCAACCCCGCCCGCCAACGGCGACCTTGTGTTTGAGCGCACCAGCGATACCTCGTTGACCCTGCGACTCAAGGGCACGGACGGGGTTGTACGGTCGGTCGCGTTAACCCTGGCGTGATGTGATGGAAGACAACGCCATGCCTGTGACTGATCTGCTGTTTTTCTGGCAAGTTGACCACTGCCTGAGCGCTTATCGCGCGGAGGTGTTGCGCAGGCAGTACCCAGAGGCTTATAGGGAGGCGAGATGAGCGATATATCAAACCAAGCTGTAAGTGATGCGGTGATGCGGTGATGCGGTGATGCGGTGATGCGGTGATGTCCAAGGTTGCCATCGCAATTCGCGCTCCGCTTACATGGTCTGTGCTGCCAGGGCGGGATGATTGATGGGGCCGATTTTCGAGCCACGGAATAGCGGCGCTGTTTATAGCGTCTGGGGGGGTATAGGTTACGACAAAACCCTACGTATACGCGCAACTCACCAGCAGCATATGACAGCCTACCACTGTCATACCGCCCAGAATGCTGCTTTCAGGGCACCAAAGGCCCCCATATTTCTGCGAAAATGGAGGCCTTTGGTGCGTGGCACTACTTTCATGAGCTGCATATGAGCCCGCCTCCGGACAACCCATCCCAAATACTTGATCGGCGCCGTTCTGACAGGTTTCAGCAGCATATGGACGAAAGATTTGACGCTCTGGAAAAGCTTATAAAGTCTGGATTTCCAGACGGGAATCCAGAAGAGCATCGCAAGGTTCACGAACGGCATATTAAAGACGCTAAGGAGAGAGAAGAAGTGAGACTTGCAGTTAAGAAGTCCCTCTATAGCAGCGGTGTATGGCTTGCGATTCTTACACTACTTGCTGCTCTGGCGTCCTATTTTGGCATTGAGGTGCGGAAATGAAAGTCAATCTCAAAAGTCCATGTATAAAGCTTGTGCTGCAGGTATTGCCTATTCTCATAGCAATTCTCTTGCTTACCGTACTTCGCTGGGCAGAGTACATCTTCTTTCCGGTGGTCAAAGACTTCCACCTGACAAGCCTAGAGAGAGTAGATAACTATATCGTGATGCAGGGCTACATGCGCAAAGTGCGCGACTGCAGATACGTAGGTGTATCAGCAGAAGGTACAACTCCGTCAGGTCGTGTGGACCTTCCTCTCAGATTCTTAGAGAGCAATATCGTCAATGACAACACTACTCGTCCACAAGGTACTCAAAACTGGGGGCCGTGGAGAGTGGTAATCCCAACAGTGCCTAACATTAGCACTGTGGTACTGTATAGTGTTCATTCGTGCCACCTTGCGTGGGAGACCACTACAGAACTTGCTAGGTTGCCTTTACTAGCCGCCCAGAAGGAAACTGAATAATGACTAGTGGAATACAGCTGGTAAAGAAGAGTGAAGGTTTCAGGGAATTCGCTTACCCCGATCCTGCTTCGGACCTTGCCAGAGCAGTTCGTGCCCGCAAGCTTAAAGTTCGCTGGGGTTTTCAGCCTGCAAGAGCCCTTATTGCAGCTTTGCCCCAAGACCTGCAAAGACTTGACGGAAGACCTTGGACTTGCGGATACGGTGAAACTAAAGGTGTCACACCTGATACCAGATGGAGCGAAGCAGAGGCTTCCAGTCGCCTGAGTAGGCGCTATGTGGAATTCGAGACTGCGGTACGTAGGGCCTGTACAGTTGATCCAGGCCCCAACCAACTTGCCGCCATGACTTCGCTGGCCTACAACATCGGTCTGGGCTGGGAAGGCAGGACAAAACCCCCAGGTGCTAAGAGTGGGTTCCGTCAGTCTTCGGTACTCAAGGCGCACAACCGAGGCGATACACTTGCTGCGAGTCGTGCCTTTGGGTTGTGGAATCGGGCCAACAATAAAGAAGAGCCAGGGCTGACAGCTCGACGTGCAGAGGAGGCCGCGCTGTACCTTATGGACGAGGCGCCAGAAACTGAAGACCTGTCTCCGCAGGCTGTGGAGCCCGAGAGCCCCATGACCGCGAGCCCCATCAATCGCGCCGGGGTGGTGGCAGGTGGTACGGCTGCAGTCGCTACCGTGGCAGAAACCGCCCGCACGGTTGCCGATGTGAAGTACAGCACGCAGGCGCTGGGTGACTGGCTGGTGCCAGTGCTGCTGATCGTGGTGGTGGCGCTGTGCGGCTACATGATTTGGCAGCGAGTAAATCAGCGAAAACAGGGGTGGGCATGAATCCTATATGGTTAGCTATGTGGGCTAATTGGTGGAGGTGGTGGGAATGATCTACTCTTACGTCGCTGCTGCCCTTCTAGGCGCAGCTGTTGCTGCTACATCTGCGTGGCAGATACAAAGCTGGCGTTTCGATTCTGCCGAGAAAACTAGGCTTGAAAATGAACGAGAAATTCTCCGCAACAACGAAAAGCGTACCACTATCGCTGCCGAGGGGCTTGGAAAAGACAAGCGTGAGATTGAGATTCGCTACCGCACTATCACCAAAACGGTGACCAAGTTCATCGACCGGCCTGTATATAAGAACATCTGTCTTGACCAAGACGGTATAGACGCTATCAACGGAGTTGCTAAATGAGAGCCATACTCGCTGCAACCCTGCTACTAGCTGGGTGCAATACTGTACCGAATGCTCAGATATGGAAGCCAGATGCTTCTCTGGTCGAGTTGTGCGACTCTAAAGGCCCACTGCTAACGGCAGGCGATGGGGCGTCTATTGTTATTTGGGGTATAGAGATGCGCAAAGAGTATGAAACCTGCGCTGTCCGACACAAGAGACTTGTAGAAGCGATTCCGAAAGAGAAGTGACTATGTGCCTCAACGCTTTTGAAGAGTTCGATCTGGAAGACCAGAAACGTAAAGCATCTAAGAAAGAGTTGAGGTTAGAGTCTAGGCGACAGAGGCGTGAAGCTATCCGACACCTAGACTCACACATCAGAGCGTTATTAGATTATCAGCAACCGACTCGGGACGATCTGAATGTGTTATCAGCAAGACTTGACTGAAACCTGCACCTGCCAGTGTGCCTACACCCGCAAGCTCTCGGTTGCTGTCTGCTCCGCTGAACCCTTCGTCGATCATTAAGAATGGCACACCTGGCAAGAACAACTTGCTAAGGGCCATACGAATTGCCAGCCCCAAAGCATCGTTGGTTGAACCGGACAAACCTGCCACGCTTCTGCCGTTCACCTTGAACCCGTCTGCATCCCGTGTCACGACCGACTGCTCACCTCGAATCTGGGTGAAGTAACGTGAGATGGCCCCAAGAACAGTGCCCCACATCTTGGATGCGATTTCCGGCCTTGCACTGCGAAGCTTGCGGATCAGTTCGTTGTGGCGGTGCATGCTGTCTCGGGTAGCGGTGAGTTGCTGCAGGGCTTTGGCGTTGTTTTCATTTTGGGTGATCGCGGTCTGCCTAGCTATTACTGCTGTCTGATACTGCGCTTTCGCGGTGCTAAGTTGCCCTTCAGCCTGAGCCTTGAGAATTCTCAAGTCCTGCAAATAAGCGTCAATCTCTTTCACCAGCGCAATTATAGCCTCAGCCTCAGCTGTGTCAGGCAGTTCTGGCATTAAGATACCGGCAAGCTCAGTCTCCAGCAGGCTGTACTTCACTTCAGCGTTTTGAAATGCTGTCCAAGTCTTCTCCATTTCAGGGAGCTTGCTCTTACCCGGCTCAGTGGCAGGGGCGCCCTTCCAACTTGCATTCGGCGGCAGACAGTTGTCTAGCTCCCAATAGTCCCCAGCTAGGCGTTTACGTTCTGCAGTAGCAGCGTATATACGGGCCACTGCTGCGAGTGAAGCTTTGGCTTCTGCAAGATCATTGCGGCGAACTTGGAGTTCGTCGTTCAGAGCCTTCAGCTGCCTGTCCGCTTCGCTGTTGATCTGCTCAACTTCAGGAACCTCGGATAAGTCTTTCTTGCAGAACGCACAGGTCTTATCGTTGATCTTCTTCATCTGCTGGACAGTGATAGCCTTCTCAAGTTCTCTGATATGGTTTTCCAGCAGACCTGCCTTCTTCTCAGTGTCCTGCTTAAACCCTGCCAGGGATTCAGGTGTACCATCCCAGCTGTCCTCGCAGGCAGGGAACGCAGTCTTCGCTGCCTTCCATCGGCGCTCTTGCTCTACCAGATTGGCAGCATCGCGGCGAGCTTGCTCCAGATCGGCCAGCGAAAACGGGGGAGATGTTACAGGCTGGGCCAAGCTGGCAGAGATTTGGGCCTTCCGAGCGGTCAGACGCGCTATTTCGACCGTGGCTGCGGTTTTGGCCTGCACCGCTGCCTGGGCCTTGGTCACCTCCTGATCGTGCGGCCTGCGCCGTTCTGTGAGGACGATTTTTTCGAGAACCGAGGAAATTTCAGCGCTAGCAGCAACAACAGCAGAATCAGAGGGCTCGTCAGGGACCGTAACTGTAGCGGCCTTCAAAGTCTCGATCTGAGCATCTACCGCCTTGGTATTACCGGCAGGCAACTGGGACTGTACCCTGTCTACCAGCTCTTCGATTAAACCCAGCTGAGCAAGTGTTTCCACCAACCCGTTAGCAGCAGTGCCGCCCTTGTCCAAAACTCCGCGAATGGAGTTCTGATCCGCGAACATCAGCAGCTTGGCCGTGTCTGCAGAGCAGCCTAGCAGGCGCTCCACAAACAAGCGTGTTTCTCTCTGGCCGGTGACGATCTGGTCCGCGTAGGTCAACTCCGCTCCAGATTTACCACGAACGATCTTGTAGTCCACTCCGTGGAGTTGGAACGTGAGGGCGACTTTTAAAGAGCTTTCAGGTTTGTCATACGTGACTACTGCGTCCAGTGATTCGCGCAGCATGTTTGCACCAAATAGCGCGTACATAACAGACTCACCGAGCGAGCTTTTACCAGCTTCATTGCTACCACGTATAACTGTGAGGCCGTCTACGAAGTTGAATTCCACGTCTTCGTGC
>Ga0194137_10002872_pt1 | contig 10046 bp, 7 predicted proteins | sample TARM_MetaG_T3_14_FD_134025 | JGI IMG/M metagenome (GOLD analysis project Ga0194137, IMG submission 134025) | Freshwater microbial communities from Pennsylvania, USA, analyzing microbe dynamics in response to fracking - TARM_MetaG_T3_14 (version 2) | ecosystem: Environmental > Aquatic >...
CAACTGAACTAATTACCGCATTACTTTTTATGAAAAACACACATCGCTTCCGCCCGCATACTGCTTTACTGGCACTAGCGCTTAGTCTTGCCGGTATAACTTTTGCAACCGCACAAAGCTTCCCTCTGAGTGAAAATCTGTGGGACAATCCCGAGTTCAAAGACCGCTTCTTAGGCAGCTACGGGTTCGACACGGAGAAGACACCACAGATCACCGCCGACGAGCAAGAGCTCTTCAAGCAACTGTTGCCAACGATGAAGAGCAACCCGGCAGCAGCCGCTCAAAGATTACGCAGCTCGATCACAAACGAGTCCAGCGCTGCACTCGACTACACCTTGGGCAACCTCTACGTGCAGGCGAACAACGTACAGAACTCTATCAGCGCCTATAAGACGGCGATCCGCAAATTCCCCAACTTTTACCGCGCCTACCGTAATCTCGGTCTGGTTTACGTCAACGACGGACGCTACGAAGAAGCCATTCCCTTCATTTTAAAGGGGCTGGAACTCGGTGGCACGGATGGAGCGCTTTACGGCCCTCTGGGTCTTTGCTATTTGAATCTGGACAAGCCGAAGCTAGCGCTCACCGCCTATAACAACGCACTGCTTTTTCAACCGGACAGCATGCAATGGATCCAGGGCAAGCTGCGTTGCATCATGGATATTGGTTTGCACACGGAGGCCTCCGCTCTGCTCGAAGAAATGATTTTGGAAGATCCGGAGAATAGAAACTACTGGAAGTGGCAGGCGAATACCTACCTCAGTCAGAAAGAGATGGAAACTGCCGCGGCGAACCTTGAAATACTCAAGCGCCTCGGTAAGGCAGACGCCGCATCACTTGGGCTGCTGGGCGACATCTATTTGAACGAAGAGATGCATGAACTAGCATTGGACAACTATCTCGCCGCCGCAGAGACCGGCGATCTCGATGCTCAACGCCTGCTACGCACTGCCCAAGGGCTCGTCGCCCGCCGCCTATGGGATGAGGCGAATACCTACCTGTCAAAAACTGAGGCCAAGTTCGCCGCCCTCAGCCCCAGCGAGCAAATGTCCTTCCGAACTTTGCAAGCCCGCTCTGCGATCGGTGTGGGTGCCATGGAAAAAGCCGCCGAAATCCTCGAAGCGATTGTCTCCGAAGATCCAATGAATGGAGCTGCCCTACTCACGCTGGCGGATCTGCAACGTGAGCAGGAACGCTTCGATGATGCCGCTTTTTCCTACGAGCAGGCCGCTAAGGTCGATGCCACCAAGGTCGATGCACTGGTGCAACATGCACGGATGCTAGTCGGCATGCGCAACTACGACGATGCCGTGGTGCTGCTGCAACGTGCCCTGTTACTCTCACCTGACCCCCGCCTCGAAGATTTCATGGAACGGGTCAGTAAAGCCGCGCGCGTGGCTCGCGGCCAAATCTGAGAAATTTAACTCCATAATCCGAAAGCCATGGATCATTTCCTTGACCGCTCGACTGTCGTCAACCGCTGGAATCGTGACTACAAACCGCGGCTGACAATCGAGCCCGGAGACACCGTAACCCTGGAGATGCGTGATGCCAGCGATGGCCAGGTTCAACCGGGTATGGACGCCGCTGCCTTTGCGCGAATTGACGCCACACGCATCCACGCGCTCACGGGGCCGATCGCTATCGATGGTGCAGAACCGGGCGACCGGCTCATCATTCACATTGAGGAGTATCAGCACGAGGGGTGGGCTTGGACGAGCAATATTCCGGGCTTGGGCTTACTACCGGAGGATTTTACAGAGCATTTCCTTTTCCACTGGAAACTTGGTGCTGAAACGACTCAGTCAATGCCGGGGCTCACGATACCATTAGAGCCCTTTTGTGGGATCATCGGGGTACAACCCGCCGAATTCGGAGAGTTTCGGACACGCCCACCGGGTGTCAACGGAGGTAATATGGATGTTCGACACTTGTGCGCCGGCAGTCGCCTACATCTGCCCGTGCTCACTCCCGGCGCAGGCCTGTGCGCGGGCGACGCCCACGCCGCCCAGGGCGACGGGGAAGTTTCTATCAATGGAATGGAAGCCCCCATGAAAGTGCGTCTGAAGATTGATTTGATCAAAAACAAGCCTCTCAAAGGTCCCTACATTGAGTGCCCTCGCCCACTCGACGCCGGATCGATCAGCGGTCGTCCTCACCACATCTTCGTAGAGTCAGATCAGGACATCCGAGAGGCTGCCAAGCGTGTCGTACGCCGAACGATCGACTATCTGGTCGCACGTATCGGGCTGACACCTGAACAGGCCTACGTCACTTGCAGTGTCACACTGCGGCTCAAATTGAGCCAGCTCGTCAATACACCTGTCACGACCGTCAGCGGCTATCTGCCGGAAGCCATTTTCGACACCCCCGCCCCAGATTTTATACCATGATACGAATTGAAACAGAGAACGACTGGCTCTTGCTCGGCCATAAAGACCACGCGAACTTGGCCGGAGAGTTTGCACGCCATTGGAAAAACGCAGACTTCGCACCGCCGGAGCCTTTTGTGCATGTACTGGACGCAGTATCGCGACACGATGACAGCTGGGCAGATCGGGATGCCATCCCTTTACTCACTCCAGAGATGAATCCGAGCGCTTTTTCCAAGGAACTTGTCGGCTCCTACGATGCATTTGAAGAAATTGACCTTGCTGAGTATTTAGGTGTACGAGGCGCAGCCACCGAGAAGGCAGCCATCCGCGATCCCTTCGCCGCGGTCCTGATTTCGATGCACACCGTCAATCTGCTCACCGAACAGGCGGATCTGACAACACTGAGCGAATCAGACCGAAACGTGCACAGTGCTTTTATTGCCGGGCAACGATCCCGACAAGAATCCCTCAAATCAGACATCCGCTCGTGCCCTGATATGGCTCCCTATTCCAGCGAAGGACATTTCGAGGCTGGATTTCGCTTTCTACAAGCCTGCGATAGTTTATCGCTCTACGTCGGGGTCGCATTCAACGAGCGCGGCGCACTGCGCCATCCTCAGGCCCTGCGTGCGGGCGGACAAACCACGATCGACTTCATCCCCTGCGGACACCATCGCTACGAGTTGTCGCCCTATCCCTTTGACGAGACTGAACTGCACTTTGATGTGCCCTACAAGCGTGTCAGCAAGACGGCAACTTCCTCACTGGAGGCCTTTCAAACAGCCTATGCCGCAGCTGATATTGAGCCCGTCCGTATCACTTTAGCCAAGTCAACCGAATCATGAGCGCCGAAGCCAAACTTGCCGCACTCGGTATTGAGTTACCACTCCCCCCTGTGCCAGGCGGCAACTACGTAAGTCATAAGCGCAAAGGCGACCTACTCTACCTGGCGGGCGTGATCAGCTTTGCGTCAAATGGCGAAGCCTGGGAAGGCCAAGTCGGTGCCGAGCGCAGTTTGGAAGAAGGCTATCAAGCGGCCAGAGTCTGCGCACTCAACGTGCTCGCGACCATCCGATCGATAACCGGAAGCCTCGATGAGGTGGACGAAATCCTTTATCTGGGCGGCTATGTCAACGCCATACCCGCCTACGGCAAAAGCCCATCCGTCATCAACGGTGCTTCAGATCTATTTGTTGAAATTTTCGGCGAATCCGGACGCCATGCGCGCGCGGCTGTTTCTGTAGCGGGCCTGCCTCGCAATGCCACCGCAGAAATCCAGGTCACCTTGAGTGTCAAGAGCTAGGCGGTTGTTGCGAAATCAGGCGCTGGGAAAACCAACCGGCGAGCACGAGTTGCGCAGGGTGATAGCACATCAACGGAATCAATGCGGCGGCAGGATCCAACGCTCCGGAAGAGGCCGCCAGAGTTGAACTTAAAAGCGGAAGCCCTGTCGCCAAGGATTTTTGGCTACTGCAGAAAAAAGCCGTTGTCTGCTGGGCTTGATTCAAGCCAACCACGCCTGCGCTGTAGCGAACAGCAACACTGACCAAAAGCAACAGGCTGACGGTTGCTGCCACGACAGCGACAACCGCGCTGCCCGAAAGCTGATCCAAAAAGCCTGAGTCCACGCTGTCGGAGAAGGCGGCGAAGACAATAAAAAGAATAATCCCACTGCTTAGACTTTTGGTTCGCTTTGCCACCAGAGTCGCCCAACCAGTCATACGCCAACGTAGCAATTGCCCCAGAACCAAGGGGAAGATAATCAACAATGCGAGTTTGCCAAAGAGCGGGCTCAGCGCGACTTCGGCCGAACCCTCCGCCGCCAGATAAGCCACCGCTATGCTGGGCACAATCAAGACTGAAAGCACGTTCGATAAGACCGTCGAAAAAATCGCATTGGACACGTGGCCGCCTGAGACAGCAGAAAAGACGACCGCAGACGAAACGGTCGTCGGTAGTATCGCCAAAAGCCAAATACCGGCGCGCAAGGATTCGGGTAAAAATACACCGTAAGCCAGTACAATCACGCCCGCCATCAGCGGAAACAGGAGGTAATTCCAAGATAGGACAAAGGCGTGCAAACGTTTCGGCTTATAGCCGCTGGCCAATTCACTGGTCGGCAAACCGAGACCCTGTAGGAAAAAAATCAACCACACACCTATCTTGGTCGTGATTTCCGAATGCAGATAACCTCCACTCTTGCCCAAGTCAGGCAAAAGCGCTGCGAATAATACCACGCCGAGAAGAAGTAGCGTGAAGGCTTGTTTGCGAATAAACGTCATGTTGAAAGGAACGCCAGCGGGAGTTCCGCCCGGTTTTTCGGAAAAATAATCTGCACACCTATGAATTTCCCCGAATCCAACACAAGCGGCACACTCAACACCGGTAATCCGACCAAACTAGCTAAGGCGGTCAAGCGCAAGGTCTGTTCGCGATGATCCGCGGATTCCAACTCCGGCGGCACGGCCGGACCCGGCACCGAGGGGAGCAGGAGCGCATCATACTCCAGAAAAAATGCTTCCCACCATGCCCGAAGTCGCGATTGAAACGCCCTCGCCCCGGCTCTGTCATCCTCGGACCATTCGCGGCCTCGCAGTAGGCGGGCTTTGACGGCCGGATCGTAAAGTTGGCCATAGCGCTCGATTCGATCCGCGTGCAAAGCATACGCCTCGCAACTCTGTAGAATATTGAAAGCCCGGTTGGCCATTCCCATCATCCCGGAAAGTTCCGAGAAATCGACGCCCGCGCAGTGACCCGGCAACGAATTCGCATATGCCTGGCAACTCTGAGCTACATCCGGACAGACAAATGGCTCGGCCGCATAGCCAGCTATCCTGAGCGGGGTGCCCTCCGGAGCCTGCGCGGGGTGATCGAACCATGCCTGTAACATCTGGGTCATATCCGAGCGCTCCTTGGCAAACCATCCCACCGTATCAAACTCAGCTGCAAGAGGGAAACTACCCTCTGTCCAACGTCCGGGCTGATCGCGGTAGCCCCAGAGGCCGCAGAGCGCTGCAGGCACACGAATCGAACCCCCGGTATCCGTCCCCAGCGCTACCGGCACGATGCCACTGGCCACGAGATATGCCGAGCCGCTGCTCGATCCACCACTCAAACAGGCCTCTTCAAAGGGGTGGGGGCAGTCTCCATAATGGGGATTCGTGCCGGAAAGACCGTAGGCGAATTCATTCATCTGGGTCTTCGCGCAACAAAGCGCACCCAATGCTCGCATACGCGCAACCGCCGCAGCATCGGTCTTCGCATGCACTGACAAGAGGTCAGGCATCTTCGACGAACAATGCGTGACTCGACCAGCTACATCAAAGAGATCTTTGACGGCAAAGGGTACTCCCGACAGGGGAAGGCCCTGCGAGAGCGATTCTTGAATCGCCGCCGCATCGGACTCGAAAGATGCACTTATTACCGCATCGCCTGTTTGCTGAAGACAGTATTGCAGCGACTCAGATAGGGACTCCCTCCATAGATGTTCACCCTCTAATGCTCGAGTCTGCCACCAAGCGAAATTTCTAGTCTGCTCACCCATAGCCGTGAAGCACGGCTCAGCAGGTTAATTGCCAATACTCCAGCGCAACTTGCGATACCTTAAGCTGTAAACTGAATCGCTCGCTGCGCCGCCCGCTTCCACGAACCGTCGGACTCGCGGCGTGCCCAAAGTCGGCCGTCGGCACCGAGCGCGATGAGGTGCACCCAGCCGTTTTCGACGAGGTGGCGGACGTGTTCCTGGCGCTCGAGTATCGCGTCGAGCACCTCGGTCTCGGCCGCTATACAGGCGTGGAGGCGGAGCGGCTCGTGGATCAGCTTCCCGCCGTCGTGCACGGACTGGAAAGGCAAGCCAGGGCGCAGGTCGTTCTCATTGCCCAGCGCGACACCCACCCCGCCGACGACGTTGTGGATGGATTTGTGCCCGCTGCCGTAGTGCGCGTTGTCCGTGGCGGAGCCGTAGTATTGGAGGTTGATCCAGCTGCCGACGACGAGCGGCCCACCGATGATCTGTTCGAGGACTTTGCCCTCGGGGTCGGCGGCTGCGTCGTATTCGTGGAGAAAGGCGCGGCTTTGCAAGGTGGACGCCTGGGTCCACTTCCGGGGCGCCACGATGAAGCCCGCGTTGCCCGCGAGCCCCCATTCGGGGCGCACCTGCGACCAGTCCCGGCTCCGTTGCCGGACGGCTTGGACGATGTTCGACTGCTTGGCCGCATCGCCCAACAGGGCGGAACGTTCGATCGCACAGAGGCCACCGGCTTCGTCGAGGGCGGCGCGCAATTGATCGATTTCGGAAGCGTCGGTGGCTTCGGTGTCGAAGAGCGTCACCTCGTCCGTCGTGGTGTTGTGCAGGCCGGCGATGAAGCGGGTGTCTTCCGGGATCTCTATCCCGCGCTCCCGGAGGGCGGCCCGCACGTCGGGCATGTTGAAAAGCGCGGCGGCAAGACGCGCGTTGGCATCGCCCGTGTGGCCGCCGCAGGCGCCGCAGTCGAGACCGGAAGCGTACGGGTTGTTCTTGGTCGAGCTACCGTGGCCGCAGAAGAGCACAGTCTTCGCGAAATTTTCCTTCAAGCCGAGGCCATTGAGGATGCCCTCGGCCATATCGGCGCGCGCTTCCGTATCGTAGCTATCCAGGAAATCAGGCCGACCGGCGTCGGGCGATTGGAGCGTTGGATGGTAGCCGAAAGCGTCGCAGATCATCTTGTAGGCGTAGGTCAGACCCATCGTCTCGACAAAAGTGAAACAGGAGGCCGCCGCCTCTTTGAAGCGTTTCCAACTCCGCTTGTCTTCCCGCTCGAGAATCTTGGTGAACTTGAGCTGATCGAACTCGTAACTCGCTAGTCCGCCGCAGTGGTCGGAGGTTTTGACCGACGGTGCGAGCAAGACCGGGCAGCGCGCCTGCGAGGGGCCGAGGCCGGGCACGCTGTGCTCGATGGGGAGGCCGAAGAAGCCGGCGAAGCCCATGGTCCGCACATGGAGCGCCGTCGATTCGAGCGCGCGGCGGAAGACTTCGGAACGCACGTCGATGCAAAAGACGGCCTGCACATCCGGGCGCGACGTATCGGAAGCGCCGGGGCGGATGCCGCCGCGCAGCCCGGCCTCGTAGGCGTTCTCGAGGGCGGACTGCCAGACCAGGCGCTGGGCGAGGTCGAGGCTGATCACTGGCGCTTGGCTGTGCTCCGGTTCTTCGAGCAGGTTGCGCTTCCAACCGAGGAGGAAGTCTTTGTCCTCCTGGTGCAGCTTGTAGAGCGCGACCTCGTAGTTGAGGAGGATCGCGAGCAGCTCGTGGAGCATCGTGCCCGAACCCCCGCGGAGTTCGTGCTCGCGGTCTTTGTAGCGGAGGTGCCCCGCCCAACCGGGCAAGGTCAGCAGGATGCGGTAGAGCAACTCCTCGACGTGCGATTCGGGCATCTCCAACAGCTCGACCGCCCGGGCGATCGCTTCGCCCGGGTCGGAGGGGAAGGTTTTGACCGCCTCGCGGAACCCGTCCAGCCCGTTGAACTCAGGGTTCCGGTCGATCCGCGCGGCCGCTTTCCAGCCTTGGTAGAGGCTGAGGTCTTTCCACGGGAACTTCCAGGACGACTGCCCTTCGTCGTCGTAGGCGGCGCACCACTTGGCCGCTTCTTCGCGGATCACGTATTGCCAGTCCGTGCCCACCCGCGAATCGAGGTAAGCGCTGAACGAGCAGGTCTGGTAGAGGAGCGGCTCCTCCTCGACCGGTTCCTCCAGCAAAGCGACGATGCGCTCGACCGTAAGCGCTTCGTCGTGCGCGTCGAAGCTCTCGGCCACTTCCGGCGAGGCGGCGGCCACCGCGGCGCGCAGGTCTTCCATCCCGATCGCACCGGACTTGAATTGACCGCCAAACCAATCGCGGGGCAGAATTGTATCCGACCCTTGGATACGCTTGGCGGATGCGGCGACCCGGGCGAAGCGCCGGTCCGCGAAACCGACGAATGGATTGACCGCCACGAAATGCGACAGCGGCCAGAGCGGCGCGATTTTGGCGCAAGCCGCCTCGATCTGCCGGGAAAGTTGTTCGTTGTTCATACTGTGCTATTTAACGTCTATCCGGCACAAGCCCGAGGCGACGGGCGGCGCGGTTGGCCAAAGTGTTCATGTAAAAGCCGTTCAGGGCGTGCACGTAGAGCCGGCGTTTGCAGGCCACGCTGAGGAAGCCGGGTTCCCCGTCCTGAAAGCGGATCGAGGTGATGAGGAAAGCGAGCAAGACGAAGGCCAGGATCGACTCGAGGAGCGGCGCGGGCGGCACTTGCTTGGGCAGCGAGGTGGCCAGCACTTCTCCCGCGACCGAGGCCAGCACGAAGTAGAGCGCGGCCAGACCGCCCGCGACGAAGGCCGTCTGCGCCAGGCTCAGGCCGATGTGCCCGCGCCGCATCGACGTCCAGACCATTTGAGTGATGGCCATCGCCACCACCATGCCGAGGACGAGCATGCCCGGCTTGTTGGACGGACTCACACCGAAGGCGATGCTGAGCGCCACCACGATGGAGACCGCCACCGCCACCGCGAACCAGATGCGGTTCTGCGGCAGCGGCACGTAGTTGGCCTTGGCGTTGAGCTTCTTCGCCGTGTCCACCGCCGAACCGCAGGCGAGGAAAGCGTGCCCCTTGTAAAGCGAGTGCGCCACCAGGTGCAGCACCGCGAGGTGGAACGCGCCGAGGCCGCATTGCAGGAGCATGAAGCCCATTTGCGCGATCGTCGAATAGGCCAGCGCGCGCTTCACGCTGGTCTGCGAGAGCATCACCATCGAGCCATAGACCGCCGTCAGCGCGCCGGATGCGGCCAGGAAGTGCAGCGCCTCCGGCGTGTGCACGAGCACAGGACTGAGGCGGACGACGAGATAGCCGCCCCCGTTGATGATGCCCGCGTGCATGAGCGCGGAGACGGGGGTCGGCGCGCCCATCGTATCGGGCAGCCAAGTGTGGAAAGGGAACTGCGCGGACTTCAGCAGAGCGCCCAGTATGATGAGCCAACCGATCCATGAATAATTCCCCGGCGAGCTGCCTTCCGCTTGGGTCGCGACGAAGAGCCCCCCGAAATCCTGCACCCCGTAGATCGCATAGACCCCGGAAAAGGCGGCGATCAAGCAGAGATCCCCCACCCGGCTGACGAGGGACTTCTTGCGCGCGGAGAGCAAAGTGCCGACCCGGTCGGGGAAGTAAACCAGCAGCTTGTGCAGCCCCATGCTCGTGGCCACCCAGGCCAAACCGAACTGCACCAGACCGGGCGCGACGACCAAGGCCACGACCGCGCCGAGCGTCACACACATCCATTTGAAGAAGTACCCCTGCTTGGCGTCGCCCGCGAGGTAGTTGCGCGAGAAGCGCAGGATGACCGCGCCGAGGAAGGCGACCAAAAGCAGGATGCTCGCCGAAAGCGCATCGAAGCGAAGACCCATCCAATTCGCGTCCGTCAAGGTCGCCATCACGGGGGCGCTTCCGCTGTAGGCCCAGAGCGCGGTGGCCAGTGCGGCGCTGCCGAACCCCGCCCAAGCGATGCCCTCCGCCACCCGCCCCGCGGCCGGCGCACGCCCGTTGAGCCATTTCGAAGAAATCAACACCCAGGCCAAAGAGGCGGGCGCGATCCAGAGGATGAGACTGCTGACGGCGACTTCCATGGGACGCATACTATCAGAATGGATTGAATTTATCC
>Ga0194137_10002873_pt1 | contig 10046 bp, 9 predicted proteins | sample TARM_MetaG_T3_14_FD_134025 | JGI IMG/M metagenome (GOLD analysis project Ga0194137, IMG submission 134025) | Freshwater microbial communities from Pennsylvania, USA, analyzing microbe dynamics in response to fracking - TARM_MetaG_T3_14 (version 2) | ecosystem: Environmental > Aquatic >...
CCGTCAAGTACGAAATCCCGGGCCGAACGGCTGGAGGCTTCAAATTCCTGGGCCATATGGGCAATACGGCAGCCGCCGGGCAGGGAAAAACTGCCCTGCTCCGGCGCCAACTGGCCCAGCAGAAGCTGAAACAGGCTGGACTTTCCGGCACCGTTGGCGCCGACGATGGCCACACGCTGGCCCGGCTGGACTGTAAGGTTGACGCCTTCTAGCAACCAGACGCCACCTCGTTGTAAACTGAGATCGGTTATCGTTAACATAGCTTTCTTTTATCAATAGATTGCCGCCAGGGATGCATCCTGTCATGACCCGTCTGGAGCCTGAACCACTGCCTGAACCAATGAATTTACCGGATGCATTGCCAACCGATAACCCGCTCTGGCGTTATGCCCTGACTTGCTGGCAAAACCCGCATGTGGTTGAAGCCTGCCTTGAGCTACAGGCAAAAGGCTGGAGCGTCACCCGTATCCTTTGTGCTGGCTGGCTGGGGCTGAGCGGGCAGCGGTTCACTGGCGTTGAGGATGCTAAGGTAACAGAGTGGCGCAGTCGTGTAACCGGTAGCATTCGCTCAGCCAGAAAATCGATCCCCCAACATTCAGAGCAATACATAGGGTTACGTGACGCTCTGGCGGATGCAGAACTGAAAGCCGAACAAACTGAACTGGCCCTTGCCTGGCAGGTATTGAACCAACCGAACCCGGAGACCGGCGCCATGGACAATTGCACCGAGGCCATTCAGCAAAACCTGTTGGCCGCAGCGCCGGGCCGTAGTCTCGCCCGGGAGACGCGGAGTACACTCGCACACCTGGCCGGGCAACTGGCCATCAGCCCCGTGGGAGCGCAGGCGCCATGTTGATGAAATGGCTGATTCGCCTGGCATTCCCCGCGTTGGGGCTGTTGCTGGTCCTTATCTTTTTCGGCCTGGGCGACCCGGAGCAGGTTACCGAGCCGGACGCCGGCATAACAGCACAGGAAATACCCGCTTTCGAAGGCTTGCTGCCCTCACCCGTTGCCACTGAGGGCCCCGAGGTTATTTTCAAATGGCAGGATACCGACGGCAACTGGCAATTCGCCGATACGCCACCGCCTCAGGGGCCATGGAATGCCCTGGCCATTGAGCAGCCAGGCGCATCTGCTCCCCGGGAGAACCCACCCGGTGAGTCCGGCGATGACTGGCAGGCACCTTATAAAGCGCCCTTTTCGCTGGATAACAACCCAGCCAATAACGATTCATGAAACGGCAAAGGACACAACCATGAAGAAAACCCTGTTAGCAATCGCCATAACCGGCCTCGTTGCCGGTTGCAGTACCGCCCAGGAGGAGCCGAAAGATCCGGCACTGGAGACCACTGAGGAAAAAGTCAGCTATGGCATGGGACTGGTTATGGGCGAGCGCATGACCAATGATCTGCCTGACCTGCAGATGGAGCAGTTTCTGCAAGGGATCGAACACGGCCATTCCGGCGATGAAGAGGTCCAGCGCCTGAACCGTGAAGAAATCCGGGAAGCGCTGATGGCATATCAGCAGCAACTCCAGGAAGAGCAGCAAGGCCAGCAAAATGAGCTGGCGCAGAAAAATCGCGAAGCCGGCGAAGCTTTCCTGGCGGAAAACGCCGAGCGTGAAGGCGTGCAGACCACCGAATCCGGCCTGCAATACGAAGTGATCGAAGAAGGTGACGGTGACAGCCCGGAAGCCACCGACCAGGTGAAGGTGCACTACACTGGCGAACTGATCAATGGTGAGGTGTTCGACAGTTCGCGGGAACGGGGACAACCCGTCACCTTTGGTCTGAACCAGGTTATTCCGGGCTGGACAGAAGGGCTGCAACTGATGAATGAGGGCGCCCGGTACAAGCTCTACATTCCATCCGATCTGGCCTATGGCCAGGGCGGCAACCAGGCGATCGGCCCCAACGCAACCCTGGTATTTGATGTGGAACTGCTGGCCGTCAATCCCGATGAATAATTTCGCCGGCCGCTAAAAAAATGGCCCGGTTTCCCGGGCCATTTCTGATTCGGCTACCAATGCTGTTCTGGCTCAGGCTGACTCCAGCTTGCCGGCATGAGCATTGTGCAACTGGTCAATCAGCACATCTTCCATCTCGAACCGATTCTCCAGAGCCTCCCCGAGCTTCGACAGTTCAGCGAAAAGCTCATCTGCGTTCTGTGCGCTCAGAGAACCGTCGTCTATCCGGTCATTGAAGCTCAAGGCCACTTCCGTGGTCTTCTCGATTTGCGGGTACACTCTGGCAGCCAGCTCCAGGCCTCCATCGTTGAATTCACGGGCTTCCTGAATCAACTGCTCATAAACCTCAAAATGGCCGGCCGACACATAATCCAGCAGTAGCTCACACAGCCGAACGCATTTCTGCTGCAATGCCTCAATCTCTTCCCGGTCACCCTCACCAGACAGGGCGCAATAGTGAACCAGCAATTCCTGACGCTCTTTCAGCCAACGATCAATCAATTCGCTGACACCGCCCCAGCGTTCCCTGGCATTCCTGCAATTCTCCAACATGGCACCCGTCTCCTCTCGATCTCTGACCGCCACAACCTGACCATCAGACCCGCGTATGGTTGTTTTTGGCAACCATCAACTTACCCCATGGCTACCCGAACCCGCAACTGTTTCAGCGCAGTAGCCAGCTCTTTGGTCGATAGCGGCGAAACACCATTACCAGGCCTACCAGAATCAACAGAGCAAAGAACAGCGCAGTCCAGCCCGGTATGCTGATACCCAGAAAGCGCCAGACTACTGTGGCGCAATCTCCGGTGCCTCTCAGCGCTGTGGTAAGCACCTCAAACCACGGCAGAACATCCAGCATGTACTCTACCGACGGGCCGCAGGCCGGTGCCTGATCAGCCGGCAAACTCTGCAACCAGAGCTGACGACCCGCCACACCCAGACCGGTACCTGCGGTAAGTGCGAGAAAAAAACCATATACCCGATTACCGAAGCCCGACGGGTTATGCAAAAATGCAATCAGACTGACCAGGCCAACGCCCATAAACGCAAACCGTTGTAACCAGCACAAAGGGCAAGGCTCCAGCCCCATCACGTATTCCATGTAAAAAGCGGTCGCAAGCAGCGCCGCGCACACCAGAAAAACGAGCCCGAATACCCACCTGCTTGTCAAAACGTCACCCCGGAATCATCATATGGACTACATAAATTAATGGACACAATCCTAACCCATGAAGAACCCCAATCCTATGATCATTAACAGACCCAGCATACTGACACTGATTTTCCTGTTATGTTCGGTACTTGCGTGGCCCGCAAGTGCTCAGGACGAGGAAAACGAACAGGCAGAAAACGAAGAAGAAGCAGAAGAACGATTCACCGACTACATTGCCATGGAACCGGCTTTTGTCACCCATATCGGTCAGCCAGGCAGCAAGATCAGTTACCTGAAAGCAGCCGTTACCATCCGCGCCTCTGCGGAAACCACCCGACCAGCCGTGGAAGCCCACATGCCCAGACTCCGGCATGAACTGGTCATGCTGTTCGGCGAACAGACTGACCCGGAATGGGTGAACTCCCAAGAAGGGCGACAGACGCTTGCAGAGGATGCCACCAAACGCATCAATCAGGTTCTGGAAGAACAGCAAACGGACGAAACCATTACCAGCGTGTTCTTCACCGAATACGTCGTCCAGCGGTAGTGTCTGGCGGCATGGCCCGGAAGCGGTTCATGCCTTCAGATAATCTTCCAGAAACCGGGCAAACGACTTGTCATCCGCCGCTTCAATCGCCTCTTGCTCCGCCAGGGATTGCCGGGTCATGGCCTGGTAATCCGCCAGCACTTGCGGTGACAGGGTTTCGTTAACCAGTGTTTGCTGATGCTCTCTGGATATCGACTGCACCCAGTCGCGATGCCCCATACCGGAAGCCGTCATGGCCTCCAGTACTTTTGCCGAGGGCACCGACCATTCCTGCCCCTGCAGTTTTTCACTCTGGGCCCTGAGGGCTGACTGATAGTGTTCACCATCATCCCAGCTGTCCAGGAGCTCGGCCAGAGGTTGCAACTGCTCCAGCAAATCGTGCGCCGCCGTACCAGCCGGCACGTGCTCACCAGCACGACACAGCTTCAGATCCCGCCAGCGGCCAGAGGCAATCACATCGTTGTAGTTGTCATCCAGACGCTCACATTCCTCATCGCTGATTATCGGCGAGTCAGACAGCAGGCAGTCCAGCAGGAACAGGTCCAGGAAATCAATTTGCTCCCGGGTCACCCCGGTGGGTGAAAACGGATCCAGATCGAGGCAGCGAACTTCAATATACTCAACGCCCCGGGCATCCAGTGCCTGAATGGGTTTCTCCCCGGATTGCGTGGTGCGTTTCGGGCGGACTGCGCTGTAATACTCATTTTCGATCTGCAGCACATTGGTGTTGAGCTGAATGAAGTCATCGCCCCGGCGCGTGCCAATGGCCTCATAGGCCGGCCAGTTGGTGTGTATGGCCCGCTCCAGAGTCCGGCTGTAGGACTCCAGCTCGTTGAAACAGATATTCAGGGAGGCCTGAGCGTTGTTGTGGTACCCCAGATCGCCCATGCGCAAAGAAGTGGCGTGCTCACCGTACCAGGTGCGATTATCAAGGCGGCGGAGGTCATGCTTCATACTGGCAACAAAGCTGGCATCCAGCGCCGGTGAGGCACCGAACAACAGCATCAGCAGCCAGCTGCGACGGCGGAAATTGCGGATCAGCCAGAAATACTGATCGGATTTGAAATTCTGCAGGCTGTCGCTGTTGCCGGTGACCTGCTGCCACTTCCGCCAGAAGCTGTCGGGAAAAGAGAGATTGTAGTGGGCGCCGGCAATACTCTGCATAATCCGGCCATAGCGCACCGCCAGCCCCTGCCGGTATACGTGCTTGAGCATGCCGGTATTGGAGCTGCCGTACTGCGCAATCGGAATACTTTCATCACCGTCGATTTCGCAGGGCATACTGGCCGCCCAGAACACTTCATCGCCCAGGTTCTGCTGCACGAAACGGTGGGTATCACGGAGCGATTCCAGCATGGCACTGGTGCTGGTGCACACCGGCGTGATCAGCTCCAGCAGGGCTTCGGAGTAATCAGTGGTGATTCTGGGGTGCGTCAGTGTCGACCCCAGTGCCTTCGGGTGCGGAGTCTGGGCGATAAAACCATCGCCATCCACCCGCAAGCCTTCTTTTTCAACCCCTTTGAGAAAGCCGTCCCAGTCAGTTGCCGCAAACTGATGAAACAGAGCGTGGCGGGATTGTGCCATGTTGAACTCCTGTCGACGCGCCTGCCTGACGATGCCGGTGGCAGGCGCCGGTGAATCTGGAAATAAGGTTAACGGCCTTTACGGGCTGATGCCATGGCCTCAGCCAGCGCGCCAGCCATAGCCCCCTGAGAGGTTTTCTGTGGCTGGCCACCCTGCGGTTTACGAGCCGGACGGTTGCCACTGGTGTTTTTATCGCGCCCCGGTCTGGCCGGGGCTTCCGCGCCCGGCTCGTCATCCATGCGCATGGACAGACCGATCCGCTTACGGGGGATATCCACTTCCATCACTTTCACCTTCACAATATCCCCGGCCTTGACCACTTCCCGGGGATCTTTGATGAAACTGTGCGACAGAGCGGAAATGTGCACCAGACCATCCTGATGCACGCCGATATCCACGAACGCGCCGAAATTGGTCACGTTGGTCACCGAGCCTTCCAGCACCATACCAGGCTTCAGATCGTTCAGGGTTTCCACCCCTTCTTCGAAGCTGGCAAAGCGGAACTCGGGACGTGGGTCACGCCCCGGCTTTTCCAGCTCGGCAATAATATCTTTCACCGTGGGCAAACCGAACTGCTCGGTTACGTAGTCCTGCGGGTTCAGGCCGCGCAGAAAGGCCGAATCGCCAACAATCGCTTCCACTTTGCGACCGTTCTTTGTGGCAATGGCTTCCACCACACCATAGGCTTCCGGGTGCACTGAGGAACGGTCCAGCGGATTTTCACCACCGGCAATGCGCAGGAAGCCGGCTGCCTGCTCAAACGTGCGGTCGCCCAAGCGAGGCACCTTCAACAGTTGCTTGCGGTTGGTAAACATGCCGTTCTGACTGCGAAACTCGACAATGTTACGGGCGATGCTGGCGTTCAGACCAGATACACGGGTCAACAGCGGTACGGAAGCAGTATTCAGATCAGCACCGACGCCGTTTACGCAGTCTTCCACTACGGCGTCCAGGCTGCGGGACAGCTGCACCTGGGAAACATCATGCTGGTACTGGCCCACACCAATGGATTTGGGCTCAATCTTCACCAGTTCGGCCAGCGGGTCCTGCAGGCGGCGGGCAATGGACACGGCGCCCCGGATGGTCACGTCCAGATCCGGCAGCTCCCGGGAAGCAAATTCGGATGCCGAATAGATCGAAGCACCGGATTCACTGACAATAATCCGCGCCAGTTTCAGTTCGGGGTAACGTTTGCTCAGGTCCGCCACCAGCTTTTCGGTTTCCCGGGAAGCGGTGCCATTGCCGATGGCGACCAACTCAATCCTGTATTTCCGACACCAGGCAGCCATCTGCTCGATGGACCGGTCCCACTGGTTTTTCGGGGCATGGGGATAAATCGCGCCGTGGTCCGACACCTCGCCGGTGCCATCAATGACCGCCACTTTTACCCCCGTACGCAGCCCCGGATCCAGGCCAAGGGTTGGCCGGGGGCCGGCCGGTGCCAGCAACAGCAAATCTTTGAGGTTGGCGGCGAATACGTTGATGGCTTCGGCTTCCGCCGCTTCACGTACCTGGGCCATCAGGTCGGTTTCAATCTGGGTGGCGAGTTTGACCCGCCAGGTCCAGCGCACGACGTCCGACAACCATTTGTCGGCGGCACGGCCCTTGTCCTGAATGTCCCAGCGTAGCGCAATACGCTGCTCAGCCGGATGCGGTTGCCGGCGATCTTCCTCGCCATCACCCACCACCAGTGAATAAGCCAGTACACCCTCGTTACGGCCACGCAGAATAGCCAGCGCACGATGCGAGGGTACTTTCCGGAGGGGCTCAACATGGTCAAAGTAGTCCCGGAATTTCGCGCCTTCGTTTTCTTTACCCGGCACTACCGTGACTTTCAGGTTGCTCTGCTGCCATATGAAATCCCGCAGGGTTCCCAGCAGTTCCGCGTCCTCGGCGAAACGCTCCATCAGGATGTAACGGGCGCCATCCAGTGCCGCTTTGGTGTCCTCAATGCCTGCTTCGGCATTCAGGTAATCCGCGGCCGTCGCCTCCGGCTCGAGCGCTGGATTCTCATACAGCGCATCAGCGAGTGGTTCCAGCCCCGCTTCCCGGGCGATCTGGGCTTTGGTGCGGCGCTTGGGCTTGTAGGGCAGGTAAAGGTCTTCAAGTCGATTTTTGGTATCCGCCGCCTCAATGTCCGAACGCAGCTCGTCGGTCAGCTTGCCCTGTTCTTCGATGCTTTTGAGCACCGTTACGCGCCGGTCTTCCAGCTCGCGCAGATAACGCAGGCGCTCTTCCAGATTACGCAGCTGACTGTCATCCAGAGAGCCGGTAATTTCTTTCCGGTAGCCGGCAATAAAGGGAACGGTGGCGCCCTCATCCAGAAGGGTGATGGTGGCGTTAACCTGTTGTTCGCGGACACCCAGTTCGTCCGCAATGCGGCTGGAAATACTGTTCATGCAACCTCGGTCACTTGCTCGGGGATCAGATTAACGGAGAAAGGTACAGCGCCTCAGTTCTGCAAGCAAGCGAACTGATTATGCCTGTCGAGGAATTGCACAAGATCCTGCCAGGGCATGGGGCGGGCATAATAGTAACCCTGGATTTCATCACAATGCTGGTGGCGCAGGAATTCCAGCTGACTTTCGGTTTCCACGCCCTCGGCGACCACACTGATCTGCAGGCTGTGAGCAAGGCTGATGATGGCACGAATGATGTGCTCGGCATCTGCGGATTCACCCAGATCCTGCACAAACGACTTGTCGATTTTCACCAGCGAGATGGGCAGATGTTGCAGGTTGCTGAGCGAGGAAAAGCCTGTGCCGAAGTCATCCAGCGCAAAACTGATGCCCAGCTGGCTGAGCTCGCGCAGGCAGCGCTGGGCGTAATCCGGATCGTGCATCATGGCACTTTCTGTCAGCTCCAGCTCCAGCAGGCCGGTATCGACGTTGCTGTTGAAAATGATACGGAAAATGGTTTCCGTCATTTTCCGGTCGTGGAACTGCCGGAACGACAGATTAACCGCAAACACCATTGGCGGCAGCCCAAGCTCCTGGCTCTCCTGCAACCGCTGGCAGGCCTGCTCGATCACCCAGTAGCCAATCGGCACAATCAGCCCGCTACGCTCGGCAACCGGGATGAAGCTGTCCGGCATAACCAACCCGCGCTCCGGATGATTCCAGCGCAACAGGCATTCAACCCCACGAACCTCTTCCGTGGCAAGATCAATACGGGGCTGGTAATACAATTCCAGCTCCCCACCGCGCAGGGCATTGCGTAAATCGGCCTCAATCCGGAGCTGATGACCCGCATTGATATGAAGCTGGCGATCGTAAAAACGATAGCTTGTGCCAGGGTCGCGTTTGGCCGCAAACATTGCCCGGTTGGCGCGTCGCAACAGGTTCTCGGCGCTGTCTCCGGCTTCCGGGTAAGTGGCCACACCAATGCTCACATTGACGACAAGTTTCTGACCATCGATAGTGAGAGGCTCATCCAGAGCAGCCACCAGACTGCGGATAAGCCGGATAAGATCCTGCGAGTCTTCCACCTTTTCGACGATAATGGCCAACTCATCGCCACCAATACGCATCAGTGAATCCACCCGCCGGAGACGCACACGCAAGTGCTCGGCCAGGCTCAGGAGCAACTGGTCACTTTGCTTATAGCCAAAGGATTCATTGATGCTGCGAAAATCATCAATGTTCAGGTGCAACAGAGCCAGTCGATGCTCCGACCGCTCTGCCCGCAACAATGCCTGGCGGAGGCGGGCAAAAAACAGATCCCGGTTAATGAAACCACTGGCCACTTCCCGGCCCAGTTGACCATGGGCCGATTCGGACAACTTTTCCCGGTACCACAGGTATTTGACGGCGCGGCAGAAATTCCAGCGGTCCAGGGTTTGCCGGCACAGGTAATCCACAGCTCCACACTCGGTCAGCGCCCCGGCTTTTTCAGCGGCAGGCTCGGAACTGACGGCAAGCACCGGTTTATCATCACTGCCCGCACCAAGATACTGCAGAAACGCGGTTTCCGAACTGCCATGGAAGGCACAGTCCCAGACAATGACATCAAAGCTGGCGTTGCGAATCAGGTCATCGCAATCCACCAGATCCGGGCACCAGATGGCATCCGGGCGGATTTCCGGATCTTGGGACAACATGGCCTCAAACCACAGAAAATCCGTGTGTTCGGGGGTCAGCACCAGCAGGCGCACCCTGTCAGCTCTGGAGTCCAAAGGCAGAGGCATCAAGAAGAGTCCGTTGTTCGGGTATAAAGGCGCATTAACTCCTTAAAGGGTAGTCGATACCTGATCTTCTGTCTGGTGTAGAATAGCCAGACTCGACAAAATCCTCCCCCGCCACCCGGTTTGGTCAAAAAATTGTGAACAAGCTCAACCCCAGACAACACGAAGCGGTTCGTTACGCTGACGGCCCCATGCTGGTGCTGGCCGGGGCAGGCAGTGGAAAAACCAGCGTGATAACCCGCAAGATTGCCTATCTGATTGAAGAACTGGGCATTCCCGGGCGGCACATTGCGGCGGTGACCTTCACCAACAAAGCCGCCCGGGAAATGAAAGAGCGGGTGGGCAAAATTGTCGACAAGGGCAAGACCCGTGGCCTGATTGTCTCCACCTTCCATAACCTGGGCCTGAACATGATCCGTGAGGAGCATGTTCACCTGGGCTACCATCCCGGCTTTTCCATCTTCGATGCCGAAGACGCCAAGGCACTCCTGCAGGATCTGATGCTGCGCGAAGCCAGTGCGGATGCTGGCGATGAGCTCAGCGACGTGCAGATGACCATTTCGTCATGGAAAAACGCCATGCGTAGCCCGGCAGAGGCCCGGAGCAAGGCGGC
>Ga0194137_10002877_pt1 | contig 10036 bp, 9 predicted proteins | sample TARM_MetaG_T3_14_FD_134025 | JGI IMG/M metagenome (GOLD analysis project Ga0194137, IMG submission 134025) | Freshwater microbial communities from Pennsylvania, USA, analyzing microbe dynamics in response to fracking - TARM_MetaG_T3_14 (version 2) | ecosystem: Environmental > Aquatic >...
ATTGTTTGTCTCAAATCTTTATCAGCTAACTCACGAGCTAAATCAACACCCTTAAAGGCTCGTTTTGGCTCAATGAAATCAGCGACATATATAATTTGAGCGACCTCTTTCATTTCTGGAGAACCAATCGTGTGATAGGCAATGGCCTCAAAAATATCTTCCTCTTCAAGCCCAAACTCGTTCCTCATCAATACAGCTCCAATAGGGCCGTGCCAAATATTGGTGCCAAATTGGAGCATGTCCAAGTCCAGGTTTTCACTAATGATTAAGTCACGCATTTCTTCATCTGGTCTTTCTTTGGCATAGTCATGTGCTAAGGCTGCTATACTGACCTTCTCTTTCTCTACACCATACCGTTCGGCTAGCTCTAATGCTGTTTTCTCCACTCGTTGAACGTGTTTAAAGCGGCGGCTACTCATCGACTGATCCATCGTATCCATCAATTCATCTCTCGATAATTGGATGTATTTACCCGTGTACTTAATTGTTCCATTCACTTTATTCTTTTTCTTCATCCTTATATAACCTTTCACTTTCAATATACTTTTCGGTCTCCTGAGTGACTAAATAGCGGATGGAACAGTCATCTAATACTTTTTGTCTGATGATTGTTGAACTGATATCAATATCTGGTACATCCACCATAATGACAGGATAGGGAGATTCTGTTGTGAAATTCGGTCTATTCACACCTACTAGTTGAACTAAAGATACTAACTCTTCAATATTATGCCAATTTGGAAGATCTTCCACCATATCTGCACCAATAATAAAGTAGAATTCAGTATCTGGCTCTCGTTCTTTTAAAGCCACAATCGTATCGTAGGTATAACTCTTTCCACCTCTTTGCAACTCTATGGTATCAATCTCGAAGGCTTCATTGTCCATTACAGTTTTTTCAAGCATAGCCAACCGATGTTTAGAGTCTATCGTTTTCTTCTCACGTTTATGAGGGGGTTCTGCAGACGGCAAAAATAGTATCTTTTCTAAACCTAATTGATCTCTAACTTGCTCTGCAATAATTAAGTGGCCGACATGAGGAGGGTTAAATGTTCCACCCAGTAAACCGACTTTTTTTGCAGGAGCGACTTTTTTTATTTCAGTGAGCACTTCAGGATCACTAATAACTGAAACGTATTCACTCACTTTATAACACCTTCCTTTAATCGTTTAACCATTAACTTTAGGTAATCTGGATGAGTACCATTGATATTTCTCCTGAGTCGATGGTTTATAAAGTACAAGGACTTTCCCTATTTTTTGAACCACTTGAATTGAAGAGTGCGCTTCAATAAATGCCGCAGCTTCTGTCGTTGTCAAATCAGTGTTTTGCAACAGCTGAACTTTCATTAGCTCTCTTTTCTCAATGGACTCGTCGAATTCATTGACAACTTCTTGAGTCAAGCCATTTTTACCAATTTGAAAAACTGGAGTCAGTTCGTTCGCCTGAGCTCTTAAAAATCGTTTTTGTTTACCCGTTAAACTCATATTTGCCCTCTTTTCTAAAATAACAACCAATTAAATAAGTTGTTTTCTAATTGTCACGTCTACACCTTCAGGTACCCATCCGGCTATTTTTGTATTTGTCTTGTCAATCGAGACCCATCCAAGGCCAGAGAAGACAATATCAGACTTTCCTTTAGTTGTAAACTCATACCTTCTAAGTTTAGGAAATGCTTCTTTGCGCTCTTTTAGTGGTGGGGTTAATAATTCACCAAGATGTTTGTCGTAGAGCTCATCAGCTTTTTCTGTTTTTGTCCGGTGAAGATTCAGTTCATTGGCTGCATAAAAGATAAATGGCTGATTGCCCTCACCGCTAATGTAGTCAAAACGAGCAAGACCTCCAAAGAAGACAGTTTGACCTTCATTTAATTGATAGCCCCGTGGTTTAACTTCTTTTCTTGGAGTCACTAGTTTCAATTCCTCTGGAAGAAGATAATAAGACAATTGGGATCGCTGAATAATTCCTGGTGTGTCAACCAACATGGTCTTATCATCTAAAGGTATTTCAATCTTACCCAAGGTTGTACCTGGGAAGTAAGATGTCGTAATTGTATTTTCTGCTTCAGTGGCAATCTGAATGATTTGATTAATTAATGTCGATTTCCCGACATTTGTCGTCCCAACAATATAAACACTCTTGCCTTCTCTTTCTTCTTCTAAAGCTTCCATAAAGGCTTCTACTGATTGTCTACTTAGAGCGCTAATTAAATGAACATTTTTTGGTCTGATTCCAAAACTGTGTGCTTGTTCAGTAATCCATTGCCTTAGTTTTCCTTGCTTTAGGGATTTAGGTAGTAAATCTGTCTTATTCGCTACAAATAAAACAGGATTGTTCCCTGCAAATCGCTGAATACCTGAAACGACACTTCCATTAAAATCAAAAATGTCAACCACGTTTACTATCAGTGCATCCTCTTGATTCCACTCATGGAGCATATTTAAAAAATCATCATCTGTTAACTCAACATCGTGAAGCTCGTTGTAATGTCTTAACCGAAAGCATCGTTTACAATACAAGTCATCTTCCGCTGTTTTCTTTTTTAAAACAGATTGAGGCAAAAAGCCTGCTTTATCAGGATCATCGCTATGAATCGTCGCTCCGCAACCTATACAAATTAATTCTTCATTCATTGATTCGTTCGTCATGCAAAGAATTCCTCCATTTCATTTCCGGGTTTCTCTTAACGAGCATATTCATTATTCGGAGTTCAACAAAGCGATTAAACCGCGTATTCCACGCATCAGAATCTAAAATAGGCTTAACTAATACGCTTTTAATTCCTGCATTATTAGCCCCTTTTATATCTGTCAATACTTGGTCTCCTACCATGAGCCATTCTTCTTTTGAATAAGGATAGTCTTCAAATGCTCTTTTAAACCCTTTAGTAAATGGTTTTATCGCACTTGGTATAAAATCAAGTTCAAGAATACTAGCCACTTTGCCTACTCTTTTATCTGTATTATTAGAAAGAATAACTACCTTTATGCCGCTTTCTTTCATCCACTCTATCCACTGAATGGTTTCTTCGGTTGCTTCAGGATTATTCCAGGCAATCAAGGTGTTATCTAAATCAGTCAATATGGCTTTAATGTTTTCTTTCCTTAATTCTTCTGGTGTAATTTGGTAAATGGATTCAACCATCCAAGTTGGTTTAAAACTGTTCAGCATCCACTTCCTCCTTTGGTCTTTATTGTTTTTTAGAGGTTTGACAACGAGTACTGATTTGATAGTCTATTTATACATCGTCTATACTAAAAAAAAGGAAGCACACAAAGCACTTCCCTTTTGCGCACTTCTTACTCTTCTGTAGAGGTTGCTGGTTGTACCAGTTCCAATATCTCTACGGCAACGTAATCGATATTATCGAATTCATATGTTTGTTGCGTTGTTCGATCTTCCAACTCGTACATTTTTGACTTGCTGTCGTACCTTACGATACACATCTCTTTACCGTCTCTTTCAAAGCGACGAATTTGAACCTCATCAGACTGATCTTCTCTCATTGCATCAAGTCTACGGACTATCGGTATCAATTGGGATGGTTTCATTGTCATTCCCCTTCCTGCTTGAATATACTTTACTTCACTTATTTTAACAGATTTTGATGTAAATTACAGTAATTGATCCAAGCTTTTAATAAAATGTCTCGATAATGGGCATAAGTATACTTTATTCTGCTTTTTTCTATTCATAACAAAAGACAAAAAGACCTTTTACGAGCCTCTCGACTGATAAAAGGTCTTTTTGTCTTTTATTTATTCCACCATAATTTTACCAATGATTGTGTTCCATCATTTCCGTATCCTGCATCTTTTAGCTGATCATATAATTCTTTGGCTCTTCGAGTAGCAGGCAGGTCTATACCCATTCTTTCAGCTTCATCCAAGGCAATGCCTAAATCTTTAATAAAATGTTTAACAAAAAATCCAGGGGAATAGTCGTCGTTTATAATACGGGGAGCATAATTCTCAAGGGACCAGTTTCTACCAGCTCCCCCGTTGACTGTTTCGGATACTTTTTCTAAATCCAGTCCTGCTCGCTTGGCATAGATCATTAATTCTGTTATTCCTGTCATCGTACCAGCAACCATAATCTGGTTAGCTGCTTTTGTATGTTGGCCACTACCAGATGGTCCGTGCAAGGTCATAGATGCAGAAAAAACTTCCAATATATCCTTCACTTGGTTAAACGTCTCTTCTTCACCACCCACCATAATGGTTAAGGTTCCCTTTTCAGCCCCTAAATCCCCACCAGAAACAGGGGCATCGAGTGTAGCAGCTCCTTTTTCTTTTGCTGTCTCACTTATCTTCATCGCTAAAGACGGTGTACTTGTTGTTAGATCAATCAGCACTTTTCCCTCAACATTACCGTTGAAAATACCTTGTTCACTATAATAAACCTCTTCAACATCTTTTGGGTAGCCTACCATTGTGAATACAATATCTGACTGATTGGTTAATTCCAAAGGGCTTTCAGCCCACCTTGCACCTTCTTCTATTAAAGGTTCCGCTTTAGACTTGGTGCGATTATATACGGTAACTGAGTATCCCTTTTTTAGTAAATGACGAACGATTGACACACCCATGACTCCCGTTCCTATAAAACCAACCTTTTTCATCTGTACGCACTCTCCTCTCAACACGACTAGTTTGATACTGCTTTCATGCTCATTTTCTCATATAACATTGTTTAAAGCAATTGTCGCAAAAATCATAAAGCAATTGAAAAAAGCAGATTGAATACCTAAAGGTCATTCAATCTGCTTAAGCTTTACTTATTTAAATACGATTCAACAAGCTCAACCACTTCTTCAGATGTTGAACAGTCCGTTACAGCTTTTTCAGCTAGTTCGGCCATTTCAACTGAATCAAGAGTTTTTAATAAGCTTCTTGTTTTTAGAATACTTGTCGCACTCATAGAGAATTCATCGAGTCCTAAACCGAGAAGGATTGGCACAGCCGTTTGATCTCCGGCCATCTCCCCACACATTCCAGCCCATTTGCCCTCTTTATGAGCAGCATCAATCACGTTTTTAACTAAACGTAAAATAGATGGGTTGTATGGTTGGTATAGATAAGATACTTGCTCATTCATTCGGTCAGCGGCCATCGTGTATTGAATCAGGTCATTTGTACCGATACTGAAGAAATCAACTTCTTTAGCAAATTGATCCGCTAAAACGGCAGCAGCTGGTATTTCTATCATGATACCGACTTGAATAGAATCTGATATGTCGACGCCATCATTTTCTAGGTTCGCTCTTTCTTCGTCTAAGATAGCTTTGGCATCTCTAAATTCTTGAAGAGTAGCAATCATTGGGAACATGATACGTAAGGTTCCATGAACAGACGCACGTAATAAAGCTCTCAATTGCGTACGGAAAATAGAATCCTGGTCTAAGCTGACACGTATAGCACGGTAGCCTAAGAATGGGTTCATTTCTTTAGGAAGCTCCAAGTATGGCAATTCTTTGTCTCCACCAATGTCCATTGTACGAACAACGACTGGCTTGTTATCCATGCCTTCTAATACCTGTTTATAAGATTCGTACTGTTCATCTTCTGATGGGAGTTCTGTAGAATCCATATATAAGAATTCTGTACGGTACAAGCCAACAGCTTCTCCACCATTATTCTTAACACCTTCTAAATCTTTAGGTGTTCCAATATTTGCAGCTAATTCAACGTGCTTTCCGTCTTTAGTTAAGCTTGGCTCGTCTTTAAGACGGTCCCACTCTTTTCTTAACGTGTCGAATTCATCTGCTTTATTTTGGTAACGATCCTGTTCTTCTTCAGAAGGATTAATGTAAACATCGCCTTCTAATCCATCAACAATTAATTGGTCTCCTTCAGATACCAATTCAGTGATGTTCTTCGTTCCTACAATCGCAGGGATCTCAAGAGATCTAGCCATAATGGCTGAGTGAGATGTACGTCCTCCGATATTTGTTACAAATGCTTTAACATACTGCTTGTTTAGTTGGGCAGTATCACTGGGAGTCAAATCTTCGGCTACAATGATGACTTCTTTATCAATCGTTGCCGGAGAAGGAAGAGTGACATTAAGTAATCGAGCCAATACACGCTTTCTTACATCGCGGATGTCAGCAGCTCTTTCTTGCATATACGCATTATCTTCCATTGCTTCAAACATTGAAATGAACGTATCCGTTACTTGTTTAAAAGCATACTCGGCATTTGTTTTTTCATCATTTATAACTGCATTAGCTTGGTCAATTAAGTCCGGGTCTGAGAGCACCATAACATGTGCATCAAAAACCTGAGCCTCTTCTTCGCCCAAAGATTCTGCAGCAATCGAACGAATCTTGCCTAATTGCTCTTTGGCTTCATCAATAGCTTTAGTTAAACGCTGTTTTTCATTGTCTGTATCAGAAACAGTTGTTTTTTCAACAGTCAAATCAGGTTCTACCAACATATAGGCTTTCGCTTGGGCTATCCCGTCGCTTGCAGCAATTCCGGATACATGTTGAGTCATTAGTTTGCCATTCCCTCATTTTTGATTGTTTGGTCGATTCCTGCGATCGCTTCTTCTTCATCAGCGCCTTCAGCAGTAATAACAACGTCTGCACCTTTACCTACACCTAGAGACATAACGCCCATGATAGATTTCAAGTTAACAGATTTACCTTTATACTCTAAAGTAATATCAGAGTTAAATTTGCTTGCTGTTTGAACAAGTAGTGTTGCTGGTCTTGCGTGGATACCTGTTTCTGCTGTGATATTATATTCTCTTCTTTCCATAATGACTAGCTCCTTTTCAATAAAAAGTATTTTTGATCGAAAGGTATAAAATGATAGCGCTTCATGTTTGTCAAAGTTGTGTACCGTACTTGAACACAAAGAATCACTCTACTCTTTCTTCTTATACAGATTACCATTTTTTTCCCGTAGCGACAACTATTTTCTACTTTTTAGTATTTTTTGCTTGAAAGTCAAAGAAGGTCAGATTATAATAGAATTATCAAAGGTCAAAGTTGGTCAGACTAAACCATGCTTTTTCCTGTTTAATAGAAAGTTGACCCCTTTCAAATGACCTTTGGAATCATTATTAGTATAATAAAATAGAAGTAAAAAGAAGAAAGGAAGGTATATCGTATGATATGTCAACGTTGTATGGAAAGAAATGCAACCATTCACTTAACGACCAGTATTAATGGGAACAGACGTGAAATCGATCTGTGTCAAAAATGCTACCGAGAAATCAAACAACAGGAACAACAAGGGCGTATGAACCGAGGAATGGGTCAAGATCCTTTCGGAATGAATCAATTCGATGATTTTTTCAAAGCTTTGTCACGAGGCATGCAACCCGACCAACAAGGTCAAACACCGCCTAATCAACAACATGCTTCTGGAGGCAACCAGCCCCCTAACCAAGGGACTTCTAGAGGTGGCTTGTTAGGAGAGTATGGGGTTGACCTTACTCAAATGGCACGAGAAGGAAAAGTCGATCCAGTTATTGGTCGAGACCGAGAAATCGAGCGAGTAATTGAAATTTTAAATAGACGCACAAAAAACAACCCTGTATTAACTGGTGAAGCAGGCGTTGGTAAAACAGCCATCGTTGAAGGTCTTGCTTTAAAGATAGTAAACGGCGAAGTACCACAAAAGCTTCAAGATAAAGAAGTTATCCGTTTGGATGTTGCTTCTCTTGTACAAGGAACCGGCATTAGAGGACAGTTTGAAGAAAGAATGCAACAATTAATGAATGAATTAAGAGAGAATAAAAATATTATTTTGTTCATTGATGAGGTTCACGAAATTGTTGGCGCTGGTTCTGCTGAAGGAAGCAGTATGGACGCTGGAAATATTCTGAAGCCAGCTTTAGCCCGCGGTGAATTGCAAATGGTTGGTGCGACTACTTTAAACGAATACCGAAAAATTGAAAAAGATCCGGCATTAGAAAGACGATTACAGCCGGTACGAGTCAACGAACCAACTTTAGAAGAAACTTACACGATTTTAAAAGGTATTCAAAAACAATACGAAGATTATCACCACGTCAAATATTCTGAAGAAGCCATTAAGAGTGCCGTAGAATTATCTCACCGCTACATTCAGGATCGTTTCCTTCCAGATAAAGCCATTGATTTAATAGATGAATCAGGTTCTAAGAAAAACTTAACGATTCAAACGGTCGACCCAGCTGCTTTAGAAGAGAAAATCAAAGAAGCCGATCAAGCGAAACAAGAAGCATTAGAACAAGAAGATTACGAAAAAGCTGCTTTTTACCGTGATCAAGTAACGAAGTATAAAGAAATGACTAATCAACAGACTCCTGAGTCTGAACAGCCAGTCATTACTGAACAAGATATCATTTCAATTATTGAAATGAGAACAGGTATCCCTGTTGGTGAATTGAAGGAAAAAGAGCAAGAACAGTTGAAAGACCTTGATCAATCCTTGAGAAAACATGTCATAGGTCAAGACCAAGCCATAGACAAAGTGGCTCGAGCTATTCGTCGTAACCGGATTGGATTACGCCAGAAAAATAGACCGATTGGTTCCTTCCTCTTCGTAGGGCCAACTGGTGTCGGTAAGACTGAATTGGCTAAAACCTTGGCCTTGGAATTGTTTGGAAGCAAAGAAGCTTATGTCCGACTCGATATGAGTGAGTATATGGAAAAACACAGCACGTCCAAACTCATTGGTTCTCCTCCAGGCTATGTAGGGTACGAAGAAGCTGGTCAGCTAACTGAGAAAGTTAGACGAAACCCATACAGCTTAATCTTAGTCGATGAAGTGGAGAAAGCTCACCCTGATGTGATGAATATGTTCTTGCAAATTCTGGATGACGGCCGTTTGACCGATGCACAAGGGCGAACAGTTAACTTTAAAGAAACCATCATTATTATGACTACTAACGCTGGAACAACGAACGTCGAATCAAGTGTTGGTTTCGGTGCTCAATTAAGCGGTCAGCAACATTCCTTATTAAATCATTTAGGAGACTTCTTCCGTCCTGAATTCCTAAACCGATTTGATGGTATTGTTGAATTCAACTCTCTAACTAAGGAGAACTTGCTGGAAATTATTGAGTTGATGCTAGAAGACATTAAAGAAGCCATGACCCAGCACCATATTACAGTGACCGTTGATCAATCAGCAAAAGAGAAACTGGTCGATTTGGGCTATGATCCTAAAATGGGTGCACGGCCGCTAAGACGAGTGATTGAAGAGCAAATTGAAGATAGAATTGCAGAATTTTATTTAAATAATCCTGAACCGGGTCACATCTTAGCTACAGTTGATGAAAATGGAAACATTATGATTACAAATGAAACAGATGAGTCTGTAACAGAATCCACAAGTGACTCGACTGATGAATCGACAGAGAACACTGAAGAGTCAGAATAAAGTCATTATCAAAAAAACAACCATCACGTATTCATACGCCGATGGTTGTTTTTTTGTTTTATATGACTTTTTGAGAGTTTGTTTCGCTTTAATTTCATTTACTTCGATTTTGTGAACTGTGTTTTCTTACCTTCTAAAGACATGGTTACCAATAGTGGTAACGTATTCTAACGTATCAAACCATTCCTGACCGGCTGCAATAGCTGGGTTGTAGAAATATAAAGCATCTCCTACTGGCCCCTTACCTCTCAGTGCTTCTTTAGCAGCTTGTAAGGACGTCTGTGTAGCCTCGTTATATATTGCCCCATTCATTACTGGTTCAAATTGACGCGGCTGGTATATCACTTCTTTAACAGAATCAGGAAACTGTCGATGATTCACTCTATTTAATACCACTTGCCCTACAGCAACTTTTCCCTCATAAGACTCACCTTTCGCTTCGGCTTCGATGATTCTTGCGAGCAAATCAATTAGCTCAGGATTGATAGGTTCTCTTAAATCTAAACTGGTTCCTGATACCGATACGATTAATTCGGTAGGTTCTTCATCTAATAGTGTTGAGAGAGCTTCATCAGTGGATACATCTTCTTCCAGATCAGTAACTAAATCAAGTAAGCTTGCGGGTTCATATTCTATGATAAAACCTAAAGCTTCG
>Ga0194137_10002878_pt1 | contig 10036 bp, 8 predicted proteins | sample TARM_MetaG_T3_14_FD_134025 | JGI IMG/M metagenome (GOLD analysis project Ga0194137, IMG submission 134025) | Freshwater microbial communities from Pennsylvania, USA, analyzing microbe dynamics in response to fracking - TARM_MetaG_T3_14 (version 2) | ecosystem: Environmental > Aquatic >...
CAACTTGGGCGACATGGTGCTTCTGTTGGCAGGTCTGTCCTTCGGCGGCAGCGCGGGCTTCTTCGTCGGCGCACTCGGCAGCATGCTGGCCGACCTGTTCGCCGGTTATGCCTTCTATGCGCCGATCACGTTTGTCGTGAAAGGCCTGGAAGGATTCTTCGCCGGCTGGTTGTTCCAGAAGATGGACCACAAACGGCCACTGGTTGCCACGGTGATCGCCGGTGTCTGGATGGCGATCGGCTACGCCATCGGGGACACGATCCTTTTCGGCTTCGGTGCCGCGATCGCTTCGTTCCCGCTGAACATCGCGCAAGGCCTTGTCGGTGCGTTCTTGTCCACAGTTCTGTACCGTTGGTTGAATCCGTACATCGCGAAGAAATTGAAATAAGCTCCCAGAACCACCGAAAAGAAGGCTCTCCCCGCGCAGGAACGCGGATAGAGCCTTCTTTTTTACACTCAGAAAAGCACGGATGCCAAAAGCGGAATCGTGAACACCGACAGCAGCGTCGAGATGAACACGTAGCGCGTGGAGAAGGCGGTGTTGCCTCCGTACTGCATCGACAGCGCGACCGCCATCGCTGGTCCGGGCATGGCCGCGATGATGACGAGGATCCCCAGCATCGTTGGATTCGTCAAGATGCCCTTCGTAGCCCACCAAAGGAACAACGGAATCACAATCATGCGGTAAGACGCAAAAAGATAGATTTTCCATTCTTTGAAGGCACCGAGAATGTCGATGTCCGCCAAAGACGCGCCGATGATGATCATCGCCAATGGGGACGTGATGTTCCCGATGCTGGTGGCGGTATCCATCACCAACGCCGGCAATTTGATGTCGAACAGGAAGACGAAAACCGCGAACAGCGAAGCGAGATTGCCCGGGTTCAGCAGGATCGCTTTCCAGCTTGCCCGTGATTTTTTCGAACCTTTCGCGATCAGAAAGACGCCCAAAGAATAGATCAGCAGGTTGTTGGGAATGCCGTACAATGAAGCATAAAAAAGCGCGCCGGTGCCGAAAATGGCCTGCACGACCGGCAGACCCATGAAGCCGTTGTTCGTGAAGATAGTCAGGAACTCGATGATGCCTTCTGTTTCTTCATTTGCCTTGAACAATCGGGGGCTGAGCTTGGCTAAAGCGGCCGTGAACAGATACATCAGCGTCGCGGTCAGCAAGACGAAGAGCGTGTCCGATTTCGTGCCGACCTCCCCCGCCCCTTCCACCGAGGCGATGACGAGTGCCGGCACCGTGACATACGTGATCAGCGCCGCAAAATTGGCGTTCGCGTGTTTGTCGAAAACCTTCATGACCGTCGCGAGATACCCCACAAACATAATCAGCACCAGCATGATCATCCTACCAAATACAACCCCAACATCCAAAACCCGAACGCCTCCCCTAACTATCCCTATTTATATACAAATTCTAACACAGTTCTGTCGGTTTGAATCTATTTCGAATCCGTTTGCTGATTTTGGAAAGCCGTTACGGATTTGCCGTCTGAGCACATCGGTCCCTTATATCTGTTGCAAATGTTAAAATAATGATAACAGTGCATCACGACCCAACAGTTCATAAGGAGAAAGGACGAGGCAAATGGCACAAGAATTGACGATTCTACAGATCAACGACACCCACAGCTACTTGGAATTGCACAATGAATTATTCTATGAAAAGGAAACTTTGGCGTTCCGTAAAGCAGGCGGTTACGCCCGCATTCAAAGTCTGATCAAAGATTTCCGCAGCAAAAACCCGACCCTTGTCTTCGATAATGGCGATACGATCCATGGTACCTACGAAGCAATCGCTACGAAAGGCTGGCACATGCTGCCGGTCCTGAACGAAATCGGCTTTGATGCCATGACATTTCACTGGGACACCGGCTTCGGTCCGGCCAACCTGAAAGAAATCGGAGAGCAATTGGATTACCCGATTCTCGCAATCAATGCCTATGAGAAGGAAAGCGGCAAATTGGCCTTCGACCCTTACAAAATCCTTTCAGTCGGCAACCTTTCGATCGGCGTGATCGGCATCGCCTGCAACATTATCGACAAAACGATGCCACCGCATTTCAGCGAAGGACTCTCCTTCACTTTGGGACGCGAGGAGCTGCCCGGCTATGTGGCGGAACTGAAGGAAAAAGCGGTCGACCTGATCATCGTCCTCTCCCATCTCGGATTCCCGCAAGACTTGAAATTGATGAGTGAAGTTGAAGGAGTGGCCGTCTGTCTGAGCGGTCACACCCATAACCGACAGGAACACATCGTCATGGCAGGCGAAACAGCAGTGATCCAATCCGGTTCGCACGGCTCTTTTCTAGGCGCTCTCGAGCTTAGCGTTGAGGATGGCGCAATCCAAGAAATCAATCACCAACTGATTCCGGTGACGGAAGACATCCCGGAAGATGCCGAAATGAAAATGTTGATAGAGGATGCCCTCTCCCCTTACCGCGAGAAATTGGACCGGGAAGTCGGCGAAACCAAAATGGTACTGCATCGTGGTTGGAGTGTCGAAACAACGATGGATAATTTCCTCTTGGATGCCATCCGCTACCACACAAAAACAGAGTTGGCATTTTCAAACGGTTGGCGTTATGGCGTTCCGATTCTGGAAGGCCCGGTGACTTTAAGAGAGCTATACCAGATCATCCCGATGGATCCACCGATATCCACAGTCATCCTGACAGGCACGGAAATATTGTCCCTGTTGGAAGAGAACATGGAGAGCACCTATGCTGCAGACCCTTTCAATCAGATGGGCGGCTATCTGAAACGAGCGATGGGCTTGCATGCTTACGTTAAACTTGAAAATCCGAAAGGAACACGTGTCCAAAAACTCTTCATCGGCGGAGAAGAAGTCATCCCGGATAAAGAATACACAGTCAGCTATGTGACTAACCAGGGTGTACCGAAAAAATTCGGAAAAGACCACAAAAATCTGGAAAAACACGCAGTCGAAGCGATGATGGACTATTTGGCCGAAACAGGACCGTATGAAAAAGAGCTACGCGGAACCTACCATATCATCTGACCAATTCTACACAAAAAAAGTGGCCCAACCGCATGAGCGAGATTGGGTCACTTTTTTCTCTTTTTTCTACTCGATCATCGAAAATTTGGCTTCAAGAATATCTTTTGTGACGGCCCCGATGATGCGTTCATAAATCTTGCCGTCCGATCCGATCAGATATGAGGTCGGCAGCGACTGCACTTGGTATTGACTGAATACTTCCTCTGTGCCGTAGAGATTCGGGAAGCTGATTTCGTTTTCATCCAAAAACAAGGCTGCGTTGTCGGGATGACTTTCCGAGGTCGTGACGTTCACGCCAAGCACCACCGTATCTTCCTGTTCCTCCGAAAATACCTGCAGATGAGGCATCTCTGCCTTGCAAGGTGGACACCAGCTGGCCCAAAAATTCAAAAAGACTTTTTTCCCTCTGTAATCGGAAAGCTTCACCGTATTGCCATCCATATCCTCCAACTCGAAATCATAAGCAATCTGCCCGATGTTGATGCCTGCTTGGGCTTCCGATGCCTCAGGCGCTGCTGTTTCAAGCAATACTGCGTCCTTTCCGTTCGTATCATTCCCCGGCAAGTAGCTTTTCCCGAAATCGTACAGGACCCACAAAAAAACGGCCCCCAACAAAAACCAAATTATTTTCTTCTGCACAAACAAATCCCCCTAACCGAGACGCTCAAATGGCGTTCCTTCCAATAAATTCAAGATAGCGATCGACAAAGTTTCAAGCCTGCCCGTCAGCAACAACAGACCGAACAGGATCATCAGCCAACCACCGATTTTCATGAACGCTTCGCTGTACTTCAATAGGGACTTGAGCCTGCCGATGAAAAAAGTTACCAAGAGGAATGGCACCGAAAAGCCAAGCACGTACATCAGCAGATAAAGCAGGGGTGGTGACCCCATCGCATTCCCAAGCAGCAGGATCGATGAAAAAATCGGGCCGATACATGGTGTCCAGCCGGCAGCGAAGCCCAGTCCGATCAAAAATGTCGAAAGAAAGCTGACGCCTCTTGTCATCTTCAGCTTTCGGTGGTCCCCCAACAGAAGCGGAATCTTCAGATAGCCTACTGTCGTCAACCCCATCAGGATGATGAGCAATCCCGCTAGCCGCTGCAGCAAAACACTCACCGGACCAGTCAGCACGGAACTGAAAAGATTCCCCAGATAGCTCACGCCCAATCCCAAAGTGACGTACACAGCAGAAACGCCCAGCAGAAAGACGAGCGAATGCAGCATAATGTTGCGTCTGACGGAAAGTGAGGAATCCTCTTTTATTTGCTGCACATTCAAGCCGGTTATGTAGGAAATATACAACGGCAACAATGGCAGCGTACACGGCGATAAGAATGACAAGGCGCCTGCCGCGAAAGCTACCCATGTGGTCAGATCTGTGTCGATGGTATTTTCCCCCTAAGCAAGATGATGGAAACAAAAGCAAATGCAAATGCCAGTATGAGCTCCGGCGTCACAACCAAACCAAAGTAGAGGACACTTTTTCCGTCCATCAGCACAAAATGGACAATCGCGCCCGACAGAAGCAAAATGCCTAGCATACTAGTCCGCATTGTAATGAACGTGACTGCAAACAACAACAGCAAGCTCAAACCGGCTAACCCTACCGAAGTCGAACTCTCATAAAGGTTGTAATAGAAAAGATGATTGACCGAAAACTGCAACAGAAGCAGCTGTAGGAGTGCGACCAAAAGCGCACGATTTACCAACAATTTCGGCAACTGTTTCCAAAGATTGTAAATTCCGGTGATGATCACAGCCACAAAGACAGCTTCTTTCGTCAGCAGCAGAGCCTGATAGGGCGCGCGCATCACTTCGGAAAAATGAAACAATGCGTTGCTGATGAACGCAAGAGCCAGAAGCCGGAAGAGTTCGTCGCTAAACTTGGATAGCATCTTGACTTTCTGTTTTTTATCGAGCGTGGTCAAGAACCACCAGATAGCTGACCCGAGCAAGAGCAGCAGGACGGGAATGACCACCGGATTCGATAAGACGTTAATGATAGGACAACCCCTTTCCTGATTTTTTTTGGCAGCAGCTTTCCAGCCAAATAAGTACCTCAAGCATAGCATGGATCTTTTTCTCAAGCACCAAATATGCTCCCGGGGGTATTTTCATTTCGACTGTTGTATCTGAATTGTCAGCAGTCGGCTGATGCAGCATCAAACAAAAATAGCCCCGACGGAGTCTGCAGTCTACATGCAGATTCCGCCGCGGTTATTCACGTTCAGGTTTCACATTTTTCTTACATCATAATGATCCGGATCGACGCGTTCCAACAGGCCTGCTTCCTGCTCGGAAACGGTCAGATAGAGTTCGTGCATCGCCCGGGTGCAGATGGTGTAGAGAATCTGCAGCTCATTTTGGACAGCTTTTGCCGGATAGTGGCAAATCGCAAAAACGACATCGAATTCCAGACCTTTAGCCAAATGGGCCGGCAAGATCAATACTGGGTGATGGCTATTGTCGGTATCCTGCTGCACCAGTTTGAAACCGATGCCGACTAGGGTCAAATCTTGGCTGATGCGCTCCGCATCTTCGGCATTGCGGCTGATGAAAGCCACGCGCATGCCAGCCGCGACACTCGACTCCACCTTCTCTTTGATATAATCCATGTCGAGCTTGCCAGCATCAGTCAGCAACACTTCCGGTTTCTTGCCGGAGCGGATATAGGTTCCTTCCGGCTTTTCGCCTTCAATGAAGCTTTCCGAGAAACGGACGATTTCATTCGTCGATCGGTAGCTGGTCAGCAGACGGTAGGAACGGAATGTGCTTTCGGAAAAGATGGTCCGGAGATCATCAAAGGAAAGGCGTCTGTTCAGGATATTTTGGTTCAAGTCGCCGCTCATGATAAAGCGTGCGCTCGGGTAGGCATGCTGCAGCATCTGCAATTGGAAAGGTGAAAAATCCTGCACTTCATCCAGACAGATGTATTGGTATTTCATGTCGCTGGATGGTCCCTTCAGCAACAAGCGCAGACTGTAATACGCATCCAGATCTTCCAGCAGCACACTTTTTTCAGCCATATGATTCGCGACCACTGCGATGTGGGTGCGCCATTCGTCTTCATCCAAGCCGAACGCAGTCAATGAAAGCAACTTAGGGACGGCCCGCAGGAAATGGATATATTGATTCTTGTAACGGACAAAGGCCAATGCTTCAATCCTCGCGACGATCGGTTCGAAAGCGTCCTCCAGGATATCCGCCGTCATCGCCTCTTCCATCGCTTTTTGGTTTTTAGTCTCTTTTTCGTAGCGGTACAGATCCAGATCGGACATGGCGATCATCTCTTTTTCGACCCACGGCTTGCCTTTTTGCGACTGTTTGATGCGTTCGACGCGCTGCAGCAAGTGTCTTTGGAGAATATCCAACTTGCTGGCCAACGAACCTTGGCTATCGATGCTGTAGAAGGCCGATTCGATTTCCTTTTGCGAAAGGATGATGTCATCGCGGAAACGGATATCCGCGAATTTCAGGTAGCGTTTCTTCAAGAGCATGCCATATTTCTGCAATGCTTCATAAAAGGCCAGACTGCCCTTCAGTACCGTAACCTTCGCCAAGCTGTCCTCCTGCTCGGTGCGCAAAGCAAACCCGGTCACTTTCCGCTCCATGAATTCGCTGAATGTCGTATTCCCCACATTCAATTCACCCAGTGCAGGCAACACTTGAGAAACGTATTCCTGGAATATTTTGTTCGGGGAAAACAGGACGACTTCTTCCGACTGCAATTGGTCCCGGAAAGCATACAGCAGATAGGCGATTTTCTGCATCAGGACCACGGTTTTCCCTGAACCGGCCACCCCTTCGATCAGCGTCACGGTTGCCTTTGTTTCCCTGACGATCTGGTTCTGTTCTTTCTGCAAAGTGGATACGACCGTGCCCATCTGATAGGATGAAGGCCCCTCCAGCACTTCCAGCAAATACGGATCGCCCATGACATTGTCCGTGTCCATCATGCGGACGATTTCCGCCTGTCTGATCAGAAATTGGCGTTTCAGGTCAACGCCGTATGTCATTGGCTGATCGGCTATCATCAGCTTGACGTTTTCGCCTTTGCTGCCTTCATAATAAAGCGATGCAATCGGCGAACGCCAGTCAACGATCAGGTTCTCGTCCTTCTCGAACAAGGAGCCGATCCCGATGTAAATCGTTTCATTGCCGTAATCGTCGTGATAATCGATGCGGCCGAAATAAGGCTCATCCTGCATTTTATCCAGTACAGCGACACGTTCGGCGCTGTTCTGCAATTCATTGTTGCGGATCATCAGTTCCTGCTCGAAAGCCCGCAGTTCCGCCGATGATTCCCAGACGCTTTCTGAGGACCCTTGGCTGATTTTGATCTCTTTGGATTCCTTTAATTGCTGTCTTTGTTTTTCACTTTTTACTTCTACTTGCTCGGCCAATCGCGTTCTTTCATTGTTGATGACTTCAATGACGCGATGGACACGTTCCTGTTCTTTCATTAAATCTTTATGCAACCAGCAGACACCTCTTTCTTAAGAAAACACATGGACTTTTCGGTCTACTTCACTAAATGCGACATTTATCAGTATACCATCGTAGAGGGATTCTGGCTATTCATTCCCCGTACTGTATCTTGACAGAAATGATTCTAATCAAAAAATGAACCGGAAGGAAGGCGCAGTTGCGGATCTTCCATCCGGCTCATTTTGTGGTGCCGTTCGCATTCTACAAATCTAGGCACATTTGTGTCTATTTGTTGAGGATGGTTTCGATCGCGGTGTATCCTCCCAGGATATTGACGATCTTTTTGAATCCCCGCTCCTCCAATGCACCGATGGCAACTGCGGAACGGACTCCGGATTGGCAATGGACGTACAACGGTTCATCCCGATTGAAAGGCAATGGATCAACCAAGAGTTTGCCGAGGAGCACACGCTTGGCATCGGACAAGTGCCCTTTGTCCCATTCGCTCTTCGAACGCACATCCAATATCTGCAGATCCTTTTCCTGGCGAAGTGCGCTGAAGGCGGCTGCCGTTATGGTTTCCGTCAACTTGTCATCCTCAATCTGACCGGCATCCAGATACCCTCTGACTTTGTCGAACCCGATCAGCTGCAGTTGGCGGGCTGCCGTTTCAGCATCTTCTTTGGTTCCGATGAGTGTTACTTGCCCTTCATAATCCAGGAACCACCCGGCGTAAGTCAAAAACTTTTTGTTCAGCGGAATGTTAAGCGTTCTTTCGATGTGTCCAGCTTGATAAATTTCTTTCGCGCGCAGATCGATCACCCTGTCATTCGGACCGGCCTGCTGAAGTGGGAAGACCGGATAAGGTACATAGGCGCCGCTGTCCGACTTGTTGATCTTCTTCATCTGGGCAAAGTAGGTCGGCGGCTCAGGCTGATCCTCCGTCAACGCCTCAATGAAGCTTGTTTCTTCGTCATATTGGAAAGCCCAGTTGTTGTGTTTTTCGTAGCCCAAAGTAGTCATCGGAACGGCGCCCAACGATTTCCCGCAGGCGCTGCCGGCACCGTGGCCTGGCCAGATCTGCAGATGGTTCGGATAATCAGCCATTTTCTGCAGCGAGCGGAACATTTCCTTGGCTCCGATCTCGGTTGTTCCTTGCATATGCGCAGCCTCTTCCAACAAGTCAGGCCGGCCGACGTCACCTACAAAGATAAAATCACCTGTGAACAATCCCATCGGAATGTCCGAACCGCCGCCGATATCCGTCAACAGAAACGACAGACTCTCCGGCGTATGCCCAGGCGTGTGCAGCACCTCCAGTTTGACCTTTCCTACGGAGAGGATGTCCCCATCCTGCAGCAGCACACTCCCTTCCGGAAGATCCTGGTAGCGCCAGTCATCCCCGCCCAAGTCCGATACATACAGTTTGGCTCCCAAACGCCTCCCAACTTCCCGCAGTCCAGACGCGTAATCGGCGTGGATATGCGTTTCCGTTGCCGCAGTGATGATAAGACCTTCGTCTTCGGCTGCATTGATATAGTCATCCAACGCGCGCAAAGGATCGATAATGATGGCTTCTCCTGTTTTTTGGCACCCCACCAAATAGGAAAATTGCGCTACTTGCGGATCGAAAAATGATTTAAAAAACATGCATAAATTCCTCCTTTATCTGCTTAGGCTTGCAACAAAATTGATCGTCGTGGCGATGATGGCAGTACCGAAACCTTCTGCCTGACTGTTCTTTCAGATGGTTATTTCGATGACGTTTTTTTCCGGATCGAGGAACATGCTTTCATAGTAGCCATCTCCTGTAATGCGCGGCTGGCTTTTGCATGAGTACCCTGCTTTGATGAGTTTGTCAGTGAAATAATCGACATTCTGTTTGCTGCCGACCGAAATGGCAAGATGCGCCCATCCCAGCATATCGAGTGGATAGCGTTCATTGACATCCATCCTTTTCATGAGTTCCAAACGGGCTCCTTCACGGAAAGTAATAAAGTAAGATTGGAAGTCTTTTTCGGGATTACGGTATAATTTATTAGCCTTGCCGTCAAAAAAACGAACATAAAAATCGCGCATCAGCTCCAAATCGTCCACCCACACTGCAACATGTTCAATCTTCATCGCTATTCACGTCCTCTCATCATCGTCGCCGGTGCGCTGGAGATAATCTCTGCGCGGATGGCTTGCAAAAAAAACCGGGAATCCCTTTTTCGAATTGAAGTAAAAGCGTTTCCTCAATTTGATTTTATCACATCGCAGGCTCATATGCGTTCCCTAAGCATCCGCCTGCCCGGTCAGCTTCTGTGTCTTTTTTGCCATCTTTTTCATAGCATTTTCTCAGCATCCACTCAGAATATGATTGACAGACTGAGTTGTATTTGATAGTGTGGAATTAACAAAATACGATTCGATGTGATGAAGAGGTCGCGGTTAACAATCAGTAGGGGATTTCCTGAAAGGTGTTGCTGCCGAAATACTCTGTATTGGGGCCAAGGTTGAATAAATCTGGCACTGTCGGACAAAGCCGCCCAGCTTTGTTCGGTGAGCTTCTCACGTTGGGGCAAATTGGTGGAA
>Ga0194137_10002882_pt1 | contig 10031 bp, 8 predicted proteins | sample TARM_MetaG_T3_14_FD_134025 | JGI IMG/M metagenome (GOLD analysis project Ga0194137, IMG submission 134025) | Freshwater microbial communities from Pennsylvania, USA, analyzing microbe dynamics in response to fracking - TARM_MetaG_T3_14 (version 2) | ecosystem: Environmental > Aquatic >...
GGTAATTGACCTGCTCCGGATGCTGTTCGCGGTAACGCGAAAATACGGTATCGCTCTTGCTGATCAGGAAGGGAAACTGGGTGATCACGACCGGCTGCAGGTCCGGCACGCCGGATTCGGGAGTCAGCGTCAGACTGGCCAGCCGCGTGGTCTTGCGCGGCGCATCCATGCGTTCGCCGATATGCAGGCGGTAGGACAGCTCGCGGCCGAAGCAGACGGTATCGCCGTCATGCAGCATGCGCGTCTTCTGCCGGATATCGTCGCCGTTGACGGTGGTGCCGTTCTTGCTCCCCAGGTCGGCGATGTAGGCGGCGCCGTATTCGCAGAAGATGCGGGCATGCCGCCGAGACAGGTCGCCGACCAGCTCGCCGGGATAGTCGACGAAGGGCGGCTCGCTGCGGCCTATCGCAAACAGGCTGTCGCGAATGCGGATCTCGGCCAGCTCCGTATGCGAGAGCGGCTTGAGCACGATGTCGATGCCGGCATCGAGCACGGTGGACATCGCGGGATCGGCCAATACGGCGGCCTCGCCGGACAAAGTCTTTGGTGACAACATTTACTGGTCAGCCTTCCCTACTGCGCCTACTGCGATGGTCGGCCATCCTCCACCCAGCGCCTTGTACAGCGTGACGGTATCGGACAGGATCTGCTGGTGATTGGCAAGCAGCGCCAGCTTCGCGCCCAGCAGCGAACGCTGGGTTTCAAAGACTTCGAGCTGCGACACCACCCCTTCCTTGAGCTGGCCGTCGATCTGCGCCGCCACCACATTGAGATGCTCGACCTGCTGCTGCAGCTCCTCGCGCTGGCGCTTGTGCGCATCGAGGTTGACCAGCGCATTCTCGACTTCCTCGAAGGCGCCGATGACCGTCCTGCGGTATTCCTCTTCCGCCACCTTCGATTCGGCCTCGCTGGTGCGCACGCGCGCCTTCACGCTGGGATCGAGCACGGGGAAATTGATGCTGGGCAGGAAGCCCAAGGTGAAGGTCTTGAGCAGATCGGTCAGTGCGAAGCTCGACGTGCCGCCGCGGCCGGTGAGACTGACCGAAGGCAGCTGCGCCAGCTTGGCCTGGCCGGCGAGATTATGTGCGGACAGCACCCGGTATTCGGCGGCCACGATGTCAGGCCGGCGTTTGAGCAGTTCGGACGGCAGGCCGTTCGGCACCACCGGCAGGTGCACCTTCTGCTGCAGGCGTCCGGCGGGCACCTTGAAGTCGCCGGCCGGCACGCCGAGGAGCGTGGCCAGCGCGTTGCCGGTCAGGTCGCGGGCGCGGTTGAGTTCCAGCAAGTCGTTGTTGAGCCGGTTGATCTCGGCGCGCTGCTGCAGCACCCGTGTGTTGGGCAAAAGGCCGTTCTTGTGCATGGCTTCGTAGATGCCGAGAATCTGCCGGTTCTTGTCCAGCGACAGCCGCTGCTGTTCGATCTGCTCGTCCAGCTGCAGGATCTGGAAATACGACGTCGACACCCCCGACACCAGGTTCAGGTAGCCGGCCCGCCAGTCGGCCTCGGTGGCGTTGAATTCGGCGGTCTGCGCCTGCACCCCTTTTTCCACCTTGCCCCAGATATCGAGCTCCCAGTTGATCTGGGTGCCGGCATTGAAGGTCTTGCTCAGCTTCTGCCCGGTGCTCTTTTCGAAGCTGGCGCCGGCGCCGGCATCGATGACGGGCAATGCCCCGGCGCGCGCCTCGCCGATCTGGGCCGACGCCACCCGCGTGCGGGCGGCCAGGATCTTCACGTCGATGTTGTTGGCGATCGCCTTGGTCACCAGCGCATCGAGATACGGATCGCGGAACTCGCGCCACCAGTCGGGCCGGATGGTTTCCGCCGGTTCCACTGCAGCGGATTGCGACGAAGACTTCGACCACGACGTCTTCATCGGCGTCTCGGGCTGCCTGTATTCGGTCATCTTGACGTCGGCGCAGCCGGACAGTACCGCCGCGCCGATCACCGCGGCCAGCACCGCAGCAGACGACCTGTGCATTTCCGTTCTCTTCACCGCCGGCACGCCTGGCGTTGCCGTTTCATTCGCTCGCATGTCGCGTCCGCATCCTTTCCTCGTGTTCATGATGGTGCCCATACTCTTGATTCAACAAAGACATCGAACAGCCTTGCATCGAGCTTGCCTGCATGGCATTCGCGCCCGATCAGTTCGAGCGCCTGCTCCGCCGGCAAGGCTTTCTTGTAGGGACGGTCGCTGGCGGTCAGCGCGTCGTAGATATCGCAGATGGTCAGGATGCGCGTCTGCATGCTGATCTGATCGCCGCACAGGCCCATCGGATAACCCGAGCCGTCGAGCTTTTCATGATGGCCGTGGGCGATGCCCGGCACCGACGCCAGGTCGCGCGTCCAGGGAATCAGGATCAGGAAGGAGTACGAATCCACCACATGCGATTCGATCTGCCGCCTTTCCTCTTCGGTGAGGCATCCCTTCGAAATGCTCAGCGCCGCGGCTTCCGCCGTATCGAGCAGGCCCATCGCCGCGCCGTCGATATCGCGCGCCGCGTATTCGATGATCTCCCGCAGGTCGGCCACTTCGCCGTGCGAGATGGCAGGCTCGTTGGCGGCACGGATGGCATCGAGGAAGCGTGCCAGCTTCACCGACTCCTCGCGCAGGCTGCGTTCTATCCTGCGCTTTTCCTCGCAGAACGCCGTCATGCCGAGGCGATGCTCCATATGCGTTTCGGCCAGCCTGCGATAGGCGTCGCGCTCCAGGCAGGCCTGCGCGTACTTGAAGCGCTGCTCGAGCAGGCGCATCTCGGTATGGTGGAGCTTCTTTTCCTTGCGCAGCACATGCTCGCGCACGCCGACCTTGCCGAAGTCGTGCAGCAGCGCCGCATAGCGGATCTCCCGCACCTGGTCGCGGGTGAAGACGACCCTGCGCAGCGCCGGCATGTCGGCGCGGTCGACCGCCTTGGCCAGCCCTTCGGCATAGTCGGCCACCCGGAAGGAATGGCCGGCCGTGGCCGGATCGCGTTCCTCGATGGCCTGTACCGATGCGCGCACGAAACCGTCGAGCAGGCGCTCGATGTCGGAATACAGCTGGAAATTGCGCAGCGCCACCGCCGTCTCGGCGCAGACTCCGGTCAGCATTTCCAGGTCCTGTTCCTTGAAGGCATAGGGGTCTGACGAGGTATCGACCTGTATCAGGCCGAGGCACTCGCCTTCGAGCAACAGCGGCACGCACATGACGCTGCGGATGGCCTGGCTGATGATTGATTCCTGCGAACCGAAATGCCGGTCCGCCAGCGTATCGACCGACAGGACCGATTGTTTCTTGTTGAGCACTTCATTGATGATGGTATGCGACATGCGCACCGACACGGGATCGACCGGCCTGCCGTCGCGCCGCCGCACCGCAACCGGAGTCGGCGCTTCCTCCGGATGCTTGCGCAGCAGGATGAAGGCGCGTTCGGCCAGCGGAAACAGGTCGAAAATGAAATTCATGATCTTCTCGGTCAGCGTCGTTTCATCGGTGACCGCACCCAGCGCAATCCCGACCTGCGCCATCGCATGCAACTTGCGTACCGTCTGCTGCATGTCGGTTGCGCCCGACGCCGAACCGGCCTCTACCGCTTCTTCCTCCAGGCTTTTCGCGTATTCCGTGGCATCCACGGTCTTGGTGATGATGGTGGGCTGGTTGTCTTCCGCCGGCTCGACCAGGGAATGGAACACGATCTGTACGGACGAAACGAACAGTTCGTCGCCGTCGCGCAGTGCGCGCCATGCACCCGGCGTTAGGCGCGTGCCGGACACGAAGGTGCCGTTGAAGGAATGCAGGTCTTCGATGAAATAGGTCAGCCCGCGCCGCCGGATGCGCGCATGGCGGCGGCTGATGGTGTGCTCGGGAATGCAGAGGAACTGGTCGTCGCCGAGCGAGTCCTGCTGCTCCCTGCCGATTACCACTTCTTCCTGCAGCGGATACATGGCCGCGCCCGAGCCAACGTCGCCGATGACTTCGAGATACGCCAGCACCGCCTTGCCTGGCTGGGAAAAAGCCACTGCCTTGTCCATCTTGCTATCCAATCTGCCGGATGCCCTCGGTTAACGAACGGCGTTCGGCGATCCAGTCCCCTTCGCCCTATACCAGTATCGTCAACAGTGCTCAAATTGCCAGTCGCCGGAGCGCCGGAACACCGGCACATCGATCTGCTGCAACATGCAGCGTGTGTTGCGCATCCGCCCGGACTGGCTCCTCAGACTGGCGTTGCAAGTAGCATGCCGTGTGCCGGAACCGCATGCGGCCGGCTTTACCCTGCTCTCCTGCTACCTCACCGTGATCGTGATCTTCTTCGAGTAGATCGGCGGCTTGTGCGGAATATGCTTGTCGTCGCCCATCAGCAATTGCAGCGTATGCCGTCCGGGCGGCAGTTCCACCATGCCCTCTGTTTCGCCGGCTCCGAAGTGCAGATGGTTGCGGTCGGACGGAATCTCCTGATCGGCCGGCGGCAGCGGCGTATTGATCAGCAGATGGTGATGCCCGGTGTTGGGAATATTCACGCCCTTGGGCGCCACGCCCATGTTGCGCAGGCCGAACCAGACACGGAAAGGCTTGCCGGCGGCGATGACTTCGCCGTCGTTGGGCCAGCCGATATACAGATAGGCATCGGGATTGGCAGGCTTGTCGCCGGCCAGGGCAAGCGGCGACAACAGGCTGATCATGACTGCAATGGCACCGGCGAGCTTTTCCATGGATGCTCCCATCGTTTCAGGTTGATTCCGATCTGTTGGCACGGCCCCGGCAATTGTGTCGGCATCGGCCATACAGTTCTGCGCTACCGAACAATAACCGTGATCTTTTTCGACTGCACCGGCGGATTGTGCGGTCGGTGGTCGCGGTCTCCCAGCATCAGCTGCAGCGTATGTTTGCCGGGCGGCAGTTCGACGCGCGCCTCGGTTTCGCCTGCGCCGAAATGCAGGTGATTGCGGTCGGAAGGAATGGGTTCGTTCATGTCCAGCGGACCGGCATTGATCAGAAGGTGGTGGTGCCCCACGTTCGGCAGGTCCACGCCCTTGGGGGCCACGCCCATGTTGCGCAATCCCATCCTGACCCAGAACTTGCCGCCGTTGATAACGGTGCCGTCCTGCGGCCAGATGAAATAGACATGGGCATTTTCCGGTGCGGGCGTCGCGGCATTCGTGACGGGGAAGATCGTGCCGCCGACCAGGGCGAGCGCGGCGAGGACGTATGCTTTCTGCATGCTGCACCTCTTCTTATCTTATTGAGATGATGATCCGCCGGCTAGTCGGCCCGGCTCGGGTACGAATGACCGCTTCCGGAAAATGCATTGCTGCTGCATCGCTGTTTTTCATACAGCGTAAAACAGAACCCGCGCCGAATAGAAAGGAAAGGCGCGCGGGTTTGATATTAAGCAGAGTTGCGGATGCGCTGCGGCAGAAAGATAACACTGCGGACAGGTCCGACAACAAATCGCCTGTACCGGCTTGATTGAAACGCAGCTTGACCTAAGCTTTAACGACCATGCAGGAGCCTTGCAACCCGGCCAAGCGCATGCAGGCCTTACCGGCAAGCACCGAGTATCAGACGCGAAGGAAATGCCGTGCCACCCAAACTTCTGACTGCATTCATCGCCTGTCTTTTCGTCATCCTTGCCGGGTCGGCGCATGCCGGCGTGCTGCCCAAGGACAGCGCCGAACAGTATGAGCTCACGTTTTGGGAATCGATCAAGGACAGCAACCACGCAGCCGATTACGAAGCCTATCTTCAAACCTATCCCAACGGCAGGTTCGCGCCGCTGGCGAAGGCGCGGGTGCAGCGATTGAAGGCACAGGCGCCGGCGGCCTCCTCTCCTCCCGCCCCCTCCAAGGCCGAGACCCCCGCGGACAAGCCGGCCTCGGCCGGCGCCTCCAAACCTCCGCCGGCGGCCAGGACGCCGGTTGAGCGGCCGCGCGCCGACACGGCAAAGCCTGCGCCGGACACCGCACCGCCCCCGGCCAAGGCGGCCGAAGCGCCGCCGAAGGAAAAGCCGATGCCCGACAAGCCCATGCCGCCGGTCGCGTCGGGTGAAATCAAGGATTGTCCGCAATGCCCGGTGCTCGTGCCGGTCAAGGCCGGCGCCTTCACCATGGGCAGTGCCGCGGACGATCCCTCGGAACGTCCGCCGCATCGCGTGACGGTGAACGAACCGTTCGCCATCGGCAAGTATGAAGTCACCGTGGAGCAGTGGGATGCCTGTGCGCAAGCCGGCGCCTGCCCCAACATCGCCGCCGATGCATCGCGTGCGCGCACATCGCCGGTGCGCGACGTCAGCTGGGACGACGCACAGCTGTTCGTGCAATGGCTGAGCAAGACCAGCGGCAAGAGCTATCGCCTGCCGACAGAGGCCGAATGGGAATATGCGATGCGGGGCGGCACTTCGTCGCGCTACTGGTGGGGCGAACAGATGCAGACGGGAAAAGCCAACTGCAAGGACTGCGGCGAACCCTGGCAGCGAGACGCCCCCGTCAACGTGGGTTCCTTTGCGCCGAACCCCTTCGGGCTGCACGACATGAACGGCAGCGTCTGGGAATGGGTGAGCGACTGCTGGCACAACTCGTACAAGGGCGCGCCCGCCGATGCCCGCTCCTGGGACGAGGCAAACTGCCGGGTGCGCGTGATACGCGGCGGCTCCTGGCGCGAAGGCGCGAGCTACATGCCGTCTTCCACCCGCTTCAAGTATGACGCCAGCGTGCGTCACTCGCAGAACGGATTCCGTGTGGCGCGGGATCTGAAGTAATCGATGCAGGGCAGCGCTGAGCCTTCAGCGCTTGCCGGCCCTGGTGGTGATCTGGACGAAATCGGCGCGGATGCGATCCCGTCCATGCTTGGCGGCGACCTGCTCGAGCTGCTTGCCGAGCGCCGTCAGATACTCGTCTCTCGTCTTGAACTCAGGCAGTTCGCCGCCGAACAGCGGCACCGGCGTCACCAGCAGTACGATCAGTTCATTGCCGAAAGGCTTGGAGATGATCCAGTTGCCGGTACCGCCGCCTATCGTCGCGCGATGGTTGGGCGGCGCGAGGTTGGCGCGGGCGCGCCGCGTGGGAAGCAGATGGGCCACGCCGCCGTCGAGCGCGTAGTAATCGACGTAGACATAGGTTTCGAAGGGCGGCGTCCTGACATCGACAATCAGCGAATCGCCTTCGTTCAGGATCGCATTCGGCGCCTGGGTGCGGATGACCGCCTGGCCGCCGGCATCCCGGTTGGTTTTCCAGTAGGGACCGAAAAGGTTGATCACATCGCATTTCTCGTCGCTGACCTGCTGCAGCGAAAGGTCGACGGTCTTCACGCCCGGCACGGCCAGCAGCATGTCTTTGAGCCGCGCAGCGCTCACATCGCCGGACAGGTAGCCCTGCACCTGAAGCGCATGATCGCGGCCGGACGCCGTCATCGCGGAACATCCCAGGCCTTCGAGTACCGGTGCGACGGCGCTCAGCGACAGCGGCGGCTCGCTGCGCGCAGGCGGTGGAGCGGCTGACGCGGGCGGCGCGGACGAAGCAGACGGCGCTGATGCAATCGGCGGCGGGGCCGGTACGGAAGGTGCGGCCGCGACCGGCGGCTGTACCGAAGGCGACAGCGGGAAACTGGGTCCGGCAGCAGGCTCGCGAGCGCTTTCCCTTTCGCTGCCGGATGCCTTGGCGCTTTGCTCGCCGCCGCCGCTGGTCCCGGCGCTTTCGCTGCCGCCGCTGCTTGCCATGGGCGGCGTATCCGGCCTGGATTTCAGGTAGTAGCTGAGGCCGCCCGACACGAGCGCGATGGCCGTGACCGTCGAGGCGGCGACGGCCGCATACACGGCGGTCGGCTTCCTGCCGTTCATCTCCTGGAGAAAGCGCGCCACCGTCGGCGTGCGCGACTTGCGATCGAAGGCAAGCGCCTTGCGCAATGCCTGCCACTGCATCCAGCCGAGATTCTTCGGCCGCGCGGGCTTCATGCCGGCGCCGCGCGCCTGCGTCGCCGCCAGCCTGTCGAAGGGATGACGGCCGGTCAGCATTTCATAGGTGATGCACGCCAATGCATAAATGTCGTCGCGCGGATCGGGCTCCAGCCGCTCCAGCATTTCCGGGCTGGCGTAGGCAGGCGTCAATCCGCCGAGGCTGCCCGGATCGAACACCGTCACATCCGCGTCGTCCTCGGGTTTCTGGAACACGCGGGCGATGCCGAAGTCGATCACCTTGACCTCGTTGCGTTCGGTGACATAGACATTGGCCGGCTTCAGGTCGCAGTGCACGAAGCCGCGCTCATGCGCATAGGAAAGCGCCTTGCCCATGCCGTTGGCAATGTGCCAGGCCTTGTCGAACGGCATGCCCTTGAAATCGGGCGCGCGCAGTATCCGGCTCAGCGGCTTTCCGGCGAGGTATTCCATGGTCAGGAAAACGGTGGAGCCGTCGCGGTCGAAGTCGTACACCGTCACAATATTGGGGTGCGCCAAGGCCTGCGCCTTCTTGGCCTCGCGCTGCAGCGTGATCAGCGACTTCGGATGCCCTCTGAACTGCACGTTGAGCACCTTGATCGCGATATAGGGCTTGCGATCCGACGCTTCCAGCTTGCGCAGGTCCAGCGCCTTGTACACCGTTCCCATGCCGCCGAAGCCGATGCATTCTTCCAGCACGAAGCGGCCGTTGAGCGTGTCGCCCACGCCCTTCATCCGCTCCGGCTCGGCAGGCGCATCGCCGGCCCTGAACGAAGGCATGGACGGAATGGAAGGCATCGACGGATACGACGGTGCGGGATGGGAAGGAATCTCCGGCGAACGCGTGATGACGAAGGTATCGTCGCCGTTGCCGCGCGGATGATTGACCTGCGGCGAAGGCTCCACCCGCCGCTTCAGTTCGGCATAGATCTCGGGCGGCAATTCGATGCGGGTATGCTCGTCGCTCAGCAGATCGCGCAGCCGTGCGGAATTGGCATGATCATCGGCAAGGGCGTGATCGACCTGCGCAAGGAACTCCTTGTTCGAAAGCCCGCCGCTTTGGAAGGAACGTATCGCCTGCGCGAGAGTAGCCATGATCTATGTAGAGTGAATGCCCTTGGCCCGCCTATGCAAACATGATGCCTTCGGCATGCTGTCGACTCTTGAGCTTCAACAGATTGTGAGCAGAGATGGGACGCGGCTTCACGCTCCCGATGCGAATACCGTTGCGCTGCCGCCGCGAACGCTCATTTACCAAGATATACCAAGGCCCTGCGCTGTCGAGTGCTTTCGCAGATATCGCATTCGATGGCGGCGTCTCCGGCGCCGGACCTGTATGGATGCAGCCAACAATTGAACCGGCTGCGGCCGACAGATGCTTTGCGAGTGTCGGGTTTCTTCAGCCATCGGCGGCGGCGCCGTGCCGAACGCAACGGTCCCATTTTCACTGAAATCCTGTTTCCCCCTTCATTATCAAGGCCTTGCGGCGATTTCCATATCGGAGAGGGCAGCTGGCACGGCCCCTGCTATATCTCCTTCAAGCGCGATGAAGCGCCCACCACCCAACCAAGCCATCCTCTTCAAGGAGAACCACCATGAAAGCACTGACCATCAACGACCTGTCCGTTTCCAAAGACCTCGGCGCAAAAGACATGAGCTGCGTACGCGGCGGCCACGGTTTCCACCGCATGCCCGCTCTCTTCGCCAGCCCGCTGGTCAGCGTCGCGAAAAGCGAGATCAGCTTCGGCGCCGCCCAGTCGCTCGGCCAGGAACAGAACACCCTGGTCAACAATGGCAACAACGTCGCCTTCGCCTCGGGCATCAAGTCGAACGTCAACCCGACCCAGACCGGCAAGAACACCATCAACTTCATGTCGTAATGCCGTGACGGCCTGCGCGGGCGGACACCGCTGTTCCGCCCGAAGGCAGCACCGCACTCATCCAACCATTGCACCAAGGAGCATCCCATGTCCATCCAGATCAACGACCTGGCCAAGAGCAGCGACCTCGACCGCGCGTCGATGGCATCGGTTCGCGGCGGCAATTCCTGGCTGGCCGGTCTCGGCCCGATCGCCAACATCAATGTCGGCGTCAGCCAGAACCTGACGCAGCTGCAGAACGTCGAAGTCA
>Ga0194137_10002884_pt1 | contig 10023 bp, 3 predicted proteins | sample TARM_MetaG_T3_14_FD_134025 | JGI IMG/M metagenome (GOLD analysis project Ga0194137, IMG submission 134025) | Freshwater microbial communities from Pennsylvania, USA, analyzing microbe dynamics in response to fracking - TARM_MetaG_T3_14 (version 2) | ecosystem: Environmental > Aquatic >...
AAAAAAACCACTGAAAACCCGACCCGCACAACCAAAACCTCCGCATCGCGCGAAGCAATGCGGAGGTCCGGAAAGTGGCTCCAGCGACAGGACTCGAACCTGTAACCTAGTGATTAACAGTCAGTCCGCCATGTAGGTTTCTGCTGTTGAGTATCAACATTTTACGTATTTCAGACCGCAATTTGCCCGGATCGTGCCCGGTTTCGGGTCAGTCGAGCACGTCGCGCAGGCGTTCCCGGGCCGCTTCCCGTTCGATTTTGGTGGGGAAGCTTTCGAGGATCCGTTCCTCGAGCGTCATGGGGATGTCGAGTTCCTTCCGCAGCTCTCGGCGATAGGTGTCCACGTCGTACTGGTTACGCAGTTCCGGCGTCCGGCCCTCGCGCATAGCCTCCTTGAGGTCCAAATAATCCCGAGACTGCTGGCGGGCGGCCGCATCTGCGGCGGGCTTCACGGTGTCGTACAGGCCTCGATTGCTCTTCTTGATCACTCTGCCGAAGGTGGTGGAGATAATAGGCGCGTTCAAAAGCTTTTCAATGCTCGATTCGTCTTGGCTTTCCAGATCATCGTGCAGATCAAACCTCCCAATCAAGCTTCCTCCGGTTTGATTCCAGGAATATTTCAAAAGCTTGGGAGCAGCATACCATCCACCCGCTCGAGCTTCGTGGTAATCCAAGACTTGATAATTCGTTCGGGAATCCACAGGATTCTGCCCTCGCAGATAGAAGTCCGTCCAAACATTAACCAAATTCAGAGCGGGAGTCGGGCCGGGCGCATCCGTACCGGCAAGCGTCAAAAGCTCCGGAAACTGGTCGAAAAAGTTGAAAGGTTCCCCGGCTTCATCTCTCAAGGGCACTTCCTCTCCCGACAACTGCTTTTTAACCAGCGGGCCAAGATCCTGCATGATGTTCCAGGTCGCCATGGCCGTCACGCGTTGACCTTCCGCGAAGGGAAGTCGAAAGGAAAACACCTCCCGATATTCTTTATCGGCCCAGGCAAGGGGGATATCGAGGCCGAACATGCTGTTGTACTTCGACCTGGAACGCGCCATCTGTTCGTATTCCTTCGCCTTTTCCTCGTCGCCTCCGAACAGCATGGTCAAAAGACCGGTGAACCATCCGAATTTGATCCCCTCCATGATCATTATGGGCAAAACCGTGTACTTCAGCTGCTGCACAGCCCACCTGGATCTTGGCATTGCGCTCTTGAAAGCGGCGCCAAACTGCTTGTTCCGCAACTCTCCCGCCGCTTTCCCCAGCTGGATGTCCGCGGAATCCCAATTCTGCTGCATGCCAAGCTTCCACGGGTTGTAGAACAGCATCATGATATCCAGGATGGGCTGGCCGGTGGGAGACTCCAGAAAATCCGGACTGCCGGCAAACTGCCGAACGATCTGGTTCCGCTGATATTCGGGCATCTGCGTGAAATTCTCCTCCATGTACAGCATCCCCGCGATCTTCGTCGTGCGTTCGAACGTCTGCCCTATCCTCAAATAGCTATTCTTTCCACGCATGAGATTCCCCCACATCATTTTAAGGAATCCATCGGCCTCCTCGTGGGTTTTCAGCCTTTCCGCCGGGGTTTGGTTGTAACGCTTGAGAATCCGTTTGTGAGCCTCCCGCTCATTGAGAAAGCCCATGAAGTTGCTGTCGCTGATCGTCAGCCCCTGCTCCATGGCCCGCAGGGCGTCCGCGTTCGGATCGCCCCGGGACATGCTGCGCGCGGCGCGGATAGCCCTCGGGAGGTGGCGGAAGTAATGGGCGTCGCCGTACTTGCTGGTGGACGGCATATAGCGCTTGTAGGCCTGGATGTCCTTGATCCACAGGATCGGCCATAAGCCATAATTCCATTGCACGTACATGGATTTAAGCGGCCTCGAAAGAAATTTATTCGCCGCCCGAAATACGATGTTGGCTGAATCATCACTCGACCGCCAGGCGTCCGCCAGCGCGGCGGGCACGTGGTAGGCCTTCAGCTCGCCCTCCTTCAGAAACATCACCGTTTTCCGATTGGCGTTGTCGGCGATCTCCGGGATTTTCCGGCCGCGGTCCCAGGTGTATTCCGCCTCCTCGATCTCGTCCAGATGCACCGGCTCCAGCATCTCCACCATACCCTGGATCGCATGGTTGCGGTACGCCATGTCGATCAGCTGCATGCCCTTTTCCATGGTGGCGGATGCTGGGTTTTGAATCTTCTGAAAGGTGCCGTGCTGCGCCATGATTCCGGTACCCACCGTTTTCCCGTAGCGGGCGTTGATGGCTTTCTCTATCGCGTCCTGCTCGCCCCGGTGCACCAGAAACGTGGCGTAGGCCTCGTTGCTTTCCAGATACTCCATCAGCTCCGGATCCAGCACCTTCAGTTCCCGCAGCGGCTTGAGCACCTGCTGCTCGTACAGCCCCCGGAAACGCCGCCGGGTCTCCTCCAGTTTCTCGAACCGCTCCGCGCCCAGATCCCGCCGCAGCTTCCGCAGGCTCTCCGAACTCGTCGAAGGGTCGTTAGCGCCCGGATTCGCCTTGTTGCTGCGGCCCCGGTCCATGGTGTCCGCGCCCTCGTGGATCACCCGGTAATGGAACATGTACACGCCCAAATCCTCCCAGGTCAGATTATGGTCCGTGAGATGCCGCAGCACCATCAGATTCACCGACTGCGCCCAGCGCTCCATGAAATTGCCCCGGTACCGAAACTTGGCGATCCGCTCCTTCAGCTGCGCCTGAACGTCCGCGCCGATCTTCCCGGCCCGGTGATAGATCGGCCCGTACTTCTTGTCGAAGAACATCCGCATCGCGTCCACCTTCTGCTTGGTCTCCGGCTGCGACAGCCGTTCCCGGACGCTCTTCGCCCGCTCGCCCTCGGCGAACGCCTCGCGCAGCCAGCGGTCCCGGTCCTCGATGTGCTGGCCGCTGGCGATATCCGCCTGGAGCTTGTCCCACATCTTCTTGATCTCCGGCTTCCCGTCGATGTAGGCCTCGATCAGCCCGTGGGTGATCGGCGCCCGCCGGCCCAGCTCCGCCGGATTCAGCAGATAGCCGCTGATCGCCTCCGCGTACATCTCCGCAGGATCCTCGAAATACTCCTCCATGGTCTCCGTTCCCCGCCACCAGGCGATGAAATCCCGCAGCTCCTCCATCACGTCCGCCCGGGTGATGATCCCGCTTTCCCGCATGCGGATGTTCTTCATCTCGTTGAACACCCGGTTCACTTCCTGGTTGAAGCCCGGGGCGGTCGTCGGCATTCCCGACGCCCGAACCCGTTTCCGCGCCTCGCTCCGCAGATGGTTCCGGTCCTGCTTCGAAATCGTGTGCGGCCCGGCCGGGTCCTGGTTCATCGACTGCTTCAGGAACTTCACAAACACCCCCAGCCGCCCCAGAATGTTCCCCCGCTCATTGATCATGTGGTCCGGCATGTGGTCCACCCAATGCGCGATCTCGTGGGTCAGCACCTTCAGCGCCAGCTTCGGATTGTTCCGCCGCGCCTCCCGCTTCGCCTGGTCCACCAGCCAACGGTACCGCTCGTCCGCCACCTGGTTCGCCCGCGCCTCCGGCAGACCCTCCTCCGCCACCATCCGCTCCGCGTAGGCCGCCGCCTGCTCCCGCAGCCGCGACAGCTCCGAAGGCGTCACCAGCTGGAAGATATCCGCCCGGATCTCGATCCGCTCCCCCTTGCCGTCCCCGTGCCGGAACACCCCCATCCACCGCGAATTCCGGAACCGCTTCATCACCGCCGGGATTTTCCCCTCGCCCATCCACTCCGCGAAACGCAGCAGCTCCGGCATCTCCATCATCAGCCGCTGGTGTCCCGGGCGCACCAGCACCGCCGTGCCGTTCTCCGTCACGTGGGCGTCCCAGTCCCGCGTCAGCGGCTCCAGAGCCTCCCTGTGGCTCTCATACACATCCACCGGCATGGAGATGGCCCTCACCGCCTCCAGCAGCCCCGAGGGGCTCACAGCCGCCTGGAACCGCGCCGCGCCCGCCTCCCAGGCCTCCCGCCAGCCCGGAGCCTCCATATCCACCTGACCCTGCACCGCATACGGGTCCACATCGATCCGTATATCCGGATTCTCCGGCAGGGTGGACAAGGTCTGCACCGCCGCCTCGTCCGAAGGAGCCTCCAGCGCCCCCAACAGCTGATCCAGCCCCGCCTGCACCGGCCTTCCGATCCAGCGGGAAAGCTGCGCCACCGGATTGTCCTCCGGATCCGCCGGAGGGGAGGGGAGATTCACCCGGTGGGCGTCCTGCACCCGGCCGCCCGGCCATCCCGGCCCCGTGATGTCCCCCACGTCCGCACGCGCGGTGGAGGAGCCCCGGCGGGTATTGACATTTTCGGCCTCAGTGTCTACAGTGGAGTCGGACCCGGCTAGCACGGAGGACATCCCCCCTGGGGCATCCCCGTTTTCCCATGAAGCCGGGTCCTCTATTTCCACCGCCGACAGCGTATAAATCCGTCGACCCTGCTCGGCTTTGGCGAATTCCTTCGCCATCAGCTTCACGCCAACCGGTTTCCCGTCCAGAGACATGGTGGAACGGAAGTGCAAGATCTTCCGAATGGTCGAGTCGTTGTCCCGGTCCGGACGTTCCAGCACCAGATTTGCGCGTTCGAAAAGCTTGTCCACGTTCCCCAGCGCCAGCATATGCGCTTGGGTCGACACAGACGACGTCCGCGCCGACGAACTCAGCATCTTGCCCAGCGTGTCGTTTGAAACCGTCGCCTGGAGTCCCGTTTTCCTGTTGGTCAGCGGCTTGTTCACAAACTGATCCTTCACCCGGCTCACCGCGTCGCTGCCGAACGTCTGCCGCAGCCCCTCCCCGAACGGATTCAAATACCGGTCCATCGGATCCGGTTCCATATTCGCCCGCGCTTTCGCCGACGCTTTCCGCCGCGGCTTCCGAACCTCGGAAGCCGCCGGAGCCTCCGCTTCCGAACCTCGGAACGCCGTTTCCCGATCCGCCACCCCCTCGGCCACTTCCGCCGCCGCCCGCTGGAGCAGCTCCAGCGGCGTTGCGTTCGCCTGGCCGAACATGTCCCCGGTGGAGGTGTCCACCTTGCCCGCCAGCTCCGTGTAGCGATCCAGCGTCCGGCCCAGCTCCCCGGGCTCCAAGCGCATCAGCAACAGCGTCAGCTCGTCCGCCACATTGTCCCTGGGGGCGAAGATGTCCAACTGCCCCGTGTAATCCCGGATGCTCATCTCCGGCAGCTTCTGTTCCTTCAGGCGCTCATTCTGCCGCGCGAAATCCACCAGCCCGTGCATCGCCGTGCCGAAAGGTTTGCGCAGATCGTACTCCGGCTTCAGCGCCCCCGTGCGGATCAGCGCCGGAGCGCTCCGGCTCAGCGCGTCCAGCTGCTTCCGCAGCCCCAGATCGTCCGCCCGCTCCGTCAGCGTGCGGATCACCTCCCGCGCCTGGGGATGGCCCGCCGCCAGACTCGCCACAATCGCGTTGCCCACCCGCCGCTGCGCCGCCGCGGCGTCCACGTCGCCATCCGCCTTCATCAGACTCGCGTCCTTCGCCGCCGCCACAAACCCGGCATAGAAATCCGGATTCCCCTTCAACGTCAGCGGCTTCTCCGGATCCAGCCCCGCCAAAAGCTCCGGGCTCAGCAGCTCCGCGTCCGCCTTCGCCTGCTCCGCCGCGCTCCGCTCCAGAATCTTCGGACGGTTCGAAGCCTCCGCGATCGCCTGTAGATTCTCCGCGCCTTCCGGCAAGGCCCGCACCAGCACCGGGGTTTGCATGTTGTCGATGTCCACGCCCAGGGCCTCCGCCTGGTCGGCGACCACCTGCCGGTAGCCCTCCGCCGTGCCCATCCGATACGCCTCCCGCAGGGCCATCACCCGCCCGTTGCCCGAGATCACCTGCCCGTCCGCGGTGGCCACCGGCGCGCCGTCGTCGGTGGTGGGGCTGTCCAGCAGCCGATTCGGGTTCAGTTTCCGCGCGATCTCGTCCACCTGGGCCCGGCTGCCCAACGCGTCCCGGTTGCGGGGCTGGAGCGACTGGTCGAACCCCTCCTGGTCGCTGGACAGCAGCTCCGAAGCATCCACGATCCGCCATTCCCCCTCCAGACGCATCTCCCCCTTCGGCGTCTCCGCCGCCCACCGGCCCGACTCCGGCACCACCGCCATGCGGCTTTCGCGTCTGGGCACATTCAGTCTTTCCATCTCCGCCTCGCTCATCACCTCGGGAGGCATGGCGGCCATTTCAGCGCGCTCCGCCTCGGAAAGCTCCACAAAATCCGGCTCCGGCCCCGTGAACTGCTCCGCCGCCCGGCGGTCCGCCGCCTCGCCCTCCGCCTCCAGCTCCGCGCCCTTGCGGTCCAGATTCCCCAGCACCCTATTCCCCGCGCCCTCGATGATCGCGCCGAAGCTCGCCCGGCCAAACGCCGGGGCGCGCACCCCGCCGCCCATCAGGGCGGAGGAAGCCGCGATCTCCCAGAAATCCGTTTCCTTCACAAACTCGTCGAAATCCCCCTCGAAGCCCTGCGTCACCGCCCACTGGTAAAACTCCTGGCCCACCTCCGTGCCCGCCTCCGAGGCCGCGCCCATGGCCATGGTCAGCCCGGCGGCCTGCACCGGGCCCAGGATGCGCCCCAGCTTCGTCTTCATCAGCTTCGGGGTGATGTCGAAAGGCAGCTTCTCCAGCCCATAGGTGCCCACCGCGTGCAGCGCCGTCCGCGTCGCCGCGTCCAGCGGCGCCACCCCCTCGCCCCGCATTTCCGTGTAGGCAGGGAACGCCTCCTGCGCCGTCATCAGGGTCGCGCCCGCCGCCGGATTCACCATGGCCAGCGCCATACCCGGCACGCTCGGGGCGGCCGCCACAGCCGCGCGCGCCACGGACGGATTTTCCAAAAACTTCCCTTTGAAATAGTCCGGATTCTCCAGTATCCGGTTCTGGAGTCGCTCCCACCGCCGCATCGCCAAATCTTCCGCCTCCGCCTGCGCCTCCGCCTGCAACTCGTCCGCCCGAAGTTCGCCGGCGGACTTTGGCAAGGGGGTGGGCGTTGGGGCCAACCTCTCCACATCCGGCGAAGGTGGCGTCAGCTCAATCATTGGCCTGGGCGGAAGCCCCGCCTGTTCGTCCATTTTATCCAGCGCTCGGCTCGGCTCATCCGACATCATTCGAATCGCCGCCTCCAATTCCTGCTGGCGTTGTTTCGTGCGCAGATATTCCGCGCCCTCCTCCAGCCCCTCCTCCACCGGATACAATTTTGACAGATTCGGCTCCGGCTTCCCTTGCAGCCGGAACTGATTTCGCAAAAGCTCCTCCAATTGCCGTTCCCGCGCCAGCTCGTCCGACAATTCCCTCCGGTCCCGAATCTGGTGGGTCGGGTCCGTAGCCATTGCCACATCCGCCGCCCCCTGCTTCAGCCCGCCCCGCATGCCCTCCGCCATCTCCGGCACCGCGTGAACCAGCAGCTCCTTCCCGCCCTCCTTCACCACCAGCCCGAGATCCTCCAGCAAATTATACTGGCGGTCAGGCTCATACTCCATACCTCCCCGCAACAACCGATCCCTCTCCAGCGACTCCTCCCGATCAAGATAATTATTTTTCGGAACCGTTTCCGACACCCTATTGAAGTACCCCTCCACATCCACCACCGGAGCCGCTACATCACTATCCACCACCGGATCGCTGTCCCACGGCGCGGCACCCCCGTCCACCACCGGATCGGAATCCCAGGGGGCGGAGGAGTTCTCCACCACAGGGTCGGCTTCCCATGGCGCGGCACCCTCGTCCACCACCGGATCGTTCTCCCACGGTTCCATCAGGGCTTCCGACGGGTACGTCCCTTCGGGTCAATGTACTCGGTGCCCGAAGGCAGCCGATCGTACTCCGCCCGAGTACTCACCTGGGGGGGACGATCGCCCCCCCGCGCGCCGCCGCCATTCTCCCTCCGCGCGCTTTCCGGATTCAGCAGCGCTTCCAGCTCAGCCTGTTTCCGCCGCAGCTCCTCCGGCTCCAGTTTCGGGTCGCTCAACTCTCCCGCCAAGCGACTCGCCATCACCGCCACCATTGGGTCCACGTTGGCCCCCGGCGGGAACTCCACGCCGATCGTCCCATCCGGCTGGGTCACGATATACGAGCCATTATCCTGGAGCCGGGCGGAGCCCACCTGGTTGCCCTTATCGTCCACCACCGCCATCTGTCCATTGTGGGTCACCACCTTCCGTCCGTTGCCCAGGTCGGTCACCTGCGGCCCGGCGGGGGCCGGGTTCTCAAGCTCAGCCACCCGTTCCGCGCTCTCCCGATCCCGCGCGTTCTCGACCGACCGATATTCGCGCACCTCGCGCCGCTCATCCAAAGCAGCGCGCAGGCTCCCGCGCCGCTCCCGCTCCTCATTCGTCATCCCCTGGCCCGCGCGATCCCTTAGCGCCTGAGTGGCGTCCATGGCCCGCCCCGCCGCCTGTTGATTCATCTGGTTCACCCGGGTTTCCAGGCCCTGGCCCGCCGAGATTTCCAACGCCTGGCGCAGGCCACGCGCCTGCTCCTCGGCGCTCCAGGTCGGATTTGTCGGCCCGGAGGGCTGGGGAGGGGTATACCTGTCCTCCCCCCTCTTCATCGGCAACGACTCGAAATTTTGCCGAGTTCCACTTTCCACCAACGTATTCGCCGTTTCCGGACTATACCCGAGCCGCCTCGCCTCCTCATACATCTTGCGATTCAGCTCCGCCCCCAGATCCGCCTCCGGATTCGAAGGATCACCCACCGTTCCCCACACACCCTCTCCCCGCGCCACCGCGCCATATCCCACGCGGCGCTGCAGTTCCTCCGCCTCCCGGCGGCGGTTCATCTCTTCAAGTTCTTCGGTCAGAGTCATCGGGGAACCTCTCTATGGTATTGGCGGCGGTATCAGGCCTCCATCCTTTCGCCGAGCGGCGCGGAGATCAAGCCAAGGTAGCAAAACCGCCAAAATCAACCAGAACCTTTACGTGTAAAAATCCAACCCCGTCAGGGCCGCGTTCGCGTAGAGGGTTTCATACTCGTTGTCTGAGGTGGGATTGTTCGTCCCCAGCCCTCCCTTGTAATTGATTTCCAGAAAGTGGACCCCGCCCAGAGTGCCCGGGGCTACCGATCGGGTGTTTGTAAACTGTCCTTCCGGTTCGTTCAGTGGGAAATAATCAAGGTCTGGCACATAGGACCCAAACGAATGGATGTGCAGCCCCATCCAATACGCCACACTATAAACGCTGGCGTAGGCGTTAAAAGGGCCGGGAAGAACCGGGTTCCAATCGTAGGGTGCGAGGTCGCCCCGAATGGAGGTATCCGGAGGCGTATGATACCCATCAGGCAGGACGTCTACGGTGGTGAACGAGTTACCTGATACAGAAGCCTGGGGTGTGGCAGACCAAATTGTGGGCTGAGTGTACCAACTACCGTACCGCTCCTCGTAGTCGACGGGGTAAGCAGTCGAGTCCGTGAAAAGGGTTTCCACACCGTACCCGACGAATGTCGCCCCGTCATACATTGCTATGATCCGGGGGTGGCGCCAGTACAAGACGCTGACTGACGCATCCCAGTAGTTGGATTCATGCGAATAGGTCATGATGTTCGAGCCCCCGAAACGCAGCCCATAGTTAGCGCTGCTGGGCTCAAAATAAACTCCCGGCCCACAAACCCGTTTCCGGGGCAGAAACGGGCGCACCGCGTCGCCGGTGTATATACGCTCCGTCCACTCCTTCCCCTCCTCGTATGCCCACGAGTAAAACTGGGTGTGGATTCGCTCATACCCGTCCTCCACTGTGCCATTCAAGGCCGTGCCGTTATACTCAGAGTCTTCCACATTTCCCTCTCCATCGTAGTTGGAATACGCCGAAGCGGATCCGGTAATGGAGTAGGCGAAAAAGTGAAGTTTCACCGCGTTTTGAATGGACAAGGCGATTTCCGCCGGAGTAGGGGCATTCCCTTTCTCGGTTCCGCCCAGCGTGCACCACGCATCCATATCCGAAACGTCCACCCGCTCCGGGCAATACGGCAACCCATAAAACTTCCCCTTCGCATTAAAAACGCCCGCCGCAGGCATCACCCCACCCTCCAGAAG
>Ga0194137_10002885_pt1 | contig 10020 bp, 6 predicted proteins | sample TARM_MetaG_T3_14_FD_134025 | JGI IMG/M metagenome (GOLD analysis project Ga0194137, IMG submission 134025) | Freshwater microbial communities from Pennsylvania, USA, analyzing microbe dynamics in response to fracking - TARM_MetaG_T3_14 (version 2) | ecosystem: Environmental > Aquatic >...
ATCGACACCGACGGCAAGTATTACCAGACCTACGGCTACTTCGAGATGGAAGCCAAGCTGCCTTACGGTAAAGGCACCTGGCCCGCATTCTGGCTGTTTAACCATGAAGCCGGCGCCCACCCGTATCGTCCGGAAATCGACATCCTCGAAGCCTATGCCGGCGGCGGCCCCAACAGCGGCTGGTCCGACTCTTCGCTGCGTCCGACGGCATTTGCATCCACGGTATGGCCCAATGGTATCGAGGGCGGTCCTGCGGCAGGCACCAAGACCTTCGCCAACCTGGGCGACCTGTCGGCCGGCTTCCACAAGTATGGCATGAAGTGGGAACCGAACAAGATCACGTTCTACTTTGACGGCAAGGAGATGTACAGCGTCAATGCGAGCATGAGCAACCGCATGTACATGATTCTGGACCTCTGGTACGGCAGCGCCTCGGGTACGCCGGACAATACCACTCCACAAGGCAAGTCGAACTCGTTTGAAGTCAACTATGTCCGTGCCTGGCAGTTCAAGTAATAGCTTATTTTATCTCGAAGCCCAAACGGCATAGCGTAATTATCGCCTCAGGAAGATCCTGAGGCTGGCGGCTGGCCTTGATGAGCTCCTTTCTCTTCGTTGTGATGAAACATCTGTCGAGCGGCCCTCTTTAGAGGAAGCGTCGAACGTACCATCATCAGTTACAAATGCCCGGCTAAACTACTGCAGGTCGTGCGGCAGGTTCCCCCTCAAAGAGTGACAAGGCTAGAATGGTTTTCCGTCCTAATACTACTTTCAACAGGCCTAACAACAGATGGACGGCATACACATGTTGCATTACACCTTTCGAGCATAACTTCCCTGAGACTTCTGCGTGCTTCAGGTGACCCAAACCTATGCATTGCGAAACTTGGTCGAGCGGATCTGATACCAATCCCAAGTCATAACATACCGCCGTTGGTGTCCAGATTGGCCCAGACACGGGTGCATAGTGAACGAATCGCACCGGGTATCTGAGTGAAGGCGTTCCAGGCATCGCAGCAGACATCAACGATCTGCTCATAGCTGTCGTAACACCGATTAGCCAAGCTGCGGTCGCGCAACTGCTGCCACACTTGCTCAGTCGGATTAAGCTCAGGCGAGCCGGTCGGAAGCGGCAACAGAGTTAAGTTGGGCAAGCGCGGCAGCTTTGTCGTCGTGTGCCAGCCGGCACGATCGAGCAACACCACAGCATGACGACCTTCTGGGACGGCGGCACTGATGGCTTACATGGACGCCGCCGTTTGCCAAGTAATAAACGTATGACACAAGCAGGATAGGGATTGCTCGCTTACATGCGGCCTTTGGGTGCGGCCTTCAGCCGCTGGCCTCTATGGAATTCGCTGGCGCCTACCCCATTTGTAAGGCGAGCTCGAAGCTCATTGCCATCATCGGGTTTCAGCCGCCCCGGTCTCACCTGTTTGCCATCACTTGTTTCTTACTTGCGCAACCTGTTGACGTCTCTAACTTTGCATTGCTCCTTCAAACCGTGCTGACTTGCCGGCCGCTTGCGGTGGGCAAGTCAGCACGGAATTCTCTGTCATGAACCAGCATTGCCCAGACGATGCGGGCTGTTTTGTTGGCTTGGGCTACACAGGCGATGTTCATGTTTCGTCGGGCGGCCACTTGTTGCAGCCAGCAATCCTTTGTCTCTGGTTTGCGGATGGTTTGGCGCAGCACCGCACGAGCACCGTGGACCAGTAATCGGCGTAAGTAACCGTCACCTCTTTTGCTAATGCCTTGCAATCGCTGCTTGCCACCACTGGAGTGTTGCTTGGGCACCAGTCCGAGGAAGGCTGCTAACTGTCTCCCATTCTTGAAGGAGGCAATGTTGTCGCCGACCGTCGCTTCCAGCGCGCTAGCGGTCAAGGGACCAATTCCTGGCACCTGTTCCAGCCGACGGCAGACTTCAGATTGCCGGCATAGCTGTCTGACCTGTAGATCGAGCTCTTGCACTTGCTTGTCCACCTCCAGCAGGTGCGAAAGCAGCCGCTGCGCCAAGTCGCGCATAATTGGCGGCAAGCCATTCTCCATGTCGGCAATGACCCCTTTGACCTCCTGGATCAGCTTGCCAAGTCCTTGTGCAATCGACAATCCAAATTCGTCCAATAATCCTCTTAACTGATTGGCCTGTGCTGTACGCGACTTGATAAAGCCGTCACGCACCCGATGCAACGCTAGTATCGCTTGCGATTGCGCTGTCTTTACAGTAACAAAGCGCATGGCCGGTCGGCTGGCTGCTTCACAAATGGCAGCCGCATCAGCTGCATCGTGTTTGTTACCTTGAACATAGGGCTTGACGAGCTGCGGCGCAATCAGTTTGACTGTGTGCCCCAAGTCCCGCAGTGTACGGGCCCAGTAATGAGCGGTACCGCAGGCCTCCATTGCTACTGTACAAGGCGTTATTCGGGTAAAGAATTCAATAATCTGTGCGCGCCTGAGGGTTTTGCGCAGCACCGTCTTGCCGTGTTGATCTACGCCATGAATTGCGAATACCTGCTTTGCCAGGTCTACACCAATCGTTGTAGCATGCATCTCGGACTCCTCGCCTCAAGTGGTTGGTCAACACTTCCACTTTGGCACAACGATGCCGTCGGCGCAGGAGTCCCTTTAAGCTCCATGTCCTTGAGCCTCGTTAATTTAGAAGGCGGCGTCCATACCATTTGTAAGTGATGCGACATCGTGTGTGTATCTGCATAGGGCAGTACCAGACCGACGGCGGCATCTCTTTCGGCGCAGACGGCCCCAAAGATATACGCCGACTCCGATAGCTGCTGCCGCACGACTCGTGGCCGTGTTCCTTTACGCGCCCACAGCCGTGTTTGTGTGCCGCGCTGGCCAATGCGTATCTCATCCTGGAACCATATGTCGACTTGGGCCAGGCTGACCTCAGCGGGTAAAACGGCCTGCACTTCCCGTAGGAGATTTTTTTTCGAAATCCGCTTGTCTGACTGGATCAGCATACGGGCTTCTCGATCGTGCCGAGATCCACACAATCCCCAGCCGTTTTAACAGTTCATATACACCGTTCAACGAGTAGGCCACGTCAAACTGCTGCGCCAGCAATTCGCGGATGTCTTCGCCGCGGATACGACCGCCAGGACGGACTTGCTGCAACTGCTCAATGGCCACACGAAACGCTTCTTCCTGCTCCCTTGGCAGCCGCTGATTGCACCAGTATCGCGGTTTGCTACCCAAGCCCTTGAGGCCATCGCGTTCGAACCATTTCTCCCAGCGTGCGACGGTATGACGTGTGGTTCGCAGGGCAGCGGCCACTTCGGTATAGCTTTTACCATCCTTCAAGTGGGCCAGCGCGATATAGCGTAGTCGTCGTCGCCCGTTCGGTTCTTCCCTCGCAGCGGGTAGCAGCAGCGCATTACTGCGCCACCGCCCCCTAGGAACCCAGCAAGCGACTTTCACCGCACTAGGCTCGCGCACAACCAAAGTCTCGTCCTGAGACCGATTTCACATTCCGACTACCCCGCATTGGCTCTCACCAACGCCACAATGCTCATCTTCGCCATGTCGAATTGCTCGGTTCCTTATCGAGGACGCAGAACCGTCATTACTTCCGACGGTTACTCACATGCTGAACCTCGGGTAGCCCAACCACACTACCGGAACCCCTGCAACCTGATGGCGACGGCTGCACCTTGCGGAAGTCTGCATCCTTTCGGATCAGGGCAAAGCTTGAACCCCTATGCAACCCGTTACAGGTCACCCTTCGCTTTCTCCGCTTTCTCTTACCCGCTCCCGCAACAGTTTCCCTTGCAGGTCACCTACCTTGACTTCGGTACTCTGAGGCCAAGGCACGGAATCGGGCTTACCACGTTCCCATTCTTGCCGACAAAGCGGTCTTCTGCTCTGCCTATCCGCTTAGCATCTGTCGGTCCCCCGGTAGCGCGACGACGACGTACCCCTTTTGCTGACAGAGATACCTAGCTACTTACCATTTTGGTGAAAGCGTATCAGCAGCTTTCGCTCCTTCTTTGTAACGAGGGTTCTACAACAGTTCAGATATCTTATGCATACGGAACTTGCCTGGCGCCTCACACCGCACGGCTGCTGGCAGTGTCAGTTCCTTTCCCATCACTGGGATGAACCTTCTGTTGAGAGGCACGTTGTCCCCGGGGCTTCATACCCAACCGTTACCAGTTACGCATGCCCGGGTGGGCAACTGCTGGTCGCACAGCAGGTCACAGTCTCCTTTCTAAGTGTGACAAGACAAGAATGAGCTTTGCCGTCCTACTTCTACTACCAACACGTGGACGGCTACACGTGTCGCACCAGCAAGTCAAAGTTGTACCGTTGCAAGCGCTGCAGTGCCTCTGGCGTCAACATGGTCGCCTCCAAGACAGAACTTCGTCTTCCTCAGACCTCCAGCGCCAGAGGCGGTTCGCTTAACCGTGGGATTGGTATTAGCCGAAAGTTTTAGGTGTGCGTGTAATTTGACGATTCAGGCAAGGTAGCAATTAAGGCCGTACTCGTTAAAGCCGGGGAAGGCATGGCTCAAGCAGCAGACGCCAGACCGTGGTAAAGTTTCAATTGATTTATCCTTGAGAGCTTACATGAAAATAATGGCTGCTAGCGTAGTCCATTCATGTCTTTATTTTCTTGCAAGTAAGTCTCGGCAGTATTGTTGCAAGGTAGGTTTGATTCGAAGGAGCGTATCGTGATCCTCAAGAGCGAAATGCAAAAATACCATATTGAGCACATTGTGCCATATACTAGTGCCACAATGCTTAGTGAAATGATCGACATCAATAAAAGATGAATGTTGTACATTAGCTCGAACGGCGGCGAGAGTATGAAGTGAATTCCTTAGCATGACGCATCTGAAGTTATTTTCATGCCTGGACCGTTAGATACCAAACATATCTATTTCGCACAACGTCGAGAGCAACAGTGTTCACCTAAGGCTCGTAATGTTTGCTAAGACATGTAAGCGGAGTACAGTGGGCTGCCCATAGCATATGTCGGATTTTGTGCCAATGTGAAGCATGTTGAAAGGTTAGACTACGTGATTCCTTCATCATACAAGGGCAATTCAAATGTCCGCTCCTCATCTTCAATAGATTCACTGCTCGCGTATAAATCGAGAACATTTTAATTGATTGAAATGGAGCGATCAGATGGACCGTTTTGATGCCATGCTGGCTTTTACTCGTGTTGTCGAGCTCAATAGCTTTACCAAAGCGTCTCTTTCTTTAGATCTTCCAAAGACCACTGTGTCCGCTTACGTCAACGCGCTAGAGGAGCGCTTACACGTCAAACTATTGCATAGGACCACACGTTACGTGAGCGTGACGCCGGATGGTGCAGCTTTCTATGAAAGGGCCGTGCGTATCCTTAACGATGTTGAGGAATGTGAGGATGCGGTATCGAGAATGACCGCTGCAATTAAAGGAAAACTACGTATCAGTATACCAGGCGCATTCGGACGAAAAGTGATAGTGCCGGCATTGCCGGATTTTTTCAAGCGGTATCCTGACATTGAGTTAGACGTAAGCTGCACTGATCGTCAGGTCGATCTCTTGCAAGAGGGAATTGACTGTGTCATTCGTGGCGGAACTAGCGTAGACGATTCACTAGTTGCTAGACGCCTTGAGTCCGTCGAAATGATCACATGTGCCAGTCCAATTTACCTCAAGGAATTTGGGACTCCAACGAAGCCAGAAGATTTGGAAGCTCATAAGATTATCCATTTCGTATCTCCGATCCGGAATACGCCATACCCATTAAGTTATGTTCATCGCGGTACCAAGCATGAAACTTATGGGCATAGATGTATTTCGTTTAACGATCCAGAAGCATGTGTTGAGGCTTCCATTGCTGGTTTAGGTGTTATACAGGCTTCCGACTTTTTAGTTCGCGAAGCATTGGTTACGGGAAGACTGGTTGAAATACTGAAGGAGTACCCCGCTGAGAAGTTTCCAGTCTCTATACTATATTTAAAAAATAGAAATCAATCAGCGCGTGTTCGCGCCTTCATTGAGTGGGCAGCAGAAAAGTTTTCAGGTCATGCACGGTAGACTGCAGCAAGGCGAAACAAAAGGGTACCGCATTGTAGATAAGAGAAAATATAAGTAACACCGCCGATAAGGGAAGTGAAAAACCGTCCAAGATTAATAAGTCGAGCTTCGACTTATTTACCATTTTGGCCAGTCGACTATCAACGACTCTGCAGCATACCGATCAAGCGGCTTTGAGAAATAGTATCCCTGCCCATATTCTACGTGTAGCTTACGTAGTTGCTCCAGATGTATAGACGTTTCCACGCCTTCAGCAACGATGTCCATATTCAAGGTATGTGCAAGAGTGACTATGGCTTGGACAATTTCTGCGTCCTGACTGCTGCTGTCCATTCTTCTGACAAAGGATCCATCGATTTTGAGAGTGTTGACCGGGAATCGATGGAGGTAGGAAAGCGATGAATAGCCTGTACCAAAGTCGTCCATCAGAAGTTTTATGCCTTTAGCACGCAATTTTACCAAAACGGCAGCGGCTTCATCAGCGTGTTCCATAATGACGGTTTCAGTTACCTCTAATTTTAAGCTGGCAGTATCTAGGCTTGTATCGTGCAAGACTTGTTCGATTTCCTGGACAAGTTTTGGTTGCCTAAATTGCCGCCCTGCAAGGTTGACACTCATCTGTAACGACGGCAACTTAGGAAATTTGATTTGCCAAGCCCGCATTTGACGGCATGCCTCACCTAAAACCCACCGCCCGATAGGTACAATAAGGCCAGTTTCCTCCGTCAAAGGAATGAACTCGCTAGGTGGAACCAAAGTGCCATCAGCATCACGCATACGAACAAGCGCTTCAAAGCCGGCTAGTCGGCCACAGCTAAGATTCACGATAGGTTGATAATGAACTTCGAATCTTTCACCCTTAAACACAGCCTGCCGCAGACGGGTTTCCATATCAAGTAGCGCTATGGCTCGCGCGCGTAAATTTGACTCGAAGACGGCCCATGATGCACCTCCGTGAGCAACGGCGCGATGATTGGCGGTTTCGGCATCGCGAAGTAAATCAGCTGGCGCCGTGTATCGCTCATCGCACAATACAATACCTATACTGGCTGATGTGTACACCTCGTGCTGCTCAAGCTGGTAGGCGGTGCTCAATACAATCTGTAGCTGCTCAGCAAAGCGGATAGCTTCGCTGAGATCTTCAATATGATTTAGCAAGATCGCAAATTCGTCGCGTCCTAAACTGGCTGCTGTATCTCCAGAACGCAGGCAGCCACTTAGGCGCTTTGCTACGTGGACTAGTAGTTCGTCACCTACGCCTCGTCCGAGGCTGTCTGTTATTAGTCGAAAACGATCTAGTGTGAGCAAAAGCAAAGTACACCCATGGATATTCTTCAGCTTTACCTGCTCAAGAGAATCGTCTATACATTCAAGGAGCAGCGTTCGATTAGGCAAACCCGTAAGATTGTCTCGAAGTGGTTCTCTCTCGATGACAGAAGCAACCATTGCACGTGCTGATGCTGCGCCGATTGCGCGTGCCAACTGTGACTCTGCTACATTTACTAAATCAGCTTCAGCCTCCCGAGGCCAATCCATTCCATGCTGCTGCGCGTATGTTGTAAAGGTTGCGGCGGCGCGATTAGGTCCGAGAAATCGGGATAGCATGGCGTGAAGGTCATTTAAAGACCCTATCGGCCTCCAATCATTTTCCGGAAGATCGCGTTCCTGTTTGAATACGTCAACAAAGAGTTCCGCCTGCACTCTCTCAAACGCGGCCTGACCAGTCATTACCGAGACCCCGATATAAAAACTAACATTGAAGAGCATGCTCCATACTACCGCGTGAGTTAGCTCGTCCATGCCAGTTAGACCGAATAGATGCAACGGATGTAGTAGCCCAACGCCAAACGGTCCCTGTTCAAGCAAGCTTAGTGGCAACCAACCGGACCGCACGAAAGCGGGGAGCATCAGCGTGTAGACCCAGGTCAAGAAACCAGCGGTAAGCCCTGTTAGGGCACCGGCTCGAGTAGCGCCTTTCCAGTAAATGCCTCCTAGTATTGCTGGCGCGAACTGGACCATCGCTGTTAACGAGATGATGCCGATAGACAATAAAGCGTAAGCTTCTCCAGCTAACCTATAGAAAGCGTAAGCAAGTAGCAATCCTGTAACGATTGTAAAACGCCTTATACCCAAAAGAAGGGAAGAAAGGTCTTCGCGCTCTGCTAGCTTCAATCGTTTAATGCGCAATAAAACGGGCATGACCATGTCGTTGCAAACCATAGTGGACAATGCAATGCTTTCAACAATTACCATGCCCGTTGCAGCAGAGAAGCCACCGAGAAAGACCAGAATTGCCAATAGTGGTTTCCCCTCAGCTAAAGGAAGTGTTAGAACGAAGGTATCAGGGTTAATCGTCCCGGAAAAGTGTAAAAGACCGCCAAAAGCAATTGGTAGGACGAAAATACTGAACAATAATAGATAAAGTGGGAAAAGCCATATTGCCTTATTTAAATGTGCCTCATCCACGTTCTCAACTACAGACATTTGAAATTGTCGTGGTAGGAAGAGACTACCTAGTGAAACGACAAATGCGATTGATAGCAGCGAGATCCAACTTTCGAACAAATTAGCGTTACCACCTCCGATCGTGAACGCTGCCTTGGTTTTCGGAGAATGCGCCGCTTGCGTGAATACGTCACCTAAACCATCATAGATGCCAAATGTGACAAAGATACCTACGCACAGAAATGCAACTAGCTTGACTAACGCTTCGAAAGCAATTGCCGCCACCATCCCTTCGTGACGCTCTGCCGCATCGAGGTGGCGCGTACCAAAAACGATTGTGAATGCCGCTAAGATTAGCGCGACATGCAATGCAGTATCGGCCAAAACAGGCACCGGACTCGCCTGGAAGGATGTACTTATTTGCGGATAGTTGAGTAGAACATTGTAGCTACTCGAGATTGCTTTGAGTTGCAGCGAAATAAATGGTGTGATGCCTAGTACGGCAATAGTCGCTACCAAGCCGGCTAGCAAGCCACTTTTTCCGTAGCGCGACGATATGAAGTCTGCTAGCGAGGTAATGTGGTTGTCTTTGGCAATGCGAATCATCTTTCGCAATACCACCCACCACAGAGCTGCTAAGATACTGGGCCCAAGATAGACTGGTAGATACCCAATGCCACTGTCTGCAGCGCGCCCGACACTGCCATAGAACGATCCTGCACTCAAGAAAACCGTCAGAGATAATGCATAGACATAGGGATTTGCAATGATGCTCCGCCCTCTTAGAGCTGCTCTGTCTCCAAAATATGCGATGGCAAATAACAGCGCAAGATAGGCAAAGGCGACTAGCGAGATTAGCCACCCGGAAATCATTTTTAACCTATGACGTTGAATGGAAACCGCATTGTTCTATTTACTATCGGCAATAAGTGCCAATAGCATGACAAAAATAGTCCAGACAGCAAAGACATACGCGTAAAGAACTGGAATGCCGAAAATCATGTCTGGTCGATTGAATAGTGCAAGCAACGGATAATTAAATAATGCAATTCCGAGTAGAAACAGCGCAACTAAACGTTGGCCTTTTACATTCGACTTTTTCATACGTGTCCCATTTATGAATGACTACGCATTCGTGAGCTACGCATAAAGATATGAATTTTTGGTGTTTTTTGCAATAGCCGCAACAACATTGTTACCTGGAACTGCGAATTGCAAAAGGACACCACAATTCCTTAGTCATCTATGTCTCTTCTTCAACGGAAAGCAAAAAAGCAGTTCATCAAGCTATCGGATTAATATCTTGTGTTAGGGCATAAGTTCACAAGTTGTCTTCGCATCCAATTAACAGTGGTGGAGTTGCCCCTATTAAATCGGACACCCTGCGGCTAATTGGGCACGGATGAACTCGCGTGGCGACTTCATCTTCAAGCCCTTGTGCGGGTGCGACTCATTGTAATCGTCGAACCAGCGATCCAGTTGTGCCAGAACAGTAGCAGCGTCCGGGCGGTCATGCACGTAGACATAA
>Ga0194137_10002886_pt1 | contig 10019 bp, 8 predicted proteins | sample TARM_MetaG_T3_14_FD_134025 | JGI IMG/M metagenome (GOLD analysis project Ga0194137, IMG submission 134025) | Freshwater microbial communities from Pennsylvania, USA, analyzing microbe dynamics in response to fracking - TARM_MetaG_T3_14 (version 2) | ecosystem: Environmental > Aquatic >...
CGTCTTGTGCGAAAGTGTCGCATGAAATGCGAATCGCGACAAGAGGCCGCAGGTAGCAGCGCCGCCACCATCCCGCCATCGGCTGGCGGTCACGGTCCAACAAGGGCGGAAGCGCTGGTCCGGCACCTGTTCCCCCGCAGGTCACGCGGCCAGTCGGGCACTACGGGCGAGGGGCAGTTCGGGGAGGGGCCGAGTTCGCACAATCTACAACTCGGCATCGCTTACTTGTCATAACGTAACTTATCGGCGTTAACATACTTTCTGGTAAGAGCGGTTTTTTCGAGCGATCTGACCGCGCTGGGCTGCTTATGGGCACGATAATCCGACCCTTCCGGATTCGCAGTGCGTAGCGGGATTCGGTCGGCGATTGCGTGCCTGGAAACGCCGCTTCTACGAGGGCCGGGTCGGCTGTACGGCTTCGATGGCGGCATCGAGTGATTGGATCAGCGTCCGGACATCGTCGGAATAGATCTGGAATCGTTGATCCGCGCTGTAGTGTTCGCTGAGTCGATGTAGTGCTTGCAGAACTTTCTCCAGCCCACTCCTGAGATCGAGAACCAAGTGATTTTGAATGACCTCAGTGTTCGTCAGCCGGTCGAGGTGCGCGAAGGCGACGTCGAGATCGCCGATGTGCAGCAGGGCGATGACCTCGAGGGCGTCGAAGGCGAGGGCATCGTTGAGTGAGCTATCGACTGCGCGCAATTGCTGTAGAGCGATCAGTACTGACTCGTAATCACCGTTCTCTATACGCGGAGTTAGCTGGCGCATCAGCCATTCTGGACTTACTTCCTTGCTAGGATCTCGTTCGGCGATGGCCTCCATTTCTACCCCGATCTGGGCGAGCATGGGGTCGTCGCGATACTGTTCCTCTCGCGTCACCATCTGCACAGACATGTGGGCAACTTTGTAGACCGCCGCTTTTGTAGACGGCTTTTCGCGGGATTCGAGGTCTTTCATCATTCCGAGCACGCGGCCAGCGATCTGAAAGATCAGTTGCGGCGCGACGGAAGCTCGTGACATGTCCGTCAGCATGTTTCCCGCGTGGATCATAGCCAAGACTTTGGCCCATTCCTCATGTGGAAAGTGCTTGAGATAGTGAACGACAAGTCGTTGCTGTATTTTGACCGATTCCTGGAGCCGGGCGGTATTGCCGTAACAATTGGCCAGCTCGGCCATCACCCCGGCCTTCGCTGTCAGGTAGACCCTGTTGTGATTCGGCGACATACTGGTTAGGGGTTCGTGCGCCTCAAGAAACGTAATAAGTGTTTCGGCGTGAACTCTGAGTTGCTCGAGGGCTAGGAACGAGCCCGAGGTTCTCATCAGCCCCAGCCACGGGATCAGGTGGCCGAGGAGGATCGTCACCGCGACCTGTACCGCACCTGGTGGCGCCGACGCCACATACCGCGTGCGCAGAATCTCGTTGATCAACGGATGGATCTGGATACAGTCGGCGCTGAGGTCTTCCCTTCCTACCTGTCCGGATTGCAGCACGCGGTGGGCGATCGTCTGAGTTTGCAGCAGACTCACGATCGCACGTCTCTGGTGCGCGTCAGCGGCGGTCGGAACCGGAAGATTTGCCATGTCAATCGTGTGCGGATCGGTCGTGGCGGGGATCATCAGATTGAGTGGGATCATCTCCGGTGCGAGGAAAGATGCGGTGTGCATCAGTATCCGGGCGTTGCGTGTGTACGGGGAGTTGCTGCCGGCGCCGATCTGATCGACTGCCGTGGTCACTGCCGCGAACGCGGTGCGGTTGAAGCCGGGTGGGATGGCAAGAGTGTCGTCGAGGGCGTCCAGAGTGGAGAAATAGGAAGGAACGAGGTCGGCGAGTGCTCCGGCGGCATTGCGAAAGTACAGTCCTGCCATGCTGATCGCCAGGGGTATCGATCCGAGTCGATCGACGATCGCCTGAATCGTGCCCGCAACCGCGGGGATCTCGGAGTCATCGATTCCCGCGTAGCTGGCAAAGCACATCAGCGCTTCGGCGGAATCGAATGGGCCGATTTCTTGGGCGTGCGCCGTCGGCCACCAACCGGTGCTGTTGGTCGTCGTGACCAACACCGCGCCGTGTCCTACTGTCGGCACAAAGCGTTCGATTTCTCGTCGTCCCGGCGCTGCGTCGAACACAACTAGCCACTGGCCTCGGTGTGCACCGAGTGCTGTCGCCAAAAGATTCACCGGATCGAAAATCGCATCATCGGGGGTGCCGGTCAGTCGGGCAGCGTACTCGCGGACCTGCGCGAGAAGTATGCCGTCGTCGCGGGCATCCAACCACAGCACCTGCTCGTAGCGATTGTGGTTGAGATGGCAGTAGTCGGTCGCGATAATGGACTTCCCGATACCGGTGTGTCCGGTCAGCACGACGATCGGGGGTGTGCGATCTGCGATCTCGCATCGTGCACCCACGCGATTAAGGATGTCGAGTCGCGGCACCGGCGATTTCACATTCGGGATCCGGGACGCCGGATTACCCCAGTCGAACCCACCGATGGCATGAGCAATCCGCGAATCAGGCATCGCCAGTGTGGCCAGCAACTGCTTCCCTGTAATGCGGTTCGATTGATGACCAGCAGCTGCTTCAAATATTCGGTGTCGCAGCATCACACCGACCAGCCGGCTTGAGACGATCCCCTGACTTTGACTGTTGTCGCGCCGGATGGTGCGTATCAGTTCCTCGTAGTAGCCCTCCAGGGCGGCAACATCTTTGGTGATCACGAGCTGCGAATCTGCCCTTGTGCCGGCGCTGGTCCCGCTCATCCAGATCACCTTCGACCCAAGCTGATTGGGGACCGGGGAGCTGCACTGTGTCGACAAACTCGCCGCAAGCTGGCGATTTGTCAGTAAGACTGATTCGCCAGGGCTGGCGAGAGACTCGAGACGCGCGAATACCCGGCCCGCCTCCGCCGGCGCGAGCATCCTCACCTCGGGCTGCCGGGACGCCTTAACCTGAACGCGCCTGTGCACAACATCATTGGCAAGCACGGCGAAATCCACGACGTCATCTTCAGATCCGTCGGACCCGATCGCCGCGGTCGGCTCGACGACCAGCGTTAGCTCGCGTGGATCGAGTTCCTCGGTCCACATCAGATTAAGCGTGTATACAGCGGTCGCCAGATACTGAAAGCTGAATCCAAAAGCTGCGGTAGAGCCGCCATCCACCAATGCCAGCCCCTCTCATCACCGTGTGGCCAGAGCGTCCGCAAGTGGCGAGTCAACGGTACAGCTGCGATCTGACACGAAGAACTCGTTGCTTCGCCACCTCCACCTTGATCCACCGGATGGGCCTGCGAAGGTCACTGGGTGCCAGGTCAGCTTTGTGGCAGTTGTTTCGAGACACGATCGATAGCCTTGGTCAACGCCTCCGAAGAATCCTTGATTGATTTGGCAATAGTCATCGGTGTACCAGGCGTGGTCTTGGCAGCCCTTCGGTACTCACTGAGGTCCACGATGTAGCTCAAGGTATCGGCCGGGCCCTTTGGGCCGTCGAAGCAGATAGTGATCCTGAACTGGCCATCGCCGTTAGCCGGGATTTCTGGGGATGGCAGGAGCTGCTGCGGGATACCAAGGTTCCATTGCATTACACGGCCCGGCGGCAGCGCTGCGAACCGCCGGCGGCTGGTGAACCTGTCTTCCTCGCCTTCTCTTGCCCACTGCTGTGGAAACGGAGGATCAATCGTGACTGACACGTTGGAAGCCACTGTCGGGCCATCGTTCTTCACGATCAGCATCATGAAATCGGCGTGCTGAGCATGCGGACGAATATCTGCCCACACATATGGTTGAGCGGCTTCTTCGTGCATCATCCGTTGGATCGAGGTCTGTTCCTCGGCGGTCTTAACCTGTCGCCGCGTGAAGTACAACGCCGCTAGGGCGATGGCTGCGGCGATCGCCGCGACAGTTGCTGAAGCATCCATTGAGACATTGTCGATCAACTTGTCTTCGATGTCCCGCCAAGAGCTGAGTAAGTGCAGGCAGGACAGGCTTACGTGCACTGGGAGGGCGCCGGAAGCGATGCAGGGGTCGTGGAGGTGAGGTTGGTGGAGCAGGGCTGCGTCGAGGGGGCAGCTGGCCGCCGCTGTTGCAGTGTGGTGGTATTTGAGTAGCATTGAGGGGGTTCGAGCATTCTGCGCTAGCCGCGCCCCGCCTGAAGTGGCGGTGCTCAGCGAAAGAGGCAAGAGGGGACGTGCGTGCAGGTGGCTGTGGTGGATTCGACGATCTTGGCGCACACGGAGACGATGCGTCTGTCGAGCGCGGAGCTCGCGCGTCAGCTTGTGCAGCATCTCGGGGCCACTGTGGTGGCGGTACTGGCGGGTGTCAGGGACAAGAAGCTGCCGTACAAGTGGGCAAGCGACGGCGGTCCGGTGCCCCGGGACGGCGCGCTTCAGCGGCTGCAGGTTGCGCACCGGGCATGGGTGGCCGTGGCTACGGCCGAGGGGGCGGACATCGCCCGCGCCTGGTTCATCGGGGCGAACCCTCGCCTGGAGGAACAGCCGCCGTTCATGGCGCTTGCCGACGGCAAGTTCAAGCCGGTGATGAGCGCTGCCGCCGCGTTCGTCGACGGCACCGACAACTGATCTCCACTCGCCCCGCGCGGGACTGTCTGGCGGGTCACCCATCGGCGCATAGGGTGAGCCGGGTGAGTGTCGCTGCCGGTGGAGGATCTCGTCTGTGAGGCCTGCAATCACGGTGTGCGCGCACACGGGCCTGGCGCTCATTCCGTCCGCCCGGCAGCTCGTCTATCGGCTCGCCAAACCCTCGTACGGAGTACTCAACCCGCCGGCCCGAGGCCTGAGCAGCAGTGAGGACCGTTCCGGGTGGAACCGTTTCGATCTGCCCGGCGAGCAGACCATCTACTGCGCCAGTAGTCCCGAGGGGGCGTACGGGGAGCTGCTGGGTGCGCTGAAGATCCGCGGCCCTTACCGGGCGAGTGACTACCTCGATGATCCAGGCGAGGACGATCTCTACGCCTTGATCGCCCAGGAGTGGGCCGAGCTGGGCGCACGGCCACCCGGCGTGATCGACATCAGCTGGCTATACGCCCACCGCATGTACACCGTGACAATGCCGCCGGCCGGGTGGTTCATCGAGATCGAGCACGCGCGCACCATCACGTACCTGGGCGCCCACATTCCCCTTTCGCTGTGGGAACGAGGGGTCACCGAGATCACCGTGGCGCAGACACGCAGCGCCGATCGCTACCTGACCACCGAGCTGGCCGGGGCCCTGGCCGCGGCTCCGCTCGCCGGCAACGTGCCGTCCTGGGGAATCCACTACTACTCCAAGCACGGAACCGAATGGTCCTGCTGGGCAGTGTGGCTTCGCCACGAGGCGCAAGACGCGCTCAGTGCGGATCCAGGCGAGGCCGTGACCCCGCCCCCAGGCAACACCGCCCTGGCCGCCGTCTTGGACACCTACAACCTGACCGCCGGATAACCAGCGCACCGCCCCCTGGGCAGGGTCGCCCGGTTCGTCGGCCGGGCCCTGGGCGCCGACGACCCAACCGCTCCGTCCCCGCTCGCCGCGATATCCGGACGAGCACTATCGCGCCGGACGCCGGTCGGGTAACGTAGGTAACGAAATACGTTACTCGTTACCTGTTACCGCACTGTGGGAGATTGCTATGTCGACGTCGGAGAAGATCGCTCGAGCCTATGGAGTGCTCGTCGCGCGAGGGGACAAGGTCACCGTGCGCAGTGTGCAGCGCGAAGCGGGGGTGCGCATCGGCGAGGTGGCCGCGTGGATGCGTGAACACGCCACCGGCGCTGCCGGGGATGCGCCCCAGGCTCCGGATCTGTCGGAGGCGATGTCTGCGATGGTGCAGTCGGTGTGGGCCGCGGCGTGGAAGCGGGCTGCGGAACAGGCGGACGAGGCGACCGCCGTGGCCCTGGATGCCGCTCGCACTGGCGAAGCTGACGCCCTTGTCGCCGCCGAGCAGGCCGCCACGGAGAGGGATGAGGCCGCCGCGGCCCGCGATCGCGCCGTCGGCGAGGTCGAAGGGTTGCGCGCGGAGCTGGCGCAGCTGCGTGGGCAGCTTGACGCGGCACGCCGGGACGCGCAGGACGCGCGCGCCGAGGCCGAGCAGGCCGACCGGGCCCGGGTCCGCGCTGAGGCGACCTCGGACACTCTGCGTGAAGTCCTGGACTCACTCCGCGATAACCATCGCGAGGCCAAGCGAGAGTCGGACGACCCGAGCGAGACAAGAGGACCCGATGAAGGCGTCAGAAGCGACACCGGCTTGCCCAATCGGAAAAGACCCTGACGCCCGTGCAGTGGTCTCCGGGTTGGTACGACCAATGGAGCCGAGCAAGTTGAAGACCACCTCGGCATTACGCATCAGGAGCCGTTGAAAACGTGGGTCGTGGAGGGAGACAGGTGAGAGACGACAAGAGCAGGCCCAAGCGAGGAAGTGCCATGGTGCGGGTAGGCGGGGGTGCGATCGCAGCACTGCTGTCCCTAAGCGGGTGGGCGACTGTCCAGCACAGCTGGTCGGAGGGCCTGCCCTGGTGGGCTGGCTTCCGCGCGGAGTATCTAGCCACCCCGATCGCTGCACTCATAGCGGCTGTCGTGGCGATTACAACGGCTTGGTGGGGCGTCGCGAACTCGCGCGCCACCCGTGAAGTGGAACACGAGCGATGGGAAAAGGATCGAGCCACCGACAGCCAGCGAGTAACTGAGCAGAGGCGCGAAGCTACGGAGCGAACGCTCCGCGACCGGTTTCACGAGCTGATCAAGCTTCTCTCGGCGAATGACCTTCGGTCGCGTGAGGGAGCATCGTATGCGCTTGCCGCGTTAGCCGACGACTGGGAAGCGCACTATGGGACAGGTTCCGATGACGCGCGGGCCGAGCAGCAGGTGTGTATCGACGTCCTTATCTCGCAGCTCCGCGACCCGATCCACACCCAAGACGAATCGTTGGACAGTGTTCAGCAGATTGCCTTCAAGCAGGTGGTCCAGAAGATCATCAGTTCAAGACTGGTCCGAGTCCTCGATGGCAGGCCACAACCAGGGCCCTGGTCGGATTTTGATCTCGTCTTCGACGGCTGCTACCTCTACGACTTCGTCCTCCAAGACCGCGTGTGCGCCGGAGCCGTCGTCTCGTTCGACGGAACGAATTTTAGCGGGCAGCTGGCGTCGTTTATCGGGACAGACTTTCCCGCGACGCGAGTTTCGTTCAGGAACGCCCATTTTGACTCGAATCAGGTCGTCTTCAACAGAACGTCCTTCACCGGGAGTACTGCCAGCTTCGACGGCGCTCGCTTCTCGGCAGACTCCGTGAGCTTCGACGCGGTCCGTGTAGGCGCACGCTCGATCTCTTTCAACGCCGCGCAACTGGAAGCGAGCTGGGTGTCCTTCGGAGGGGCGTTCTTCACTGGCCCCTTCGTTAGTTTCGACAGAACCCGGTTCACAGGTGATCAGCTCACTTTTGACGGAGCACACTTCACCGGGAAAAGGACTAGCTTCAACGGGGCCGACGTCGACATGCGGGTGGCAACCTTCGCAATGGTCCACTTCACTGGAGGACAGGTCTCATTCGCGGTCGCGACGTTCCAAGGCCGCCACGTCTCGTTCGATGATGCCTATCTCATCGCAAACGTCATAACGAACGCTGCTCGCTTCGATGTGTCCAGCCTTTCGCTTAACCGAGCCATCACTACTTCCACCCGGGACAACTTCGCCGCGCTCGTAGGCTTGCAGAGCTTCGAGGACGACGGCGCCAAGTTCGAAATGGATCGAGCTGATGTCCCCGAGTGTCAGGACTGCACGAAGGCGAGAGCCGAGGAAGCACGCTCGCAATCACGACCCCGGGTCGGCAGGAAAGGTAGCTGATCCACGACATGTCTGTCGTCCGCAGGGTTCGTGGAACTAACGTGCAGCGGCCGGGCGCTGACACATCCCAACCCGTTCCGATACGACAACAGCCCCGCCGATTCAGGCGGGGCTGTACTTGTTCGAGGTTAGAGCGTCTAGAACAGTCGTGGGGTGTGTGCGTGTCCGGTGTGTCCGGCTGCGTGGGCGTAGGTGATGGGGTCCCAGCCGGATAGTACTGCGGCGCGGACGGCGATGGAGCGTTCGGCGCGGGTGCGTCCGTCTCCGGTGGCGCGGTGGGCGCCGGCGCGTCCGCAGGCCACGGCGTAGCGCAGGTTGGCGGTCTGGGTGGAGGGAATCACGTGCGCGTCGTCGACGCGTACGCAGAGGGGTTCGTTGCAACGGTGCTCACCGACAGTGCCGGTGGTGTCGTCGCCGTAGGCCAGGAGTAGTGCGAAGCGGTGGGCGCTCATGGTGCGCGAGAGGCCGCCGGATCGCCAGGTGATGCGTCCGTAGCCATCTCCTCCCGAGACGGCCCCGGTAAATATCCAACAGCCGTTGCTGGGTGCTTTGATCACTCGGTTCCAGAACCGCTCAATCGTTGCCTCAGTGGGTGCGATCTGTGAGCTGTAGGCGCGTCTGGAGATGACGATGGCCGGTCGGGGCTGGAATGCGAACTCCAGCCCCGGGAGCGGGACGTCGCCGAAAGTGTTCACGCCACGTCGCAGCTGTCATCTGTGGTTTCGCTGCCCGATTGGGTGTCTGGAGCGGACGCACCGTCGTCCGAGGTCTGGTCGTCGTCACTGGCATTGAGGGTGTCGAGCGCGATCTTAATGTCGCGGGTGCTGATGCCGAGAAGGTCAGCTATCTCGGCGCGGGCCTCCCCCTCGTCGACGAGCGCCTTAATCGCCTCGCCCGCATCACGCTGTGCCTTCTCGATGGCGTCGGCAGCGGCGAAGTAGCGGGTGGCCGCTGCTTCCATCCGCTCGTCGCGCTCCCGGCGCTGCTTTTGCTTTTCGGCGAGCGCTTGTCGTGCTCGGTTGCGGGCGCTTGTCCGGTCTGACGTCCTGGCCATGGGTGTCGCTCCCCCTTTGTCGGTGACAGTTCCAAAGCGACTCTATCGCCGGGGTCTGTCACTGAACAGATCCACGATCGCAGCCCGCAGTCACGCAACCGCCTCGATTCGCTACTCCGCTCCTGACGCAGTCGCCGATTACGTTTGTCGCACTCAGCTTCGCTCCGTGGTCGTCTTACGCTTCGCTCCCTCCTCCGCAAACGAAGATCCACACACCTCTTGCTGATTTTCAGACTTCGTCCGTGACCGGGCGCTGACGTGGGGTTAGAGTGGGCGTCGTGATGACCCTCCACGTGCTGCACGCCGGGGACGGCTACAGCTACCTGACACGTCAGGTAGCTACTGCTGACCGGCTGCGCGAACGTGGCCAGGAGCTGACCGACTACTACACCGCCAACGGCACCCCTCCCGGCCGCTGGCACGGCGCTGGATTGGAAGCGCTCTCTGAGATCAGCCCGGTTTCCGGCACTGTGTCCGAGGAGCAGATGAAGGCGCTGTTCGGCGAGGGCCGGCACCCCAACACCGACCAGATGCTCGAGGCTGGCGCCGATCTCAAAGAGACCGCGCTCGGTCGGAAGTTCCCGGAGTTCAAGAACGAGATCCCACTCGTGGAGGAGTACAAGTCCACGCTCCGGGAGCTGGCCGAGGAGGGCCAAACGATCGACAAGGCCACCACCTCGGACCTCTGGCGGACGCTGGCAGGCAAGCACTACCGCGCCAAGTTCGGGCACCAGCCACCCACGGAGCGGGAGCTGCTGTCCTGGGCCGCCGCGCAGCGCAGCAATGTGCGTCAGCCGGTCGCCGGAATGGATCTGGTGTTCACTCCGCAGAAGTCCGTCAGCACCCTGTGGGCCCTGGCGGACACCGACACTCGGCGGGAGATCGAACGCATCCACCGCGAGTGCGTCAACGACTCCCTGGCGTGGATCGAGCGCGAGGCCGCCTTCACCCGCCGCGGTGATCGCAGCGAGCGGCAGATCGACACCCACGGTCTGATCGTGGCCCAGTTCGACCACTACGACACCCGCGCCGGTGACCCGAACCTCCACACCCACTGCGCGGTGTCGAACAAGGTGTTGGGCGTCGACGGCAAGTGGTCCGCCCTCGATGGAGCGGCGCTACACAAGCACGCCGTGGC
>Ga0194137_10002887_pt1 | contig 10015 bp, 8 predicted proteins | sample TARM_MetaG_T3_14_FD_134025 | JGI IMG/M metagenome (GOLD analysis project Ga0194137, IMG submission 134025) | Freshwater microbial communities from Pennsylvania, USA, analyzing microbe dynamics in response to fracking - TARM_MetaG_T3_14 (version 2) | ecosystem: Environmental > Aquatic >...
AAGCGTTCCATCGGCTGCCGGAAGCGCATCCCGAGATCGACACGACGCTCGGGCCCGGCGAGTTGATCGTCGCCATCGATCTGCCGCCGCCCGTGTTCGGCCCTCACGTGCATTACCTGAAGGTGCGCGACCGTGCCAGTTATGCGTTTGCGCTGGTGTCGGTGGCTGCGGCGCTGGCGTTGCAAGCGGATGGGCGGACGATCCGGGAGGCGCGCATCGCGCTGGGCGGCGTCGCGCACAAGCCGTGGCGTGCGCATGCGGCCGAGCAGATGCTGGCGGGGCAGGTGCTGGACGCGCAGTTGTTTGCCCAGGCCGGCGCGTTGGCCGTGCAGGGCGCACAGCCATTGCGCGACAACGGTTTCAAGGTGCCGCTCACACAGCGTGCAGTGGCGCGCGCGCTAACCGTGGCTTCCGACCCGACTGGAGGTGTGGCATGAGCAACGTCGGCCAACCGCTGGATCGCACTGACGGTCTGCTTAAAGTCACGGGCCAGGCACGCTACTCCGCCGAGTTTCAGGTGCCGCGTCTGGTACATGCGGTGCTGGTGCAAAGCACGGTGCCCGCCGGCCGGATCAGCCGGGTCGATGCGCACGTCGCGCAGGCCATGCCCGGCGTGCTGCTGGTGATGACGCACGAGAACGCGCCGCGCTTGCCAAACGATGGCAAGCCCGCGCTGGAACCACCGGCCGGACGCGTGCTCTCGTTGCTGCAGGACGATCAGGTGCATTACAACGGCCAGCCCGTCGCGCTAGTGGTGGGCGACACGCTGGAACATGCGCAGGCCGCAGCGCGCATGGTGCGCGTGGAGGTTGCGCAGCAGGCGGCGCGGCTCGATTTCGAAACCGCCCGCGCCGATGCGCACTCGCCCGGCAAGGTGCAGGGGCAGTCGGCCGATACCATGCGCGGCGATTTGGCCGCCGGCATGGCGCAAGCGGCGCAGCGCATCGAGGCCGTCTACGGTACGCCCATGGAAACGCACAACCCCATGGAGCCCCACGCGACCATCGCGGTGTGGGAGGGCGATTCCCTCACGTTGTACGACAGCACGCAGTACGTCTCGGGTGTGCGCCGCACCGTCGCCAAGACGCTTGGCCTGTCGCCTGACAAACTCCGTGTGGTGTGCCCGTTCGTGGGCGGCGGGTTCGGCTGCAAGGGCTCGGTGTGGTCGCATGTGGTGCTGGCGGCGATGGCCGCGCGCCAGGCCGGGCGGCCCGTCAAGCTGGTCCTGGAGCGGCCGCAGATGTTCGGCCCGGTCGGCGGGCGCCCGCGCACCGAGCAGCGCATCGCCTTGGGCGCCGGCCCCGATGGCCGCTTCACCGCCATCTCTCACGACTCGCTGACCACCACGTCGATGATTGAAGACTGGACCGAGCCCTGCGCCGTCGTGACCCGCATGCTCTACGACACGCCCCACCAGCGGACGACGCATCGGCTCGCGCGCCTCAACATCGGCACGCCGACGTTCATGCGGGCGCCCGGCGAAGCCACCGGTACGTTCGCACTGGAAGTGGCACTGGATGAGATGGCCTACGCGCTCGGTATCGACCCGGTGGAGCTGCGCCTGCGCAACGATGCGGTACAGGACCCGGAAAAACGCCTCCCGTGGTCGAGCAAATCGCTGGCGGCGTGTTATCGCGCCGGCGCCGAGCGCTTTGGCTGGGCACGTCGCAATCCCCAACCGGGCAGCATGCGCCAGGGCAATACACGTGTCGGGTGGGGCATGGCCACGGCCACGTACCCCGCAAACCGCAGTGCCGCGGCCGCCACCGCGCGCTACCTGCCGGACGGCACGGTGCAGGTCGAATCGGGCTCGCAGGATCTGGGCACCGGCACCTACACGGTGATGACGCAGGTAGCGGCGGATGCCATGGGCGTGCCGGTCGACCGCGTGCACTTCAGCTTGGGCGACACGCGCATGCCCGAGGCGCCGGTGTCGGGCGGATCGCAGAGCGCGGCCAGCGTCTCGCCCGCCGTGCAGGCTGCGGGCACGCAGGCGCGCGATGCGTTGATTGCCGCAGCCGTTGCCGATGCCAGCTCGCCGCTGCACGGGCTCGCTGCAGACGAGGTCACCGTGGCCGACGGCTTCCTCAGCGCCCGCAGCGGTGCGCGCGAGCCCGTGGCTGCCGTGGTCGCCCGCTACGGCCGTCCCATCGAGGTGACCGCCAAGGTGCAGCCGGGCGAGGAAAAGCAGAAGTTCTCAATGCACTCGTTCGGTGCGGTGTTTGTCGAGGTGCATGTCGATGCGGATCTGGGCGTGGTCCGCGTCTCGCGCATCGTCGGCAGCTACGGCGTGGGGCGGTTGCTCAATGCCAAGACCGGCCGCAGCCAGCTCATGGGCGGCATCGTCTGGGGCATGGGCATGGCGCTGTTCGAAGAGAGCCTGCTGGACCCGCGTTACGGTCGTATCGTCAACAACAACCTGGCGGAGTACCACGTGCCCGTCAACGCCGATGTGCCCGACATCGACATCCTCGTGCTCGATGAGGCGGACCCGCACATCAACCCGCTCGGCGCCAAGGGCATCGGCGAGATCGGTATCACGGGCGTGCCGGCAGCCATCGCCAATGCCGTCTATCACGCCACCGGCCGGCGCGTGCGCGAATTGCCGATCACGCTCGACAAGCTCATCTGAGCATATGAAAAAGCCCCGCTGGCGCATCACCAGCGGGGCCAGAGTGGGCCAAGAGGCGGAAAACGGAGGATGCCTGGAGACCGGCCCGTAACTGCTCAATACGCGGCGAACGCGGCGAATGCCGTTATGCCGTTGGGCGCATCAATTCGGAACCGGATACCCGTAGACTGTACCGCCGGCTTCGCGAGAGCGGCCGGCCGGGTCGCTGCGCATGCCGTCCGAATACGGATCGAAGCGGCCGCTGCGCGCGCCCTCGGTATACGTGTCGAAGCGTCCGGTGCGGGCACCATCGCTATAGACGTCGAACCGTTCGGCGCGTGCATCCTGCCCGAACACTTCCACGCGGGTGGCCTGCGCCCAAGCGCTGCCCGCCGCGAGGGCCCCGACCGCCAGCATGGCGGCCAACCCCATCTGCTTGAGTCGCATGGCGAACTCCTTCTTCAACTGATTTTCGGTACTGTTTTAGGCGTGGTCATTTGCTGTCTTGCCACGGTCTACAGCCTAGGTCAGAGGGCATACCGTATCCACGGTGGTGCGACGAACGGTTCGTTGTCGGCGCCGAAATGATGCAAGTCAGCGCGAACGGCGTTCAAAGGCGCGCCAATGGCGTAGCGCCTCCGTTCATTCCCCAACCTTTTTGTCTAAACAAGAGATCGGTTGAAAGCCCGTGCTCGGCTTTGATGCACCACAGCAGGGCATCTCCAGCCCGCAAGCCTTTCGATAGGCCGATTTGGTGCAGTGCATTAAGAGCGATGCGTGCTTACCACACTTGGTAGAACGATTCCGTGAATTGCTTTGCCGCGCATATGGGCTTTTGTTAAATTTGCGCGGCACTTCCGACACGGAAGTAAGGAAACGGAGGAGCCCAACCTCATGCACACGGGGTCGGGCGGTTTGAGACAACTCTTTTATTACGAGCCCACATGAAAAAGTCTGCCATTCTGGTTGCAGTTGGCGCCCTGTTCGCAGGTTCTGCCTACGCCCAATCGAGCGTGACGCTGTACGGTATTGTCGATACCAGCATTCACTACATCAACAACGCCAACCAAGCTGGCAACAGCGTGACCCAGATGGAAAGCGGCGCTGTGTCGAACAGCCGCTGGGGCCTGAAGGGCTCGGAAGACCTGGGCGGCGGCACCAAGGCTCTGTTCGTGCTGGAAAGCGGCTTCAACTCGGCCACTGGCAAGATGAGCAGCGCTGGTACGTTGTTCAACCGTCAGTCGTTCGTGGGTCTGTCGAACAAGGACCTGGGCACCATCACCCTGGGTCGTCAATACAACTTCGGCTTCACGACGGGCGGCAACTTCGACCCGCTGGGCGTGGGTAACTATGACGGCAACTCGTGGATGTACTACGGCCTGACCGGTCTGCGTGAATCGAACATGCTGAAGTACGAAGGCAAGTGGAACGGCCTGTCGGTCGGCCTGGCCTACGGCTTTGGCGAAGTTCCGGGTGCAGCAAGCCAGAACTCGTACGTTGGCGGCACGGTGGCCTATGAATTCGGCCCGGCCTACATCGGCGCATTCGCACAGCAGCACAAGGATATTGCTGGCAACAAGCAAACCGTTTGGGGTATCGGTGGTAACTACACCATCGCTGCGGCCAAGCTGTTCGCAGGCTACATCGACAGCAGCGACGCCACGGGTTGCGTGAACAGCTCGGCAAACTGCGTCGGCGGCAGCGCCTTTGGCCTGAACATCTACGGCAACGCCACCTCGGGCGCTGGCCTGACCCCGGGCGCCACGAAGCGTCGTGACCACGTCGGCATCCTGGGCGTGACGTACAACATCACCCCGGCCCTGGCTCTGACGGGCGCGTTCTACTACGACAGCATTAACAACGCTGCTCTGACCGCCGGCAACGACGGCAAGCGCTACACCGGTGTTCTGCTGGCCGAGTACGCCCTGTCCAAGCGCACGCAAGTGTATGGCACGGTCGACTACAACAAGGTCAAGGACGCAGCTCTGCCGGAACTGTCGGGTGGCGGCAACGCAACCGGCGTTGGCAAGTCGAACCAGACGAGCGTTGGCGTGGGTATCCGCCACATCTTCTAATCGACGCTGTCACTCGATTGGGAACGGAAAAGGCGCCTTCGGGCGCCTTTTCTTTTGCCTGCCGTTTTTGTACTTCGCCGGGGCGAGCTTGCCTGGGCATCGGCCTACAATGTTTCTTTCCGTTTCTTTCCTCCGACATTGCGCCATGACTTCCGCACGTACTGCCCGCCGTCGTCTGATTGCTTCTGCTGCGCTACTGTGCGCCGGTCTGCCGTTGCTTGCTGCTGCGCCGGTGCAAGCGCAGGACTATCCGGCCAAGCCGATCCGCATCATCGTCGCGTACCCGACCGGCGGCATTTCCGACAACGTGGCGCGTGCGCTCGGTGAAAAGCTGTCGGCGCAACTGGGCCAGCCGGTGGTGGTGGAAAACCGGGCGGGTGCCGGCGGCAGCATCGGCATGGACGCCGTAGCCAAGGCGGCTCCGGATGGCTACACGCTGGGCTTTTCGTCGGTGAGCCCGCTGACGCTCAATCCGCATTTCGGCAAGCTGCCGTACGACCCGCAGAAAGACATCGCGCCCGTGGCCAATGTCATGTACGCACCGATGATCCTGCTGGGCACGCCTTCGTTCACCGGCAAGAGCTTTGCCGACATGCTGAGCCAGTCGCGGGCCAAGCCAGGTTCGATCCGCTGGTCGACATCGGGCCTCGGTACGGTGGGGCATCTGGCGCTGGAGCAGATCAAGTCGCAGGCGCGTGTGGATATCACGCTCATCCCGTACAAGGGCGGTGGCCAGCAACTGACCGATGCGCTGGGCGGCCAGGTTGAAGTCATGTCGACCAACGTCGGCCGGACCCTGATGCAACACATCACGAGCGGCGAGCTGCGCCCGCTCGCGGTGGGTGCGCCGCACCGGCTCGATGCGCTGCCTAATGTGCCGACCTTCACCGAGCTGGGTTACGCCAAGGCGAATATGGCGTCGACCTTCGGCGTGTTCGCGCCCGCCAAGACGCCGGCCCCCGTGATTGCCCGATTGAACGCCGAGATCAACAAGGCGCTGGCCGCGCCCGATCTGCGCGAGCGCCTCACGCAGGCCGCCGTGGTGCCGGCGGGCGGCACCGCCGAGCAATTTGCCGCGGCCATCCGCGCGGAATACGACAGCAACGGCCGCATCGTGCGCGCCGCCGGCATCAAGGAACAGTGAGCCGGCTTACGCCGTAAACCGGTACCCCACGCCGACTTCGGTCAGCAGGTGTTCGGGCCGCGCCGGATCGCGTTCCAGCTTGTGGCGCAGATGGCCCATGTAGATGCGCAGGTAGTGGCTGCTGTCGGAATGCGCCGGGCCCCAGACTTCGCGCAGCAGCTCGCGGTGCGTCATCACGGTGCCGCGGCGGCCGAGCAGCACCGCCAGCAGCCGGTATTCGATCGGGGTGAGATGCACCGCCTCGCCGTTGCGGCTGACCAGGCGGCGCGCCAGGTCGACTTCCACCTCGCCGAAGCGGATGACGCTGCCGCCGTCTTCGCCGCGCTTGGCATGTCGCCGCAACAGCACGCGCAGGCGCGCAACCAGTTCGCCCACGCCGAAGGGTTTGGTCAGGTAATCATCCGCGCCCGCATCCAGCGCTTCGATCTTGTCGCGCTCATCCACGCGGGCCGAAAGCACGAGCACCGGCACTTCCGTCCAGGTGCGCAACTCGCGAATCAGCTGCATGCCGTCGCCATCGGGCAGGCCGAGATCGAGGATCACCGCATCCGGCTGACGCGTGCCCGCTTCGATCAGGCCGCGCTCGACGCGGTCGGCTTCGTGGACTTCGCAGCCTTCCTCTTCCAGCGCCGCGCGCACGAAGCGCCGGATGTGCGGTTCGTCATCGATGACGAGGACAGTGGGTGTGAATGTGAACGGCATGGCAGGCATTGTAGAGCGAGTGCCCATGAATAACGGACCCCGCAGGGTCCGTTTTTCATGGGGCGAGGCTGCTTCGCTCAGGCCTTCTTCGCCCAGGCGCTGCACCAGCCCTTGTTGGCGACGTCCTTGCCGGCGAACAGCGGGCAGCCGCCTTGCGCAGCCGTACCGCCTTGGTACAGGGCGCAGTTGCCGCAGTGCTGATCCGGCGTGTGCTTCGGGAACTTGGCCTTGTCGGCCTTGGTCGTGTCAGCCACGTAGCCCAGTGCCTTGGCTTGCGGATCGGTTTCCGCCACCATCGGTGCAGCCAGTGCCAGGTCCGACATCGACATGACGGCGCCCGCGGCGGCCACGATGGGGATGCTCTTCAGGAATTGACGACGATTGGACATGCTGATTCCTTTTGTGGGAGTGTGTTGTGTGGCGTCCCGTGCCGCCCGCGCAGTGCTCAGGCTCGCCCTAGGGGACAGCGGACGGCGTCGGCGCGCCGTTTACCCGCTTGTGCATTCTGGCACAGCAATCGGGCGGCGGCATCTGCGTCCGGTCAATGTTCCCCATACCTGAGCGCAGCAATCGCGGATGTTCGTGGCCTTCGATCGGCGCCGTGCCATGCCGCGCAGGTACCCACATGCACCGTGCGATCGGGACGTGCAGCCGTCAGCGCGGGGCGCCGCCCCCCAAATGGCTGGCCGACCCCGGTGGCAATTTGCCGCACGCGCGTGCGTACTTACTTCAGTAGACCCCGCAATGCGTTTAAGAATGCGTCGCATTCATCGTCGGTGCCGACGGTGATGCGCAGATGCTGGTCGATGCGTGCGAGCTTGAAGTGGCGCACGAAGATGGCTTGCTCTTTCAGGCGCGCCGCGAGCGTAGCCGCATCGTGGGCCGGATGCCGGGCGAAGACAAAGTTCGCCATCGACGGCACGACTTCGAACCCCAGCGCCTGCAGCGCTTGCGTCAGTCGCACGCGGCTTGCCACCACGCGTGCGCACGTGGTGCGGAAGTACGCATCGTCTTCGTAAGCCGCTTGGGCGGCCGCCTGCGCAAGGCGGTCCAGCGGATACGAATTGAAGCTGTCTTTCACGCGGTTGAGCGCTTCGATCAGCGCCGCGTGCCCGAACGCGAAGCCGATCCGCATGCCGGCCAGCGAGCGCGACTTCGACGTCGTGTGCACAACCAGCAGGTTGGGATAGCGGTGGATGAGCGCAATGGCGGACTTCGCGCCGAAATCCACATAAGCCTCATCGACCACTACGACCGACGACGGGTTCGCGGCGACGATCCGCTCGATCTCCGCCAGCGGCAGCGCGTGGCCGGTCGGAGCGTTCGGGTTCGGGAACAGCACGCCGCCTGCGTCGTCAAGATAGTCGTCGGCGCGGATGGAGAAATCGTCTGCCAGCGGCACCACTTCGTGCTGCACGCCGTACAGCCGCGCGTAGGTCGGATAGAAGCTGTATGAGATGTCGGGAAAGCGCAGCGGCTTGTCGTGCTTGAGCAGCGCCTGAAAGACGTGCGCCAGCACTTCGTCCGACCCGTTGCCGGCAAAAACCTGTTCCGGCCGGAGGCCGACATGCGCGGCGACCGTCTCGCGCAGCCGGCGCGAGAGCGGATCGGGATAACGGCGCAGGCTGTCGCCCGTCTCGCCCAGTGCTGCAGAGATTGCCGCCACCACGCGCGGCGACGGCGGGTACGGGTTCTCGTTGGTGTTCAGCTTGATGGGCCGCGCGATGTCCGGCTGCTCGCCCGGGACATAGGGCACAAGTTGCTGAACGATATCGCTCCAATATCGGCTCACGGTTCGAATCCTGATGGGTGGTGATTTTCAGTGTGCCCGCAGCGCGATCGAGGAATCAAAAAATGCAGGGGGACTGGACACGGTTCGGAAACAGGCAAACAGCACGTTCCAGCAGAAGCGCGGTTCTGAAAGGGAAACCGTACAAGTTTGGCTTAATCTTTGATGTTTGGCGCGCCCGGCTGGGATCGAACCAGCAACCCCTGCCTTCGGAGGGCAGTACTCTATCCATTGAGCTACGGGCGCATATCGGCGCAGAACGCGCCGAAAAGGAAGCCCCACAGGATAGCGCATTTGGGCGCAAGCGTCCATCGCAGCCCTGTGAGCCCCTGGGTATGACGCCTGCTGCTACAACGTTTCGTTGGGTTTTTGACGCAGGTCGAAAAGCGGCGCCTAGGGCTGTCCCGCGTGTCAAAGGCCAAAGCATTGCGGATATAATCGCGCGTTATTTGCCAGAAGAAAGACGGGGACAGGTCTGTCTGGGCCGACGCGGCGATTGCATCGCCATGGTCTTCCTGCCCTCATCGCGATCCAATGCGGCCCCCACGCACTGCCGGCGATGCTCGTGACCTTGCCGGCGGCGCTCCGAGGGCTCCAAGAGCGGTTCCACCATCCTGAGAGTTGAGCATGAGCGACGCGCAACACGACGAACACGAGCCTCTGATCAAGACCCCCAAGCAGCTGATCATCGCGGTCATCGCCGCCTTTGCCGTTCCCATCCTCATCATCATCCTGCTGGCCAATTACGTTGGCCTGGGCGCCCGGGAAGGCGCAGGCGGTTCCGGCATGTCGGAAGAGGCCGTCAACGATCGCATCAAGCCCGTTGCACAACTCGAACTGAAAGACCCGAACGCACCGCGCGTTTTCAAGACTGGCGAGCAGCTCTACAAGGAAGTCTGCGCGACCTGCCACGCTGCAGGCGTGGCCGGCGCGCCGAAATTTGGCGATGCGGCAAGCTGGGGTCCGCGGCTGCCGCAGGGCCTGGATGGCCTGACGAAGGTGGCGCTGGCCGGCAAGGGGGGCATGCCCGCACGCGGCGGCACGTCGCCCGATGATGTGAGCGACTACGAAATCGAGCGTGCCATCGTCTACATGGCCAACTCGGCCGGTGGCAAGCTGCAGGAACCGGCCGCCCCGGCAGGCGCGGGCGCAGCACCGGCTCAGGCAGCGGCGCCGGATGCATCCGCACCGGCGGCAGCACAGGCTCCGGCCGCTGCTGCGCCGGCACCGGCAGCAGCACCGGTCGCGCCGGCTGCAGCCGCCGCACCGCAAGCCTCGGCGGGCGAAGTTGGCAAGAAGGTCTACGATTCGACGTGCCAGATGTGCCACGCCGCCGGTGTGGCTGGCGCGCCGAAGTTTGGCGACAAGGCCGCCTGGGCGCCGCGGATTGCCCAAGGCAAGGCCAAGTTGTATGACTCGGCGCTGCACGGCAAGGGCGCGATGCCGCCCAAGGGCACTTACGCCGGCTCTGACGACGATGTGAAAGCCGCCGTCGACTACATGGCCGCTGCTGCCAAGTAAGCCGCTCTGCATTCGTGAAGAAGCCCGCCTCGAGCGGGCTTTTTTGTTGCCTGTGACCCGTCCTGAATAAGGTTGACACTTTTTCCCCGACAGGGAGTGAGCGTCAAGATGGAAGGGCAGAAGAAGCGAACGCAGAGGGACTACACGCTGGCTTTTAAGTTGGCAGTGGTTGA
>Ga0194137_10002888_pt1 | contig 10008 bp, 10 predicted proteins | sample TARM_MetaG_T3_14_FD_134025 | JGI IMG/M metagenome (GOLD analysis project Ga0194137, IMG submission 134025) | Freshwater microbial communities from Pennsylvania, USA, analyzing microbe dynamics in response to fracking - TARM_MetaG_T3_14 (version 2) | ecosystem: Environmental > Aquatic >...
CTTATGAGGCGCTCGTCCTGCGCTTGCAGGGCTGACGGCGGCGTCAGAGCCAAGGAGGGCGTTCCGATGGACGGGGAGGGCGAACCTTCTTTTCTTTCGGCCGCCTTTTCCGCTTGACTTGGAGTTCACTCCAAGGAGTATAGTCGAGCTATCCCTTTTAAGGAGTGTGCCGACGCATGGACTATGTGAAACTTGGAAACACCGGCTTGGATGTATCCCGCATTTGCCTTGGCTGCATGGGCTTTGGCGATGCCGACCGCTGGATTCATAAGTGGGTGCTCGATGAGGAGAGCAGCCGTCACATCATCAAGAATGCCTTGGAGCTGGGCATTAATTTCTTTGATACGGCCAACGTATACTCGGGCGGAACCAGCGAAGAGATCGTCGGACGCGCTCTCAAGGACTTCGCGAATCGGGATGAGATCGTCATCGCGACGAAGGTGCATGGCCGCATGCATGAGGGCGCCAATGGGGCCGGACTTTCCCGCAAGGCGATCATGAGCGAGATCGACAAAAGCCTGAAGCGTCTTGGAACCGATTACGTGGACCTGTACCAGATTCACCGCTGGGATTACCAGACGCCGATCGAAGAGACGATGGAAGCCCTGCACGATGTCGTGAAGGCCGGCAAAGCCCGATACATAGGGGCCTCCGCCATGTATGCTTGGCAATTCTTGAAGGCGCTTCATACAGCAGAGACTCACGGATGGACCCGGTTCGTATCGATGCAGAACCATTTGAACCTCATTTATCGCGAAGAAGAGCGGGAGATGCTTCCTCTCTGCAGGGAGGAGAAAATCGGCGTGATTCCGTACAGTCCGCTGGCAGGCGGAAGGCTGACGAGAGATGCGGGGGAAACGACTCTTCGTTCCGAAACCGATCAGATCGCCAGACAAAAATACGACGCCACCGCAGACGCCGACCGCTCGGTCATCGATCAAGTCGCTTCCATAGCGGAAAAGCGCGGCGTCTCCCGCGTCCAGATCGCGCTGGCCTGGCTGCTGCAGAAGCAGCCCGTCACCGCTCCTATTGTCGGCGCCACCAAACTATCGCATCTCCAGGAGGCGGCGGCCGCTCTCTCGGTTTCCTTGACGCCGGAAGAAATCGCGTCGCTGGAAGAGCCGTATGTCCCTCACCGGGTCGTCGGAGCCCAATAAAATCGCTTGAGCGCTGGGGTCGGCGACCGGCGTCAATCTGGCTGCGGTCAAGGAAGCCCGCATCGGATAATGGAATGCGGGAACGTACTAAGCCGATGATCTCTGCTTCACGAGCTCGGCATCTGATTCGGCTCCCGCCTTTTAGTTCTCTATTTTCGCTATAAAAAAAGCAAGGCCGTCGGCTGGGTTTCCAGTCCGTCGGCCTTTTTTGTGGAGTCGAATGCATGCGTCGGCAAATAGAGAAAACCTGGAGCAACGCTCCTTTTCGTCAAACCAGGACGCAGGAACGCATCAGGCACCGCTGCCGCCGGCAGCTTCCGCATTCAGCAGCTGCAGGAACTCTGCCGTGCTGCTGAACAGGCCGTCCGGCTCCACATCGTACTGAGCGCTTTGGAAGGTGGAGAGCCAGCGGACGCCGAAGGTGCGGACGCCCGCGGCTTTGCCGGCCAGAATATCCGCGTTGCTGTCGCCGATGAAGACCGTTTCCGCCGGGGAGGCTCCGAGCTTGCCCAGCGCCAGCAGAATTCCTTCCGGATCCGGCTTCGGCTTGTCCACATCGTCTCCCGTTACGGAAATGGCGAAGCAGTCTGCTATGTTCAGGGCTTCGACTGAAATATCGTAGGCTCTCCGGCTCTTGCCCGTAATGACGCCCATCGCAATTCCTTTGCCGCGGAGAATGTCCAGCAGAGCGGCGACATCGGAGTCTCCCGTCATCGTCCCGTCCCGGTGGCCGTTTTCATAGACGGCATAATAACGCCGAATCGCTTCCTCCGCGGAATGTCCGGCCGGAATATTTCTCCGGATGATATCGTCCTCCGTCGGTCCGAACATGGCCACGATATCTTCATTCGTCAGATCCTGATCCCCGAATTGCTTGAATACCGCTTTGAAGGCGCTGAACGAAAGCGGCAGCGTGTCGGCGAGCGTGCCGTCAAAATCGAATAGCACCAGCTTGATTGTCTTCGTCATTGGGGCCACATCCTTTTTAAGCGCTGCTCCTCCTGAACGGTCTGCTTCACGATCAGCTGCACGAGCTCATGGTCATCCAGGGCGTGGGGGGCCTGATCGGGCTCCGCCCAGATTCGCGCGGTGCATTCATGCATGCCGTTGAAGGGCAGGCGCTGCTGAACATCGGCCTTGTAAAAAGCCTGATAGGCTACGAGCGGATATTTTCCCTGGGGATCGAACAGTGGATTGGCTTCGTGGCTGACCCGGATCAGTCCCAGCAGGGATGGGCGGCCGCAGCGGACGCATCCCTCCTCCATGCACTCCCGAAGCAAGGCCTCCTCCGGCGATTCCCCCTCCTCCACTTGGCCGCCGGGAAGGTTCCAGCCTCTGCCGCTTACCTTCACGAGGAGAATATGGCCGTTATCCGTGCACACTCCATGGACGCTGGTCACGATCTGTCCGGCATCCGGCACGGCCCCCGGCAGCCACGTCAGCCTGACCAGATGGCCTCCCCAGTCGGCTTCGATTGTTGACGTTCCCATCTTCATGCTCCGCCTCGCTTTCTCTGCTGCGATGAACGCCTGCCTGCCGTATCGTCCGGAAACGACGCTCTCGCTCTCGTACCCGTCGGTCCCAAGACGAGTCAAGCGGCTTCCAGGTTTCACCGGGATGATGAACCTTCCTCGATTTTTCGATGCTCAAGACTTCCTTCCAATGTCCTTATTCACCTTATGGAGAAAAAATTCTCCAGAAAAATCAAAAATTCTGGATAATAATGCTTCTCAAAGCGGAGCTCTGTTGCTATACTCTAAGCAAGATTTACCAATTCCACATTTTCCTCAACTTGGTTGCGAACGGCATGGTTCTCTATTCTCCCGTTTTCTTCGTACTTGTCCTGCAAGTCTATGAAATCAAGAGAGGGTGGCTCATGGTATGGTGAAGCAAACAGAAGGCAAGGAAAAGGCGGTCAGGCATCACACGGCGGCTCAGGAATCCCTGCGTCGTCCGTCATCCGCAGCGCTGCGCAAGGCCGCGACGGCGGGAACTCTTGGAGCGCTGCTCCTGCTGAGCGCGGCCTGCGGCAACAACGGCAACAACAGCGCGGGCAACGACGGAGCCGCATCGCCCGCTCCGACGGCCGGAGCGAGCACCGCTCCGAGCGGCAGCCCGGCCCCCGCCAAGGACGTGAAGCTGGAGTTCTGGACGATCTCCCTCCAGCCGAAGTTCAACGACTTTTTCAACAAGCTGATCGACGAGTACGAGCAGGGACACCCCGGCGTCACCATCGATTGGAAGGACTATCCGTATGAAGCCATCCAGGCCAAGCTGCTGGCCACCGCAGGCGGCAAGAACTCGCCCGACGTCGTCAACCTCAACACGGAATTCGCCAGCCAGCTTGCCTCCAAGGGCGCTCTTGCCGACCTCAATCCGCTCATCGGCGACGAGGTGAAGACCAGCTTCTTCGACGGTATTTACAACTCCACCGTATTCGACGGCAAAGCCTATGCTCTGCCATGGTATACCGGTACTCAAGTCCTCTACATGAACACCAGCCTGGTCAAGAAAGCCGGGCTCGATCCCGCCAATCCTCCCAAAACCAAGGAGGAGCTCTATGAGTGGTCCAGGCAGATCAAGGCCAAGACGGGCGCTTCGGGGTACGCGACCCAGTTCGGAGCCAACATCCTGCCGAGCGAGGGCGTTCCGATCCTGGACGAGGCGCGGACCGGCGCAGCCTTCAATACCGATGCGGGCGCCGCAGTCGTGCAGCAGCTGAAAACTCTCGTGGACGAGGGCGTCATCGTCAAGGACGACGCCAAGTTCGACAAGCAGATCCAGTATTACTCCAGCGAGCAGGTGGCCTTCGAGCTGTCCGGTCCATCCTTCATCAACTTCCTCAAGACATCCGCACCGGATGTATACAAAAACACGATCGCGGTGCCGCTGCCTACGGGCAAGGCAGATCTGCGCTATTCCAACTCCATGAATCTCGTCGTGCCGAAAGGCTCCAAGGATCCGCAGGCAGCAGCCGACTTCGCCGCCTTCGTTACGAACGCGGACAATCAGACCGCCTTCTCCAAGGATTCCAACACGCTGCCGGCGACCAAGAAATCGATCGAGGATCCGTTCTTCTCGGAATCCGACAATACGCTGGAATCCCAGGCCAAGATCGCTTCGGCTCAAAGCCTTGACAAGGCTCAGGAGTATTACCTGGGCATACCAGCAGCGGGCGACATCAATACCGCCGTCTCCAAGGAGCTGCAGAACATCATCCTGAACGGCGGCGACGTCAAAAAGGGGCTTGAAGCGGCAGCGGCCAAGGTGAACGAGGCTATCAAAGCCCCAACCAAATAACCGAACACATTTAGGACGGTGAACCGGCATGCGCAGAAGAACCCTCGCTTCCGATGCGCTTCCGGCCTGGAGCTTCATGGCTCCGGGCCTTCTCGTTATCGGAGTCTTCGTTTTGTTTCCCATCCTGTACAGCATCCCTCTCGCGCTGACCAACTACTCGGTGCTCGGCGAGACGGATTTCGTCGGCCTGGACAACTTCGTCAAGGCGTTCAAGGACGACAGCTTCATCGCTTCCCTGCGGAATTCAATGACGTACGTCATCGTCGTTCCGGTGCTGCAGCTGCTGTCGATCCTGATGGCGATCCTCGTCAACAGCCGCATTCCGGGCATCAAGGCGTTCCGGGCGGCCTACTACATTCCGGTCGTTACGTCGATGGTCGCGGTGGCGCTCATGTGGAACTGGCTGCTCAGCCAGAACGGCCTCGTCAACTACATCCTCCTTGAGCTCGGCATCATCCACGAGAAGATCGGCTGGCTCTCGACCAGCTCGACCGCTCTCTATGTGCTCATGTTCATCACCTTGTGGAAAGGGCTCGGCTATTACATGATGCTGTATTTGGCGGGCCTCCAGGCCATTCCCGCCGATCTGTACGAGGCCGCGATCGTGGACGGAGCCTCGGCGGCGCAGCGGGTGAGGCATATTACGATTCCATTGCTGCGTCCGTACGTCTTCTTCTGCAGCCTCATTTCCCTCATGGGCGCGATCCGCGTCTTCGACGAGATGTTCGTGCTGACGAACGGAGGACCCGGCAACGCGACGCTGACCTCCAGCCTCTATATTTACCAGGAGGGCATCACCAAGCTGAATTACGGCTATGCTTCGGCGCTCGGGCTGATCGTCAGCGTCATCGTCGGCGTTGTCAGCATCGTCGTATTCCGGGTCAATCAGAAAGGCGGGGTGAATCCATATTGATGAATCAACCGAGTATGGGCCGCTCCGTCCAAAGCCTTGAACGAGAGAGCCGGCGAAGCAGGCGGCTGCGCCGGATTGTGACGCTGTCGGTCGGATATGTCCTGCTGCTGCTTCTGGCCTTGTTCATGATGGGGCCGTTTCTCTGGCTGCTCAGCGTGTCTCTCATGCCGGGGAAAAACGTATTCGCCTTCCCGCCGCCGATCTTCCCGACCTTCGTCAAGCTGACCAACTACACGGAGGTTTGGGGGTTCATCAACTTTCCCAAATACATCGGCAATACGCTGATCATCACTGCGCTCGGCCTCGCCCTCAACCTGGCGCTGTCCCTTACGACCGCTTACCCGCTGGCCAAAATGCGCTTCAAAGGCCGCTCGCTCGTCTTCGCCATCCTCGTCTCGACGATGATCATCCCGTCGTCGACGGCGCTCGTCGTCCACTACTTGACAATCGGCTGGTTCGGCCTCATCGGATCCTATATCGGCGTCGTGCTTCCGTCGGCCGTATCCGTGTTCAACATCTTCCTGATGCGGCAGACGTTCATGGGCGTGCCCGACGACATCCGCGACTCGGGCAAGATCGACGGCGCCTCCGAGGTCCGGATCTTCCTGCGGCTCATGGTGCCGATGGTGAAGCCGGGCATCGCCGTCATCCTGCTGCTGGAATTCATGGCGTACTGGAACAACTTCCTGTGGCCGATCGTCGTGCTCGACGATCCCGGCAAGTATCCGCTTGCGGCGGCGCTGACCTATCTGAACGGGCAGTTCGCCTACAACTTCGGCTGGATCGCGGCCGGCACGATCCTATCGGTGCTGCCGATCATCCTCGTGTTCCTGTTCACGCAGCGGTACTACATGGAAGGGATTTCGGGAGCGGTGAAAGGATAGGAGACGCATGGACGAGGCCGCTCTCCCCTGATCGGAGAGCGCCAAGGGAGGGACGAGGCCGGCAGCGCCGGGCCGAAGCCGCCATGCGGGAAGAAAGGAGCTGACGACGTTATGCATCCGACATCGGGCCCGAAGGCGAAGGTCGTATACCTGCCGCTGGACGAGCGCCCCTGCAACTATGATTTTCCTTGGCTGCTGTCGCGCGGGAGCGACCTGGAGCTTGTGCGTCCGCCGCTGGAGTGGATGGGCGACAAGAAGAAGCCGGGCCGCATCTCCGAGCTCGGCGATTGGCTGGAGCGGGAGGCGGCAGACGCCGAAGCGGCGATCGTGTCCATCGACACGCTTCTCTACGGCGGCATCGTTCCTTCCCGGCTGCACCGGCTGGGCGAGCATGAGGCCGCCGCTCCGCTGGAGAGGCTGCGCCGCATCCGCCGAAGCAATCCTTCGCTCAAGCTGTACGCCTTCCACCTCCTGATGAGATGTCCCCGCTATTCCAGCTCCGACGAGGAGCCGGATTATTACGGGGAGTGGGGACGGGAGCTGTTCCTGCTCGGCTATTACGGACACCGGGAAAGGCTGGGTGAAGCCTCGGCGGAGGAGCTGGCCGAGCTGGAGGCGATCCGGGCCCGGCTGCCGGGAGACATCCGCGACGACTACCTGCAGCGGCGGGCTGTCAACGCGGCCGCCAACCGGGCCTCGCTGGAGCTTGCGGCGGACGGCACGCTCGACTTCCTCGCGCTGCCCCAGGACGACGCCGCCCCTTACGGCTGGACGGCTCTCGACCAGCAGGCGGTGCGGGAGCGGATCCGGGAGCTGGGAGCCGAGCTGCGGACGCTCATGTATCCGGGAGCGGACGAGGCGGGCTGCACGCTGCTCGCCCGGCTCGTCAACGCCAGGCACGGTGCGGTTCCGCTCGTCTACCCGAGATATTCCAGCACGCGGGGTCCGTTCGTGACGCCGCTGTATGAAGACCGTCTGCTCGGCGAGAGCCTCAAGCTCCATATCCTTGCGGCGGGCGGCCTGCTCGCGGAGAGCGCCTCCGATGGGGATCTCGTGCTGCTCGTGAATTCGCCGGGAGACAGGATGGGGGAGGCCAACGGACAGCTGAATCCGGATGCGGGTTATGACGTGCAGCGCAGCATAGCGGAGCTCGTGGAGTACGGCAGCTATGCGGTCGGCCGGCTGCGCAAGCCTGTGGGGGTCGCCGACGTCGCTTATGCCAACGGTGGCGACTTGCAGCTGCTGCGCCTGCTCGGCAGGAAAGGCATGCTGCCCCGCCTGGCCGGCATCGCCGGCTGGAACACGAGCGCGAACTCCATCGGCACCGTGCTCGCGCAGCTGATGGTATATGCCCGGTTCGGCTGCACGGGCAGCCACGCGGACTTCCTCGGGCTGCGCATCGCGGAGGACTACGGCTACTGCTCCGGCATTCGCCGCCGGCTGGCCGACGGACCGATCAAGGAGCTCGGCATGGACTATTTCGCGGTGGACGGGCAGCGAGGCCGGGCTGCAGCCATGGTCCGCGAGGAGCTGGAGCGGTTTCTGGAACGGGAGCTGGCGGGAAGCGGGCTTTCCGTGAAGGTCGGAGATTGCCGCATGCCATGGAGCCGGATGTTCGAAGTCGGGCTGTCGGTCCATGCCGAGATGGCTGCGCCGTCGGCGATATCGATGGAAGGTTCGCGGTATGTGCAATAGACGAAGACGGAGGGTCGGCGAGCGGGAGCGATCCATGGAGCAGGCGGCGGCATCCGCCGACAACAACGAGGCAAGGGGATGACGGCATGACGACTTTGTGGGGGAAGGTGAAGGGCGGGCTGATCGTCTCCTGCCAGGCGCTGGAGGGAGAGCCGCTGCACGGAGCGGGCATGATGGCGAGGATGGCGCTTGCGGCGGAGCAGGGAGGAGCCGCCGCTATCCGGGCCAATTCGGGCGCCGATGTGGCGGAGATCAAGAACGGGGTCGCCATCCCCGTCATCGGCATCGTCAAGCGCGATTATTCCGGCTCTCCGGTCTACATCACGCCGACGATAAAAGAAGTGGATGAGCTGGCGGATGCAGGGGCGGATATGATTGCATTCGACGCGACGCTCAGGCAGCGGCCGGGCGGCGCCACGGTGGAGCAGCTCATCCGCCATATGCACGGCAGGGGTATCCCGGCGATGGCGGATATCTCCACGCTGGAAGAAGCGCTTGAAGCCGAGCGGGCCGGAGCCGACTGCGTCTCGACGACGCTTGCCGGTTATACGCCTTATTCCAGAAGCCTCGACGGTCCGGACTTCGAGCTGGTGGAGAAGGCGGCTGCCAGCCTGCGGATTCCAGTGTTCGCCGAAGGGCGGATCAGCGATCCGGACCAGGTGGAGAAGCTGCTCGGCCTGGGAGCCTGCGCCGTCGTCGTCGGGTCGGCGATTACCCGTCCCCAATTGATTACAGAGCGGTTCGCCGCAGCCGCCAGAAGGAGTGTCCGATAGAGATGGATCTGCGATTGAAGGTTGGTTCCTATTATCCCTCCTTGACGAAGTCGGAGCAGAAGGTCGCCGATTACGTGCTGAACGCTTCGGAGGATATCATCTACCGCTCCGTGACGGAGCTCGCGGAGCTGTCCGCCGTCGGGGAAACGACGGTCATGCGGTTCTGCAGAGCGATCGGCTTCAAGGGCTACCAGGATTTCAAGCTTGCGCTCGCCCAGGATTACAGCCCGCGCAGGCAGCAGGAGAGCGGCGGGCATTCCGATGCCGCGCCGGATGATTATGCGGAGCTCGTCTACAGGGAAACCACCTCGATTCTGGCCGATACGATGAGCCTGCTCGACCGCGCCAGGCTGGAGGAAGCGGTAGCCCGCATGGATGCGGCCGGCTACGTCCAGTTCTTCGGAGTCGGGGCGTCGGGCATTACCGCGCTGGACGCCAAAAACCGGCTGCTGCGCATCGGCAGGCGCGCCGAGGCGGTGGCGGACGCCCATTTTCAAGCGATGATGGCTGTCACGATGGGGCCTGGGGACGTCGCATTCGGAATCAGCCTCAGCGGCAGCACCCTCGACACCGTCGACATGCTGACCAAAGCCCGGCAGCAGGGAGCCTATGTCATCGCCATGACCAATTACGCCAAGTCGCCCATCACGGCGGCGGCCGATCTCGTGCTGCTCACGGCGGGCAAGGAATCTCCGCTCGAGGGCGGCTCCATCGGAGCCAAAATCTCGCAGCTTCTGCTGATCGATATGATCTGCGAGGGACTCGCCAGGCTGGATCTGGCCCGGACTCGCGAGATGAAGGAACGGACGGCCAAGGCGGTCATCGAACGGATTTATTGACCTTGGACGGTCAAGGCGGTCATGGAACGGATTATTGACCTTGGACGGTCAAGGCGGTCATGGAACGGATTTATTGACCTTGGACGGTCAAGGCGGTCATCGAACGTGCTTATTGACCCTGAACGGCACTGCCTTTGTCACGAAGGCTTGATCTCGAAGGATCGGAGGTGGGCGGGATCGCGACGCTGGTAGGAATCGATATCGGAGGCACTTCCATCAAAGGAATCGCCGCGGATCATCGAGGGCGTATTCTGGAGGAGCTGTCGGTGCCGACGGAAGCGGCTCGCGGCAGGAGGGGAATTCTCTCCTCGCTGGAGAATCTGGCGGCGCTGCTGCTGGAACGGCATCCCGAATCGGAGGCGATCGGTATCGCCAGCGCGGGCCGCATCGATGTCGGCAGCGGGGAAGTCGCCTATGCGACGGACAACCTGCCCGGCTGGACCGGCA
>Ga0194137_10002890_pt1 | contig 10004 bp, 8 predicted proteins | sample TARM_MetaG_T3_14_FD_134025 | JGI IMG/M metagenome (GOLD analysis project Ga0194137, IMG submission 134025) | Freshwater microbial communities from Pennsylvania, USA, analyzing microbe dynamics in response to fracking - TARM_MetaG_T3_14 (version 2) | ecosystem: Environmental > Aquatic >...
GTTTCTTGACCTCATCGACCAGTCGGTGCAGAACCTCTGTCTGATCCTCAAGCATCGAAAACTCATTGACTATTTTTCCGATATGCCAGTCTGCAGTATGTAAAATTCTCATGCCTTACCTCTTTCTATTTCTTTACGTTTCATATAGTGTCTATTATTGTCTATGTCATGTATTTTATCAGAAAACAAAGGCAGACTAAATAGGACAGTCACTTCGGTTATTTTTGAATAATGATAGGCCTTTAACTTTTCCTTCCTGTGAACCTATTCTAGTATCCAGCCTTACATACATATATTTTATAATGTGGATTTATTCAAACCTATTTTAATTCTTCTGATAACCAGTAACAGTAGTTATACTGTATACACCATTTTGTTAATAACTTATAATCAAGTCTATAAGACAGGCTGTAAGAGCTATGAATATATATTTAAAAGTGACGCTTGCATTTGATGAAATATCTCTACGCAAGCTATACTTGCTAGGCATTCAGCAGAAAGTTTAAGATAATTAGAAGTGAGGAGGACACAATCATAACTATGGACATAAACAAGACTTTAGGTGAACGTCTTAAATCGTTAAGAATCCAAAAAATTTACTCAGGAAGAATTGGAGTCAATAAACGGGTACGATTTAGCAGGAATCATATTCATGTGTGCATTGGCTTTTCTGATTCCTATTATCGGTATGTTTTTTTCTCTATATTTAATTATTATGTACAGTCAACGTATTTATCCTTTTTGGATTAAAATAACAGCAGCATGTGCACTTCTTTTCCAGATTATGATAGTAGCAACTGTGTTATATGCTACCCCCAGCTGGGATAGCCCTGTAGACTCTCATGATGAAATTATAGATGAAATTATAATTGAAGACATCGAAAACCCTTGATGCTAGTGATGTAAAGTAGAACTTGCCTGCATTATTTTCTATTTACATGTAGATACGAGCTTGAAAATCAGAACGTTTAAGTCGTGTTAGGTGGTTTTCATGAAAAGTAATAATCAAATTTCAGTTTTGCTCGTCTTTGAATCTCCATGAGAGTATCCGTTATCTAATATCAGGACTATAAAGATATTAAAAAGCCTTTTCTTTAGTAGAGAAGGCTTTTTATCGTGCTACTATATTTAACATCCCGACTTATAAATTGGAAGTAGTTTCTTAATTAGATAATATTAAGTAATTTCGAATTTCAAAAATGACTAGTCTATATGGTGACATAGTTGTTTTTATAGCAGTATAATCACAGTCTATTTAAAATAAATTGGGTTAGATAAAGAGATTGGCATTTTCAGACTATCTGAGAATGGCTTGCGATAAATTTCCATTCGAGTATATAAAACATTGCTGAACTCTTTATTCACTATAAGCTGATCCACGTTATTCTCAATTGTTACTATTTCGCTATCTTGGTCTGTAATAAAGTATAACAAATCTCCTTTTTTCAGGTTTTCAACGGTAAAACTAACTTTTTTAGAAGAAATGGTGTCTCCTTGAATACCATCTTCTGCTTTAAGCAAAATACTTGGTGCTTCAATTGCATAGCTTAGATACGTATGTCCTTTTTTTATTGAGCTTAACAGATCATAACTATTATTTGAAAAAGCCCAGACACCCAAGACAGGCTGTCCTAAATTTCGTAGCCCCTGTACTTTATGAAAATCACTACCCGCTGTAGCAACAATTTTTCTCCTAAGATTTAATTGTTTCCCCCACCACTCTAACGCCTGCTTATTTGAATCCGGCATAATTCCACCATTCCAAATTTCTATAAGATCAAAGGATGTATTGTTTAAATCCCATTCCCAACCACAGTATGCGCAAAAAGGGTGATTTACAGAAACAGCCGCCCCATTTTCTCGAGCTTCGGTTAATAATTCATGCATATCCGCGATATCCTTTACTACAAAAGGATCTTTAATAGCCTGTTTTGACCCAATTAAGTTAGCATGACCTTTGTAATGTGTCCATTCTGTTCCAGGAATTACAGTTAATTTTTCCCTTCCAGTGATTTCCTGATTTTGAGTAAAATTATTATGATCTGATAAAATTAGAAAATCAAGTCCTTCTTTATCTGCTTTTTCGAGCAGCTCTCCATAAGTATAACTTCCATCAGAACTTACTGTATGCGTATGTGTATCTCCCTTATAAAGGGTCCGTTCTTTTTCGATAAAGGTAATTGAATAATGAACTTCGACTCCTGAAGGCTCTATTTTATATGCTCCTACTAAAATGTACCACTCTCCTGACTCTATATTTACATTAGCAAATCCAGGGTCACTATGAGAAGATATTTCAATGCGTTGTCGATTAGAGCCCGAAGCTCCAATAAATCCTCTATTTGAGTATAATCCAAAATCAATAACAGAGACTTCTTCTTTTTTAAAAAACCCCTCAGTAGTATGATCAACGTAACGTGGATAATCGTATTCTATTATTAGTTTGTCTATATCACTTGGTACTTCAAATGGAATTTTGATATAACTTCCTTCTTCTTTTTTTTCAATGAAATGTGTAAATTTCTGTTTCTGCATCTTTTATCACCCTTTTCTCTTCATTAATCTATAATTCAGCTTCATCTTTTTTCAAGTAACGCACAAATAGAAATGAAAGAATAACTCCTGAAAGTACCATGACAAGTGGAAAGTAAATAAATAGGAATTCAGCTGCACGACCAGGTTCACTTCCTGTTTCTTCTCCACTTACAAAGCCATACAGTACTTCTGTTAATAGGAAAGCAAGACCCACGAAAACTCCATTTAAGCGAAACATACTATTAAAAAAACTCATAAACAGCCCCGTACGAACTATGTTATTCTTTTTTAAATCGATATCAATCAGCTTTGCTCCAACAATATCGGAGGTCGTCATCATCGCTCCAATGCCCGCTCCTATAATAATACTTCCTAAAAATAACCCGTATATATATGAAAAGGTGGCAATTGTCATAAAACCAGTAGCAATAATAAGAAAACTGTAAAACCATACCGATTCAATCTTAAAATAAGGCGTCCAATATTTAGATGAAAAGATACTAGCCAGCGTTACACAAAATATAATCAGTAATAATAGTGAGTTAAAAGCTGAATCTACTTCTAATGTGTACTGTGTATAAAAAGGCATACCTTGTGTAAGCAGAGAAAAGGCAATACTATAAAACAATGTTGCTCCACCATAGAACCATAGAAGAGGTTCTTTCAGCATACTGCTCACTTGTTTCCAGTTTATTTTTTCAGCTTTTTGATTCCTCTTCAATCTTTCTGGTTCATGATAGCCCAATGCACTATAGCTAATTACAGCCCACGCTAGAATTCCATATATGATGGCTACTCTTCCGTAACCATAGTGTCTGACGAACACTGGCGTCCCTGCTATGCTAAGGATCATAGCAAGTAACTGAAACATCTGTCTATAAGCATTTGCTATGACACGATCCTTTTCATAAAGAAATAACTCTGGAAAAAGAGCGCCATAGTTGATATTGATCATCCCATCAAGCATAGCTACAACGGCATATAATATAAGTAAGTAGACAAACAATCCATTTGAATCCAGCATATGCTGATTATTGAAAAAAAGAATAAAGCTTAAGGACAAAAAAGGGGTGCCATACAACATCCATTTTCTTCTTCCTGATTGACTTGCCTGTCTATCAGAAAGAGTGCCAAAGAGAAAAACAAAAATAAGATCACTTATTGCTGTAATCGTAATCACAGTCGAGAATTGACGAGTGGTGATGCCTAACTGATCTACATAATAAATGGGAGCAAATGTCTTAAACATATTAATAGGGATGGAAGTTCCAAACATACCTACCGCATAACGAAAACTCGATGTCTGTTTTAATTCTTTATCTATTCCGCTTTCAATCATCCTTTTACAGCACCAATCGTCATGCCACTTACAAGAAATTTCTGCGCTATCACATAGACAACAATTAATGGTACTACTGAAATGACAATCGCTGCCATTACAGCATTTGGAGCGATAAATTCTGTTCCAGAAGTAGATGATGTATTAAAGACCAATGCTTGTAGTACCATGGGCAGTGTATATTTATCCTGGTCTGTAATAATAGAGACCGGTACCATGAGCGTATTCCACTTAGAGACAAATGATATAAATCCAACCGTCACTAGACCAGGAATGGACAGAGGTAAATAAATTTTGCGGAAAATCTTAAATTCACCAGCTTTATCTAATGTCGCTGCCTCAGAAACAGAATGGGGTATAGACTCAAAATAGTTTTTCAAAAGTAATATACTGAATCCTGATACCAAGCCGTTAGTAATCAATCCTGTGTAGGTGTTCAATAAATTTAGATCTCTATATAATGTATACACAGAAACTAAGGTCAGCTCTCCTGGAATCATCATAGTTGTCATAATAAATACTAATATAAACCTACGAAAGGGAAGGTCCTTTTTTATCAAAACATACCCTGCTATTGCCGATAAGAAAATTTGAAAAACAGTTCCGACTGTAGTAACAAACAATGAATTTAAAAACGGTCTCCACAAGTTGGCTCTAGTCCAAATATATACAAATCCTGACACTGAGAATTCTCTGGGCAGGAGCATCAAACCAGGTGACATAGATGCTTGAGGAGAGGAAAAAGAAATAGCCAGGACGTTTAGCAGCGGAAGAACCATGGAAATAAACAGCACAACTAACAGCAATTTATTTAAGGTCCGGACTGGAGGTGTCATTTGATTACGTTTGATCTTTCTTGCTTTCATCTTATTCGCCACTTTCCACTTAGTAATTTTGATACGATTGCGGTTAAGATCATTGTAAGCAGTAAAACAATGACAGATGCTGCTGTTGCTAATCCTATGTTAAACCGCTCAATCCCGTTTTCATAGACATAAAACATCGGAGTTCGTATACGGTCTATAATCGCCGGATTGCCCATTACCAGTATTTGATCAAAGTTTGTAAATAACCCCATCATTGACAAAATAATAAGGACTTTTAGAGTAGGAACAAGTTCCGGAAAAATAATTTTTCGAATTTGTTTTTCTCTGCTCGCTCCATCAATCTGTGCTGCTTCAAATAAGTTAGGATTAATACTAACAATGGCTGCTATGAACAATACAGTATGATAGCCTACGTTTTTCCATATACCTGTAAAAATCATAATCCCTCTAGCGAGATTAGCTCGCGTCATAAATAATACTCTAGGTCCCGAGAACAGATTAATTATACCGTTGATAAAACCGTTCGGACTAAGAAGAAAGACCCACATACCTCCTACAACTGTCCATGAAAATAAATATGGAAGATAGGAAGTCGTTTGAACGGTTGATCTGACAGACTTATTTTTGATTTCATTCAGCCCAACTGCAGTTACTAAAGCTAAGAAAAGTGATCCTGCCATGGTTCCCAAGTTAATGATTGCCCCATTCCATAAGGATCGGATAAAACTTGTATCCTGTAAAACTATACGATAATTGTCAAATCCAACCCATTCCACATCGCCCATTAATCGGCTGGCCTGAAAACTTTGTATAATTCCCATAATCAAAGGGGTATAGGAAAAAACAATAAAGTATAAAATTACTGGTATTAATAATATATAAATAAACACATATTTCTTTAAGTTTCTTTTCATCTTTACTCACCCTTTCTATGTATGGCTCCTGTAATGGAAAAGTCTTAAGCCTATCAGACTCAAGCTTTCCCGTATACAGGATGTGCTGCCACCTAAAAGCTAACCAGTTAGAAGGAACTAATCAATAATCCCGTTAGCTTTTAATTGATCTTGCATATTTGATACGCCTTCTTCTGCTGAGATATCTCCTTGAATAATCATTAATGCCTGTTGTGCTACAATCTGCTGTTTTTCATTTGTTTCTGTCCCGGTAGAAGGAACAATTGCATAATCGATCAAATCTAATCCAGATTCCACACCTGGGTTATAATCAGTAGGCAATTCAAAGTTCTTATAAATTGGGAATGGTGCGCCATGATCATTATTTGCAAGTTCCCCAGCTTCTGTGTGTGTAAACTCTCCATTTGTAATTTCGTACGCATACCCTTCTACTCCAACTGAGAGTAATTCTCCACCTTCTTGAGTAGCGAATGTTTCAAGAACAGATATCGCACCGTCTACATTATCGCTTGTTGCAGGAATCCCCCATAATGAAGCTCCTCCTCGTGACAGCATGTACTCATTGTCGGGATTCAAAACTCCGCCGTATGCCACTGCTTCAAATTCATCAGGATAACTATCCCCTGCATTTGCATTGTATAACCCTGTCCAGGCAATCCAATCAACAACTACTCCTGTTTGTCCAGACTGAAACTTGTTTCGCATATCAGTTGAAGTATCTGTCAAAGTAGATGGATCCAGTAAATCTTCTTCATAAAGCTGTGCTAACCATTCCCAAACCACAACAGATTCATCCGAAGCATACGGCACAGTTGCGTTACCCTCTTCGTCATAGACAATCCCATATTGCAAGCCTTCTGAAGCCATCCACGGCTGTAGATCCCAAATATCACTCATGACAGCATTCAGGGGGTAAAAGTTAGCATCCTCTACGTTATCGCGCAATTCTACGAATAAATTGTAATATCCTTCCAATGACTCATCTTCTAATTCAAGATCATACTCTCTCAGTAATGATTCATTGATGTTAACAACTCTATGAACTTCCTGCTTGTTGAATCCCGCATAATATCGTCCATCTACTTCTATTGCATCCCATTCTTCCTGCTCAATATTATTGGCAAGTATATCGGACCCTTCAACATATTCTGTAATATCCAATAAGGCCCCTTGTTCAATAAGATCATACATCTGACTCTGATCAAAATAAATGAGATCCAGCCCTTCTCCTCCTGCTCGTAACTTTTGGAGCAATACCGTGTTGTAATCACTAGATGGTTTCTCCATTTCAATAGGATAACCTGTCAGTTCTGCAAGAGCCTCTTCAAAGACACGCATTCCTTCTTCATCTTTACCACCAGTGACAGCCGTCAGCATGTGTACTGTTTCATTCTGGTCACTACTTTCTACTGCAGCATCATTGTTATCCTCAACTTCAGTTGCATTTCCATTGTCTCCACATGCTGTAAGTAGTGTTCCAGCTGAGAGTAGCATAAGTGATTGTTTGATCCATTTTTCATTCATCATAATAATTCCTTTCTTCAGTAAATTCTTTGAGTCGTATTTTTATCAAATAAATATAGTTTGTCCTGGTTAAAAATCAATTCATAATATTCTTCATCAGATAATTTGTGAGGAATATTAACTTTACCTACTAATTCAGATCCGTAAAAGTCAAAGTAAACTAAATTTTCCGAGCCCAGAAACTCAATAAATTTCGGTTTATGGGTATGCTCACTGTGCTTTTCAGCAACTTTCATTTGAATATCCTCAGGCCGTATACCTACTATCACCTCCTTTGTATGATAATCTGTCACCCTCTGCTTTGCTTTTTCTGAAAGTTCAAACACTGCATCGGAAACTATGATATCTCCTTTTTCTGATATAACTGCATTTAGCAAATTCATGGATGGTGTCCCTATAAAGTTAGCAACAAACGTATTTTGCGGATTTAAATACACATTTTCAGGGCTGTCGATCTGTTGAATGACTCCTTTATTCATAACAACTATCTTATCCCCTAAAGTCATTGCCTCTATTTGATCATGAGTCACATAAATCATGGTACTGTTTAATCTCTTGTGCAAGTCCGCAATCATTTTGCGAGTGTTAACGCGTAAACGAGAATCTAGGTTTGAAAGAGGTTCGTCTAACAGGAATACTTTCGGTTCTTTCATCATTGCGCGTCCTAAAGCAACACGCTGACGTTGCCCTCCTGACAACTGTTTCGGATATCGTTTCTCAAGCGTATCCATTTCTAATATTTTTATTACATCTTTAATTTTATTATTGATGACATCCTTTTTAACTTTCTGATTTTCCAGACCAAATGATAGATTTTCTCTAACCGTCATATGAGGGTATAATGCATAGTCTTGAAAAACCATAGATACATCACGATCTTTAACTTCTACATCATTTATAATTTCTCCATCTAAAATCATTTCTCCACCTGAAATTTCTTCTAATCCAGCTACCATTCTTAAAAAAGTTGATTTTCCACAACCAGACGGACCAACAAAAACAACAAATTCACCTTTTTCGATGGAAAAGTCTGCTTCGTTTACAGCTCGATTTGTAACATGATCGCCTTCGTATTCCTTCACTATATTCTTAAATTCTAAATATGCCATATTACTCTCCTTGTACTGACTTTACTGATTCTTTTTCAATTATTGTGGTAGGGATAATTGCGCCCCCTCCAGATGTTTTTTCATATCCAACAATAGACAATAACAGTTTGGCGGCTTCCAAACCTAGTTCATATTCATTTAGATTGACTGTAGTTAGTGGCGGATAAAACTCAGCACTTGACTGATTATCCGCATAGATAGCAATTACTGATAAATCCTCTGGAATAGACTTTCCTGTATCATTACAAGCTTGATATACCGCTTTAGCCATCGAGACAGAATTTACAATTATTGCATCAATTGGAGTCGATTCTTTTAATAATAATGTCGTTTGAGTATAAACCTGGTGATAGCCCATTTCTTCCGATTCCAGAAAGAAGTGGAGACACTCTTTATTAAGCACTTCATACTCTGCCAATGCTTGTTCATATCCGCTCTTTCTACTGTGTGAGACTGTCTTAACGGATTCCGAATTAATAAAAGCAATACGTTTATGTCCTCTCTTAATCAGATACTCCGTTACTGTATATCCAATTAATTCATTATCGTTATCTACATATAGCGTACGTTCTCTTTCTTTTAATGGAGGTGTTCCGATCCAGACATGGTGAGAATGTCCAGAAAAATAATTGTCTTCACCAGGATTTAATATAATTTCACCGTCCATATCAAGAATATTTTCTCTATTCTTTTTTAAACTATTAGTTTTTACAAGTAAATAATATTCATGCTTGTCACAAATATTTAGAATCCCTCGCATTAAATTTTGTTCGAAAGAGGAATAGACAAGTCCCCCTTCAATGTTTAATGAGACTCCAATAATCTTTGTATTCTCTATAACATTTGCTGCTTGAGAAGTATCCAATGCTCTTGCCACCTTTAGAACTCTCTTGCGAAGACGTTCGCTGACTTGGCTTTTCCCATTCAAAACGTTAGATACTGTACTTTTTGAAACCTGAGCTTCTTTTGCTATATCATCTAATTTACCCACTTTTCACAACCTTACTTTTTGGTACTCGTTCTATATATTTAATTATAGGGGTGAAACATCAATGAAAAGTAAATTACGTGTAATGATACTTTATGTTTTTATAAACAAAGCAACTTATCTTTACATCTTATATACAAAATAGTGAGTGATGATCTGTAAGTTATTTACTTTCAAAGAAACTAGGGTGGATCCCTCCGTTTACTTCCCTCATAGTATTAGTGTCTGTCATCCCAGGTAAAAAAGATCAAAAAAAACGTGTATGCTCTCATTCTTTGAGCATACACGTCAGTCTTTATGGACAATCAAGTTGAGATAGCATCTCACTGATCAGATCCGTCCGTATTAAATTATGGCCAGGAAGGGAGTTGAACCCTCACGAGCGTTACGCTCACCAGATTCTGAGTCTGGCGTGTCTACCATTCCACCACCTAGCCGGAACATTCATTAGTATAGCACATCGCTCAGATTCTGTTAATACTTTTTTCATGCTGGAAGTAAACTTTTATACAAGCTGACCCCTCTCAATACGAGCTCCTTTGAGAGCTGATTCGGGGAAGGTTTATTTACAGCTGTATGTTATTTAGGACGGATCAGAGAAGGAAAAGAACTTCAGCTGATGAACAAGCTGACACATTGGATCGTAGATAAAAGTTATCAGACAAATTCCGACTTCATAGTCGCTGTTTTTAATGGCCCGCTCACTCTTCCAACAGCCCAACGTAACGAAGTCTGGGGAAGAGTGACCGGGAAATATTCATTGGAGGA
>Ga0194137_10002892_pt1 | contig 10000 bp, 6 predicted proteins | sample TARM_MetaG_T3_14_FD_134025 | JGI IMG/M metagenome (GOLD analysis project Ga0194137, IMG submission 134025) | Freshwater microbial communities from Pennsylvania, USA, analyzing microbe dynamics in response to fracking - TARM_MetaG_T3_14 (version 2) | ecosystem: Environmental > Aquatic >...
ATCGACCTCAAGGCCAAGGTCGGCGAGACCGCCATTTTCGAACTGCCCACCGGCACGATCGAAGTGCGCATCAACCAGCTCGACGGCAAGCCCGGCACGGAATTCCTGATGACACGCGCTTCCCGCCTGGCCACGATCGAAGGCATCCAGAACGCAATGAAGGTGGAAGAGCTGGGCGGCAAGCAGTCGGGCGTCATCGGCGTCAGCCTGCAGGGTCCTAACCCGGTCATGATCAACAGCGTGCTGTCCGAAATCGGCAAGGAGTATGTGAAGCAGAATGCCGCACGCAAGACAGAGGACGCAGAAAAATCCCTGGCCTACCTGAACAAGCAGCTGCCTGAAATCAAGACCCAGCTGGAACAGGCCGAAGCCAAGTACAACGCCTTCCGCAATGCCAACGGCACGGTCGACCTGGGCGAGGAATCCAAGCTGAGCCTGCAGCAGTCGTCCGCTGCGAAACTGAAGAAGATGGAACTGCAGCAGAAGAAGATCGAACTGCTGGCCCGTTATACCGACGATCATCCGGCAGTGCAGGGCATCGACAGCCAGATCAAGGAAATCAACGGCCAGATCAATGCGATGAACGACCACATCAAGCAGCTGCCGCAGATCGAGCAGAACCTGCTGCGCCTGTCACGCGAGGTGAAGGTCAATACCGACCTTTATACGCAGCTCCTGAACACTCAGCAGCAACTGCGCCTGGTCACGGTCGGCAAGGTCAGCAATGTCCGCCTCGTGGATACGCCAATGATGGCAGAGCGTCCGGTCAAGCCTAATCGTCCGGTGATCATCGCTCTCGGCCTGATGGCGGGTCTGTTCCTGGGCATCGTGGCTGCGTTCTTCCGCAAATCCCTGGCTGGCGGTATCGACTCGCCGGAGAAGCTCGAGGCGATTGCAGGCGTGCCGGTATTCGCTACCATCCCGCACAGCAAGAAGCAGAAGGAGCTGTACCAGCAAGTCAGCGCCAAGCACCAGAAGGTACCGCTGCTGGCCAACGTGTCGTCGACCGACGTTGCCGTGGAAAGCCTGCGCAACTTCCGTACCGCGCTGCAGTTCTCGCTGCCTAAGTTCAAGAACAACATCGTTCTCATCAGCGGCGCGACTCCGGGCATGGGCAAGTCCTTCGTATCGGCCAACCTGGCAGCCATCATGGCCGCCACCGGCAAGAAGGTGCTGCTGATCGATGCCGACCTGCGCAACGGCCTGCTGCACCTGTACTTCGGCTTCGGCCGCCATGACGGCCTGTCGGATGCGATCGCCGGCGCACGCCGCCTGGATCAGGTGATTCATCACAACGTGATCGACAACATGGACTTCATCACGACCGGCACCTTGCCGCAGCATCCGTCCGAGCTGCTGCTGCGCCCGAACTTCGGCGCCTTCCTGCAAGAGCTGTCGTCGCGTTATGACCTCGTGCTGATCGACGCGCCGCCTATCCTGGCTGTCGCCGACACGATGATCATCGGTGCTCATGCTGGTGCGATCTACATCATGACCCGTGCCGGCGTCACGACACCTGGCGAGATCAACGAGTCGATGAAGCGCCTGGCGCAAGCCGGACTGGAAGCCAAGGGCGTGCTGTTCAACGACCTCAAGGTGCGCCCGGGCCGCTACGGCTACGGCTACTCCTACGGACGCAACGGCTACAACCAGCGCTCTGCAGGCAACACGCCGCTGATCGAAGCATCGTAATCGCACCATGCCGTGTGCAGGTGCCGGAAGGGGCGACATCGTTCGCCTCCTGCGGTAACCGGCTCACGGCATTTTTCTTTCCGGTTCCCCATTCATTCCTATATCGGTCAAATACAACGTGGTTAATCTTTCCCAAAGCATCTTCAAGGCATACGACATCCGCGGCATCGTCGGCAAGACACTCGACAGCGACGTTGCGCGCCAGATCGGACAGGCGTTCGGCACCGCTGCCCGCATCAAGGGCGAGCAGACGGTGGTCATCGGCCGCGACGGCCGCCTCTCCGGACCCGAACTCTCCACCGCGCTGGCCGCCGGCCTGCAGCGCGCCGGCGTCAACGTCATCGACCTCGGCGTGGTCGCCACGCCCATGCTGTACTTCGCCACCCATGTGCTCGATGCCCAGTCCGGCATCATGGTCACCGGCAGCCACAACCCGCCCGACTACAACGGCTTCAAGATGGTGCTTGCCGGCGAGGCCATCTACGGCGACGCCATCCAGGGCCTGTACCAGACCATCGTCAAGGGCGACTTCGCCCAAGGCAGCGGCAGCTACCGCACCCACGACATCAAGGCGGCCTATCTCGAACGCATCACCAGTGACGTCAAGCTCTCGCGCAAGATGAAGATCGCCGTCGACTGCGGCAACGGCGTGGCCGGCGCCTTCGCTCCCGAGCTCTACAAGCGCATGGGCTGCGAGGTCGTCGAACTGTTCTGCGAGGTCGACGGCAACTTCCCCAACCACCATCCCGACCCGGCCCATCCGGAAAACCTGCAGGACCTCATCGGCTGCCTGCAGCAGACCGACGCCGAGATCGGACTGGCCTTCGACGGCGACGGCGACCGCCTCGGCGTGGTCACCAAGGACGGCCAGATCATCTATCCCGACCGCCAGCTCATGCTGTTCGCAGCCGACGTGCTGACCCGCCATCCGGGCAAGGAAATCCTCTACGACGTCAAGTGCACGCGGCATATCGGGCCGTGGGTAAAGCAGCACGGCGGCGTGCCGCTGATGTGGAAGACCGGGCATTCGCTGGTGAAAGCCAAGCTGCGCGAAACGGGCGCCCCGCTGGGCGGGGAGATGAGCGGGCATGTGTTCTTCAAGGACCGCTGGTACGGGTTCGACGACGGCCTGTATGCGGGCGCGAGGATGCTGGAGCTGCTGTCGCGGCTGGACGATCCGTCGGCGGTGCTCAATGCCTTGCCGCAGTCGAGCAGCACGCCTGAGCTGCATCTGCATCTGGAAGAGGGCGAGAACGTGTCGCTGATTGCGAAGCTGCAGCAGGAGGCGACATTCGCGGATGCGGAGCAGATCGTGACGATCGACGGCCTGCGGGTGGAGTATGCGGACGGCTTCGGGCTGGCGCGCTCGTCGAACACGACGCCGGTGGTGGTGATGCGTTTCGAAGGCGAGTCACAGCAAGCGCTGGCGCGCATCCAGAACGACTTCAAGCGCGCCATTCTTGCCGCCAAGCCCGATGCCAAGCTGCCGTTCTGAGGCGACGTCCAGGTGCCGGCCATGAAGATCCTGATCGTCCGCGTGTCCTCGCTCGGCGACGTGGTGCACAACATGCCGATGGTGGCCGACATCCTGCGCCATCATCCGGATGCCCGGATCGACTGGGTGGTGGAGGAAGCCTACACCAGCCTGGTGCGGCTCAACACCGGCGTGCGCCATGTGATCCCGTTCGCGCTGCGGCGCTGGCGCAAGAGCCTGCTGGCAGCCGGGACGCGCGCCGAAATGCGCCGCTTCCGCGAGCGCCTGCGCGAAGAAGCCTATGACTTCGTGTTCGACACCCAGGGCCTGACCAAGACCGGCATCGTCATGCGCATGGCGAGGCTGGCGCCGGGCGGCAGGCGCATCGGACTCGCCAACGGCACCGAAGGATCGGGTTACGAAGGTGTCTCGCGACTCTTCCATCACAAGAGCGTCCCGGTCGACACCAGGACGCATGCCGTCCTGCGCGGACGCCTGGTGGCCGCCGCGGCGCTCGGCTACCGGGTCGACACGCCGGCCGACTTCATGCTGGCGCCGCCGCGGCTGGAAGAAAAACCGGGATGGCTGCAGGAAGGCCGGTATGCCGTCTTCTTCCATGCGACCGCGCGCGCCTCCAAGCAATGGGCGCCCGAAAACTGGGTGGAAGCCGCCGGCCTGCTGGCCGAGCGCGGCCTGCCCGTGATGCTGGCCTGGGGCAGCGATGCCGAACGGGAGGATGCCGGGCGTCTCGCAGCCCAGATGGTCAATGCCACCGTACTGCCGAAGCTGTCGATGATGGAAGCCGTGCTGCTGGCGCAGGGAGCGGCGCTTGCCATCGGCGTCGATACCGGCCTCACGCACATCGCCGCCGCCTACGAGCGGCCCACCATCGAACTGTACTGCGATTCGCCGCGCTGGAAGACCGAGGGCAACTGGTCTTCCAACATCATCAACCTCGGCGACCAGGGCGCGCCGCCCTCCGTGGCCGACGTCGCCACCGCCATCACCAGCCTGCTTGGCGCGGCCGATGCCCGGCGCATGCCGGCTTGAAGCGGACGGCTCGATGCGTCTTCTCTATTCCCTCGCATGGTGGCTGGCGCTGCCCCTGGTGCTGGGCCGCCTGTGGCTGCGCGGCCGCAAGGAGCCGGGCTACCGCCGGCATCTGGCCGAGCGCTTCGGCTTCTATTCGCCGCCGCCGGCCGCGCCGCTGCTGTGGGTGCATGCCGTCTCGGTCGGGGAAACCCGCGCCGCCGAACCGCTGATCGACGCGCTGCTGGCCGCCTATCCTCGCCACGCCATTCTTCTCACCCACATGACGCCAACCGGCCGCGCTACCGGTCAGTCCCTGTACGGCAGGCACGGCGAGCGCCTTCGCCAGTGCTATCTGCCCTATGACACCAACTGGATGGTGGGGCGCTTCCTGCGCCACTTCAGGCCGGCCATCTGCATCCTGATGGAAACCGAGGTCTGGCCGAACGTGATGGCGCAATGCCGCCGCCATGATGTGCCGGTGGCGCTGGTCAATGCGAGATTGTCGGAGCGCTCGCTGGCCAAGGCGCAGCGCCTGTCGGCATTGATGACTGAAGCGGCGCGCAGCATGGCCTGCGTCGCCGCGCAGACCGAGGCCGACGCGCAGCGACTGCGTTCGCTCGGCGCGCCGCATGTGGCGGTGACCGGCAGTGTGAAATTCGACGTCACGCCGCCGCAGGCCGTCGTGGACAAAGGCCTGGCAATGCGCACACTGATCGGCGCGCGGCCGGTCTTCCTGTGCGCCAGCACGCGCGAAGGCGAGGAAAGCCTGATCCTCGATGCATGGAAAAAAGCCGGCGCCGGCGATGCCTTGCTGCTGATCGTGCCGCGCCATCCGCAGCGCTTCGACGAGGTGGCGCGCATGGTACAGGAACGCGGTCTGACACTGTCGCGCCGATCGGCCATGGATAGCAGGCCCATCTCCGTCGATGTGCAAGTCCTGCTGGGCGACTCCATGGGGGAGATGTTCGCCTATTACGCGGCCTGCGACCTGGCCTTCATCGGCGGGAGCCTGCTGCCCCTGGGCGGGCAGAACCTGATCGAGGCCTGCGCGGTGGGCAAGCCGGTGCTGATCGGGCCGCACACTTTCAATTTCGCGGCAGTGAGCGAGGATGCGGTGGCCGCCGGCGCGGCATTGCGGGTTGAAGATGCCGATGCGATGGCGAGGCAGGCGCGGCGCCTGCTGGAAGACGCCGGGCAGCGCGAGGCGATGGCGGGCAGGGCTCTCGCCTTTGCCCGGCAGCACCGGGGCGCGACCGGGCGCACCATGGTACTGCTGCAGGAACTGATCAAGCCGTCTTGAGTTGCCGGAGCCCGCGGCTGCGGTTTCATTCCGTGCCGCTGAAGTCTTTGGTGAATCTGCAATGGAATCCCGAGTATTCGGCCGCCTTTTCCAGCGGCGGCAGGTAGGTGCCCGACTGGGGCGTGGCACGCCACTCCTTGCCGTCCCGGAAGATGACCTCGCCGGCAAACCTTACATAAGGCGCATTGCCCGAGACCTGCGGATGACCGGTACCCGTCTGCCTTTTCGAGCGCACGCGAATCTGCCCGTCCGGCATGGTGACGAAGATAAAGGGTTCGTTATCCTTCGGCACGCTCTTCTCACCGGTCCTGGCGTCCTCAAGCTGCCAGCTGCCGTCAGACTGCCTGATCAACGTGGCGTGATCCTTGAACCGGCCGTCGAATCCGTTCTCCTCTTTGACAAGAACAATGGCAGCCTTCAGGTAGGTCAGCTGCGAGGCGCCGGTACCCGATCGGCTGTCTGCCTTCTTCATCCGGATCAGTCCCTCCCTTTCCGCTTCCTGATCGTCCCTGCCGGGCGTGCAGGTCCAGAATGCCGTGGCTTTCGCGCGTTTTCTCCAATCCCTGTTGGAAAGGCCAAGGTCCAGGTCGAGGTCGAGACTTGCGGAAGGCTTCGACGCCGGACCCTGTTCAAGCCCGTATCGTTGTTGCAGCGAACTGGTAGAGGCCGCATGTCTCAACGGCGGGGCGCCGATGGTCTCTTCCGCGAACATGCTGGCAGGTGCTTCCAGGCCGGCTGAGCGTGGTACTTGCCTGTGCCGTCCGGACGCCTGGGCCAATTCATCGGCGTCTCCCGACGGCAGGCGTTTGTGTCCGGCCTGATCATTGCGAACAGAAAGAGGAGTCAAGGCCCGCAGCCTGGCCGCAACGGCGCCGCCGGACGACATCGCCGGACGCACCGCTGCTGCCGCATCGGAAGCTGCGGCTTGCGCCGTCTCGGGAACTGGCGGATGCGGCGATTTGGCTCGATCCGGTGAGGAGGGGGATACCGGCGAAGGGGCGCGAGAAATAATGGGGGGAATCATGGGTTTTATTTCTTCAGGAAGCAGCAACCCGGATGAGTGGCCGAGTCCCATGGATAGTTCCATCTCGCCTGCAATCCGCTCTAGGCCGTACAGTCCCCTTTGCTTATTCCAATGGCGGAAGAAAGGTGCTGCTTGGGGAGTTGCTCGAACACCTTTCCAAGGATGGATGTCCGGGACTTATACCAATCCCAAGGCATAACATGACAAATGAGATCGATGGATTTTTTCGTCTGGCAAGGCGTGGGAGGAATCCATAGCGGGGCTATGGATGACGAGCACAACGCGGCCAGGCGGAAAAAGACGCGATCGCATGGCATGTCATGCCTTGGGATTGGTATTAGATGAGCGCGGCGGCACGGCACGGAGTTTCATTGGCGGGCATTTTCATATGCGGCTGGTGGAACTAGGGGCAGTGTGACGCTACCCATAACACCGGCTTTTAAGTGTTGAAACCTGGGCCTTCCAATTCGACTTCACAACGGCACTTCAATTGTCACTATGTTTTCCAGATTATGGACCTTGAGCCCCATCCGCCCTGGCAACTTCGGCAATCCTTCATCAGGCGGCATCCCCTCGCATACCGTTGAACAGTCGGCAATCGCCGCTTCGGCGGTTCCTGTGCCGGAATCGACGCCGGCATTGGTCGAAGAACGCAATCGCCGCATCCAGGAATCGGACTCGGCACGGCTGCGGCTCTTCAACAATCTTCCCGCTCCGCCGACGTATGTGCGCGGCCGCATGTCCCGGTTGCATATGCTCGAAAGCAAGGACTGGCGTGCCGTCAAGAATGAGCTGAAACAAGCATGGATCACTCGTCAATGGCAAGGAATGGTCTCGTCCGAATCGGCGGAACAGGCAGTCCAATCCGCCGCAGGCGAACTTCACGATCGCATTAATGATGCCGCTGCTTCGTTCCCTGTCCCCGAACGCCTGCGAACGAAAGCGCATGCCTATATCGAACGCAAGACAATGTCGCCGTCCTATGCCGCTGGCGAGCGCGGGGCGATATTCCGACGCAAGGGCACTGACCTTCCTGCCGATATCATTCGCTCGGAAACGAACCGGTTCTATCGTGAAGTGACTGAGAATAAAAAGGAATTGCGGCAACGTGTCCAGCGTGAGCAGCAGGTGCAGGCGAATGTTGGAAAAAAATTGGGCCAGGGAGATTTCGGCGAAGTGCGTATCTTCGAGCACCTTGCCGAAGACGGTGCAAAACTCGTCGCTGCCAAGATCCCCAAGCTGCGTAATGCGAACGGCGACCTGATTCGGAACAATTCTATCGAACATGAATACAACATATTGAAACGCCTCGGGAGCGAGCCCTGCTTCTCCGAGCTTCGCGACTTTGCAAGGATTGGCGGACTTGATTATGTTTTTACGGACCTTCAGATACGGGGAGGCGTTGACAAGGTATTGAATGAATTGAGGACACGTGCCGATCTGACGAATGAGGAAAAAAGCATCATCGTGCGCAGCCTTGCGCGTCAAATGATCGAGGCGCTAAGCAGTATGCATTCGGCCGGGCTCAAGCATCGCGACTTCAAACCGGCAAACCTGCTGATGTCAAAACACGGGCATGTCGTCGTCTCGGACTTCGGCTTGGCAACCGGCGAGGAAAAAGTTGGCGTCCCCGTCGGCACGCGTGAAATCTGGCCTCCCGAAGCCTATGACCGCCAGCGACGGGCGAACGCCAACAACGTTGACTTTGACAAATATGCGCTGGGCTTCACGTTGCGGTTACTTGCACAATGCCTGCAGGAGCAGGCTGCATCGCCGCTTACCGATATTGCGCAAGAGCTGATGGCAGGCGAGCCTTCCAATCGTCCCGATCTGGCCCGGATCCTTGAGAGTGAGTACTTCAATGAAACAATCTATGCAGAAGACCAGCTGATCCGGATGATCGACGGTGAACGCAGGCATGAACGCGAGAGGGAAAACTGACGAATGCCACCGGCCGCGGCCGATTACCGGCCTGGCTTCCTCCATATCGGCGCGACAGGCAATGGCTCCATGCTGGAATCGTGTTTCGCCAGCGTGGCCGGGGCATCGGATCCGGACTTTTCCTGCGCTAGAGCAGTATCGGCCGCCGCGGGGGCCACGAATGGCTTGCCGTCCCGCTGCGCGCGCAGCATGTCGAGGTTGCGCCGGATGCGCGCGTCATGCGGGGCGAGCAGGTTGGCCCGCTCCAGCAGGATCAGCGCGGAACCCACATCGCCGTCGCGGACCTTCTGCAAGGCGAATTCGTTGAGCGCCACCGGATTGAAATGGTCGTAGCGCATCGCCGGCGCGGCGGTATCCGCGGCGTGGACCGCATTCGAAGCGCAGGCGAAGAGGAGGCCGAGTGAAAGCAGGAAGGAACGCATGATCAGTATTGCGAAGTCGGGCTGATGGGTTCGGGAAGGAAGGACACCGGCTTGGCGGAGCTGCCGTCGAGCGCATAGCGCAGGTAAAAGACGAAACGGTTGGGCGAATAATCGGGCGAGCGGTCGAGTTCGATGCGGCCGCCGAGGAACATGCGCGGATCGGCCTGGTATTCCCAGGACAGCGCCAGCGAACGGCCTACGCCGCGGCCGCGGCCGCCGGTATGGAAGGGCGTCACGCCGCTGCTCCCGGCAAGGCCTTCGGCCCGCGTCTGCAGCAGGGAATCGGTCGGGAAATACGGCGCATCCTTGGTATTGGACCGCGACGCCGAAATCGAACCGCGGATCGCATACGAGAAGCGCGAGTAACGCTGGCCGAAGGTCACAGGGAAGGACAGCGACTTGTACATGCCCGGGCTGTAATAGCCGCCGTGGCCCAAGGTGTATTCACCGGCGTTTTCCGACATCCGCCAGTACATGCCGGTGATGCCGAACTGCAGCAGGCGGTCGTCCTCATTGATGACGCGCCATTGGCCGCCGGCCATCAGTTGCATCCGGTTGTTGTCCTTGACGTTCCTGCCGGTCAGCCGGTGCAGGCCGAGCGAAGACCAGCCGCCGAATTGGCCGCCTTCATCGAGGCTCAGGCCGAAGCGCACGCCGGTGGCCACCACGCCGCCCCAGGTCTGTTTGGTGTTCGGATCGCGCGTGCCGGCATACGACAGCACGCTGCCGGTGAGCGGGCGGCGCGAGACATCGACCGAGAGACCGAAGGGCCCCAGGTCGGTCTTGGTCAGGATGCCGCCGACGAGGTTCTGCACCGGGAATCCGAGCGGCGTGGTGCCGATGTCGTAGCGGGTGCCGTTTCTTTCCAGCGCCGCATTCAGGGCCACGCCGCTGGCGCGCTGGGCGCGGATGCCGGCATCGCAATCGGACGCGCCGGGCTGGCAGAACAGGGCGGAGCCGAAGGTTTCGGCCCTGTCGGCATCGGCCAGGTCGAGGCCGCCGGCATTGAGCCTGACGAGGTCGGCGCGATAGGTCCAGCGTCCGCCGGGCCCGGTGGCCTGCTTCAGCTCCAGCGGTATCTCCGTGGCATCGTATTGCGAGGTGCCGGCCGAGCC
>Ga0194137_10002893_pt1 | contig 9999 bp, 7 predicted proteins | sample TARM_MetaG_T3_14_FD_134025 | JGI IMG/M metagenome (GOLD analysis project Ga0194137, IMG submission 134025) | Freshwater microbial communities from Pennsylvania, USA, analyzing microbe dynamics in response to fracking - TARM_MetaG_T3_14 (version 2) | ecosystem: Environmental > Aquatic > Freshwater...
GATGCCTGGTGACAACGTGTCGATCACGGTCAAGCTGATCGCCCCGATCGCCATGGAAGAAGGTCTGCGCTTCGCCATCCGCGAAGGTGGCCGTACCGTCGGCGCCGGCGTGGTTGCCAAGATTCTCGACTAAAATCTTACGTTCAGTTTTTTTGGCCAGTAGGGGTATAGCTCAATTGGCAGAGCGTCGGTCTCCAAAACCGAAGGTTGTAGGTTCGATTCCTACTGCCCCTGCCAGATACTGAACAATGACACTGCCGCTGTTTACAGCAGCCCGCAGGCCGAGAGGTCCGCGGGCTTTGGCGCCTCAAAGAATTCGTTCATGGCTACTACGCAAATCGAAACCGTCTCGACAAGTGCTGACAAGGCCAAGCTGGCTGCTACCGGTCTGCTGGTAGTGGGGGCCGTGGCCGTGTTCTACCTGCTGGGCAAGCAAGACCTGTGGCTGCGCGTGCTGGCGCTGCTGGTCCTGATCGCGGCGGCCGTGGGTGTGTTTCTCACCTCGGCGCAAGGCAAGGAGCTGATCGCCTTCGGTCAGGATTCCACCAAAGAGCTGCGCAAGGTCGTATGGCCTAGCCGCCCCGAGGCCACGCAGATGACCGCCTATGTGTTTGCCTTCGTGGTGGTCATGGCTTTGTTCCTGTGGCTGACCGACAAGTCGCTGGAGTGGGTGATCTACGGCCTGATCCTGGGCTGGAAGCACTGATTCGTTCGCAAGCGCAACACATCGAAGCGAGGTTGATTTCCCATGACTGACGTTCAAGCCACCCCTTCCGCAGTACCCCTGCGCTGGTACGTGGTGCACGCCTATTCCGGCATGGAAAAAGCCGTCGAGCGCAACCTGCGCGAGCGCATTGACCGTGCCGGCATGCAAGACCAGTTTGGTCGCATCCTGGTGCCCACCGAAGAAGTCGTCGAAGTCAAGAACGGCAAGAAGTCCGTGACCGAGCGCCGCTTCTTCCCCGGCTACGTGCTGGTCGAGATGGTCATGAGCGACGACACCTGGCACTTGGTCAAGAACACTTCCAAGGTGACGGGCTTCGTGGGCGGGGCCAAGAACCGCCCCGTGCCCATCTCGGAAGACGAGGTCATGAAGATCGTCAACCAGATGCAAGAAGGCATCGAGAAGCCGCGCCCCAAGGTCGAGTGGGAGGTGGGCGAAGTGGTCCGCGTCAAGGAGGGTCCCTTCACCGACTTCAACGGCTCGATCGAGGACGTCAACTACGAGAAGTCCAAGCTGCGCGTCTCGGTCACGATTTTCGGTCGTGCCACGCCCGTCGAGCTGGACTTCGGGCAGGTTGAGAAAATTTGATGCCCGTTCAGGGCATCAAATTTCGCCGAGAGCCAAAGGCTCAGGCAAAATTTGCCCCACGCACCCGCCAAGGTAAAAGGCTCCCCCCGGAGCCTTTTTCTTTTCCTGCTGAGCTGCAGGGGCTTGCCAAGCCAACAAAACTCGACATACAATCGTAATCTTTCCCCGCGATGGGGTGGCTGCGCATTGTTCGATCGATGATTGTTCGGTCAATGCGCAGGCCACAAATTGCCGTCACCAGCCGCGAACGAGATCGCGGCATGAGGAGCCCGAACAGAGCGGCGGATTATTAAAAGTCCGTTGCCCCCAGTAAGGCGTTTGCACTCGACCACACCGGCGGGCCCGAAGCGGGAGCTTGGCGTGGTTCAAGGAGAAACACATGGCAAAGAAAATTGTCGGCTTCATCAAGCTGCAAATTCCGGCTGGCAAGGCGAACCCCTCGCCTCCCGTCGGTCCCGCGCTGGGTCAGCGTGGTCTGAACATCATGGAATTCTGCAAGGCGTTCAACGCCCAGACTCAAGGCGTCGAGCCTGGTCTGAAGTTGCCCGTGGTGATCACCGCTTTCGCGGACAAGTCCTTCACCTTCATCATCAAGACGCCTCCCGCAACCGTGTTGCTGAAGAAGGCCGCCAAGATCGATAAGGGTTCCGCACGTCCCCAGTCTGACAAGGTCGGCAAGCTGACCCGTGCTCAGCTGGAGGAAATCGCCAAGACCAAGCAGAAGGACCTGACCGCTGCTGATCTGGACGCTGCCGTTCGCACGATCGCCGGTTCGGCTCGTTCGATGGGCATCATCGTTGAAGGGGTTTGATCATGGCCAAGCTGACCAAGAAGCAAAAAGCCCTCGAAGGCAAGGTCGACACGACCAAGCTGTACGCCATCGACGACGCCCTGAGCATCGTCAAGGATGCCGCCACCGCCAAGTTCGATGAATCCATCGACGTGTCCGTGCAACTGGGCGTGGACGCCAAGAAGTCCGACCAGGTGGTTCGTGGCGCTGTCGTGATGCCCAACGGCACCGGCAAGACCAAGCGCGTCGCCGTGTTCGCCCAAGGTGCCAAGGCTGAAGAAGCCAAGGCCGCTGGCGCCGACGTCGTTGGCATGGAAGACCTGGCTGAGCAAGTCAAGGCTGGCAACATCAACTTCGACGTGGTGATCGCCTCGCCGGACACGATGCGCGTCGTCGGTACCCTGGGTACCGTGCTGGGTCCCCGTGGCCTGATGCCCAACCCCAAGGTCGGTACCGTGACGCCCGACGTCGCCACCGCTGTCAAGAACGCCAAGGCTGGCCAGGTCCAGTTCCGCGTCGACAAGGCCGGCATCATCCACGGCACCATCGGCCGTCGCTCCTTCGATGCTGACAAGCTCAAGGGCAACCTGGCCGCACTGCTGGATGCGCTGAACAAGCTCAAGCCTGCTTCGAGCAAGGGCGTGTACCTGAAGAAGGTCGCCGTGTCCTCGACCATGGGCGTGGGCGTGCGCGTCGACGTTGGCACCATCAACGTCGGCTGATCGTCGCAAGACATGGCTGGCAGAGGGCGCAAGCCTGAAGCTGGCTGGATCCCGCGCGAGTCTGGCGCGGTGCATCTGAAACGAATTGGTGGGCTGCAGTGGCAACGCTGCAGGCTATCAAAGACCGTAGGCGTCAAGGGATGCGCTTGTACAGGCGTTCCGAGGCTTAATCGATTGCACACGTGATCGGCCTACGCAGATGGCGAACCCGCTGTTGAAGGTTTCCGCCTCGCTGTTGTCTCCGATGCGCTTGTATCGGTGCAATCGGCGATGTGGGTTCCGAGGCAGAAGGTCGCTGAAACCGGGTGTGCCCGGAGGGTGTCGTCCCTGTGGACGGTGCGCGAAGGGCATGTTTGTTAAGGAGTAGACCTTGAGTCTCAATCGCAACGAGAAAGAAGCCGTGATCGCCGAAGTGGCTGCCCAGGCGGGCAAGTCGCAGACGCTGGCACTGGCTGAGTACCGCGGTCTCACGGTGGCTCAACTGGATCAGCTGCGCAAGACGGCCCGTTCGCAAGGCGTGTACCTGCACGTTCTGAAGAACACCCTGGCCCGTCGTGCTGTGGCTGGCACCCCGTTTGAAGTCGCCGCCGAGAGCATGAGCGGCCCGCTGATCTACGGCTTCTCTGAAGACGCCGTGGCAGCAGCCAAGGTGATCGCTGACTTTGCCAAGGGCAATGACAAGCTGGTCATCAAGGCAGGCGCCTACGCAGGCAAGGCTCTGGACGCCAATGGCGTCAAGTCTCTGGCCTCGATCCCCAGCAAGGAAGTGCTGCTGGCCCAACTGTGTGGCCTGCTCAATTCGCCGGTGTCGGGCTTCGCCCGCGTGCTGGCTGCTGTGGCCGAGCAAAAGGGTGGCGGTGCAGCAGCACCGGCCGAAGCCCCTGCCGCTTGATCGCCCATTGCTCGGACGATCGACCGTACCTCATTGAAACTTTTACCGATTTAGGAACCCAAAATGGCATTCGATAAAGACGCATTCCTGACCGCCCTGGACAGCATGTCCGTGATGGAACTCAACGAGCTGGTCAAGGCCATCGAAGAGAAGTTCGGCGTGTCCGCCGCAGCCATGGCTGCTCCCGCTGCTGGCGGTGGTGGTGCTGCTGCTGCCGCTGTTGAAGAGAAGACCGAATTCAACGTGGTCCTGACCGAAGCTGGCGCCAACAAGGTCGGCGTCATCAAGGCTGTCCGCGAAATCACCGGTCTGGGTCTGAAAGAAGCCAAGGACCTGGTCGACGGCGCTCCCAAGAACGTCAAGGAAGGCGTGGCCAAGGCTGACGCTGAAGCTGCCGTCAAGAAGCTGGTCGAAGCTGGCGCCAAGGCCGAGCTGAAGTAATCAGCCTGCGGCTTCGTGCCGCAGCATCCTCCCCTAGGTTCGCCTCGGGTTGGAAAAACCAAATGGCTGCCTCCGAAAGGAGGCGGCCTTTGGCGTCTGAAGGGTTTCTACCCTTGAGTGCAGCCGAAAGGTGATCCGGTAGTACACTGGAGGGCTTTTCGAGTGTTCTCTGAACCGACTGCGGAGAACCGGTTTGGTCGAGCCCCCGTGCAACGCGAGGGTTGTCTGCCAGCGGTTGGTAGTGGCCAACCACCAAGCCTCGGACACGTTCTGTGGGGAGATATTCCTCGCGGGGCGGGCGCGTCCGAATGGCCAGTCGCCGAACAGCAGTTCCATCCCACGGCCAGGGAATGGGCTGAATTCGAAACGGCGCACCCCTTTTGGTGTCCGAAACGGAGAGTTTATGGCGCAAGCAACCCCTTACAGCTACACCGAGCGCAAGCGGATTCGAAAGAGTTTCGGCAAGCGCGGCAGCGTTTTGAACGTGCCTTATCTGCTGACGATGCAGAAAGATTCGTATGTCGCCTTCCTGCAGAAGGACGTCCCGCCGCAGCAACGCAAACCCGAAGGCCTGCAAGCCGCTTTCCTCTCGGCGTTCCCCATTGTTTCGCACAATGGTTTCGTCGAGATGAAGTTCATCGAATTCAACATCGCCAAACCGGCGTTCGATGAGCGTGAGTGCCAGCTGCGAGGTCTGACTTTTGCGTCTGCCGTGCGTGCCCGCCTGCAGATGATCATCTATGACCGTGAGACGTCCACGTCCCAGTCCAAGGTGGTCAAGGAAGTGAAGGAGCAAGAGGTCTACATGGGCGAAGTGCCCCTGATGACCGACTACGGCTCCTTCATCATCAACGGTACCGAGCGCGTCATCGTGTCGCAGCTGCACCGTTCGCCTGGCGTGTTCTTCGAGCACGACAAGGGCAAGACGCACTCGTCGGGCAAGCTGCTGTTCAGCGCCCGCATCATCCCCTACCGTGGCTCCTGGCTGGACTTCGAATTCGATCCGAAGGACCTGCTGTACTTCCGCGTGGACCGTCGCCGCAAGATGCCGGTGTCGACCCTGCTCAAGGCCATCGGCATGAACAACGAGCAGATCCTGGAAACCTTCTTCCAGTTCGATCACGTCAAGCTGATGGACACCGGCGCGCAACTGGCCTTCGTGCCCGAGCGCTTCAAGGGTGAAATCGCCCGCTTCGACATCACCGACAAGTCTGGCTCGGTGGTCGTCGAGAAGGACAAGCGCATCACCGCGCGCCACACCCGTCAACTGGAGCAGTCCGGCACCACGCACCTGAGCGTGCCCGAGGACTTCCTGCTGGGCCGCGTGCTGGCCAAGAACCAGATCGACCCGGACACCGGCGAAATCATCGCCAAGGCCAACGAAGAGCTGACAGAGTCGCTGCTCAAGAAGCTGCGTGGCGCCGGCATCAAGGACGTCGAGCTGCTGTTCACGAACGAGCTGGACCAAGGCGCCTACATCAGCCAGACCCTGGCCACCGATGAAACCGCCGACGAGCTGGCCGCCCGTGTCGCCATCTACCGCATGATGCGCCCTGGCGAGCCGCCTACCGAAGACGCCGTGCAGGCCCTGTTCCAGCGCCTGTTCTACAGCGAAGACACGTACGACCTGTCGCGCGTGGGCCGCATGAAGTTCAACGCCCGTGTGGGCCGCGACGAAGGCACCGGCCCGATGACCTTGTCCAACGACGACATCCTGTCGGTCGTGAAGATCCTGGTCGAGCTGCGCAATGGCCGTGGCGAAGTCGATGACATCGATCACCTGGGCAACCGCCGTGTGCGTTGCGTGGGCGAGCTGGCCGAGAACCAATACCGTTCCGGTCTGGCCCGTATCGAGAAGGCTGTGAAGGAGCGTCTGGGCCAGGCCGAGACCGAAGCCCTGATGCCGCATGACCTGATCAACTCCAAGCCCATCTCCGCGGCTTTGAAGGAGTTCTTCGGTGCCTCGCAGCTGTCGCAGTTCATGGACCAGACCAACCCCCTGTCCGAGATCACGCACAAGCGTCGTGTCTCGGCCCTGGGCCCGGGCGGTCTGACCCGCGAGCGTGCCGGCTTCGAAGTGCGCGACGTGCACCCGACCCACTACGGCCGCGTGTGCCCGATCGAAACGCCTGAAGGCCCGAACATCGGGCTGATCAATTCGCTGGCGCTGTACGCCCGCCTCAACGAGTACGGCTTCCTGGAGACGCCTTACCGTCGCGTGGTGGATGGCCAGACCACGATGCAGATCGACTACCTGTCGGCCATCGAAGAAGGCAAGTACGTCATCGCCCAGGCCAATGCCAAGCTCGACGCCAGCGGCAAGCTGATCGACGAGCTGGTGTCGGCCCGTGAAAACGGCGAATCCGTGCTGACCTCGCCCGAGCGCATCCAGTACATGGACGTGGCCCCGACGCAGATCGTGTCGGTTGCGGCCTCGCTGGTGCCTTTCCTGGAGCACGATGACGCGAACCGCGCGCTGATGGGCGCCAACATGCAACGTCAGGCCGTGCCTGTGCTGCGTCCTGAAAAGGCCGTGGTCGGTACCGGCGTGGAGCGTGTGGCGGCCGTTGACTCGGGTACCGTCGTGATCGCCAAGCGCGGTGGCGTGGTCGACTATGTGGACACGAACCGTATCGTGATCCGCGTGAACGACAACGAGACCGTGGCTGGTGAAGTCGGCGTCGACATCTACAACCTGATCAAGTACCAGCGTTCCAACCAGAACACCAACATCCACCAACGCGCCATCGTCAAGCGTGGCGACACGGTGGCCAAGGGTGACGTGGTGGCCGACGGCGCATCGACCGACCTGGGCGAACTCGCTCTGGGCCAGAACATGCTCGTGGCCTTCATGCCCTGGAACGGCTACAACTTCGAAGACTCGATCCTGATCTCCGAGCGCGTCGTCGCCGAAGACCGCTACACCTCGATCCACATCGAGGAGTTGGTGGTGATGGCCCGCGACACCAAGCTGGGCTCCGAAGAAATCACGCGCGACATCCCCAACCTGTCGGAAAACCAACTGGCCCGTCTGGACGAGTCCGGCATCGTGTTCATCGGTGCGGAAGTCGGCCCCGGCGACGTGCTGGTCGGCAAGGTCACGCCCAAGGGCGAAACCACGCTGACGCCTGAAGAGAAGCTGCTGCGCGCCATCTTCGGCGAGAAGGCGTCCGATGTGAAGGACACCTCGCTGCGTGTGGACCAAGGCACCAGCGGCACCGTGATCGACGTGCAGGTCTTCACCCGTGAAGGCATCCAGCGTGACAAGCGCGCCCAGCAGATCATCGACGATGAACTCAAGCGCTTCCGCCTGGACTTGAACGACCAGCTGCGTATCGTGGAGGCCGATGCCTTCGACCGTATCAAGAAGCTGCTGATCGGCAAGGTCGCCAATGGTGGCCCCAACAAGCTGGCCAAGGGCACGACCCTGGACGAGGCCTACCTGTCGTCGGTGGACAAGTTCCACTGGTTCGACATCCGTCCCGCTGATGACGACCTGGCCAACCAGCTGGAAAGCATCAAGAACTCGCTGGAGCAGACCCGCCACAGCTTCGACCTGGCTTTCGAAGAAAAGCGCAAGAAGCTGACCCAAGGCGACGAGCTGCCTGCAGGCGTGCTCAAGATGGTCAAGGTGCACCTGGCGGTCAAGCGCCGTCTGCAGCCTGGCGACAAGATGGCCGGCCGTCACGGTAACAAGGGGGTGGTCTCCAAGATCGTCCCGATCGAAGACATGCCCTACATGGCCGACGGCACCCCTGCCGACATCGTGCTCAACCCGCTGGGCGTACCCTCGCGGATGAACGTTGGTCAGGTGCTGGAAGTGCACCTGGGCTGGGCTGCCAAGGGTATCGGTCAGCGCATCGGCAACATGCTGCAGCAAGAGGCCGCAGCGGCCGAGCTGCGCAAGTTCTTCGATGAGCTGTACAACCAGTCCGGCGGCAAGAAGGAAGACCTCGCCTCCTTCACCGACACCGAGATCATCGAGATGGCCGGCAACCTGTCCAAGGGTGTGCCGTTCGCCACGCCGGTGTTCGACGGTGCGAAGGAAGAAGAGATCCGCGCCATGCTGCAACTGGCCTACCCTGCCGATATCGCCAAGGCCAAGGGCCTGACGCCGACGCGCACCCAGGCTCAGTTGTATGACGGCCGCACCGGTGAGGCTTTCGAGCGTCCGGTCACCGTGGGCTACATGCACGTGCTGAAGCTGCACCACCTGGTCGACGACAAGATGCACGCCCGTTCCACTGGTCCTTACTCACTGGTCACCCAGCAGCCTCTGGGCGGTAAGGCGCAGTTCGGTGGTCAGCGCTTCGGTGAAATGGAAGTGTGGGCACTGGAAGCCTACGGCGCGTCCTACGTGCTGCAGGAAATGCTCACGGTCAAGTCCGATGACGTCAATGGTCGTACCAAGGTGTACGAGAACATCGTCAAGGGTGAGCACTCCATCGACGCTGGCATGCCCGAGTCGTTCAATGTGTTGGTCAAGGAAATCCGATCTTTGGGCATCGACATCGAGTTGGAGAGGAACTGACTTGTCAAAGACCCGCCATGCGGCGTTGTTCGGTCGGTTGCATAGCGATGCTATGCGGCCCTCCCTCACGCCTTGCCTGGCGCGCCTTTGCCGGCGTCATTTCATCTCCAACCGTGCACTGAATATTTAGGAGAAAGCCATGAAAGGCTTGTTGGACCTTTTCAAGCAATTCACTCCCGATGAGCACTTCGATGCCATCAAGATCGGCCTGGCCTCGCCGGAGAAAATCCGCAGCTGGTCCTTCGGCGAAGTGAAGAAGCCCGAGACCATCAACTACCGTACCTTCAAGCCCGAGCGCGATGGTCTGTTCTGCGCCAAGATCTTTGGCCCGATCAAGGACTACGAGTGCCTGTGCGGTAAGTACAAGCGCCTCAAGCACCGCGGCGTGATCTGCGAGAAGTGCGGCGTCGAAGTGACCCAGACCAAGGTCCGTCGCGACCGCATGGGCCACATCGAGCTGGCCGCGCCTTGCGCCCACATCTGGTTCCTGAAGTCGCTGCCTTCGCGTCTGGGCCTGGTGCTCGACATGACGCTGCGCGACATCGAGCGCGTGCTGTACTTCGAAGCCTATGTGGTGGTTGACCCCGGCATGACCCCGCTGAAGAAGTTCAGCATCATGTCCGAGGACGACTACGACGCCAAGCGCATCGAGTACGGCGATGAATTCCAGGCCCTGATGGGCGCGGAAGGCATCAAGCAGCTGCTCGAAGAGATGGACCTGGACGTCGAGATCGACAAGCTGCGCAACGACATGACCGGCAGCGAGCTGAAGGTCAAGAAGAACTCCAAGCGCCTGAAGGTCATGGAGGCCTTCAAGAAGTCCGGCATCAAGCCGAACTGGATGGTGATGGACGTGCTGCCCGTGCTGCCCCCGGACCTGCGTCCGCTGGTGCCGCTGGATGGTGGCCGCTTCGCGACCTCCGACCTGAACGACCTGTATCGTCGCGTCATCAACCGCAACAACCGTCTGGCCCGTCTGCTGGAGCTCAAGGCTCCGGAGATCATCGTGCGCAACGAAAAGCGCATGCTGCAAGAGTCGGTTGACTCGCTGCTGGACAACGGTCGTCGCGGCAAGGCCATGACGGGCGCCAACAAGCGTGCCCTGAAGTCGCTGGCCGACATGATCAAGGGTAAGTCGGGCCGCTTCCGTCAGAACTTGCTGGGCAAGCGCGTGGACTACTCCGGTCGTTCCGTGATCACCGTGGGCCCGACCCTCAAGCTGCACCAGTGCGGTCTGCCCAAGCTGATGGCGCTGGCGCTGTTCAAGCCCTTCATCTTTGCGCGCCTGGAAGCGATGGGCATCGCCACGAC
>Ga0194137_10002899_pt1 | contig 9987 bp, 13 predicted proteins | sample TARM_MetaG_T3_14_FD_134025 | JGI IMG/M metagenome (GOLD analysis project Ga0194137, IMG submission 134025) | Freshwater microbial communities from Pennsylvania, USA, analyzing microbe dynamics in response to fracking - TARM_MetaG_T3_14 (version 2) | ecosystem: Environmental > Aquatic >...
CACCGCCTATCGGGTTCGTCATGTCTCCTGTGCGGTGCGGTACTTCACGACTAAATTTAACACATCGACTGTGTTGCCACAGCGTATGTACAAGTTTACTTAATCCTCACGCGCTGTCAAGCACTGACAAGCAATATCGCTAAAAAAGAACCAAGTGTAAATTTTTCTTTACTGGGTAATTATGGGTCAGTACTTACCCCAGAATATAAGCCTCGTAGTTACTGGGTTTTTGATGATTTTTTGTGGTTTTGGGGTAATGCCCATCTAATAATGACTCCAAAACAGCAAAAATAGAGAGAAAAATATAAAAATAAAAAGAGAGATGATAATTACCCTATTTTATTTTATTTATATATAAATCCCTTACATGGTGGGGTCTAGCGTCTGGGGCAACCATTGACCCAAAATTACCCAAGATGGGGTAATTCTTTACCATACGGGTAAATTTTCTGGGGTAATTCCTCCCTGTTTCTGGGTAATCTGAAAATAGTCTGTGTGAACGGTTGACGCGCAACAATCTGAATGCTAAGTTTGCAAAAGTGTTTAACAGGGGAGTTCACAATGGAATTGCATCAACTAGTAAAAGAACAAAACGAGATGGTCAAAGAGCGACAGCAAAAAGAACTGTCAGATCTGATCCAATACTTTCACTCGCAGTCGCGGCTTGGGCGTGCGCTTGGCGTATCTAGATTTGTTGTGAATCGCTGGGTTTCTCGTGGGCGCATAAGTGCAACAGCCGCCATTCAGGTTGAGAAGATAACACAGGGCAAGTTTAAGAAAGAGAATTTACGTCCAGACGTTCTTGTATGGAATAAGGAGTAATTATGCTGCACGCTGTCAATCAGGCGGCAAGCGTAGATGATTTGGAGTCTTACGCAGAGCAGCATCAATGCTCGATGGCTTATGCAGCAGCAAAGCTATCATCGCCGCTGATAAAAAATGCTGACCTATGGCCTCGGCTTGGGTCTGTTGAAAATTATAGAATTGAGCGCACATCACCTAATCTTGTTGCGAGCAAAAGAGGTGATTTACTGACGAAACTTGCTCATGCTTTGGGGGAGCAGTACCAGTTTCCAAAATCAACCGCATGGCTTCACGGTCTTGGTGTTGTTGCATCTGCTGCAACGCGCAATTTCCGCATAAAGTATTTCAACGACCTAGCGCCAGTTAACCTGTATTGCGTTACAAGCCAGCCCCCATCAACGGGCAAGTCAGGTGTGAATGGGTTTTTTACTGAGCCCGTCATTACGGCTTACGAGTCAATTAACAAAAATAACAAAGTCCAACGGCGCGTTATATCCGCAAAAATGGACGCGCTAGAGAAAGATATTGCCAAAACAAGCCCCGCAGACAACTCATACTTTTATAAAGTTCAGGAGTACGAAGATCTGCACGAGCAGCTTCAAAACACGCCAATATGGAAGCCGTTTTTACAGAACGCAACACCAGAAGCGCTAGAAGAAAGGGCATCAATACAGTGCGGCATGGTTAATGTGGTGAGCGCTGAAGCAGAGGCGGCAACCGTATTGCTCGGCGATGTTTACAAGGACGGTAACAGTGGGCGTGGTAACTTTTCGATGGTTTTGAGTATGTGGGATAACGAGCGCGCAGATTCAGAACGCGTAAGCCGAAAGGGGTTTGAAGGACGTGCCCGCGGAACGATTTCTGTTATTGCCCAAGATACGGCGGTTGATTCAATACTCAAAGCCGGGCAAGAGGGTCGCGGTATTGCCGAGCGCTTCCTTCTTCTTGCTGAGCCTGAAATACTGGGTAAACGCGACCACACTAAATTTATACCCGTGCCTGATGAGTTAAGACAGTCTTATCAAGCGCTAATACGCAATATCGTAAATGAAGAAAAAGTCATGATCTTGCGCCCACCGCAAGATGGATTAAAAGCTATTGCTGAATGGCGCAATTCATTCGAAGGAAAGCTGGCGCGCGGCGGTGAGTACGAAAGTAATCTAATACGCGGGTTTATGGGGAAAGCCGATAAGCAGGTGTTAAAGATTGCCGCAACTCTACATATCATCGAGCATTGGCAAGAAGGAAATGCTCGCTCACTTGATATTGATGAGGATTATATTTGGTGGGCTATTTCTATTTTTTCTGATCTTGCAAAAACATACATCAATGCAGCCGACGCTATGGGCTACACAGGTGACACATCAGAGGTAGTGGCGCTTGCTGACAAGATGGTCAACTGGGCTGAAAAAGGCAGACTCAGAATGAGTGTTGCAAAAATAGTTGACAACATTAAGCGTACAAAGCCGTTTAACGGCATCGATGGGCTGACTAGCAAACTAAAGCGCCACGCATTACCAGAGCTTGAGCGGTTAGGCTACTGCATTGTTGTTGACGGAGACGTTTATATCAATCCGAGGATGAAATGATGAAAATTTTTCAATTAGCAATTGATTACAATTTAATTGACAAAGTAAATCACCAAAGAATTGACGGGATAATTTATAGATTTGCTGGCAGTAAAAGCGAATGCCGTAAAAAGATTGGATGGTTTTTAACTAAGTCGGAGGTTACTTCGATAGGCGACATTGAAATAAACAGCCTAAGGATTGAACCGCTATGATTGATTACAAGGATTTTTCACACCAGCTTGACGGTTTATGGTCTGAAATACTGCCTCAGTACGGAATTGAAATACCACGTATGCGAGGCATCAATTCAGACAACTATCCTTGCCCATTATGCGGCGGTGACGACAGAGCTCATTGGCGCGATGTAAATGGTCGGCTTTGCTTGTTTTGCCGTCACTGTGCAGCTGACTCTATGCATCCGCCTGAGAACGTAATCATGGAATACGCGGGCATTTCATTTGGTGACATGGTTAAAGATCTAGCTGACTTTATAAATCACGTTCCTATTGAGCGTGTAAAGGTTGCACAGAAGCGGGTTTACGCACCTAAATTTAATTTGCCTCCAGACGACAAAAGAGACGAAAAGAAAGCCGCCAAGTTTAAATCTTTATGCTCAATTAGGGATTTGCTTGGTTGTGAGTTTTGGGAAAAGGATGGCGACCAGTTTTTACCCATCAAGACATTTGCAGACGTTTTAGTTAACGCAGCATGGATTGGGAAAGATATTAAGTTTATAGCTGGCGGCGTTTCCTATGGCGCTTACACGCTTATTAAGAAACAGAACAATGACGATTATTATGCTGTTTCTGATTGCTGGAATGCCCGTAAAATTGCTGAATTAACTGGAGAGAACGTTTTAATTGCATGGTCAAGTTACAACATAAAATACCTTGTTAAGCACGCGCCAAGCAACATGAAAATAACGCCTGTACTAACTGCCGATGACTCGGGTTGTGACAATCTTTGCTACGACATGGATTGGGTTTTTTATGATGAAAAAAACAATGAAATAAAACACAAGAAGATGGGAGAAGAACTATGACAGCCTTGCCAAACTTAAACGGGTATCAGTTGCGCCCAGAATATCAACTACCAGCACACGAGGCAACGATTGAACACTTGCGCAAGCCGTGTGATGAGAATACAAAGCTGCCTTTTAGACACTATCCAGCAGTTATTGATGCGTCGGTTGGCGCAGGAAAAACGGTATCCATTGGCGCAGTATGCAAGCATATCCAAGAGCGCGGTGGGAAGGTGCTTGTGCTTGCGCGTCAGGGTGAAATCATCGAGCAGAACAGCAAAGAATACTGGTCGATGGGTGGTAAATGCTCTGTGTTTAGTGCCAGCTTGGAGCAGAAATCGACAGCTTACAATATTATTATGGGTACTGAGGGCACGGTTGCTAACAGCTTGCACACAGCATTTGGCTATAAGGTCAACTATGACGGTTCTTATCAGCTTGACGAGAATGGCAAAAAAGTACCTAAGTTCAAGCCAGCGGCAATCTTGATCGACGAATGTCATCAGCTTGACTGGCAGGAATTGATGGAGTGCATAAAAGACAAAAATCGTGCTAAAGAAACAAAAAATCAGTATGTAAAAATACTTTTACACTTTATTGAAATAAATCCTGATGTACGCATTATTGGGTACACTGGATCACCTTATCGAGGCAAAACTGACATCATTGTTCCTCCTGAAGTTGGTTTACATGGATTCTGGCGTGAAAAGCTATATGAAGTGCCAACCATGTTGCTTGTGTCGCTAGGCTACCTTGTGCCACCTGTGTTCGGGTTTGGCGACGCTGATCACCATTACGACCTAGAGAAGTTTACACCCGAAGGCGGTGAAGGTGCGCACGATTTTAGCTCGAAAGAGTTGCAAGCGATGCAGCGCGAGATCTTAAAAGACCGCACAAAGACGCAGATAATCATTGAGGAAGTAATTGAGCGCACAAAGGATCGCAACGGCGTGTTGATTACCTGTGCAGGGAAAAGGCACTGCGAGCAAGTGTCCGAGTTCTTACCGCGTGGCACATGGGCGATTGTGACAGACTCAACAGGTTCAAAGAAACGACGCCAGATACTTAATGATGCACGGGCAGGTAAAATAAAGTACGTGTTGCAGATAGGATGTTTAACAACGGGGGTCAATGTTCCACTATGGGACACCTGCGTAATATTGCGCCGTATTGGATCATTAACCTTGCTTGTCCAGCTTATCGGGCGAATTTTGCGCACTCTAAAAAAAGAAGATGAAGAAAAGGGTTATATCAAAGACGACGGACTTGTTCTTGACTATACCGACACCATGGAAAGCATGGGCGACATTTACGATCATCAGATGCTTGACACTGCATTGGCAGAGCGCGGCAAGCAGTCTGGAGAAACACAGCCATGCCCACTTTGCCAAACCGATAACAGCATGTACGCGGTTCGTTGCATAGGTGCTGATAATACTCAACCAGACGGACGCTGTGAGCATTTTTTCCAGTTTGCCGTGTGTCAGAACTGCGAAACTAAAAACGCGCCTAGCGCTCAATCCTGCCGCAATTGTGAAGCCGTTATGATTGACCCTGCACTAAAACTAAAAGGTAAGGCATACACAGATGCAGAATATAAGCCCGTAAAACACGTTGAGTTTTATCGTTCTGAGTCGAAAGGCGCGAAGGGGTTTTGGGTTGCTTATCACTTGAAAAGCTTTATTAACGTTAACGGTGAAAAGCGACCAGAGATTGCCAAAGAACACCTAGATCCGTTTAGTAGCGATATTGTTAAGCGCCGCGCATGGGATAAGTTTTTGCGTCAGCATATTAACTGCCCGCGTATGCGGTCACAGGTAGGCAAGCAATTCCGCACGGTTTCTGAGATACTAAAAAGCAAGGCTGTATTTCAGGAACCAGTGGAGATCACACACCGAATTGACCCTAAAAAATTCACTAGCATCATAGCCCGTAAGAAGTTTCGTAGCGGGAGGGAGGAAGAATGAGTAACTATATTATCGCAATCGACCCCGATCTTAAAAAGTCGGGGGTGGCAATAATCAATATGGATAATGGCGACATAGCTGAGCTTTCAAGTATGCGACTGCCAGAATTAATAAGAACTATCGAGTATCTTAATGGAGAGACTTTTGCCATAGAGGACGTCAACAAGCACGGCACAGTGTATCGACACAACCGCAAAGGCGGGCAGGCAGTACAGGCACGGATTGCACAGAACATCGGCATGGTAAAAGCAGCGGGCTCTATGATTGCCGAGTTGATCACCGATATAACGGGGCGACCACCAATACTTGCGCCCTTAGGTATCGGCAAGCAGGTTAAGAGCAACGCAAAGCTGTTTCGAGAGCTAACAGGATGGCAAGAAAGGACAAACGAAGATATGCGCGATGCAGCGTCTATTGGTCGATGGGTTGCCGCCGAATTAAAGCGAGGGTGGACGGTAGATCAAAAGACAGGTCAACTGGTCGGATCTGTTAAAAGCAAAAAGTAAGTTAGTATTAGTGAGTCAACAAAAAAGGAGAATGATATGAGTGATAAATTTAACCCATCAAAGCCAAAAGCAGGATATTACAAATCACTGCCTATGCACGACTATCAAGAAGCAAATGCTATTAGCAACAGTGGGCTTTTGCTTATTGAGCGAAACCCTGCCGATTTCAAGTGGTCGAAAGACGCGCCCAAAGATCCGAGCAAATCTGGCACATCAGACTTTGGTACCGCGTCTCACACCGCATTAATTGAGCCAGAAAAGTTCGATGAGTCAGTTCTTATTGGCCCAACAAAATCTCGCGATAGCAAAGGATTCACAGAGTTTGAGCGCGAACATGGGGCTGGCAAAATTGTTCTTCTTGAAAATGAGGAAACACAAATACGCATCATGAAAGCGAGCGCCAACGCTCATCCAACAATGGCTAAGTTTTTATCTATTGATAGCGATGTCGAGCCATCTATTTTTGTTTTGGATAAAGACCGTGAGATAATGAGGAAGATTCGTCCTGACTTGGATCTACACAAAGGCGGTTTCCCATTGCTTTGCGACGTAAAAACAACAGCAGACATTAGCGCTTGGCGTAGTCCTTTGCGCTGGAAAAACCCATTGTTTGAATTTAATTACGGTCATACGGCTGCGTACTACATGGACACTGCGTCTATTCACTACGGAAAGCAGATCGATGAGTATTCGTTTTTGCTTCTTCAGAAAAACATCGAGATGGGAAGATACCCAGTTTCTGTGTTCACTATAACTCGTGAAGAATTAGAGCAATACGGCTTCTTTGATCGAGTCAACAATAACCTAGACCGCTATGCCGAATGCTTACACTCTAACAACTGGTTCGGCGTTGAGCGCTTCCCGATTTTCAAGTAACAACTACGGAGTAAATTATGACAACACTAGCAGAGCAAGTTAATAACGGGCATAACCCGTTTCAAAAAGAGCAAGCAAAAGACATAAATCAAGGAATTGTTTCTGTTGAGCAAGAGCGAGCCACGGCAGAGGCTCAGGGGCGCATGGTTATTGCCAAAAAGTTCCCACGTGATGAGTCATCAGCTTATGCTCGCATCATTGAAGCGTGCAAGCGCCCATCATTTGCTGAGTCAGCATTATATTCATACCCTCGTGGCGGACAGAAGGTTAGCGGGCCATCTATCCGCATGGCAGAAACTATCGCTATGTATTGGGGAAACATTGACTATGGAATTCAGGAGTTAAGCCAGAAAGAAGGATTTACCGAGATGATGGCTTACTGCTGGGATATGCAAACAAATACAGTGAGCAAGCAGCAGTTTACTGTAAAACACGTTCGAGACAAGCGTGGAGGAGGCCAAAAGCTAAGCGACCAGCGTGATATTTACGAGATTGCAGCTAACATGGGCGCTCGTCGACTGCGCGCTCGCATCCTGTCAATCATTCCTGCTGATGTAATTGAAGCAGCAACAGAACAAGTCGTTCAAACATTGCGCGGAGGTAGCGGAGAGCCTTTAAAAGATCGTATTAAGCGAATGATTAGTGCGTTTGATGCAATTAACATTGGTAGCGGCACACTGAAAAAGATGGTGGGTAAAAAACTTGACGACCTTACTGCCGATGACATCGTTACACTTACAGGCGTTTACAAATCAATTAAAGACGGACAGTCAAAAGTTGCTGACTGGATTGATGGCGGTTCGTTAGACGCTGAGGATACGCTTGCTAATAAACTAGGCGATGGCGATAAAAAGCAGTCTAAAGTAAAGCAAGAAGGCAGCAAGAAAGAAAACCAAAAAGAAACCGAACAGCAAAAAGGCGAGTCAACAGACGAATTTTTTAACGAGGAGAAATAACCATGGCATCACGCGGAGTGAATCGAGTAACAATCATTGGCAACCTCGGGCAAGATCCCGAGGTACGCTACACCCAAAACAGCACGGCAATCGCAAACTTGTCTATTGCGACCAGTGAAAGCTGGAATGACAAGCAGACAGGCGAGCCACGCGAGCAAACTGAATGGCATCGGTGTGTCGCTTACCGTCGATTGGCTGAGGTGTGCGGCGAATACCTCAAAAAAGGCAGTAAGGTTTATGTCGAAGGCAAGTTGCAGACCCGCAAGTGGGAAGGACAGGACGGCGTAGAGCGTTACACTACTGAAATCATCATTAACGATATGCAGATGCTGGATAGTCGTGGTGGTCAGGGTGGTCAGTCGTCAGGTCAGGGTGGTGGTTATCAGAATAACCAGAATCAACAACCTCAACAGAGCAAGCAAGGAAGTCAGCAGCCACAGAATCAGGGCGGCAATCAAGATTTCGACGACGACATCCCCTTCTAACTGGTCGTACCAGCTAAGCCTAGCATTTGTGCTAGGCTTGTTTTGTTGGATTAACGGATGGAGTTAGGACAATGGCATACACAACAGAAGAAATTAAATTCGCAAAACTTAATGCACGCAACACATACAAAGAAATAGCGCAACACGTTTACTTGTGCAACATCCGAAAGGTTTTGCGTGATGATACTGTACGACTTGACACTGACACGCTAACAAAGGTTTGCGACATGATTGACAACGGCGAGCTTATTGCAAAGCCTGAAAAGCATGAGCGCGGTTATGTTTTGGAGTTGGCGTAATGGACTACGAAAAGAAATTTCTAGAACTTTGTGAAAGCGCCAAACTTAACGATCACGACCTACCTCCAAAGCCGACTAAAAGTAGCGGAGGAGGATTTAGGGCTTCAGATTACATGGAGAAGCTCCTTGATTTTGAAAATTCCATAAAAAGACAAAAACAGTGGATGGCTAGATTTGCGATCAAGCCATGGCCGTTTTGCGGCTCTAAAAACATAACTTTAAAGCAGGTGTATCAAGGTGATGACTATTACCGCTGTTTTGTTATTTGCAAGTCTTGCCGCGCACGCAGTGGGATGTCAGATTTGTATGAGTTTATATTTAATAGAGAAAAAGAACGGGTGACAAAAATGTGGAACAGGAGGGCACAATGAAAAACAAACTAATCGACTTAAACAATCATTTATTCGCACAACTTGAACGATTAGGTGATGAATCCCTTGGTGGTGATGAGTTAAAAGGCGAGATTGACCGCTCGAAAGCAATATCCAGCATCGCATCGCAAATCATTGGCAATGCTAATGTTGCGCTAAAAGCCGAGCAGTTAAAAAGCGAAGGTATCATAGAAAGCTCACCGAAAATGATAGGGTCTGACAATGAGTAGATTTCTTTATCAACCGCATCATATTGAGTTTTTGGATTCGTGTTGTGGCGAAATGCCACTGGAAGAAGTATCTAGCCTTTTCGAGTTTGCTTTTGGTAGGCGTTTAACTAAAACTGCCATTAAAAGCATAGCAAAGCGCAACGGTATAATCGTTGAGCATAAAGGATCTTACAGCAGGCCATTAAAATACAGTGATGAGCAGATAGAGTGGATCAAGAATGCTTACCGCAAAATGACGCCTAAACAAATGTGCGAACCATTCAATAAAAGGTTTGGCACTAATGAAAAATGGAATCAGCTTAGGGCTTTTATTCATAACCACGGCATAAATAGTGGCAGAACAGGACGCTTTGAAAAAGGGCAAGTAAGCTGGAACAAAGGCAAAAAAGGATGGAAAGCTGGTGGTCGCTCTGCTGAAACGAGATTTAAGAAAGGTCAAGTGCCGAGCAATCATAAACCGGTTGGCAGCGAACGCATAAGCAAAGATGGTTATATAGAAGTCAAAACCGCAGAGCCGAATGTTTGGAATTTGAAGCATAGATTGGTTTGGATTGAGCATCACGGTAGCGAGCCGGAAATGCTTAGATTCCGAGACGGCAATCCGCTCAACTGCGATATAAGCAATCTTGTCGAAGTAAGCAGATCCGACCATGCGATTATGAATAAGTTGCATATCAGAGAGCTGCCAGAGGAAGTTGAGCCGGCAGTGCGAAACCTGGTTGGCGTAGTTAGGGCAACAAAGAAAGCAAAGGAGCGCGTCAATAATGCTCCCTAAACGAACCATAAACAGCAAAGCCTACCGCACCCGCCACCTATGGGCGGATGCATCATGGCGTGACCATTGGCGGAGATATTGTAAGGAGAGGTTGGGTATTAAGTGTAATAGTGATAGGAGGAATGA
>Ga0194137_10002901_pt1 | contig 9974 bp, 10 predicted proteins | sample TARM_MetaG_T3_14_FD_134025 | JGI IMG/M metagenome (GOLD analysis project Ga0194137, IMG submission 134025) | Freshwater microbial communities from Pennsylvania, USA, analyzing microbe dynamics in response to fracking - TARM_MetaG_T3_14 (version 2) | ecosystem: Environmental > Aquatic >...
CCCTTTGCGCTAATTGAAGTGGCCGCCCGGCTGGAAGCGCTGGTACGCCGCACCCACGGCCAGGCACGCAGCGAATTACGCCACGGCAAGGTCACCCTCGATCCCACGATCCTTGTCGCCACGCTGGCAGGCGAACCCCTGACCTTAAAACCGAAAGAGTTCGCGCTGCTGGAGCTGCTGATGCGCAATGCCGACCGCGTTCTGCCGCGCAAGCTGATCGAAGAGAAGATCTACAGCTGGGATGACGATGTCTCCAGCAATGCCGTCGAGGTGCATGTCCACCATTTACGCCGCAAGCTCGGCAGCGACTTTATCCGTACCGTTCACGGTATCGGCTACACCCTGGGTGACGCATGACGCTGCCGAAGATATTGAGTCTGCGCCTGCGCCTGACCTTGCTGTTCCTGCTGTTATCCGGCGCGGCCTGGCTTTCTGCCAGCCTGGTCGCCTGGCAACAAACCCGCGAGACGCTGGACGAGCTGTTCGATACCCAACAGATGCTGTTCGCCAAACGACTCAGCGCCCTGCACCTTGATGAAATCAGCCAGGTTCAACCGCTTCCCGCCGGCAAAAAAGTGAAACGGGGCCATCTGGACGATGATGCGCTGGCCTTTGCCATTTTTTCCCTCGACGGAAAAAGGGTGCTGCACGACCGTGAAAACGGCGAAAAGATCCCGTGGGACTATCGCCGGGATGGATTTGAAGATGGCCGTCTGGTGGACGATAAAGACGCGTGGCGACTGTTGTGGCTCACCTCCGCCGACGGGCGGCACCGAATCGTGGTCGGCCAGGAGCGGGATTATCGCCAGGAGATGGCGGTCGATATTATCACCTCGCAGCTCACGCCCTGGCTGATTGCGCTGCCGCTGATGCTGGCGCTGCTGGTGCTGCTACTGAGCCGGGAGCTACGGCCGCTCAAGCGGCTGGCGCAATCGCTGCGCGTGCGGGCGCCGGACAACGCCGCGCTGCTGGATAACAGCGGCGTACCCAATGAGGTGCGTCCGCTGGTGGATGCGCTGAATCAGCTGTTTGCCCGCACCCAGGCCATGATGCTGCGCGAGCGGCGTTTTACCTCAGATGCCGCCCATGAGCTGCGCAGCCCGCTGACGGCGCTGAAAGTGCAAACCGAAGTGGCGCTGCTGTCGCAGGACGATCCGCTCTCGCGTGAAAAGGCGCTAACCCAGCTACATGAAGGGATCGATCGCGCCTCCCGGCTGGTGGAACAGCTGCTGACCCTGTCGCGCCTGGAGTCGCTGGACAACCTCGACGATGTGCAGCCGCTTTCGCTTCAGGCGCTGCTGCAATCGGCGGTGATGGATATTTATCATACCGCCCGGCAGGCGGGCGTCGACGTGCGTCTGGATATCGCCGCCGAGGTTACCTGCACCGGCCAGCCTCTGCTGCTCAGCCTGCTGGTGCGTAATTTGCTGGACAACGCCGTGCGCTACAGTCCTGCAGGCAGCGTGGTGACCCTGACCCTTAATGCACACGCCTTTACCGTCAGCGATACCGGCCCCGGCGTCAGCGAAGAAGCCCTTGCCCGTATTGGCGAGCGATTTTACCGTCCGGCAGGACAGGTTGAGACCGGCAGCGGGCTGGGGTTATCCATCGTCAGGCGTATCGCCGCGATGCACCATATGACCGCCACCTTTCAAAACGCGGCGTCCGGGGGCTTTATCGCCGAGGTCCGCTGGCGATGATTATTGCCTGAAACGCAAAAGTCTTTGCACGTTTTGCCAGGTTCGTCACAAGTCATATCGGGATAGAATCATCGCCAATGACGTTTCGCTAAGGACACAACCCCGATGAGCAATATCCTGATTATCAATGGCGCAAAACAGTTTGCCCACTCTAAAGGTCAGTTGAATGACACCCTGACCTCCGTTGCAGAGAGCTTCCTGCGTGATGCCGGCCATGACGTTAAAGCGGTGCGTACCGACGGCGAGTATGACATCAAAGAAGAAGTGCAGAATTTCCTGTGGGCCGATGTGGTGGTCTGGCAGATGCCGGGCTGGTGGATGGGCGCGCCCTGGACGGTGAAAAAATATATGGACGATGTCTTCACCGAAGGCCACGGCGCGCTGTACGCCAGCGACGGTCGTACCCGTTCTGATGGCGCGAAGAAATACGGTTCAGGCGGGCTGATTCAGGGTAAAAAATATATGCTCTCCCTGACCTGGAACGCGCCGCTGGATGCCTTTGATGACGAAGAACAGTTCTTCCATGGCGTTGGCGTGGACGGCGTTTATCTGCCGTTCCACAAAGCGAACCAGTTCCTCGGCATGGAAGGCCTGCCGACGTTTATCGTCAATGACGTGATTAAAATGCCGGACGTGCCGCGTTATATCGAGGAATATCGCAAGCATCTTGGGCAAATTTTTGGTTAACTGAGCAGCTGGACTTAGAAGGAGTTAACCATGTTGACAGTGATTGCTGAAATTCGTACCCGTCCGGGGCAGCACCATCGCCAGGCGGTTCTTGATGAGTTTGCAAAGATAATTCCCACCGTGTTGCAGGAACAAGGCTGCCACGGCTACGCGCCCTGGGTTGACCACGCTGCGGGCGTGAGCTTCCAGGCGAGCGCACCGGATTCGATTGTGATGGTTGAACAGTGGGAAACGGTCGCCCATCTTGAGGCACACCTTGCGACAGCGCATATGAAAGCCTGGAGCGAGGCGGTCAAAGGCAGCGTGCTTGAGACCCATATTCGCATTCTGGAGCAAGGGGTTTAACCCAACCCCTCACCCTGCCCCTCTCCTCATCGACGGGGCGAGGGGATCGATCGCGCCAGGAACAGCATTCATTTACCCACAGGGTTAATAATGAATAGCAATATGATATGGATATCAGGTCTTGCAATTACCCTTATGAGATGAAAGGTTATATCTTTCGTTATTATCAGGGTAACTATTGATGACCGCATTACATGTTTTTCAACTGCCTCAGACCGCGACGCCGATTAAAACGCTGTCCGCTTTTCCCGATATTACCGCCTTTTTAGCCCAGGCAGGCATTGTGCTGGAACGCTGGGATATTAGCGGCGTGGATAAAAACAGCAGTAGCGAAAGTTTGCTGGCCCAGTTTCACGACAATATCGAAGAATTAAAATCGCGTGAAGGCTATCAGGCCGCTGACGTTATCGCCCTGACGCCGGAGAGCAAAGATCGCCAGGCATTACGGCAGAAATTCCTTCAGGAGCATACGCATAGCGAAGATGAAGTGCGCCTTTTTGTTCATGGCTGCGGGACGTTTTTCGTGCCTGCCGGGGATTTAGTGGTCAAGCTGGAGTGCCATGCGGGCGATCTGCTGCGCGTGCCAGCGAATACGCCGCACTGGTTTGATAGCGGCGAATATCCGGACTTTGTCGCCATTCGGATTTTCACCAATCCACAGGGCTGGGTCGGCCACCTGACCGGCCGCGACACCTTCCATTAAACAGAACACCGCATGACAGCACGCACTGCCCTGCGGTGAGTTCAGGCGTTAATTACCAGCCGCAGACGTTGGTCTCTTCGTCGGACTCGTAGCCGCGCACGATATTAATCAGGTCTTTCACCGCATCGGCGACAAAGGTCGGATCGTTCAGGTTTGCCAGCGTCAGCTTGTCCTTATCGACGGACACACCGTTGTTGTTGTTGGTCACGGTCAGCACAAAGCCTTTTTCGCTTTCGCTTTTATCCGCCAGCTGCGCAACCAGTTCAGCAACCGCACCGACGGCAACGTCCGGCACGTACAGCGCCATCGGTTTCAGCCAGATTTTTTCATGGGTTTCGCTGCTGCTGCGGTGGGTTACCGCTAAGGTATAGCCCAGGTTTTCAGTGGTCATTTTATCTCCCTCAACCTTCAATCAAAATTTTAGGATCAACCCAAAAATCAACGTTGAACACCGTATCGTCAGACAAGGCTTCAATACGGTGCCAGACCTCAGCCGGGAACACGCCAAACTGTCCGGCCTCGATGGTCAGCGTCTCAACAGGCTCCGGGCTGGTCTCATCGGCGTAGCCGAAGTAACGGATCGTCCCCTGCATCACGCTCAGGCGCGGGTAGACGCCCTGTCGCGTTCCCGCATCGAGGTGGCGCTGCCAGATAGAGGCGGGCGCGGTGTCATTTGTCCATAATGGTGTACTGCGAACGTGCACATAATTCGTTGGTATAACAATGCGTTGCATGTTTCATCCTCGTAGGAATGTGTGTCGGGAGAAACGTTATATTGCATACAAAATACTACTTTAAGTGCGCGATGTGAATGACAAAAGGCACTTTACGACAAGAGGGGTAGAGAGGGGGTAGACAGGGATAAGTCTGAAGTCAGAGGGAAACGCTGGCGAAAGTGTCTCGCCAGCAGGATGAGGGGATTAGCGTTTCTGCAGTGCTTCCCAGAGGCCGAGAAGGTAGGTCACACCCAGCGCACGGTCATATAACCCGTAGCCCGGACGGCCCGTTTCGCCCCAGATAAAGCGGCCATGATCCGGGCGAATATAACCATCAAAACCGTTGTCATGCAGCGACTGCATGACCTTGTACATATCCAGCGAACCGTACTGCGACGGGTGCGCACACTCGTAAAAATCTTTGTCTTTGATGATCTTAATATTGCGCACGTGGGCAAAATGAATGCGCTTGCGACGGCTAAATTCAGCCAGAATTTCATAGACGTTGTTATCGGGATCTTCGGCAATCGATCCGGTGCAAAGCGTGATGCCGTTGGCTTCTGAATCGACGGCGTTACACAGCCAGTCCAGATCCTCGCGATTTTTGACCACCCGCGGCAGGCCGAAAATAGAGTACGGTGGATCGTCCGGGTGGATCGCCATTTTAACCCCGACCTCTTCGCAAACCGGAATAATCGCCTGCAGGAAGTAGACCAGGTTGGCGCGCAGTTTTTCGTCGTCCACGTCTTTGTAGCTGGCAAACAGCTCCTGCACCTGCGCCAGGCGCTCCGGCTCCCAGCCCGGCAGTGCAAAGCCGTTGGAGTTGCTGAGCACTTCGCTGACCACCTCTTCCAGACTCTTGTCGATATCTTTCTTTTCAAACGCCATCGTCAGGGAGCCGTCCGGCAGAACATAGTTCATGTCGGTCTTCATCCAGTCAAAGACCGGCATGAAGTTGTAGCAGATGACCTTTACACCAACCCTGGCAAGGTTACGGATGGTTTGCTTGTAGTTTTCAATATAGCGGTCGCGGCTCGGCAGACCGATTTTGATATCATCATGAATATTAACGCTTTCAATGACTTCCATCTTCAGCCCGGCGGTATGCGCCTGCCCGACCAGCGTTTCAATTTTATCGACCGGCCATAGCTCACCAACGGGCACATCGTAAAGTGCGCCCACAACCCCTTCCACACCCGGCACCTGTCTGATGTACTCGAGAGACACCTTGTCCTCTTTGGGGCCAAACCACCGCATCGTCATCTGCATATAACAACCTCAATTCTGATTTTGCTCACGCCATCTACCATACTAGTAGAACACAAGAGATACAGTAAAACTCCGAATCAAAATAATCAATCTATTTCTAACGTAAATAAGTGAAGGTAAATAAACATGGATGTTAAACCCAGGTTAATAACACAGCAGGAAATTCTCGCCACGCCAGAGCTTAAAATTGACCCTCTTCACATTATTAACAGTGCGCCTTGTATGGTAGTAGACTGATATTTTTATAGGTATACCCTTATTATTCACCTTCATGACGTTCATAAAAAACACATCCCAGTAAATATTAAGGAGAACACAAATATGCCTCCAACCTATTATTCACAATATGAATACCAGTTACAAATATATCACTCACACGACACAGGGTAATTTTAAATAAATTCAAAAAACGCCCGCTCTTATTTCAATTTATGACTTTTCAGCCGCGAGAAAAATATGATGCGTTCAGAAAGAAAAATCACGGTTCCCGTCAGTATTGGCTACGGCCTGACTGATATTATGGGCGGCGGTGCCTTTACGGTTATTGGCGCATGGTTATTATTTTATTACACCACTTTTGTCGGGCTGTCGCCTCTGGAAGCGGCGTCAATCGTAGCTATCGCCCGCATCGTGGATGCGATTATCAGCCTGTTTATGGGCTCTTTTACCGATCACTTCTACAAATTTACCCTCGGCAAGAAATTTGGCCGCCGCCGATTTTTCCTGCTGATCGGCTCACCGCTAATGCTGGTTTACGCCCTGCTTTGGCTCAACGGTATGAACTACTGGTTCTATCTGAGCGTATATCTCGCCTTTGAGATCATCGCCGCAATGGTGCTTATTCCCTGGGAAACGCTGCCCTCGGAGATGACCAAAGACTTCAATTCGAGAACCAAACTGTCGACCGGGCGAATGTTTCTGTCCGCCACGGGGACTTTCCTCGCCACCTTTATTCCGGGGCTGCTGATTGGTCACCTGGGGGAAAACAGCGCAGAAGCCTATTTGATTAACGGTATCGTCTTTGCCGTGGCCTTTATGGTCTGCGTGTTTATTTCCTGGAGGGTGACCTGGGAGCGCGAACTCACCCCGGAAATGCTCGCCGAACTGGAAAGCGATCGTGCGGCTTCGCGCGTTAATATTCCTGGCCTGTTCAGGGAATATCTGTCAACGCTGAAAGTCCGCGCTTTCCGTAAGCACCTGAGTATCTACCTGCTCTCTTTCACCGCGAAAGATATCTACAACACCGTTTTTGTTTTCTTCTGTGTCTACTGCCTGCAGGTTTCCTCCGCGTTTGCGGGCAGCCTGTTGTCGATGAGTATTATCGGGCTGCCGGTTACGCTGGTCGCTGGGTTTGCCATCATCAAATTTGGCCCGTCACGGCTGTATGTGTTCGCCTATAGCCTGATGATGCTTTGCCTGGGCGGGCTCCTGCTTGTCTATCTGTTTCCATCCGGGCAGAAAGCATTGCTGTTAATTATCCTCGCCGGGCTGTATCAGGTTGGGCGCTGTGTGCTGGAATTCACCCCGTGGAACGTCTTCCCGTTTATTCCGGACATCGACGAGATGATCACGCGCCAGCGTCGTGAAGGGCTTTTTGCCGCGGTCATGACCTTTTCACGTAAAACCACGGTCGCCATCGCCACCTTTGTTGTCGGTTTTATCCTCCAGGCAGGCGGCTTTGTGAAGGGTAGCCAGATCCAGCCGGAAGACGCCGTTCGCACCATCGCCATGACGCTGTTTATAGGTACCGCAGGATTATTGATCCTTGCGCTCTGGCAGGCGCTGACCTTCCACCTGAACAAGCAGACGCACAAAATCTTTGTTGATGAAGTTGATAGATTAAAAAACAACGGTTCTCGTGAAGCGGTGACGCCTGAAACGCGAAGGATCGTGGAGGATTTGACCGGGGTAGAATACGAGAAGCTGTGGCCTGAAATGGACGTGGAGAAAGTAAAAACGTCGCGTACATCAAACCCATTAACAGAGTAAAGCGAAAGTAAAACGCTTCAGGTTTCAGGCCTGAAGCGTTGAGCACGATTAGGCCTCGATATCCGCCATGTCGCCTTTATCCTGCAACCAGTTACGCCGGTCTTCCGAGCGTTTTTTGGCCAGCAGCATATCCATCATCGCGTTGGTTTGCTGCTCATCTTCATCGCTGATAACCAGCTGCACCAGGCGACGGGTGTTAGGATCGAGCGTGGTTTCACGCAGCTGCAGCGGGTTCATCTCGCCAAGACCTTTAAAGCGCTGGACGTTTGGTTTGCCCTTTTTACGCTTCAGTTGCTCCAGCACACCGGTTTTTTCTTCTTCCGTCAGGGCGTAATAGACCTCTTTGCCCAGATCGATACGGTACAGCGGCGGCAAGGCGACATAGACGTGGCCGTTTTTCACCAGCGCACGGAAATGCTTCACGAACAGGGCGCAGAGCAGCGTGGCAATGTGCAGGCCATCGGAATCGGCATCCGCCAGGATGCACACTTTACCGTAACGCAGCTGGCTCAAATCTGCGCTGTCAGGATCCATGCCGATCGCCACCGAAATATCATGCACTTCCTGCGAGGCCAGCACTTCATCGGAAGAGACTTCCCAGGTGTTGAGGATCTTGCCCTTCAGCGGCATGATCGCCTGATATTCACGATCGCGCGCCTGCTTGGCGGATCCGCCTGCGGAGTCCCCTTCCACGAGGAACAACTCAGTGCGATTGAGATCCTGAGCGGTACAGTCCGCCAGCTTGCCGGGCAGCGCCGGGCCGCTGGTCAGCTTTTTACGCACCACTTTCTTGGCTGCGCGCATCCGGCGCTGGGCGCTGGAGATGGCCATTTCGGCCAGCATTTCAGCTGCCTGCACGTTCTGGTTGAGCCACAGGCTGAAGGCATCTTTCACCACGCCGGAGACAAAGGCGGCGCACTGACGCGATGACAAACGCTCTTTGGTTTGCCCAGCAAACTGCGGATCCTGCATCTTCACGGACAGCACGTAGGCGCAGCGCTCCCAGATATCGTCCGCTGACAGCTTGACGCCACGCGGCAGAATATTGCGGTATTCGCAGAACTCACGCATCGCATCCAGCAGCCCCTGACGCAGGCCGTTAACGTGGGTTCCCCCTTGCATGGTGGGGATCAGGTTAACGTAGCTTTCGGTCAGCAGTTCGCCGCCTTCCGGCAGCCACAGCAGCGCCCAGTCCACGGCTTCGGTTTCTGCGGAAAAGTTACCAACAAAAGGTTTCTGCGGCAGCGTCGGCAGACCGTTCACCGCTTCCATCAGGTAATCGGTCAGACCGTCCTGGTAGCACCAGCGCTGCTCGGTGTTGTTCACTTCATCCTTAAAGGTGATTTCCACCCCCGGACACAACACCGCTTTGGCTTTCAGCAGGTGGGAAAGACGCGAAACCGAAAAGCGCGGGCTGTCGAAGAACTGTTCATCCGGCCAGAAGTGCACGCTGGTTCCGGTGGTGCGTTTTCCGCAGGTGCCGACCACGCTCAGGTCCTGGACCTTGTCGCCGTTCTCAAACGCGATGTTATAAACCTGCCCGTCACGCTTTACGTTAACTTCAACGCGGCGCGAGAGCGCATTCACAACCGAAATGCCCACGCCGTGCAGACCGCCGGAGAACTGGTAGTTTTTATTGGAGAACTTGCCGCCCGCATGCAGGCGACAGAGGATCAGCTCAACCGCAGGAACACCTTCTTCCGGGTGAATATCCACCGGCATACCGCGCCCGTCATCAATGACTTCCAGCGACTGATCGGCGTGCAGAATGACATCCACGCGTTTGGCGTGGCCTGCCAGCGCTTCATCCACGCTGTTATCTATGACTTCCTGACCAAGATGGTTAGGACGAGTGGTATCGGTATACATCCCCGGACGACGGCGAACCGGCTCAAGCCCGGTGAGTACCTCTATGGCATCAGCGTTATAGGATTGCGTCATGGTGTGTTCGTAGATAGTGATCGGGTCGTTTCCCTGTCCGCTCAACGGAGCCCAAGGAAATCGACAATCTGTGTGAAATGATTCTCAAAGCCCACAAAAGCATGATTACCGCCTTCTTCTACCGTCTGGCGACATGCATCGTAATACGCCACGGCCTGACGATAATCCAGCACTTCATCGCCCGTCTGTTGCAGAAGCCAGATTAAATCCGGAGCTTCCAGCGGGTCGACCTGCATCACTTTGAGATCGTAAATATGGCGAGACTCTAGCACATATTGCTGCCCCGTGTAGGGGTTCTCGTTATTACCCAGGAAATCCGCCAGCAGTTCGAACGGGCGAACAGCCGGATTGACGACCACCGCTGGCAGGGTAAAACATTGCGACAGCCAGGTGGCGTAATAGCCGCCTAACGAGGAGCCTACAATGCCCAACGGCTGCCCGCCGTTCTCCAGCACCAGCAGTTCCAGCAGTTCAGCGGCCTGGGCGGGATAAGGCGGTAATTGCGGCACCACAACGTTGATATCCGGATGATGGGCTGCCAGCCACTCGCGGAACTGTGTTGCCTTGGCGGAACGCGGTGAGCTGTTGAATCCATGTAAATACAGGAGCGTGGCCATCAGTATC
>Ga0194137_10002903_pt1 | contig 9972 bp, 12 predicted proteins | sample TARM_MetaG_T3_14_FD_134025 | JGI IMG/M metagenome (GOLD analysis project Ga0194137, IMG submission 134025) | Freshwater microbial communities from Pennsylvania, USA, analyzing microbe dynamics in response to fracking - TARM_MetaG_T3_14 (version 2) | ecosystem: Environmental > Aquatic >...
ATCATGGATGGTGTGCCTGTAAACACCTCTAGGGTAGCAAAGGCAAATCAGGAAAGATATCTCGCTTCAGAAATGGATATGCTTCCACTGCTTCCACACATTCCTGATGAGATTATCCACAAAGCAATCTTCGAATACGGTGAGAATCTAACTTCAAAGGAATATACTGAAGAAACAGGTGGACTTAGGGATGAACTTGCAAAAGCATTACAGGTTGATTCAGAAGAACTTGTAAAGGCTACAACTGCCGGAACAGGCACAGCGTCTTCATCTTCAAGTTCTGGCTCAAGCATGATTCATGCAATCGCAGACGATAAGATTGCTTATCTCTATAAGCGCCCATATCCACTTCAGGCACTAATACCTGTAGAGGCAAACATGGGTAAAGCCGCAGTATGGGATGCAATCGGACCGTTTGACTTCGGAAGTGCACACTTCGGATCAGAGGATGAGAGTTTCGTAGAATCAGATATCACAGCATATACCCGTACAGAGTATATCAAATATCTGTATGCAGAACTCAGAGTAACAAAAGCCGCTATCATGGGTGGTCTTGCAGCAGTCCCGGCAAGAGACATGCTTGCAGTTAGGATTGATGCCGCTCAGGATGCACTAAGAGCGCTTCGTGAAAGGGCAATGCTTGGTGTAACTGTAGATGTTAACGATAAAACACCGACATTCAATACCACTACACCGTCTAACACATATGATGGTCTCTATCAGATGCTTTCCAATAACACTGCTGATTCGAATTATATAGATGGTACTGGTGTTACCACATTCAAAGAGATCATGGAGAAACTCGATACCACATTCAATAATATGGTTGTTGACAGTCAGTCTCCAAATCTGGCAGTTTGTGATTATAAGACATTCGGAACAATCCGCAGAGGGCTTGCAGATTACCTGAAGACAGATCCACTTCAGACATTAACATGGGGAATTTCAAAGATTAGTCTTGCATTCCCGAATGAAGGTGGTCTTCCGCTTGTACCTCACCCATTCCTTCCACAGACTTCAGGCAGTGGTGCGGTATTCCTGCTTGATACCCGATTACTCGCAAGGAGACAGCTATGGGGAGATACATATGAAGAACTCGGCAAAATAAACCTCTCCAATAGGGGAGTTGTAAATGCCGCAGAAACATTCATTGACAAATCAGATGTTGATGGAAATACTACCCTTATGGGAGGCATTCTTAACCTTAACTGAGGTGATTAAATATGGCAGCAATAACTGAGACCACATTTAATGCATGTGGCGATATGCCTGTATGGATTCATGGTAATGTAGCAACTTCAGGAGACTTTGTTCTCCTTGGTTCTGCATATCCCGGAACCGTCGATCTTCATGGGACACAGTTTCCTAAAGACAATGTTTCTGAAGCACTTGTATGGGCACATGCTAAAATCGTAGCATCAGCAGCAGTAGCAACAACTACTGGCACATCAGTTGCATACGATGGAGCAACTGCAAACCAGAGGACATCAGGGAACTACTACATCCTCAATAACACAAGTGGGGAGATAATGTATGTAGAAGTTGACGATGGATATGATGATACATCAGGCACACTTACTGTTCGTAGAGGTGCACTTGGGACAACAGCAGTAGCGGTGGGAGACAACGATGAGTTTTCCGTGCTTAACTGTATCGTAATCACTGCCGGAACAGCGGCAGGGAGATTTGCAGGAAGATTCGTACCTCTCCCGAATGATCCCAATGTAGAGATTTTTGGTTAGGTGGTTTCAATGCCTAACCTTAAACTTAATGTAGAAGAATCTCCTGACGGACTCACATGGACGTTTGTAGATCTTGACACGGTTGATTTTTCGAATGTGACTACTTTTAAAGCAGACGTCACAGGAGATTTAACTGGTGACGTTACCGGAGTTGCATTAAAAACAGTAGAAGATAATTCAGAAGATGGTGCTATTGACATTACAGATGAATATCATCTGGTTACTAAAGCAACAGCCGCAGCACTCACTCTTGAAGCAGCTTCAACTGCAAATTCCGGATATGTAGTTAAGATCAAATCAACAACCTTACAAGCACATGTAATCACAGCCGAAGGTGCAGACTTCTCAGGATGGGGAGCATCAGAAGGTAATAACACTGCAACATTTGGCGGTGCTGTAGGAGACGGACTTACACTCGTTTCAGATGGAACAAACTGGATATGCGTAGAAAATGTTAATGTAACATTCACTACAGTATAATAATCCTTTTTTTTAAAAGGAGGTAGAAATGAAATATGCAAATGCAACTGAATTGATAACATATACTGGATTCTCTACTTCTGATTTTAAGATCAACGGCGAAGAAATGTCTGATGCCGAATGGTATGATTTCTTAGATATTATTCTATCAACAGCAACCAAGATTGTAAACAGATATTGTAATGTTTATTCATTTCTTACATCCACCATAACAGAATACCATAATGGCAGAGGTGCAACAGGAGATAATTATACTCACCGAGATTTTGATAAGACATTTTATCTTAGAGAAGGACCGGTACAATCTGTAACTTCATTCAGTGCAAATAATAACTCTCCAACAGTAAAAATAGAATGGACCCCACTAACTGAAATAACAGAATCAAGTAGTGGAGATTACATTGTTGATACAAACTATGAACTTGCAAAAATAATCATCCTTTCAGGAAGAATACCAATCAAAGGATACAACAATGTAAAGATAGTCTATGCCACAGGATACGATGAAGATTCAGACGAATATAACGACATTAAACTATCTACAATTAGAGTTGCTACAAACATACTCTTACAGAAGAAGAAGATTCAGGAATCAACCACAGTGCGTCACACAGGTGTTAGAGACTTCTCAACGATGTTTGACCTGTTTAATGAATCTTACGTCCTCACAGACGATATAAAGGCGGTTTTAGGACGTTACAGGAGGAGGAAGGTAGACCCATATCTCTACCAGTGATTTATCATGATGATTCAATATGAATCAGAGGGATTCCAAAGACTTGAAAAACTTCCTGGCATAGCATATGAAGTCATCCATGAGGGATTCAGATCAAAATATCCTGAAGAATTGAAGAAAGTAATTGATAGCAGGACTGAAGGATTAATCCCAAAAACAAAAGGGTCACTTTCAGACCCTCGTCTAATCAAAAGCGGATACCTTGATTATTGGAATTATTGGGAAACCGAATTTGAATCTCAGAACAAAGATTCAATATCAGTAAAATTAAGAAATACCCAACCATATTTTAAGATTCAATCAGATTTAAGGAGAGGAGGAGAAGAGGCTAAACCTCAATATTACAGAGCAGGTAATGAAGCACATTATCTTTATAATGGATCTTCCAATATATCAAAACCAAGGAAAGATGTAAAAATACCCGCAAAATCTTTGATGTATTATCTGCATGGTGAATCACACTTTGCATCTTCAGTCAACCCAAGAAAACCAAATCAACTCTTCAGAACGGTTGTAGATAAATCTGTTAAAGATGGAGTAACCAATTCATTTAGTGGAATTCGTTCAACCTTCTCTGAAGATATGGAGGATAAATATGGAAGACTATGAATTTGTAAATTCAATCGTAGATGAGATCATATCAAGATTGAATGCAAATAAAACAGAATTAGGTGGAATCACACAAGTTACAGAAAAAGATGAACATCCGGCAGTTATAGAGAATCCACCTGAAATATTTGTTGTTCCTATCGGTGTAGGTGAAGATAAGATGTACACCATTCAGGGACAAGAAAACAACTATCATGAATTTCCTGTAGAGATCATAGCATCATACAGATACTACAATCAATCAGCAATTTCAGATGGACTAAGACCAACGAGAAACTATGGATATATATGCAATTCACTATTCTCAGGAGACAACCTAATACTCACTGAAAATTCAGTTGTAATAGGATCTACCCTGAAAGTTTACTATTGGGATGTGGTTGATTATATAGTTCATAGTTTTAGACTGACATTAAATATAAAAGGAATAAATACATAGTATTGTATAATTAGGTAAATATAATGACAGAATATACTTACTTTGGAAATAGAGGAACACTCACAATCGATGGAGAGACTGTGGCGGTTATTAAAGGTATAGAGGCAACTGCAAGTTACGATGTAGAAGAACTTTATGGAATGGATTCTATAATTCGTGCAGATGTTGCAAAACACACACTTTCGGTAGAAATATCAATCTCTGCCGCAAAGTTTGACCCAACACTCACAGAAGGACTTGGAAACATCTTCGGCCTGACAATGGCAGGAGATGAATCAGGAGCAACAGCATCAACATTCACTGATACAAATGAAGTTGCAGTGTTTGATGTTGTGTTCACTGCACGAGGAACCGGTGCAGCATACGATACTCAGATAACTGTAACAGACGTTTACTTTGAAGGACTTCCATTCCCAAGACCTGAAAATGGATTTACAGTCTTTGAACTATCTGGTAAAGGATCGAATTGGACAGTAACCCAACTTACAGTGTGATAAGAATGGATGAAAATATCGCATTCGAAGAACTTGAAGAAACGGTCGAATCTCAGACAGAGGAAAATTTGGAAATTTTAAATCTAATTTCCAATATCAATTCTGAATTCAAGATCGTAAAGATCAATGATTATGATCTTAGAGTGAGACCTGTAATACCAAGAGGTACTAAAACAAAGATATTCAAAATCTTCCGTAAAGCAGGAAAGACATTCTCTGAAGCAAAAAAAGTACAGAAATCAGCCGAAGACGATCCTGAAAAACTATTAAATTTCTTCGATGAAATCTACAATGACAAAGATCACAATAAGAATATCAAAGAGGTTGCAGTTATCTTATCTGAACTTTGTATAGACAAACCATATACTGATCCTAAGGTTTGGATCAAGATAGAAGAAGAAACATCTCAAATAGAGAAAGTGTTCAGTGATGTTTTAGATACTATAATGAAAAGTGAGGAAAGTATAGGGAAATTTCGCTAAATCAAGAAACGGTCAGAACCTATTAGTAGTTTGTGAAATGTTCAACAGAACTCCAAGCGAAATAGGAAATCTGCCTGAATCGGATTTAATTTTCATATACTCTGCATTAGAAGAAAGGTGTAAACGAAATGGTTCTTGAAGAAGAGATAAAACTTAAATTCACTGCTGAAGGAGACGAACAGGTAAAAAAACTAATCTCCAATATCAATAAATCAACAGATACAAACAATCAGCAGTTAAAAGTATCTAACTCTCTAAATAATGAAGAACTTGAAATTAACGAGCATCTTCTTCGTCAGACTAAAAGAAAAGTCAAGTATCTTAATGAAGTTAATAAGCTCAGAGGTGATGAGACAAAAGCTACAATGACTCTGAGTGAAGAGACAGGTGAACTCGGAATTGAGTTTGATGAAACCAGCGCAAAGGTTGATCGGCATAAAGGCAAGATGGACAACCTTATCAAGAGATATAGATGGATGCAGTCTTTCTTCCTTGTAACCCAGAATTTTGTTGGAATGATAGGAAAAGAAGTTGTAGTTTTCGGGGGAGCAATGAAAATGATTACAGCTCCATTGATTCTTTTCCTCAATCTTGCACTATTACCTGTATTACCATATCTTAGAGATTTCATGACTCTAATGATGAAAGGAGTTAAATGGTTTAGAGAGTGGCAGAAAAAGAATGAATTACTTGCAGACGCAATTGGTATTGGGTTATTTGGAGCTATTTTAGGTTTATTAGGATTGCCAATTGTGGCCTGGATAGGAGGACTTATATCCGGAGAAGGAAGTTTTGGATTCCTGAAGATAGTTGTTGGTAGATTAACAGGAGCAATTGGTCCTACAGCTACAACCGGTCTTTCAGGTGCTTTTAATGTTCTTGGTGGAGTGCTTGGTGGTATTGCACTTGGTACATTTGGAATATGGATTCTCGACCAATTGGAAGTATTTGAAAAACTTGATGAAGTAGGTAAAAATTTCAGAGATACTTTAGACAGCATATTTGGAGGTGATATGGTTAAAAAAATACAATCGTTCATTTCAGATTCCCAACTCGGGGACTTCATAAGAATGATCTCTCCTCTATTTGAATTTGCCACCGGAGGTAAGAAAATAAATATTCCTGATGCAAAAACAGGAATTGATAGTATCTTAACTCATCTTGGAAATACGAATCCTGCTGCAAAACCTCTATCATACGCATATAGTGCGTTAAAAGAGCCATTGAGTCAGTCAATGTCACAGGTTTATAATATCTCGATGTCATCATCTGCAAACGATTATTCCGGACTCCAATCAGATATAGATAGAAAAACAGCACTTGCAACTCAGGGAGGAGGAATACTATGACAAAAGTAAGTATTAAAGGTTATGTCTCAGATGGTGTGCAGAAAGAACTAATCTTAACTGACAAACAGACAACAGTTGAAAGAAGTATAACCAAAACATTAATTTCAGTAGATTATCCTCCAGAACTTCAAACTGGCGGAGAGGTTAGTTTTGATATTGGGTTTACAAAATCAAATATTAAAATTAGTACCTCTCTTGTAAATACAATTACAGATACAACCGGAGTAACATATACTCCTGCTGAAGCGTATTCTGCACTTGAATATATGTCGGTTATGGATTTAGAGAATAAAACCGTATATTATAATGGTCAAGAATATACTGTTCTAATTGAGAATTTCGACAGTGCTCAGGTTGCAGGAAGAGGAAATGAGATTACTGTAAGATTGAATTGTAAAGTAGGATCGAGGATTTAAGGGTAATGATTATGAATGATGAAATGTTCTATAAAACAATGAATAAGATGGACGAGGATATTATAGAAATAAAGACAGAATTAAAATTATTGTCCGAATCATTAATCCGATTAGAAGAACGTTCAATACCCTCATCCGAATTTAATGGACTGTTTAGAATTGTTGATCGACACAAAGTATATTTTGCAATTTTAGGAATTGTAGTAACTGCAATTGCAGTTCCAATGTTTCTATTATGCTTCGAATGGATTTTAGGTAAATTATAAATGACAATATCTGGATGGACTGCTTCAATTTATTCGCAGGAAGGCAATGGTACTTTTAACGCAACTAATGATTATTTAGAGGCACATGGGAGTGCATCATGGTCAACGATATATGTAAAATATACAAAAGATGTTGTGTGTTGCAATTCATATACTGTAAATTATAGTTGTACTAATGATTATGCAGGGACGATAGAAACAAGGATACGGAATGCGGGGGATTCATGGACCAATGCATATGGTTCATCATCTTATACTAAAACATTCAGCACACCATACACAGGGACAATCACAATTGATGTAAATGTATATGTACCAACTGGTTTAGATGTATATGATTATGGTACAATAGACATTTCAGGTATAACTATAGTTGATTCCCCAGCGGCGCCTACTACCGTATTTTCAGGTTCTCCAACAACTGGAAATGCCCCATTAAATGTATCGTTTACCAACTCTTCTACAGGATGTCCTATACCCGCATATAGTTGGGATTTTGGAGACGGTGAAAGTTCTACAGATACTTCTCCTTCACACTCATATACTGATGGTGGATTATATTCAGTATCTTTAGACGCAACTAATGTTGTTGGTTCAGATACAGAAACCAAAACTGATTATATAACCGTATATCAAGCTCCAACTTCACTATCAATATCTGGTGTTGAAAGAACAGCTGCTGATGTATCGCTTGATTATGAAGCAACTCCAATTGCAGGATATTATTCGACAATAGAATATCTCTGGACGGTTACAGGGTCAGGAGTAGTTTCAGAAGATTACACCCTTACAGGATCTACTTTGCAAACGTGCAATATAACTTTCAATACAATAAAAACATATACAGTTACATGCACAGTTACTGCAAAAGATTCTGGCGGCACTCAAATTGGGGCTACAGTAGATAATTCCAAAGAGGTTGAAGTAGTAAGTGTACAACCATTGACTTCAAATGCAATGAGAAGTGATTACTGTATTGTAGTCAATTATACTCCATACAACAACCGTAGGTAAAAACAATGTCAATATTTACAAACTGTAAAGTTACTCAGTCTATGGGTGAAATTGGAAATGCTACTTTTGAGATTATTGCTCCAACATCTACTGATATTCAGAATTTTGATGAAGGTAGTGATATTGTAATTCCTTGTTTTGATGGAGTTATATTCTCAGGAGTTATTACAGAATCAGAAAAAACCCAACTCACTCCATATACTGTAGATGATTCTAATAAATTCTATCGACTCGGAGTTACTTGCATTCAGGATATGAAAAAATTAAAAGAAGTATCTACTGAAGGTAATGGGATTTATACCGATAAGAAATTTGGGGAAATTGTAGAATCAATACTTCCAGTAGAATGGAAAGGAGATATATCTACAACCGATGGAAACGACATGAACTTTGTTGTTGAACAAAGTGATTGTCAGTCGATACTTTATGATCTCACTGACCAATCAGGATACAATTGGAGAACAAGAAGAAAGTATAATCGCTTTGAGTTGTTTGATATCAGAACATATGAGGATGCAGGTTATGGTGGATACCAGTATGTTCTGGAATATGTAAATTCAGATACTGGCGCTTCTGATGGTGATTATAACGACAAAACAGTAGTATTCATATCAGGAGATAATAAATACAAAGCAACAGGAAAAATAAAATATAATTTTGCATATCCTGCTGGTGGAACAGATCATTGGGTTATATACATAACATTTGGAGACCAGACAGGAATTGGAGATGACAATACATCTTCTACAACATTCTATGTTGATGATGGAGACTATTTCCTTGTACTTTTAGATCCGGTATTTGATTTTGCCAAAGACCTTAGTTCAGGATCTTCCGTTAAAACATTTAGTGAAGGTAAGGATATATTCGGTTTAAATGCAAAAAAATCACTTAATGCAAACTATACCAAAGTCGTTGTAGAAGGTAAAGATTTCGACGGTAATAAAATATCATCTACTCTTTCGGCATGTTACGAAGAAATATCTGAAGGCAACTGGGCAACGTCAGATCATAATGCCGTTTCAGGTGTAATGTCATATTTAACTAAAGGAGAAGGCGTATTATATCAGGATAGTAAAACATCTACTACATCTACATTAAATAATCAGATATTTGTTTCAGGACATGGGTTGGGTTTTGAAGCTGATGAAAAGATTAGAATTGGTATAGATACTTATCTTTGGGGGATATCTTCAACTACACCTTTAGAAACATACTCATCTTCAGGAGACCCAATAACAATAATCACACTAACAGACCCTATTGACGATGTATTATATCGTAGAGGATCGATTGTAGCACACGCAAGTATTGATGGTACTGGTGGAGAGAAATTATGCAGACTATATTGTAATGATACAACCGGTTTCGTAAAATCACAGATAATTTATGTTGGAGATGAAGCCATGGAAGTATATTCTACTACTGGGAGTGGATATATTGAAGTTGAAAGAGGATACAACAGCACTCCAATATATGCACATTCCAAAGGAACATTGGTTAGATTCTATACTGACGGTACATTTACGGTTTCAGAATCTTCTCCAGCGGAAAATTCTCCAATAGACAAATATGGAAAAATATCGAAAACAATTCAGGTTACAGGAAACTGTACGCGTGGAGATCTTGATAAATTCGCCTCCAATTGGTTGTTAGGAAATTCAAAATTCAAAGATATGGCTACCGGATTTTGTATTCTAAAAGATTTCTATATGATTGACACTGATGCAGAACATGAAGAAATTGGAAATGTGCCAATTAAAGTCGGTGAAGATATTAAGGTCTATTACGGACCATATTCAACAGATTATACTATATACCAATTATTATCATATACTTTAAACTTCATGACACTCAAAGTCGAAATGCAACTTGGGATGTATAATGATTCGTGGATAGGATCTTTAGCAAATGCAAACAGATCAACTTCAAGATCTATATAAAA
>Ga0194137_10002905_pt1 | contig 9968 bp, 6 predicted proteins | sample TARM_MetaG_T3_14_FD_134025 | JGI IMG/M metagenome (GOLD analysis project Ga0194137, IMG submission 134025) | Freshwater microbial communities from Pennsylvania, USA, analyzing microbe dynamics in response to fracking - TARM_MetaG_T3_14 (version 2) | ecosystem: Environmental > Aquatic > Freshwater...
CCGCACGGACCGGTCCGTGCGGCTACGGTTATTCACCGTCCGAGAGTCGCTCAGGAGGAACGCCTCGGTACGGTGAATGGGATCGCCATGCAGCCCCGCCACCTCGAGGGTGTTGATGCGGGTTTCGCTCGGTGACTGCATTGGCCAGGTCTTGATCGGGTTGCGGCTGGGGTTCAGTCCCAGCTCAGGGCCCCGCCCGATTGGTACTCGATGACACGGGTCTCGAAGAAGTTGCGTTCCTTCTTCAAGTCGATCATCTCGGACATCCACGGGAAGGGGTTTTCTTCGTTCGGGAACAGTGCTTCGAGGCCGATCTGCACCGCACGGCGGTTGGCGATGAAGCGCAGATAGCCCTTGAACATCGACGCATTGAGGCCCAGCACGCCGCGCGGCATGGTGTCCTCGGCGTAGCGGTATTCCAGCTCGACGGCCTTCAGGAACAGCGCCTTGATCTCGGCCTTGAATTCGGCCGTCCACAGGTGCGGGTTCTCCAACTTGATCTGGTTGATCAGGTCGATGCCGAAATTGCAGTGCATGGACTCGTCGCGCAGGATGTACTGGTACTGCTCGGCAGCGCCCGTCATCTTGTTCTGGCGGCCCATGGCCAGGATCTGCGTGAAGCCGACGTAGAAGAACATGCCTTCCATCAGGCAGGCGAAGACGATCAGGCTCTTGAGCAGGGTCTGGTCGGTCTCGGGCGTGCCGGTGTGGAAGTCCGGCTTCATGATCGCCTCGATGAAAGGGATCAGGAACTCGTCCTTGTCGCGGATGGACTGGACTTCGTTGTAGGCGTTGAAGATCTCGCTCTCGTCCAGGCCCAGGCTTTCAACGATGTATTGATAGGCGTGGGTGTGGATGGCCTCTTCGAAGGCCTGGCGCAGCAGGAACTGGCGAGCCTCTGGCGCCGTGATGTGGCGGTAGGTGCCCAGCACGATGTTGTTGGCGGCCAGCGAGTCGGCGGTGACGAAGAAGCCGAGATTGCGCTTGATGATGCGGCGCTCGTCTTCGGTCAGGCCGTTGGGATCCTTCCAGAGCGCGATGTCGCGGCTCATGTTCACTTCCTGCGGCATCCAGTGATTGGCGCAGGTGGCGAGGTACTTCTCCCAGGCCCACTTGTACTTGAACGGCACCAATTGATTCACATCAGTCTGGCCGTTGATGATGCGCTTGTCGGCGGCCTTCACACGACGCGCCGTCGTGGGTTCGCCGGACAGCTGGGGAGCAGGGATCGAGACGCTGGCAGCTCCGTGCAGAGACGCCGAAGCAAACGTCGTCGCCGAAGGCATGGCCGCGAGAGGCTTCGCGGTGTGGGTATCAGTGGACTTCAGATCTTCGTCCCAATCCAGCATGGTGTGCTTCCTATCACTTCGAATTATCCGCAGTGCTTGTGCAAATCAACAAGAACCAGCAACTGCTATTTGCATCATTCGCGCAAAGTTTGTTGCGCGACGACATCGAAAACATGCCGCGCGAACTTGTCTATACAAGTTCGCGCTGCCGCTTCGATTACTGGCAGGCCTCGCAACCGGGGTCGTCGATGGCGCAGAACTGAACGTTCGTGGCCGGCAGTTCGGGCTCGACGGCGGCGACCGGCGCTGCCGGCGCCGCCATCACAGGCGCCGCGCCGGAGGACACCGCGTTGAGCTGGCCGGAGCGCGTCACCGTGCTCTTCTCGGCCTGCGTCGCGCTGATGGTGCGCAGGTAGTAGGTCGTCTTCAGGCCGCGCGTCCAGGCCAGCTTGTAGGTCTCGTCCAGCTTCTTGCCGGAAGCGCCGGCCATGTAGATGTTCAGGCTCTGGGCCTGGTCGATCCACTTCTGGCGGCGCGCGCCGGCTTCGATCAGCCACACGGTGTCGACTTCGAAGGCGGTGGCGTAAAGGGCCTTGATGTCCTCGGGCACCCGGTCGATGCGGCGCAGCGAACCGTCGAAGTGCTTGAGGTCCATGACCATCACGTCGTCCCACAGGCCCAGGGCCTTGAGGTCACGCACCAGCGATTCGTTGATGACGGTGAACTCGCCGGACAGATTGGACTTGACCGACAGATTGCCGAAGCAGGGCTCGATCGAGGCGTCCACGCCGATGATGTTGGAGATGGTGGCCGTGGGCGCGATGGCGATGCAGTTGCTGTTGCGCATGCCGTAGGTGGCGATGCGGCCGCGCAGGGCATCCCAGTCCATGCTCGTCGAGCGGTCGACGTCGACATAGCCGCCGCGCTGCTCGGTCAGCAGGTCGATGGAGTCGATCGGCAGGATACCGCGGTCCCACAGCGAACCCTTGTACGACGAATAGCGGCCGCGTTCCTCGGCCAGCTCGGTCGAAGCCCAGTAGGCGTGATAGCAGACGGCTTCCATCGAGCGATCGGCGAATTCGACGGCGGCTTCGGAAGCGTAGGGCGTGCGCAGCTGGTAGAGCGCGTCCTGGAAGCCCATGATGCCCAGGCCGACCGGACGGTGGCGCAGGTTGGAGTCGCGGGCCTTCTTGACGGCGTAGTAGTTGATGTCGATGACGTTGTCGAGCATGCGCATGGCCGTGCGCACCGTCTTCTTCAGCTTGACCTGGTCGATGGCGCCGTCCTTCAGATGTTGGGCCAGGTTGACCGAGCCGAGGTTGCAGACGGCGATCTCGCTGTCGTTGGTGTTCAGCGTGATCTCGGTGCACAGATTGGACGAGTGCACGACGCCGACATGCTGCTGCGGGCTGCGTACATTGCAGGCGTCCTTGAACGTGATCCAGGGATGGCCCGTCTCGAACAGCATGGACAGCATCTTGCGCCACAGGTCCTTGGCCGGCATGCGCTTGAAGAGCTTGAGCTCACCGCGGTCGACCTTGTTCTCATAGCCGACATAGGCCTCCTCGAAGGCCTTGCCGAACTTGTCGTGCAGGTCCGGGCAAGTCGAGGGGCTGAACAGCGTCCAGTGGCCACCGTCCATCACGCGCTTCATGAACAGATCGGGAATCCAGTTCGCCGTGTTCATGTCGTGGGTGCGGCGGCGGTCGTCGCCGGTGTTCTTGCGCAGGTCCAGGAACTCTTCGATGTCCAGGTGCCAGCTTTCCAGGTAGGCGCACACGGCGCCCTTGCGCTTGCCGCCCTGGTTCACGGCGACCGCCGTGTCGTTGACGACCTTCAGGAAGGGCACGACGCCTTGCGACTTGCCGTTGGTGCCCTTGATGTGCGAGCCGAGAGCGCGCACCGGAGTCCAGTCATTGCCCAGGCCGCCGGCGAACTTGGACAGCAGCGCGTTTTCCTTCAAGGCCTCGTAAATGCCGTCGAGGTCGTCTGAAACCGTCGTCAGATAGCAGCTCGACAGCTGCGAGCGGCGCGTGCCGGAGTTGAACAGCGTCGGCGTGCTCGACATGAAGTCGAAGCTGGACAGAACTTCATAGAACTCGATGGCGCGGGCTTCGCGGTCGATCTCGTTCAGTGCCAGGCCCATGGCCACACGCATGAAGAAGGCCTGCGGCATTTCGATGCGCACGTCTTCGATGTGCAGGAAGTAGCGGTCGTACAGGGTCTGCAGGCCGAGGTAGTCGAACTGCAGGTCACGCTCAGCCTTCAGCGCGGCGCCCAGCCTGGCCAGGTCGTACTGGCCCAGCTTCTCGTCCAGCAGCTCGGCCTTGATGCCCTTCTTGACATAGCCGGGAAAGTACTCGGCGTAGCGGGCCTGCATCTCGGCCTGCGTCACCTCGCCGCCGATGATCTCGCGGCGGATGGTGTGCAGCAGCAGGCGGGCGGTGGCGCGGCTGTAGCCGGGGTCCTTCTCGATCAGCGTGCGGGCAGCCAGGATGGCGGCCTTGTAGACCTCGTCGATGGCGACACCGTCATACAGATTGCGCTGGGTCTCGGCCAGCACGGGCTCGGGCTTCACGTCGGCGCCGAGGTTCTCGCAGGCCGAGGCGATCAGCGACTTCAGCGCGCCCAGGTCCAGTGGGCGGCGCTCGCCACCGTCTACGACCATCAGCTGCGGCTCGGCCGCACGGGTGGCCTCGCCCTGGGCGGCACGCTCCTGGGCGCGGCGCTCGCGGTAAAGCACATAGGCGCGGGCCACGTCGTGCTGGCCACTGCGCATCAGGCCCAGTTCGACCTGGTCCTGCACGTCTTCAATATGGAAGGTGCCGCCGCTCGGACGCGAGCGCAGCAGGGCGCGCACGACGTTCTGGGTTAGTTGCTCCACCGTCTCGCGCACGCTGGCCGAAGCGGCGCCGCTGGTGCCGTGCACGGCCAGGAAAGCCTTCATCAGCGCGACGGCGATCTTGCTGGGCTCGAACGAGACCACGGCGCCATTGCGGCGAATGATCTGGTAGGCCTGGTAGGTCGACAGCGTGGGCTGCGTGGCGGCTGCGGGCGCGTCGGATTCAAACGCGACCGGTGCGGCGGTGGCCGTGGCCTGGCCGGTGACGGCTTGTTGCATGAGGGAATCCTTTATCGAAAAACTGCTAAGCGATGCGCGGCTCCAACCCGGGGGTGGGCCATCGCATCGTGGTGGGCTTCTAAAGAGGTGTTTCGTCCCCGCCGATCCATGACCTGGCCGGCTTGGCGGCACGCTTCCCTGGTGTGTCGCCGCGGGCCACAGGCCTCGGCAAACAGCGCGTCCAGAGAGATGGTCATGAGGGGTCGACTGGGTCAGCAGGATAGCACGAGAGAACACTATATATGTGGCACCCCGCCCTCTCAAGCCACTACAGATAGTGTGAAACCCCGGGGCGCCCATACCCTCAAAACCGAGATTGCGCGCCGCTTGCGCCGATCAATACGGGGCTTGCGATCGCCAACCCGCATGGGTATTGAGGATGCGGGCCAAAACCAGGCGCGAGGCCGCGCCAATGCTCGGTTTACGACGCAACACCCGACTGCGCGCGGCGACCCGCGGCAGATTCAAGCAGGGCAAATCCCGAGGTGGCTTTTCACTCAGTTGTCGCCGGCCGAGATGGCCAACCGCGCCATGCGGTAGCGGATCTGGCGCAGCGACAGGCCGAGGCTTGCCGCCGCGGCCGTGCGGTTGAAGCGGTGCAGCTCCAGCGCCCGCAACAGGATGGCGCGCTCGACCTCGTCGAGATAACGCGCAAGGTCAGACGGCAGCTCTTCGGGCAGGGACACGTCCTCCACCGCCGGCGGCGCTTCGACAGGCAGGTCCAGCGCCGCGAACTGCGACTCGCTGCGGCCTTCATCCAGCAGGGTGTCGGGCAAGCCGAGGTCGCCGGCGTCTATCCACTCACCGCCGGACAGGGCCAGGGCCCGGTGCAGCAGGTTCTCCAGCTCGCGGACATTGCCCGGAAAGGCATAGCGCGACAGCGTCTGCAGCGCGCCCGCGGTGAGGCGCGGCGCGGGCGACACGCCGGCGTCCTTGGCGATGCGCGTCAACACGCGGGTGCTGATCAGGCCGAGGTCCTCGAGGCGCTCGCGCAACGGCGGCACGCGGATCTGGATGACGTTGAGCCGGTAGAACAAGTCCTGGCGGAAGCGCCCGGCCGCGACTTCGCTGGCCAGGTCCTTGTGTGTCGCGCTGAGGATGCGCACATTGATGGGGCTCTCAGCCGTAGCGCCGACCGGTCGCACCGAGCGCTCCTGGATGACACGCAGCAGCTTGCTCTGCATGGCCAGCGGCAGGTCACCGATCTCGTCGAGAAAGAGGGTGCCGCCATCGGCCGCCTGGAAAAATCCCTCGCGGTCCTCGTTGGCGCCGGTAAAGGCGCCCTTGCGGTAGCCGAAGAACTCGGCCTCGAGCAGGTTCTCGGGAATGGCGCCGCAGTTGACGGCGACGAAACGTTGCTCGGCACGCACGCCATGGTCATGGATGGCGCGCGCCACCAGTTCCTTGCCCGTGCCCGACTCGCCCTGCACCAGCACCGGTGCCATGCTTCGCGCCACCTTGTCGATCAGGGCCCGCACAGCCCGGATGGCGGTGGACTCACCCACCAGGCGCAAGGCCGTGGCGGGCCCAGCCGCCGGTGTCGGCGCCGTGCTGATCGGCGCCGGCTCGGCCACCACCCGCCCGAGGGCCGAGCCCACGACGAGGCGGAACTGGCGCAGATCCACCGGCTTGGTCAGATAGTCAAAGGCTCCCGCCTTCAGCGCCTCCACGGCGTTCTCCGCCGAACCGAAGGCGGTGATGACGATGGCCTTCTCGGGCCGACCCGCCTGCTCCAGCCAGCGCAGCAGTGCGAGGCCCGAGCCGTCCGGGAGCTTCATGTCGGTAATGACGGCGCTGTAGGTCTCGGCCTGCAGATGCTCCAGGGCCTCGGCCACGGTGCCAGCGCTGTCGATCTCATAGCCCTCACGCAGCAGCGTCAGCTCGTAGAGCGTGCGCAGATCGGGCTCGTCGTCGACGACCAGCAGGCGCAAGGGCGTAGCAGCAGTCATGCAGATGTGGGCGTGCGCAGGCGAACGCAGAACTCGTTGGCCGCACCGTCGTCGGCGCGGCGGTAATCGATGCGGGCGCCATGGCGCTCGCACAACTCACGGCAAATATAGAGGCCCAGGCCCGAACCCCGGCTGCGGGTCGAGAAGAAAGGCTCGAAGAGATGGCGTTCAATCTCGTGCGGCACCGGCGGGCCGGCGCTGCGCACGACCAGGTTCAACAGCTCGCCATCGCGATCCAGCGTGACCCGGATGGTGCCCGCGCCCGGCTCGGCATGGCGGTGCGCGTTGTCCAGCAGGTTGACGAGGATGCGCCTCAGGTGCTCGGCGTCGAACAGGCCGATCAGGTCGGACGCGTCGATCTGCAGGCTGAAGCGGCTCTGCTCGCCGGGCCTCACGTCGTTGACCCGGGTCCACTCGCTGCAGGTCTCGCGCACGATGGCGCCGGCGTCCAGGGCCTGGGTGTCCGGCTGCACGCCAGGTGCCAGCTCGCTGACGTCATCCACCAGGCGCTTGAGGCGCTGCACATTGGAAGCCACCATCTGCGTCAGCTGCTCGGCCCGCATGCCCGCCACGTCTTCGGCGATCAAGGCATTCGCCTGCGCTATGGCCGCAAGCGGATTGCGGATCTCATGCGCGATGCCGGCCGACACCCGGCCCATGGCAGCCAGCTTCTCCTGGCGGGTGCGCGCCAGCAGCTCGCGGTTGTCCTCGACGAAGAGCACGCAGAGCTCCTCGCTGCCCTCGCGCTGGCGCGTGAAGCGCAGCCGCAGGCGCAGGCTGCGCGAGGCCCCGCTCTCCAGCGCCAGGGCCACATCCACTTCGGCACCGACACCACTGGAGCTGCCCGCATGGGCCTGCTCCAAGGCCTGCACCAGCGGCTGCCAATCGGCGCGACCGCGCAGCTGCCAGCTCAGCTCGCCGCTGGCCGCGCCGAGCAGGGCATGCGCCGCCGGATTCATCGCGCGCACGCGACCGCGCCGGTCGACGACGAGGACGCCTTCCTGCATTTCATCGATGACCAGGCGGTTCAGCTGCTCCTGCTGGCGCGCCAGCGCGAGGCTGCCGCGCGCGGCCTTTTCCTCGCGGGCCAGGCGGGCGCTCAGCTCGCTGGCCAGCAGGCTGACCGCAAACAGGCCGCCGCCCACCAAGCCGGCCTGCGTCGTCTTCAGGCCAACGTCCGAGCCCGACAGCAAGGACCAGGCCGCGGCCGCCAGCAGCCCCAGCGTGGCCATCGCGGCCGTTGCGAGGGCCAGCAGGCGCGGGCTGAGCACGGCTGTCATCAGCACCGGCATGACGAAGAGGGCGCCGTAATTCACGCCGCTCGGGTCCAGCGCATGCAGCACGCCGAACAGAACCAGGTCCACGCCGATCGCGCTCCACCAGTGCAGGCTACTGATGCGGGCCAGGCTGCGCGCGGTGGCACCGCGGCGCAGCTGCGGCATCAGCCACAGAGCCACCGCCGCCAGCGCGTAGGACAGGCTCAGGGCCAGCGTTGAGCGCGCCGGTGCTGTGCCGAGGATGGCCGTGATCAGCTGGGCCGCGACCAGGGCCACACCCAGGGCCGCGCGGGCCGACAGAAAGGCCCGGTAGAGCCGTTCGAACGAGGCGCTGGCCTCGGCCAGCGGCTCCGCCGGTGGCTGCTCGACGAACCAGCTTCCCGCGCCAGCCAACTCAGGCCTGCCCCTGACGGGCTTCGAAACTGGCGCGGTGCTCGGCGCCGCAGAACACGCCACCCTTGCCCGGCAGTGCTTCGTCGGCCGGCAAATGCATGCCGCATTCGGCACAGCGCAGCATGGCCTGGGGAGGTGCCGGCGGCTGGGGCTTGCGCACCTCGGGTCCACTCGGCCGCGAACGCTTCAGGCCGAGCACAAAGAAAAAGCCGGCCAGCAGCACCAGCAACAGCAGGTATTTCATGCGCCGCCTCCATTGGCGCCGCGCTGCAGGATGACCTCCAGCACGAAGCGCGAACCGGCATAGGACAGCAGCAGCAGGGCCGCGCCGGCATACAGCCAGCGCGTCGCGCGCCGGCCGCGCCAGCCATAGATGCGGCGGCCGACGAGCAGGCCGCTCAACACCAGCCAGCCCAGCACGGCGAGCAGGTTCTTGTGGTCCCAGCGCCATTGAGGCGTGAACCACCAGCCCAGCAGGATGGCCAGGGACAGAACGCCCACGCCCGCGGCAACGAACTGGAAGGTCAGGCGCTCAAGCTGCAGCAGCGGCAGGCCGCCGGGCGCCGGCTGCTTCTGGCGCAGCCGCGTCTCGGCGCGGTTCATCAGCGCCGCATGCAGCACCGCCACGCCGAATAGGCCATAGGAAGCCAGGCCCAGCACCCAGTGCAGCGGCGCCCAAGGCGAGGCCGCCGTGGGCCGGCTCTCGCCCGGAAAGCCCCAGGCCAGCAACACGGCAGCGGCCGCCAGCCAGACCAGCACGCGGCGCACGCTGTGCAGAGGCAGGAAACGGCTTTCGACCAGATAGACCGTCAGCACCAGCCAAGTCGTCATCGACAGCGCCGGCGCGAAACCGAAGCGCGCACCCGGCTCGGCCAGGCCATAACCACTGATATCTATATAGAGAGCGATGAACTGGGCCGTCCAGGCCAGGGCCATGGGCGGCACGGAGCGCAGCGGCCGCTGCTCGCCGGCGTCGACGTCGCCGGCGCGCGAGCGCAGCAGGCCGACCCAGACATAGCCCAGCAAGGCCAATGCGCTGGCGATGGCCAACGCCAAGCCCGGCCCGACGGCGCCGACCGTGCCGGCGGCTTCAAGAGGGGCGGGCGATAAACTCATGGCTGCAGTGTACTTTTGGCCTGTCGCCGTTCTGGCAACCCGCCCCTCCCCAACGCAATGGCTTCCACCCTTACCGACCGCCTGAGTCGCCTCGTCAAGACGATGCGCGGCCAGGCCCGCATCACCGAGAGCAATGTGCAGGACATGCTGCGCGAAGTGCGCATGGCTCTGCTGGAGGCCGACGTGGCCCTGCCGGTGGTGCGCGACTTTATCGCCCGCGTGAAGGAGAAGGCCCTCGGCCAGGAGGTCGTCGGCTCGCTGAATCCGGGCCAGGTGCTGGTCTCGGTGGTGCACAAGGAACTCGCCGCGACGATGGGCGAGGGCGTGGCCGACATCAACCTGGCCGCCCAGCCACCCGCTGTCATCCTGATGGCCGGCCTGCAGGGCGCCGGCAAGACGACGACGACGGCCAAGCTCACCAAGCACCTGATCGACAAGCGCAAGAAGAAGGTGCTGACGGTCTCCGCCGACGTCTATCGCCCCGCTGCCATCGAGCAGTTGAAGACGGTCACCCGGCAGGCCGGTGGCGAATGGTTCCCGTCCGCGCCCGACCAGAAGCCGCGCGACATCGCGCTGGCAGCGCTCGACTACGCCAAGCGCCACTACATCGACGTGCTGCTGGTCGACACGGCCGGCCGCCTGGCCATCGACGAAGCCTTGATGGCCGAGATCAAGGAGCTGCACGCGACGCTGAACCCGGTCGAGACGCTGTTCGTCGTCGATGCGATGCAGGGCCAGGACGCGGTCAACACCGCCAAGGCCTTCAAGGAAGCCCTGCCGCTGACCGGTGTCATCCTTACCAAGCTCGACGGGGACTCGCGCG